>Ga0114994_10001286_pt1 | contig 17927 bp, 12 predicted proteins | sample ArcticOcean_MG_C_9_FD_87043 | JGI IMG/M metagenome (GOLD analysis project Ga0114994, IMG submission 87043) | Marine microbial communities from western Arctic Ocean - ArcticOcean_MG_CB2_152 | ecosystem: Environmental > Aquatic > Marine > Oceanic | place: Arctic Ocean: Canada Basin | collected...
TATTGCACTATCCCCCCCTCCCTTATTGCACTATTCCCCCCCCCCCCCCCATTTCCCCTCCCCCCCCCCCCCCCCCTCCTCCCCCGGGGGGGCCTTTTTCAAGGGGGGGGGGGGGGGGGGGGGGGGGCGGGGGGGGGGGGGGGGGGGGGGGGGGGCGCCCCCCGGGGGGGGCCCCCGGGGGGGGGGGGGGGGGGGGGGGGGGGGGGTCAACCCCCCCCCCTCCCTTGTCCTAAGCAAAATACCCCTCACAGCGCATCTGCTAAATAATAAATATACATTACGGAGGTCACCACGTGTACTCGCACGCGTACAGCTGGAGCAGCTGCTCGACCTTGCCCTTTCCACTTTTCTGGGCGTACTCCAGCGCCGTCTCCTGGTTCCGGTCCTTGATGCGCACGTCGGCCCCGCCGTCGACGATCAACTTCACGATTTTGTCGTGGCCCGCAGCGGAAGCGAGCATCAACGCCGTCGCCCCCTTGTTGTCCTTTTGGTTGAGGAACGCGTTGCGCTTCATGAGCTCGCGGATCATGTCCTTGTCTCCAATTTTGCAGGCGATGTGGATGGCCCTTGTTCCGGTGCGCTCGTCCAAAGCAGAGTTGGTCAGCTCCGTCTGTTTCGAGAGTAATTGCGCCACGCCCTTCACGTTGCCGTTGCCGACGAGCTTCTCCAACTGGGTCCGCGGGTCGTTCTTCTTGCGCTTCCCGGTGGGCGGCGTGTGACTCTCCGAGCGCTTCGAGGCGCCGGAGCCCATGGCCGCCGGTCGGCGACGCGGCCGCGCCGGTGTGGTGGACTGCTGTCCCACGCCCGTCGATGCGGTTGTGCTTCCAGGAGTGGCGCTGCCCTGGGTATGTGCCTCACTCACTGGCAGCCCGACGGCTGGGGACCGCGGCGCGTCGAGGCGTGCGCGGGCGTGCCGTCACCGCCCGTGCAGCCCGTGGGTGCCCGGTCGCGATCTCGCGCGTCCGGTCTGCGAGGAGTTAGTAGCACCGGTCGTTTGACGAAGCCGCGAAGTGACGCTCTAGGAAAATGGACGCGTTGATCACTCTCCACGCGCCTTGGCACCCTCCGAAGGCTCGCGGGACGACTCGCCGCTAGAGCGCCTCGAAATTTTCTCGGCGCTCTGGGCAACGCGGCGCCGCTCTCGATATAGGAATAGCTGCCGACCGAGCGTGAACAGGGCGCCAGCATCGTTCCAGGAGTAGCATAACTCCGCGAGATATCGGCCGAAAGGGCAGCGCAAGACAGCAGCCCAGCTAGGACCGGTCTACAGGCAGCAGACATGGCCAGCACCGCCGGCCCGGCCGCCGCCGGCGAAGCCATATTGCGCGACCAGATCCGGACGGACGCCCACGGCGTCGAGCAGGTTCACGCGGCAAAAGTGAGGAGGGCGCGGCGCCTCGCGGAACTCCAGGGCGTCGAGCCCCAACGCGTCTACCGCGTCGACCCCGGCATGGACCCCGCGGCGTACGACCCGAAGGAGCTCTACCTCCACCTGCGGGACGCGCACGACCTGCGCCTGGACGCGGCGCGGAAGGCGCCGTACGCGCCGCCGGCGCCGACCGTGACGGCCAAAGCGGCGTCCGGCCGCGTGCGCCTCGCGACGGCCGCCCAGGTCGGTCACGCACTACGGGACGCCGCGCGGTGGCGGCGGCGCGAGGCCGCGCTGGGCGTGCCGGCGCCGGCGTCCGCCTTGGACGGGCTGCGGCACGCGGCGCTTGATGGTTAATCACATAATAATTTAGTGCCTTGCGATGGCCGCGTCCCACGCCCTACTCCTGGGCCGGCGCCTCGGCCTCGGCGTCCCGCTCCAGCACCTGCAGAGCCCGGTCCAGCCGCCGTGCCGAGTTCGCCAGCCGCACGGCCTGCGTCAGCGCGTTGAGGAACTCGCGCTTCGCCTTGCGCAGGGCCGCCGGCGGCATGCCCGCGAACAAGAGCATCGGGTCCTGCTCCCCGGGCGGCCGCTCGTCCTCAGAACCCGTGATCGAGTCGGACGGGCTGTCGCCGGCGGTGCGCTGTCGTAACCTTCTCTCGGTCAAGGGCACCGCCGGCGCCGAACTCAGTCCGGGCGCGCCCTTCCTTAATCGGAACGCGGACGCCGCGCTCAAGTCCTGAATAGAGCACTTCTTAAAGTCCTCGACGGGCACGACCGACTGTTGTGCTTCTAAGTCCTTGCGCAGGTTCAGGGCGGAGATGCCGGCGCCGTGCTGCTGGCGCGCCTTGGCGAGGTCGAGGAAGCCCCGCCGCACCGTCCGTCCCAATCGCTGCTGCTCCCGGTAAAAGGCGTCGGCCTCCCGGAGGACGCAGAGGACCGCGGCGTTCTCGGTCTCGACGTCGGCGGCGGGCATTGTTCTAACGCCGCGTCGACGCTTTTGCAAGCAACCCCGGAGAGGCTTTTTCGAGCTCACCGGTGCGCTGGGCGCACTGGGAGCTTAGTAGCGCTACCCGCTGAGGCAGTAACAAAAACACTGCTCTACCCTCGCGGTGTGTTACAATCGGCCGGAGCTCGAGTAATGGCCGGCTAAAAATGCTTAAAAAAACCCGACTCGTTTTGAAAGACGTTATCCCGGGAAGCGAAGAAAAAGCCATCTGCTTAGCCGGAGAGGGGAATCTAGCGGCCGAGGCGCTTGAGGAAGCCCGACTTCTTCTTCGGCGGCGCGACGGGGTTCGCCGGCGCCGCTTGGGGCGCGCCCGGCGCGGCGAAGCCCGAGGCCCCCTCCGTGGAGATCTCGTCGCTGAGGGCCCCCGCCAGGTCTGTCTCGAAGCCCGTCGCCAGCACGGTCACGCTGACGTCCTGGCCCATGTTTTCGTCCACCGAAGCGCCGAAAATGATATTCGCGTCGGCCGCGACGTTCTCGTAGATGACGCCCGCGGCCGCGTTGACCTCCGCCAGGGTTAAGTCCGGCGGGCCGCAGATGTTGAACACGACGGCTTTGGCGGCCGTGAATTGGCTATCTAACAACGGACACGAAGTGGCCAAGCCCGCAGCTTCGGCGGCCCTATCCTTGCCCTTGGACTGGCCGATGCCCATCAACGCGGTCCCGGCGTCCGTCATGATGCTCCGCACGTCCGCGAAGTCGACGTTGATCAGTCCGGGCTTTATGATAATTTCGGAGATGCCCACGACGCCCTGCCTGAGGATGTCGTCGGCCACTAAGAAGGCGCCCTCCATCGTCGTGCCTTCCGGGACAATTTGTAGTAAACGGTCGTTCGAAATGACGATCAGCGTGTCGACGGCTTCTTGGAGCCGAGCCGTGGCCTGCGCCGCCTGCTGGGCCCGTTTTCTCCCTTCGAACCCAAAGGGCTTGGTGACCACGCCCACTGTGAGTGCGCCTAATTCTTTAGCCACTTGGGCGACGATCGGCGCCGCCCCACTTCCGGTGCCGCCGCCCATGCCGGCCGTCACGAAGACCATGTCCGCCCCACTTAAAGCCGCGGCGATCTCCGCCCGGCTTTCTTCGGCCGCGGCCTGCCCGACGTCGGGCGTGCCGCCCGCGCCCAGGCCGCGCGTCGTCTCACGGCCGATGTTCATCGTGTTCCCCGCCAGCGACCGCGAGAGGGCCTGGGCGTCCGTGTTCAGGGCCCAGAAGTCCACGAAGGACCCGGCGTCCGTCTCCACCATGCGGTTCACGGCGTTGCCGCCGCCGCCGCCGACGCCGACGACCTTGATGCAGCACGGGGCCGTCATGAGCGGGGCGCCGTCCGCCGTAAACAACTCGGGGCCCGGCGCCGAGGGCACGGCGTCCGTGGAGAACTCGTCGAAGGTGGCGCTGCGGAGCGGTTTCGTGCGGAGGGCCTTTGGCGCGCGCGGCGCCAGGGCGCTGCTCGAGGCCGCGAGCGCCGCCGCGCAGACCCACCGGGTCATCGCTGAGCTGTGGTGGTGCCGCGACGAGATCAATGCACCTCCTGGTGGTGGTGGAGCGTGCACACTCTCTTTGACGCGATGATAGCTGTTAAGGCGCGGGCAAAAAACCCGCCCGGTCACCCGTCGGCAGGTCTTTCTTAGACCTGTGGCTCCGCGCGGGCGTAGCCTTCCGCCCGGCGACGTTTCGTGCGGGTATTTGGGAGAGGCGCCTGGCTTTTGCTCTGCTTTCAAAGTTTAAAAAGCCACGGAGCGTCGAGGCGGCCTAAATCCAAGGAGCAAAAGATCGCCAATGATCCTCACGCAATGCGCCGCCTGCGCCGCCCCGCTCCCACTCCTGGCCAAGCAATGCAGCCGCTGCCAGACGCGCTACTGCGGGCCGGCCTGCCAGGAGCAGCACTGGAAAGAGGGGGGGCATGACAAGCTCTGCAAGAAGATTAAAAGAGGTGGCGGCGCCGAGCAGTATCATGCCAACGAGAAGTACGCGGTGGCCGTGGCGGTCGCGGCGGAGGCGTGCGTCGAGGACACGAAGGGCCAGACGTGCTTCATCTGCACGCAGGCCCTCCACTGGAAAACGAAGGAGGGTCTCGTGCGCGGGTGCGCGTGCCGCGGGACGGCGGGTTTTGCGCATGTGTCGTGCCTTGCGGAGCAGGCCAAGATTTTGGTCGAGGAAGCCGGGGAGAACAATTTGTTTGACACTGAGCGAGGACATTCGAGTTGGGCGCGGTGGCACACGTGTAGCCTGTGCGAACAACGGTACCACGGAGTCGTCGTGTGCGCGCTCGGGTGGGCGTGCTGGAAGACATACGTGAGCCTGCCGGAGGAGGACGCGCTTCGGATGGATGCGATGTCACTGCTTGGCAACGGTCTATCCGGTTCACACTGCCACGAGGACGCGTTGTCTGTCGGAGAGGCCGAGTTGGCAATGGAGCGGCGCCTTGGCGCATCAGAAGAAAACATGCTCGTCGTGCAGGCCAACCTTGCGTGCGTGTATCGAGCGCTGGGACGCTTTGAAGAGGCCCTACACTTGCAGCGAATTTTATACTCCGGACGTTTGAAGATCAACGGCGAGGGAAAAATTGAAACCTTCGTAGTAGCCGTCAACTACGCGTCGTCCTTAGTTGATCTACAGCGCTTCGAAGAAGCCAAGGCACTGTTGCGCAAAACAACACCCGTGGCGCGTCGCTTCCTCGGAGAAGGTCATAGACTGGTACTCAAACTGCAGTGGCATTACGCGTTAGCGCTGCGCAACGACACCGGCGCCACGCTCGGCGATCTCCGCGAGGCCGTGACGACCCTCGAGGAGTCGGAGCGGATCGGGCGGCGCGTGTTTGGAATTTCACGCCCGCTCGTAACGGGGCTTGGGGATATACTGCGAGACTCGCGAGCGGCGATCCGCGCCCGCGAAGCGTCAGTGCCGGGCGAAGTGACGTCCATCTGCGAGGCCGTGGACGCGATGGCGACGGGGGATGCGTAAACAGATCATGTGGGTACTCAGGCTTGCGGGGAACTCCACAACGCCAAGCTAAGCTTGGAGATTAAGATACGAGATAAGTATACACGCCCCCTCTCTAATCGGACTCCTCGCCCGCGTCGTCGCCGCCCTTGGCCGCCGCCTTGGCCGCCGCCCGCTTGCGCGCGACGCGGCCCGGCCGGCCCTGGCCGTAGGGCGACGTGGCTGCGAAATCAATGTGCTTCTCGCTGTCGAGCCGGACCAGGAAGGAGGGCACGTTGACGACCTGCTTGCCGACGCGGATGTGGCGCTGCTTGATGAGCACGCGCGCGTGGTGGACCGACTTGGCGAGGCCCGCCTTGAAGACCTTCGTCTGCAACCGGCGCTCGAGCAGGCGCTGGGTGGTCATCTGCAGGACGGTGTCCAGGTCCATCTCGCTGTCCTCGACGAGGCCATACCGCTGCAGTCTCCGTAAGAGCGCGGGCGCCTCGAACATGCGCTTCGGGTCCTTGACCTCGAGCGTCAAAAGCGCGCGCGCACTTTTGCGGATCTTGGCCAGCGCCAACTGCGTGCGCCAGAGCTCGCGCTTGTTCCGCAGGCCGTACTCGCCCACGAGCTTGAGCTCGCCATCGATGCGCTCCTTCTCGAAGGGACGGCGGGGCGTCTTCGAGGTCTTGCTGTAATTGCGGAGGTACGACGTCTTAGGCATGGTAGCGTCTCCGGGTAGCGCGGCGCGGTGGCGGCGTCAACTCGGGTGTACTGTCTAGCTGTCTGGCAGCGCGCGCTCTGTGAAGAGGGCGGTGCGGTGAGCTACGAGGTGGCGATTATGTAGTCTGGGCGGCGAGCTCGCTAAGACCCGCACGTTTTTTCTCCAAGCAACTTTGCGCGGGCCTTCGGTCGCTCCTAGAGAGCTCCCCGCCGCGGCCCGCCGCGGCCCAGACGCGTTTGGGACGCTTCCGTGAGTAGCACTTTAGCAATTTTAGCATTCGTGCATTAGGCAGCGAGTATAGCGAACGCGGCTCAGTACCATGGTGAGTGACTTGCCGACATAAACGACGCGTGGAGGACAGCCCTGAGGACCCAGCCGAGCGCCCTGCGAGCCGGTTTGCAGCAAAACGCACCGCTCGGCGAGCGCGGGCCGTCTGAGCTCCTCTTGCTTGAGCGCGCCTTACAAAGGCTGCGCCGCGGCCGCTGGCTCCCCGAGGCCTCCCACGCACCCAGCTTCGCCTACCACACACGTACACGACTCATCTCGCTTGGAAAATCCCCTTGCTCGCACGAGCGGCGGACCGGCGGACCGGCCGACGCCAAAAAGACCGCCGTGGCGGTCCCAATTGGACCAGCAGGCGCCGCCGGTCGACGCTCTCTGCGGCTCACACACACAACTCGAGAAGAAAGAAACCCCCGCATCCTCGCGCGCGCGACCACGCCGCTCACCGCGCCGCCCCTCCGCAGCCGTCCCACAAGACGTTCCGCACGAAGCGGACGCTCGCCAAGAAGATGGCGCAGAACCGGCCCATCCCGCAGTGGATCCGCATGCGCACGGGCAACAAGATCCGCTGGAACAGCAAGCGGCGGCACTGGCGCCGCACCAAGCTCGGCCTTTAGAGAGCTTGTTAAACTGTTCACCTTAGTATGCACTCCTAGCCGCGGCGACGGCGTGCCACCGGGGTAGAGAGCCTCGCATCGACCGTCACGACGACGGCCACGGCGTCACGCGCCAGTGCGGCGCCACGGTGCCGACTCACGCACCCTAGACACGCACCCAGGCCACTAGTAGCTAGCGGCGCTACTGAAACGTGCCCAGTAACCTGACGGGCACCACTGCGCCAGCGAAGCGCACGAGCAAGACCATTATGTACAACAATTAATTGAGTTCCCCGAAGAAGAGCGCCCAGCCGCAGCCCTCCCCCTCGTCGAGGAACGTGCCCTCGGGGTGCGGGTCGTGGACTAATCGAAAAGCGCCGTTCCCCGTCAAGACCATCTTGTGCAGCGACGTGTCGCACGAGCCGACGTAGCGCGCGACCACGACGTGGCCAAAGTACCCCCTCGGCGACGCGCCCCGCAATATGCACATGCGCCCGTCGAACGTCTCGGGGATGTCCTCCACTGCCATTTTTTCGCACGTCACACGCCGCGCCGCGCAGAACGCGCGGATGGCTTTTTCATAACCTTCCGGGAGCGTGATGAAGTTCGGCACGTCTTCCAACTCCAACCCGAAGAGCGACGCGACGCAGGCCTGCAGCGCGTTGCCCCGGCCGGGTCTAAAATCGTCTTGTAAAACCGACCGGTAGCGGAGCCGCGGGGTCGACGGCGTGCCTGTCTCCAACCGCTCGCGTTGATACCGCTTACCTTCCAACACCGACTCACCCGCGTCGTCCTCCAGGTGGTCCTCGTCGGAGAAGTCGCTGCCGACTTCGTCAAAATCGTCCATACCCGTGGCGTCGGGCCAGCTATGCGTCTCCTCAAGGGAGGACGGGGCCAGGACCCCGAAGTCGTCGGGGACGCCGACCGTGACGCGCCGGACCAGACGCCTTAATAACACGTGACCCTGGTCATGTGCAGGCGGCGCCGTCTCGCGCGCCGCGCACTTTTGATCGCGCCAGACCTCGAGCGCCCGGCGCGTGCGCACGAGTACAGCGCCGTCGCGGCCATATGCAAGGGCGGGGCCGGCCGCCAGCGGCGCGCCGAGGTCCAACGAAACGAGCTTCCGCCGCCCGTCCCCCGAGAACAGCGTCAGTGTCGCCCCCCGCACGAGCGCTATTTCCCCGTCGGTCGCAAGGACCGCGGCCGCGCCGGCCGTTGCGTCCAGGACGCGCGCCGATTTGACAGAGGCGCGGTCCACAAACCAAGCGCCCTCCGCACACACGACGCACGCTCCAATTGAATTGAGCGCCACCGCGACGACGTCCCCCAGGTTGCGGACCCGCCAGCGCGGCTGTTCCTCCGCATACAGTGCGACGTCGCGCCCAACCGCGACGAGGACGTCCGTCCCTTCGCACGCAAAGGAGCCCTCGCGCCCCGTCCCGACGCGCCGGTGTCTACCGGCGACGCGGCCGTCTTCAACTTCGTAAGTCGCGAGCCAGACCTGCGTGCCCTTGCTCTCCAGCGCCAGGCACGCGTCGCCGCGGTGCGCCAGCGCGAGAACGGCCCGGCCGGACGTCCAGCACGCGTCCGCCTCGTCTTTGACCGCGTCGTAGCGCCAGAGCTCGCCCGCCCTGCTGGCGAAGTAGGCGCGGCGGTCGCCTCGCTTCACAGCGCAGAGCTCGACGTGGCTCGCGGGCCACGCGCGCTGCGGTTTTGGCACCTCTGCTGCGGCGCGTGGGAGTTGTGGTGGTGCTGGTGGCTCGTCCGACATCTCTTGCGCTCGACCTCCTCTGACAGCGTTCAACAACTGGGAGGTGGTTTCAGACCGCTGAGGCTCACGGTTTTACCCCTACAGACTTTAGTGCGCTCGATAATGCACGGGTTTTCGACACGGGTTTTCTTAGGCAAATGAAGCTGTAAAGCTTGCTTTCGGCAATCCCTGCGTGCAAAACAGATTCACCGGGATACATGCGTGATGATTTGATGTCAATGCGCTGAAATTCCAATTCACATCACTCCGGGAGGCCAGGAGACCAGCACTGCTAATTTGCATATTTGAGGCTCCAGGCTGAGAGGCGCCACTGCCGTGAAGAAGTACAAGCGATCGGTCGCTAGGTCCTTCGAGGCCAAGAGCCATGCGCCGCGCACCGCCAAAAGCGCAGATCACGCTGCGGGCGGTCGTCGCCGTCGTCGCGACATTGATCACCTGCCTCGCTTTGCTGGCCACGCAATTGGAGTTCGACCATAAGGACCCGCACGAACGGGCGCACCACAACCGGCCGCACCCGCGCCACGCACCGGAGGAAACCCCGGAGAAGAAACGCGGGCGCCGGCCCGGCGAGACCGTTTCGTTACGCATCCAGCCCAAGGTCGTCGCGTCCACGGATGCGCCCTACGTGTGCGTCTCGCTCGACTGGTGGCCAGATGGGAAGAAGGACTGGTCGCACCACACGTGGAACGGGAGCTCCGTGGTGAATATGATGAAGGACATGAAGCCGCAGCTCCGGACCGCGTTGAGTCAGCTCCACCCGGTGGCGCTTCGAGTTGGGGGCACGCTGCAGGATATGGTGGCGTACGCTGCCGAGGGGCGCGCACCGCCGTTCGACATGGCGTGTCCATCACCGTTCAAACCGTACAAGGACCGCGCGGCGTTCGAAGGGGCCTGCATTTCTCTGGGGCTCTTCGACGAGCTCGAGGCGCTCGCGGTGGCGGCCAGGGCGCCGCTGATCTTCGGGCTGAGCGGCCTCCACGGCCGCGTTCGAAGTGAGGCCGGCGAGGGTGGTAAGTGCCCGAAGTGCGACGGCGCCAGGTGCCCCGCGCGGTGCTGGACGGGCCGCTGGTCGCCGACGGCCGGCGGCGCGCGCGCATTATTGCAGCGGGCCGCGGCGAACGCGAGAGACGGCCGCGGCGCGCTCACCGCCGTTTCGTTGGGCAACGAGCTCTGCGGCGCCGGCGGTATTGCTGCTCACTTATCACCTACTGAGTTAGCAACGGACTTCCAGAACTTGAGGCAGGAACTCGAAGCGCTGGACTTCGGGCCCGGTAAACGAACGTCGATCAATGGCAAGGGCCGGCCCTACATAGTGGGCCCGGACTGCCAGCTCCCGTTGGAAAGAGTGTATGACTACTACGCCGCATTTTCCAAAGAAGCCGGCGTGGACGCCCTCGCGTTCCACCTGTACTGGCTCGGGGCGGGCAAGCTGTGGCACCAGTTCAAGCGGAAGCTGTTTGACAAGGTGGTCGGGAGCGCCTGGCCGCTCGGCAGGGGCTTCTACGCCTTCGGTAATGCGTATCAAAGAGCCGCCAGGGCTACAAATACAGCCCTGTGGATCACGGAGGCCGGGGGCATGTACGGTTCCGGCGGCATCGACGTGACGAACACGTACGCGTCGGCCTTTTGGTATTTAGATGAACTTGGGGAGTCGGCGAAGAAGGCCGTCCAGGTGCACTGCCGCCAGGCTTTAGTGGGCGGGCATTACGGATTAGTGCGACGGGAAGGTCTGAGACTAATGCCGCGGCCGGACTACTTCGCCACGCGGTTGTGGGCTGAAGTGATGGGGCCCCTCGTTTTGTCCGCGTCTATACGGAATTCGGCGATCACGGACGCGTACGCCCCGGCGCCGGTGGCCGATTGCCGCGCCTACGCGCACTGCCACCGCACGCGACGCGGCGATGTGGCTCTTGTGGTGTTGAATGGTGCTTCTCGCGTCGCGCGACGCGTGGCGCTACCGCCGGAGTTCGCGTCCCTGACTCGTCTGGAATATCATATGACGGCCCCTTCCGACGTGTTTGGGGACGAGGTGCTGTTGAACGGCGTCTTGCTGGACGCGGTCGACGCGGCACTGACGCCGCGCAGCGTCGCGGGCGGACCGCTGACGCTGGCGCCGGCGTCCTACGCCGTTGTTGTGCTGGAGGGGGCGGGGTTTGCACCGTGTCTTTAGTGTTAGTTTTAGTTTTCTTAGCGTATGTATGCCACACAATGCTTGAGGACCCCGAGCGGCGGATAACGCGAACCTACGGTACTGGGCATCCTCAGGCAGAAGGCACCCGGTATTTCTTAAAGCAAGCGCGCGAGGTACTGAATGAGCTAGGCGACGACGGCTCCTCTAAGTTTACCTAGTAGTAGTTCAAGTTAATCTTCTTAAGGCAGGGGGGGTACGCCGCCGCGCCGCCGCCACGAACTAGAGCTTCAGCAGCACCGGCGCCAGCTTCTCCACGTCGAAGTCCTCCTCGGCCCCTTCCTCCGTGTCCATGGCCGACGGCGACGCCCGCGACACGGAGCAGGAGAGCCCATCTAAGAGGACGCGGGATCTATGACCTAAAGCCATCTTGCCCTTGACCTCGAGGATCTGGCGCAGCGTCATCGTGGCCGAAGACGCCTCCGGCGCGGGTAAATCGGAAGGTAAACCATCGAGCACCTTGTACTTGGACCACTCACTTAAATACTTCATCATCAACCCACCCACACCGGCCTTCTGCAGGGCCATCATGGCCTGGGGCTTGGAGATGTCTAGAGGTGGCAACTTCCGCAAGTCGACGGCGACGGGCGCCGGGTAGACCCTTGCCGACACGGCCCGCTTCTCGCCGTCCGCGTCCGTGACCTCGCCGCACGGCAAATTCCACGCTGTTAAAGTTAGCGAGTGGGCTTCTAGCAACCACTGCTTGAACTCTGAGACGAGCCATTTGTCCGCACCCTCGGGCAGCTCGATCTTGGACCACACGCTGTGCCCTTCCGGGTACGCTACCACCGTAGCCACGTCCCAGAACTCGAGCTTGATGTCGCCCTTGTCGTCGAACGCTTGTTCAGGTAGAGAGGACGCCTCGGGCTTAGTTTTCACTTCTTTCGTTTTAAAAGTCACCAAGTTGTCCGCGTCGAAGGACGGGTAGTAGTTCAGCGCCAGGCCGACCTGGCGCGTCCTCAGGTCCGTGGCCGGCTTGTCCTGCAGGATCTTGAACATTTCTAGTAATACTAAACCAGTGACAGCGGCGGTCGTCGTCGCGATCGCGGGGATGATTCTTCCGGCGGTGAGCTTGGCCTTGTCGAAGTCCGTGGGCGGGATGGCGTAGTTTCTCGCTCGGCAGTTGGCGCAGGCCGTAATGAAGTCGACGTGGAAGTTGTAGTCGTCGTCCTTTTCAAAGTCCGCGGGGGCGACATCTATTGAAGCTGAAGATATGAAAGCTAACTGCTGGAGCGCCTCGAGGCCCTTGCGGCGCGCCACCTCGAGCGAGTTGTCCGGCGTCGTGGCAGTAGAAGTATCCCCCTCGATATCCTTGTCGACGACGCCGGGGACATAGGCAGGAATCGCGCACACTTGCGCGACGCCGTTCGCCCAATGCGCATCTCTTTCCGAGACCGCGTACTGGTCATCCAACTCGTTTTTGCGCGGCTGCGCACCCAGGGCCTGCGCCAGAATGTGCGTCGACGCCACGAGGAACCGCCACTGGTCGGCGTGGTCGCCGTACGTCGCGGCGGAGGGGAAGCGCTTGTGGCCGCTCCAGAAGGGGCCCTTTTCGACACCCCCCTTGATGACCTTGGCATCGCGCGGGTAGGCGCTGGTCAAGTCCAGGATCTGGTCCCGGAAGAGAGAATGGAAGGCGTCATAAGACCGTTGGGCACATAACTGCCGCCGCTGCTGGAGCGGCGCGGTCGCGACCTCTAATGCTCGCCACAACAACAAAGCCTCCGCCGACGCACCTTCGACATCGGCGGCGTCCGACGACCCCAGTCTCCGTTTCAGCTCCGCGAGCGTCGCCTGGGGCTCCGCGCAGAACGTGTTGACTCGCCGCTGCGGCTTCTCGAACAGCTCGGCAAATTTATCTCTCGCCCATTCAATACAATGGTCGATCAAATGCGGAAAGTTCCGCAAAGTGCACATGGGCACGCCCTGGCCCTCGGCCGCGTTGCCCCCCTCCCGGTAGGTTTTTGTCTTGTGCGGCACGATCGGGTCCACGTTGCCGGACGTGCCCATCGTCCCGGACTCCAGTAGACTTTTCTCGAACTTGACGCAGGTCTTGTCGACGTAGAACCGCGCCTCCATATTATCTAAAGCGTTGCAGACGCCGTCTAGACTTTCCCAGAAGGCGTCCGTGAAGGGCTCGGCCTCCGTACTGGGCCCGACGTACTGCTCGTGGCACGTGACCTTGAGCGCGGTGTTCATGGGCGGGGCCCGCGTGCGGGACCCAGGGTCCGTGGCCATGGCCGCGGCGGCTAACGCTTTCGATTGGCCCACGTTGTGCTCTCGGAATAAAAACTGTCGTGTCAAATTCGACAGTTCGATCCGATCGGCGTCCGCAATGGTCAACTGCCCGTGCGGCCCGCAACACACGCCGCAAAGGGCGAAGTTCTTCACGAACTCGCAGCCCAGGGCGCCGCTCCCGACGAGGAAATAATTCAGGTTCCCAAGCTTCTCCACGAACGTCCGGCCAAAAACACTCGCGAGGTCGTCGTACCGGTCGCCTCTCGGCGCGCGATCACCGAGAGGCGGCGGCGGGTCCGGCATGGCCTCTAAGAAAGCAAAGTGCGCGAAGCCGTCGATCGGCGTGTACTTGCCACTCCTTTTGACCACCTCCTGGGCCACCACGCCGCCGCAGAAGGTCGCCACCGGCTGTAACTCGATAGACGCGTGGCGCGCGTACGCTCGCACGACCCGATCGTCGATAGACACATCTAGAGCTCTCGCGCCGTCGGCCGTCGCCGTGTTCAAAACCTTACAAGCCGAAGCATAGGTCTTGGCCGCATTCAGCACGGCCTCGGCGTCCTGCTCGTCGTTGGCGTTCGGGAGCCGCTTCTGCGTCGCTTCGAATTCCATGACTCCGACCAGTCCCGCGTGGACCTGGGCCTCCAGGCCGCTGAAGGTGTAGTCCGTCATGGGCAGGCCGTCGTCGCCGAAGGGCGACCCCGGGGCCACTAACCGCTCACCTAGCGAGCGGAACTTTAAAGTCTTCGGGCGCTTTCGTTCCGTGATGAGGCCGCCACTTTCATACGGTGATAAACTTGACGTGTCCCCTATTCTAAAGGAGTTGGCCGGGTCGCCTTTCAAGGACGTGAAGGGGAAGGGCGCGCAATCATTAAGTGAAGTCCCGCCCATCGCTTGTCCATTACACCCGGTGACGTCCGAAAACGCGTATAAGGAATCAACAGGTGGAGAGGTCGCGGGCACGCCGTCCGGCACGGCGTAGCGCACCAGACCTCGCGCTTCACAAGAGATGGACTCCACTAACCGCACAACGGGTCTTTCTCCATCCGCGTCGCGGACCTCAAAAACATCGCCGTGGTCCACGAAGATGCTCAAACATAGTCCAGCACAAACGGCCCACACGAAGGAGACCGGTGCGGGCACTTCCATATGGACTCCTCTTTCATCCACAATTGTTGTAGTTCTACTTCTACAGAACGCGTTCCACTTGACAAGTTCGTTTCTATTAACACCGTCCGTGAACACGACACAAGTACAACTTCCGATCAAGTCTTCGTCTAGTGCTTCCGCCACTTGTACGACGGCGTCCGGGTTCAATTCCTTTAATCGAGGTGCGCACACGCGGTCTCTGGGTTGCCCCACGTCCTGTTCCCCGATGAAGAAGTTGGCTCCTCGATCGGCCTCGACGCAAAGTTTCGGGTCGTATAACGTCAAGTGGCCGACGCCCTGCAATAGACAGTTCTTGGCCGTCTCGACACCGGCGCCTCGCAAGCCGACGATGACGATGCGGGCCTCTCTTAGGAACTTGGTGGTCTCGGCGCCCAGCGCGGCGTTCTGCCGGCTGAATTTATTAGCCTGGAGCTTGTCGGCCCTAGCTTCGGCCATCTTTTGTGCTGGTGGGTCACTCCCTTTGGCGCCCGGCGCTTTGCTGGAGGCCGCGGCAACGGCGCAGCGATAACAGCGTTTGGTGCTGGTATTCCAGCAGCGACGCTGAAGTTCTACAGCGGTCACTCCAACAGAACACGCGGCTTATAGCAGGACGCGCGGAGCTTTTTGCATATTAAATTTTGGAGATGGCTTATTTACACGGGTTTTTGGTGCCCTCCGTCGAAAGCGAAAGCGTTCTTGTAGCAAGTCTCTGCTCCCAGGCAAGAGTCCTATGTGGCAAATCAAGACAAGTTGCTGGCGTGGCTCCTGTGAGCATCGCGCCTCTTCCGGTCGTGAACTGCACTAAGAGCGGACAACGGGCAGCTGTGAAGGCAGCAACGCACTGACACGCTCTCTGGCTGGGTCCCTGCCAAATTTGGTGGCTGCCCGTGGAGCAGGTGAGCCAAAAATAAACTCTCCTCTTCCACTGTCGCAGTGATTGCTGGTGATTGCTGCCCAGACCCCGGTGGTTGCACCGGTCGAGCGCTCCCATGCGAGCCGGGGACCCGGCGCAGTGGCCGGTCCGCGAGCTGCGCGCCTTCCTTACGGCCCGCGGCGACGCCAGCTGCGCGCACGCGACAGAGAAGCGGGAGCTCGTGGACCGCGTCCGCGTGCTGCTGCGCGCGGCGCCGGCCGCAGCGCCAGCCGCGCCGAAACCGGACGTGCCACCGGGCGTCGCCGCGGCGATCGCGCGCACGCTAGCCGCCGAAGACGCCTACGGCGCGCTCGGCGTGGCCCGGGGCGCGTCCCCAACCGAGTGCAAAAAGGCCTACCGCCGGCTCGCCCTCAAGCTGCACCCAGACAAGTGCCGGGCCCCCGACGCGGCCGAGGCCTTCAAGCGCGTCTCGGCCGCGTATGCCGCGGTGAAGGACGGGCGCAACGTCGCGTTCGGCAAAAACGCCGCGGCCGACGTGAACTACGGGGTCTACGCCGACGAGGCGGAGCTCTACCGGGCCGTGTTCGCCGAGGGCGGGGGGCTCACGCGGCTCGTTGGGGTCTTGCGGGCCAACCCCTGGACGCTCATCGCCCTCCTCAGTGCATTGCAGTCGCTCGGCAACATCGCGTCCGTGATTTGGCGAAGGCCACAGGCGCTGCTCCGGTGTGTGGCGTGCGTGGGCACGGTGTATGTGGCCGCGCGCCGGTGAAAGATGTAAAGATTAGAACTTTAGATAGGCGGGGGTGATCGGGACGCTTGCTGTCCTCGTATGAGCCCCATGTGATGCATTGATGTGCCGGCATCGCGCGTCGGCTGGCGACTCCGCTGGTTTCAAGCGCTGCAGCCGGTCACCGCTCGAGCCGCCGCTTCCGCGGATTCACGAATACCTCGTCGTCCGAACTCAGGGACGCCGCCGAGGCCACGCGGCTTAACGTGTTCGCGGGCATGCCCCCCGCCACGAAAAGCAGGCTCCGCAGGCGCGCGACGCGCTCCGCGGGCAGCTCGTGGACCCGCCCGGGCGGCTCCCGGCGGCGCGGGCGGTCGGGCTGCGGCGTCTTCATCGGGCTTATACGTGCCGGCGACGGCGGCGCGCTGGTCGCGTCTCGGCTGGCCATGGCTTCAGTATGGCGGCGGCGGCGCGGCGCTTGGTTTCGTATAAGTTGCACTGCTTGGGTGTTTCTGGGTTGCCAGGGACGCGTGCCGGGGCAAGGTCGCGCCGCGGGGCTGCCCTTATACTTGGGCCGGCCGTGGCAAGCTTGCGGCGCTTTCCTCCGTGGCTGAGCTGCCGCGGGCGCCCTACTACACCTCAGTGCGTCTGAGTGTCAAGAGAGCTCTGTGGGTGAGTTCAACCAGCCGCGCTTTTTGAACCGGAGTCGTCCTTGCACGGCGCCAGCTCTATTTCAGCGGCGGCCGGAGCGCTGGGTTCCCGTCTTTCGGCGAAATTCCGGTAAGTTAAAACTTCTCAACTTACACCACTCCCCAGCTTCGAAAACGTGACACAGTGCGCCGTCGAGGCCCGGTCCGGGATGGACACGTGGTCGTCGCACGGCTCCTCCGCCAACACAAGGCAGCCCCTCTCACTCAAATGCCGCGTCGCTTCCATGAGAGGCAGGAAGTGCAGCTGCATGCCCCGTTCCTCCACGGCGAGGCGCCAGTCGCAGTCCCGCTCAATGTAGGGCGAGTTTGTATAACCTGTCAAGAGTTGCACGCGGCCGAGACCCCCCACATTCAACGCGTCACATAAATGCTCCAGCACGGCCACTTGCACTTGGGGCACCATGTGCTGTAATGAAAGTAGGGAGAGCACGAAGTCCGCCCGGGCGTCCGCGATTTCAAAACCCGCCTTGGACGTCGCGACGTAGTGCAAGCGAGAGGCCTCCCGGCCAGTGATACTTTTCGCGGCGATGGTCAAGTGCGCCGTGGAGTGGTCCACGCACACCACATTCGTGAAGCGCCTCGCTAGAGCCTGGGCGAGGCGGCCGACGCCGCACCCGAAGTCGATGGCCGTAGCACCGGAGCCGCCCCCGCTCCACGCGGCTCTCGTACCATGTGCTTTCGCAATGGTAGCGGTCCTCACCAGCGCCTTCACAATGGCGTGTTCGCCCGTCGCGTAGAAGGCGCGCATCTTGTCCTCTGAGAGTTGCGAAGTGCCGTCGAACTCGGGCGCTGACAAAACGCTCCACCAGGGCACCACGGTCCCGAGCTCCTCCCAGACGCCGCGCTGGGATTGCGCAATGGTTTCTAAATCGGTCATGTCGTACGTTTGGTTCGAGCAGCCAGGGACCGCCATGGTGTACTGCCTGGCTCGTGTCGGTACGATGATCAAGAGGGGCAGCCAACGGGTCATGCTGCCGATAGGGACCGGCAAACGCTAAAACGAGACCGCTGCTGCGCATCGACGCGTGGCGCTGACCGAAAGCGCAAAAGCCAGTGAAACCCGTTTAATCTGAATTTTGGCGTTTTTTGCTCGCGCCTGGTTGCTGAATTCACACGCAGGACTGCGTTTTAAGCGATTGGCAAGCGTCGAGCAACAACACGAGAGCGCGCTAGCGAACTGTGTGGGTGCCATTCTATACGCTCACTCCGCAAAGCAAACAAGGCACATAGAGCTCGCTGTGCCCATTCACGCCGCACCCGTGCTCTTTTGACGCCACGCGCCCCAGCGACGCACCGATACCAAACTAATTGACACCTGCATTAGACGCAGCCCCCCGTACAGCACGGCGACCAACTAAGGACGCCGCGACA
>Ga0114994_10001291_pt1 | contig 17896 bp, 17 predicted proteins | sample ArcticOcean_MG_C_9_FD_87043 | JGI IMG/M metagenome (GOLD analysis project Ga0114994, IMG submission 87043) | Marine microbial communities from western Arctic Ocean - ArcticOcean_MG_CB2_152 | ecosystem: Environmental > Aquatic > Marine > Oceanic | place: Arctic Ocean: Canada Basin | collected...
ATCTCCTGTTGGGTTTTCTCCACGCTTGACCATGTCTACAGTCCGTTGAGAAATATCCACTCCCCAAACATTGAATCCAGCATCATGGAAACCAATTGCAGTAGGCAAACCAACGTATCCAAGTCCGATGATGCCCACCGTAAGGTCACCATTGGCGGCACGGTTTGCAAACTCGGGAGTCCAGCCCATGGAATCTAGGGGGGGGTATCCTGTTTTTCAATCCAGTGGCTTATTCAGGTAAAGGTTCAACTTTGAGAATATCCTAATCCATTATGAATATTACAACTCTTGAACTATTGAGAGAGCGTCATCGTTTTTCGAAACGATTTTCCATGGTGTAATTTGAACAAGTTCCATATCAGACTCCATCCTTTCAATTCCCCCTCCACTGATATTCAAAACGGTGCAGTCATCCGCTCCTATATCTCCGCTATCAAGGGCTTGCATTAGGCTGGCTAATGCAACAGCGGCGGGTGACATAATATCTATTCCTTCAATCGATTCAAATATTGTCTTTGCCTTTTTAGCATCCTCTTTAGATACAATATATGTTTGACCATTAGATTCCACCAGGGTATCATAAACGCCACCTTTAATCTCATAGGCAGGGGCCTTATTCAGTAAGTAATCTGAGAAGACCTCTACTTCTTCGTCAGGGAAATCAGAATCTGTCAGATGTGGGCGCTTTGCTTGCCAAGCATTGTGTATTGGACAGTGCTCTTCATTCTGACTTACATGTTGCCTTGGCACCGGTCCTTCGAAAAGTTCCGCTTCAATCAACCGATTTGCCATTTCATGAACTCCGACCGGGCCCGGCCCACCACCAATTCCTTGGAAATAGTGTGCAGGCAATTCACCGATTGCAAAAGCCGCATCAATAATCAAACTACCAATTCCATCTCTACGAGCGACATTATGGATACCCCCTTCCATTTGCCACGAATCTAAGTGTTGAGAAATTTTCTTTGAGAATACCTTTGCATCATAGTAATCTCCATCTTCAATCACGATCAGTTTCACGGACTTATTAGGGTGGTTTGCAGGTAGATACAGCCTTTCAGCATGGTCCTTTCCTACAATGACGATAAGGGGGAAGTTTTCTAGTCCACAAAAGTAGGCAAATGCTCTTGCTGTATTTCCTGCACTGGCACAAATCATACCTTTGCAGCCCTTTTCTTTCAATCGCATTATGGTAGGAACGGCCTCCATATCTTTGAAAGAACCAGTTGGACACATACCATCTTTTTCTGGCCAATATCCATGAAAAGTAACCCAGAGATTGTTCATACCAATCTGTGCACCTAATTCGTTTGCTTTGTACGTAGTAGTGCCCGCATTGCGTTGTGACAATCCTATGTTTGGAAGCCAGTCTTGATATTTTAACATCCCATCCTTAGAATTATCAATCGAAAGTTGTGTTGAATATTCAGTAACTAGCAAAGCCCCATCTGTGTGATGCAAAGTATACTTGTCTTCAATCACCTCATTTGTATGAAGACAGCGCAGTTTATACTTCGGCATACTAACGAACCGCTACTCTTTGTATATTTGGTCATTTGTTTGATTTATCACTTGAAGGGGGTCTACTTTTTCAGCCCAGTGGCTTATTCAAGCGAAGGTATGTTCACCTCAGTGTGTAACCGGCTGGTATGGCGAGTGTACTCGTAACCGGGGGTGCCGGATTTATTGGCACCCATTTATGCAAGTATTTGCATGATTTAGGCCACCAAGTTATCTCTTTAGATTGCAACCATGTTGCCGACCAACCATGGGGATGTGTTGCGGGGGATATCAGGGATTCTTTGGAATTAGACGGCATCGACATCATCGTTCACCTTGCAGCTCAAATTTCAGTCCCCATTTCGATTGAACATCCAGATGAGACCTTATCTGTGAATGTCGATGGTACCTCTTCGATTATAGCAGCAGCCGAATCTTCTGGCGTGAAGCGCATCCTATTTGCATCAAGTGCTGCAGTTTATGGCGACTCAGAGCAAGTACCGATATCAGAGGAAGCCCCATTGATTCCTCAATCACCATACGCGGTTTCCAAAATCATTGGAGAAGAATTACTCAGACGTTCTGAAATAGAATCATGTTCTTTCCGATTTTTCAATGTCTATGGTCCCAATCAATCCGCTGAAGGCGGTTATGCAGCGGTAATTCCAGCATTCAAGAAAGCGATAGCAGAAGGGAAAGAATGTACAATCTTTGGCGATGGAACGCAAATCAGAGATTTCATCCATGTCGATGATTTAGTTAGAATAATTGGCCTTGCAATAGCGGCAGAAAAGTTACCACTGGAACTAAACATCGCTTCAGGGGAAGCAACAAGTTTGCTAGATTTGATAGAAATCCTTGGCGAATCAAACCCTGATTTGGCACCACCGGTTTTCCAAGAGGAGCGCGCAGGTGACATCCACACCTCTTTAGCAGATATTTCCAGGCTATTGGATGCGCTACCAGTAGGTGATATGATTGGTATCAAGGAGGGTCTTGTTTGAAAATCGTATGGCTATCTTCAAGGTTTCTTGGAGGGGATTTGAGTTCCACAACCCAGATACAATTAGCCAATGGATTAGTCAGTAAAGGCCACACAGTAGATCTCTACTCCCCAGGTAAATCGGTAGGGAATTCATTTGTACATCACCAAATTGAGCGTAGTGGAATCAAGGGATTACAGGCTCGTAGCGTTGCTAAAAATCTCAAAAACCGACTTAGTGAACTCAAAGATGCAGATGTTGTTTTAATCGATTGGCCAATTTTCACTTTAGCAAAGGACATTGATTCACCTGTTATTTTGATGGACCGAAGTCCTCCTGCCGATAAGGGGATATTTGCAAAATTACAGTGGTCAAGATGGTTGAACGCATGGTCAAAAGCAATCCGAGGCACAGTGGTTTCAGCAGCTCATCGGATATTCGTGGCAGATAACACTCAAACTCCAAAAGCCTCGATTGGAGTAATACCAGCGGGAGTGGATCTTGATTTATTTCAGATTGGAGAGAAAGAGGGGCCGATTCGCATGGTGTATCACGGCCGAGTCGATGTTAATCGAGGCATAATGGTGCTCCCAATGATTTTGGCAGGCTTACAATCTCAAGGTATTGAAGCAACTTTGCATATCCATGGCTCTGGTGATGCGGTTAAGCGTTTGAAAAATATTGGGATGGAAGGACTGGAGGTGACAGATGCAATTCCTCAACATGAAGTGGCCGAACTTCTTTCAAATTATGATGTGGGATTTTTACCAATGCCGGAAAATAAAGTTTGGAATTTAGCAAGTCCGCTAAAACGGTCAGAATATTTAGCAAGCGGATTGGTCGTGTGTGGAATTGACCATGAAGGGCATCGAATTCCAGAATCTGGCGATTGGCTTCAATTGTATAAGCAAGATGAATTTATTTCTCGAACAGTAGATTGGATAATCGGTCTTGATAGACAATTGCTGACCGCATTCCAAAAAGAATCGAGGGGATATGCTGAAGAGAAACTCTCGTGGTCTCATTCAGTCGATGTTCTCGAATCTATGATATTGTCATAGATTTCTCCCCACCTAGCACTTACATTGCTAATCTGGTGATTTACAACCGACTCTTCAAGGCCATCAGTGAGTGGATTCGCAATCGCCTCTTTCCAGCCATCTAGGTCTTCTAGCGGGACTGTTTTGACACATGAAGGCAAGTCAGGGACATGCTGTGAAGCAACAACAGGGCACCCTGCAGCGAGAGCTTCTAGAATTACCATCGGTTGCCCTTCAAACGCAGAAGGAACAATCAACACTCCAGCAGTTTGTAGCAATTTCCATTTTTCTTCTTCACTAACCCATCCTAGGGCAGTAACCCCTTCAGGAGCATCATCAACCCCGGTCACTCTTAGGTCTTCGAGTCCTAATGAATATGCAAATTTATGGCCCTTGACAGGGTCATTCCTCCCCATCAATAATGTGAAATCCTCTCTTTTAACGCCGTGTTTTAGTTGAGCATCTACCGGATTAGGTACTGCAATCGAGTCTCCTATGAGGGGATGTAGTCTTTCACTCCACCCTTCGGACAAACAAACAACCTGGTAATCCTTTAGGTCGGATTTTGCATCGATATCAAAACGACCCGAATGTATGTGAAATATAACCGGGGCATTTGCAATTTTAGCGATAGAAATTTTGCGACGATATGACCAACCGGATGCGCTATGGATATGAACTAAATCAAAACCACCATTTTTGATTTGTTTTTTTGCTATTCTCCAGCGCTTCATTTTTCTTCTGATTCCTTTGGTGGAGAATGTGTTGCAAGACGATGCCCTCCAGCCATCAGGCGGGTTTGCTGCTAAGATGTGGATTACAGAGGCCATTCCGCCGGGGTCCATCGTCGGACCGACATGTACTACCCTTCGCATATCGGCTGCTTTGAACTACACAGCAATAGCATTGATGCCGGCATTATCATGGGTTTTGTTGAAGAGATAGGAACTTTGTGGGTTTGATATGGCAGGTGAGTGGTTAGCCTATGGCGAACTTGGTTTGGCTACCATCGGTTTCGCACCATTTGCTCTTCACCGTTGGTCTTGTGGCAATTGGGCCAAGCAGGAACTGACATGCCCAGATCAGGATTCTAACCTTGCGATAACAATACTATTGCCGGTTTGGAATGAAGGTCTGATTATTGAGAATAAACTAGCAAGTCTAGCTAAACAGGATATCAAGGCAGATTTACTTCTTATCGATTCAGCATCATCTGATGACACATTAAAGAAAGTCCACTCTTGGTTATCGGATTTTCCAAATGCTTTCAAATCTCATCGAGTGATTGCAATGCCAAAGAGACTTGGCAAAACAACTGCAGTTATGCTTGGCCTCGATGAGTTGAAGGATACTCAGGGGATAATCGTAATGACAGATGCGGATGCAACGATGATGCCGGCATCCCTCAGTCGTATTCGTCGTTGGTTTAGCAATCCGCAGATTGGAGCGGTAGGGGGGACTCCTAAGAGAATAGGAACTCTCGGTGAAGAAGAAACGCATAGAGGGATGTATAATATTCTACGAATTGGAGAGTCTGCATTTGATAGCACTCCATTCCTTGAAGGGTCCCTATTAGCGTGGAGGGCTTCTTCGGTTTCCTCATCTGACCTCTATGCAAATTCAAATGCAGATGATGCTCAAATTGCAACAGCCGTTCGTCTAAACGGTCTACGTTCCATACAGGACCCAGAGTTATTTTTCAGTGATCAAATGCCACTTACTTCGAAAGAACAACGCCGTCAGAAAGTTAGGAGAGGCCAAGGGTTAATTCGGCTGCTTTCAAGAAAACGAAAGGTTTGGTTTTCTAAACGTCAGGGCCGCTTCTCCAGTATCATGAGGCGTAATGCTTGGATGCATATCATATCCCCACTAGCGATTACAGGGGGCGCTATTTTGGCGCTTTTACGTAATGCCACCTACTTACCAGATTCCAATCTTATGTTTGCCCTATCTGCTATCGAAGTATATTGTGCAGCATCCTGGGCACTCACTCGGATGAATCGCTCGTTCTTTGGAATAAGAACCGCAGGAGCAATTCTTTGTGGATTAGAAAATCTTCTAGTCGGGCTCATTCTAGCAAGTCGCGGTAAGAGTTTGCATATGTGGGAGCAGCATACTGATGTCAGAATCGCTCTCTCAGAACGTTGAATTGTTGAGGAAATAGAAATTAAAAAAAGCCTCCCTGGGAACCGAAGTTCCCAGAGAGGCAAATTCGAGCAATGCTCGTTAACCTTTCAGTTAGATATTATCCGACTTCAAGCAGCTGTTGCGGTCATTTCACCGATGACTCCGCCATCAGAATCGCCAACCGCTTTCTTGCTTAGGGTAATTGCAACTTCGCAGAATCCTGCAACTCCATCACAGAGGTCAGCATTTGCGCCTTCGGAGATTGTAATCTCTTCAGAAACGTCCCAGTTCTTGTCGTCAACATACGCGTATGTGCACATTAGACCTTCTGTATCAGCTTCTGTTGCTTCAACACAGTTGTTCATTGTACCACCGTCTACAACTATGCTAACTTCTAGCAAAGCCCAGCTTAGAGATGCACCTTGCATCATCTTAACGTGGACTAGGGTGTCTCCACCAGTTGCGGTTAGGTCGTCTGCGGCATCTCTGTCGTCGAACTGGAAAGTATCTAGTCCGCCACCAGTAGAGTCTCCAGCGAGGCTGGAAGCCCATACATACAGTACACCAGCCAGAACTACAGTGATCGCAACCATCAAGATGGTAGCGATAACTGGGCTGACTGCTTCTTCTTCGTTTCGGTTATCATTGTTCATTTTTTGTGTCCTCCTCCCCCGTTGGGGGATAACCTCCCCACAGCAGCGTCCATATTTAACCCCTCCGCCTGCAAAAGTCGGTTTGCCGTCGAAAAACAGGGGTACTGCGCCCCTACTCCACCCCAGCCCTTATCCTGAAAAGTAACACCCGACTCAGTGGTACATACAATTTGTATGCGTTAAAACCCCGATATTAGCCTAACATCCTTTGTGAAATAACATAATCATCCAGCCTTACGGCTAATTCATGTTAAAGTGAACAGGGTGAGAGCCAACGGAGAGGGGATGGGATGCACTCAACGAGAACTTCAACAGCCCTGTTCAATCCAACCCCAAGGTGTCACGGCAAATAACTATTTTGACTTAGAATTATCCAAACCCGGCATTGTTTGAGTAATTACAGGGGGGTAAATCTTCTACACCTATTCAACAGTAAGTATTTCTGGTCCACCGGAATTTACCATTACAGTGTGTTCGAATTGTCCAATCATTCCACCATCATGGCATCCAAGTGCATGATATGTTTCTAGGAATCTAATGCTGATCAGTTTCTTCACCAATGCATTCCACTTATTTTGCCTATCAACTTCATCAGATTCTGGAAACGGCTTCTCTAACATAGGAAATGCCCATCTTTCAGCAAAGGGTAGTGTCGAATACCTTTCTTCCAAGTTTCTTGCCAACTGTGCCCCTAGTGGTTTGAGTTGCTTTCTAGAAAGTGCCTTTCTCCATAGGCCTTTACTTGTTACTCGGTATATGTTGGATGAATTCCGGTCTCCAATATTCTTTATCATTCCATTATCCCCTGTTGTATTGAATGGTTCAACAGCATAGACCGACCCTTCTTCTACAACTCCTTTGAATCCAGGGTTTTCTGCTCCACATGCATATGATGGAACACTAACCCCTGCATGTAATTCCCATGGTTTTAGTTGATGACCACATAGATTTCGAATCGGTTGGAACCCAGCATCGATAGAAGGTTGAGCTGCTGCGGCACCAACTTTGTACCAAGGAGTCCCAGGGTGCAACATCTCGACTGCAGAATCACGGGATTCGCGTGCTGCTTTGATTTGTTCAGTATGCTGGCCCTTGTTTCCAACTTCCAAAGTTAGGGCATTGTCTCCAATATGTCCATTGATATGCACGCCAACATCGAGTTTTACAAGGTCGCCATTTTGGAATAACATGTCCCTTTCCCAACCTTCAGGGGCATTCAACCCATGGTCAGTTGTGTAATGGGCTGCCAAATCATCTACAGCAATAGTGACCGGGAAGGCCGGGTTTCCACCATTGCGTTTAATGAATCTCTCAGCGGCTTCGATAACCGAATGCCAGGTCTTCCCGACAGTGATTTCCTCACGCATTGCTTCGAGAGTTCGACGTGCAACATGACCTGCATCATGCCAATATTTCAGACTGGAATCGTCCACCATCTTATCACGTCTGTTTGAGGTACAACGCCCTCTCTCATAACGGTTAGCCTCCAACCACGTTCTTCTGCGTCAGTTTCTTCCAACCGAATGAATGTGCTGCCCAGCCCATTAGGGCAGATTCCAGGGAGGAAATGAGCCACCCCTAATCTCTCAGCAGCAATCTCGGTACTACATTCTGCCTCTGTACCTGATTCATTAGCACTTGTTGCGGTTATTGCACCTACTTCATTTACTAACGCGATTGCATCAGGGTGCGAAAATACACGTATGGCAACCTGATTACCACCTAGCCTTTCATCTAAAGTCTTGATAGCTGGTAAAATAGTTGTAATTCCCCCTTTAGTAAATGCTTGAAGAAGTTCTTTCAAAAAACCAGGAATTATCACTAAGTGCGATACTTGTTCCAAAGATGCAACGCCAAGGCTTACCGGCATATCATCTGGTCTGCTTTTGGTAGAATACAAATTATCTAGGCCCATCTTTGTTGGCAGGCAACCTAGCCCTGGAAGAGTACTCGTCGGATAGACGACTAAACCACCCGATATCAGGTGCTCTTTCATCAAATCACGCTCCAACCCAAGTCGTTACGTGGGCTTCAGCAATTGCTGCTGCTAATTCCCTATCTTTTGTTTTGACCAGCAATTTTCCACTTGGATATAGGGTCAAATCTGCTGGGCCAGAGAAGGTCCAAGCCAGACGAGTGCGAATTCCAATGGTATAACCCGCTGCTTCGATTTTATTTCCAACCACTTCAAGGTCTATTTTTGCAATACCCTCTACAGCAATTTGCCATGCAGATTTGTTTCCACACATCTCCATAACAAACGATTTGTCAGTCAAAGAGATCCCTCAGAGTTCAGGCTTTTCTGGCATCTTTAACAAAGGATTTTCACCGTTTGCTGGAGGTCCTGGTGGGCTAGCCGGAGGACCAGCGGGAGGACCAGCCGGAGGACCAGCCGGAGGACCAGCTGGAGGGCCAGCCGGAGGACCAGCTGGAGGGCCAGCTGGAGGACCAGCGGGAGGACCAGCCGGAGGGCCAGCCGGAGGGCCTACTGGGGCAGTAGTTGGAGGGACAGGTGGGCCAGCGGGAGGGGTCGGCGGCACCCGGGCAGTAGATGGAGGAGTAGGTGGACCAGGGTGCGGTAATGGGTTCGCTGCAGGCTCACTTGGGGTGAGGGGTGCTTCACGAACCGATGGCGATGAAGGAAAGTGAGCCAAGAGCGGGTCTTCAGTTCTTGATGGCTGCGGGAGGGGTGCTTCACGAACCGATGGCGATGAAGGAAAGTGAGCCAAGAGCGGGTCTTCAGTTCTTGATGGCTGCGGGAGAGGGGCTTCTCTAATTGGATTCGAATTTAGAACTGGTGCTTCATAGGCACCTTCGTCTGAGGTTGAAGTCAGTCCAGTTGATAATTTATCTAAATCTGTTTTGATTAATGTGTCTCCTCCTACTATATTTTCAGCAGCATATGTGGTCATTACAACTTTGGTAGGATCAATCATTTCTCGCTCTTTGGTGTTTCCGAAATCAGAGAGGTCATCCCCGAATGCTCCCGAAAATAACGACGAACCAATTGTGCTAGCGAGTTTTCTGCCCTGGGTTGCACTATATTCGAAATCATAAGCATAGGGTCCCATTTTGATTTCATCTGAACCACCTTTTAGGGCGAAGGTCCATTCACCGGAATCAAGAGGGAATTCGAAATTCCATTCCCTTTCAACCCCTGGGCCAAGACTCGTTACCCCTTCAATGGAATTGTGTTTCACTCCAGAATTTGTAATTACTGAAACATCTAACCCACCCATTGGAACAGGGGCATCATTAGAAATTGTGATAGTAGCAATAACGACATCTTCATCGTCATCATTGATGTCCATTTTGACATTGATAACTTCCGCTTGTAATGAACCACTACTTCCCGAAGTTGACACACTCATCTCGCTCACCTACCTTGCCACTAACGCAACCATACTTGAAGCCAACCATGACAGGGGCGTCTAACGTAGCCCACCGCGAGTATTTTCTGGAAGCGACCAATCAACAGCAGCAACCGTGTGATTTGCTAAATCAATCGGACTTCTTTTGGTTTCATGTCGCCAAGTCATGAATACATCCCACAGGCCCAACAGCACCCCAATAAATGGTACTACATACTTTGTTTTGTGCGCGGCTCTTCTACCCCAATGCGCTTCACCCAAAATACTGCCATCATCATGCACTATTGCGATTCTCATTGCCCTCTGGCCTAGGCTGCGCCCATAATATCGCCCTGTATATTTGAAGTAAAGCCAGTAAAATGTCAGATGTATTATCCAAGTCCCAATTACATATGGTGCTCGCGGGGTTAAGAGTAAATCAATAGCCATTAAGTATCCGAAAAACATGGTTTGAGTTGGTAAAGCGATAATTAGCGTGATTAGAAAAGCATCTAGGCATAAAGCAACAACTCTTTTCCAAATCGGAGCGATTAGCATACCTTCTGGAGCGGTTGCAGCAACCGCTGCTTGCGCCATAGTTCCGGGCTTGTGTACGCTGACCGGTGAGCCCGCCATGGTGCGGGGTTGGGTCACGCCTTTGAAAGGGTGGCCCTCAAGAATTCACAACATGCCAAGCCATTAAATTGGATTCAGAAACCCAATCAAGCCAACTCGCCCAGGTTGAATCATTACGCAGAGTCCTATCGTCTCCAATTACGATTAATCCACGCTTAGCTCTAGTCAATGCAACATTCAGCCTTCGATAATTGGACAGAAACCCAACCTTGCCAGAATCATTTGCTCGCACAGTTGAAAGGACGATGACTTCTTTTTCTCTACCCTGATATCCATCGATAGATTTCACTTCTAGTCCATCGATTTGGCCATCTAACATTCCCTGAATGAGTCGAACCTGGCCTGAGTATGGTGAAATAACTCCAATGTCTTCAGGAGTTAAATCTCCTGGTGCCAATAAATCGTTTACAATTTTGATCACTACTGCCGCTTCATCCATATTTGAGCGCGATGAGCCGGATTCTTCTTCCATCTCAGCGCCATGAACCGGTACGAAAGCAACCGGTTTATCCCAATCAGGCCACAAGAACCCTGCCGCAGGAGGTCTATCTGTGGATGTACAACCGTCTTCGAGCCGATTCTCATAAAATCTGGAAGAAGGAAATTCTCGAATCGTAGGGTGCATTCGATATTGAGTGGTAAGCATGTGTGCAGGTAAGCCATTAGAGAGTAATCTTTCGAATAGAGAGATATCCAACCCTCCTTCTTCAGCCCTTTGACTAGTTACTGTAGGGGGCAATTGGCGATGATCTCCAACCAATATCAATTGACGTGTCCCTTTGACTATTGGCACTAGGGCGGAAGGCTCGGTTGCTTGAGTCGCTTCATCGATCAATACGATTGGAAATCTTCTGTTGGCCAATGTGAAATGGCCAGCTCCGATATTTGTAGTACACAAAACCTCAGCACTTGCCAGTACCTCATCTGTAATGCGTTGTTCCAATTCCCGAATTTCACGATAATTTTTGCTAATGTCTCGATGCGCTAATCCTTTCTCCTTACCTTTAAGGTCGTGGAGTTTGGAGCGCATCGCCTCATTTTCTTCGCGGATAAATGCGATTTCATCTTGCTTAGGATGACGTGACACCTGCGCATCGAGTGTAGCCTCTCTTAGAGCCTCACGCACCTTTATCGGTCTTCCAAAACGAATCGCCTTCACACCCAGTTCTAACAGTCCTTCAAGCAAATTATCTACTGCTACATTCGACTCAGCACATGCAAGAATGGGCCCTCGCCCCATATCTATCAATGAACGTAAAAGGTGTACTGCTGTGTGCGTTTTACCAGTTCCCGGTGGGCCTTGAATTATAGTTAGTCGTTGACTAACAGCAGTTTTTATTGCTTCAGACTGACTTTCATCAAGCAACATCCCCGATAGATTCAATGGGCGGATTTTTTGTCCACGAATCTCAGGGGGGCGCTGGGCTGATGCAGCAAGGTCATGAGGTTGGCAAAGTAGTAAATCTCGTAGAACAGTGCCTCCATCACCTTCGGTTGAATGGAATGAAATTAGAGCATCATGCATTCGGTCATGAGCAACTCTGTTAGCCCCTCGGTCCAACCTCCAACCGCCTTTGCGTAAGTCGCTTGGTTTATCTTTGGTAACAACTCTTATTCTGCTATTATTCCTGTCGAGAACAACACCTTCAATCACCTTTTCACCCCAAGGCCTAGCGCGTGAAATAATAACCATATCTCCGTGCCCAAATCGATGAAATGGTAGTGCGCCCCCACCCCGTAATTCGAATACAAGAATTGGTTCTCCAAAAAACCGTCCAGAACTTCGCCCTGCCAAGTCAAAGAGTGCTAGACCAGCCCCTACCATTTTCGTCTTAGACCAACTCGTCCATCTATCTTGAACCTGATTCAATTCATCTTCAAGTTCAATACCGATAAGTTCGGTGAAGCATTCAAAGTGGTCTTGTGATTTACGCCATTTTGCTTCATGAGGTATTTTCATGGCGCTTTGGCCATTCGAACGAGTGCTCATTCTTCGCACCCCTCCTTTCTCGGCCATGTCAAAACGGGAGCGTTGCTGGTATAGCACGCTACCGGTGCTCGGGAATAGGTGATATTTAACAAGGAAATGAGACGCGGAATGTTTGCTGATGGTAATGTTCCGACGTAAAGAGGCCGCGGATATTGAGGGTGAAGTTTGCCCTTATTGCGAGTTTGTTAACCAGTTAGGTTCAGGGACTTGTACGCAGTGTTACTATGACTTAAAAAAAGCACCTAGAGACCAAGGCGAGTCGGTATCTGACGAAGTTAGTAACTCGATTTTTGACGAATTAATGTCTGACGAAGACGATACTTGGAAAGAAGGCGATGCACTAGATGTCGTTTTGACCTTGGATTCGGCACCTTTGGCTGTTGAGCAATATGAAGTAACAAATTTCGAATCAGAAAACCCTGAGAAAATTGGTTTTATGGAATCCGCTCCCCCCGAATTATTCAGTACAGTGTCCCACAAAGACGATGAAATAACTGTAGATGATGTAGGGGGTGCAATCCAAAATGTTGAAAAAATCGATTTCCCAGATGGAAATCCACTCGATATGGTGCCAGAACCAGTTCCCCAAGGGCGTGGAACAGTATTCTCCCCAAGCACTCCTACCAAAATGGATGATGATTTACTTGGGCATATTGGCGGTACCGAGTTACCATCTTTACCTCCAGACGACCTCTATGAAAACAAAGTCGATCTGAATTTGAAGAAAGCCCCAGCCCCAACTCCTGCTGTAGTTTTACCATCTTATACGGTCACCGAAGCGCCTTTACCAGGGCCAGAAATACAAGCAATACCACAACCTGAGTTTGAAGCAGCACCTGAACCGATACCTATGCCAGTGTCAGAGCCAGTACCAGTGCCAGTACCAGAGGCAATACCCGAACCAGTACCATCTCCTGTTGTAGAGCAAGCAGCAACAGAAAATACAGTTCAAGATTCAGTGCCTATGGTAGAACCTACACCCGCTCCTCAAGTCGAGACACAACCTGTATTGGAGCAGAGAATTTGGCCATGGGCTGCTAGCGATTCATGGGATCCAAGAATTATTCACCGCGAGGTAGTCTCCGCATTAGAGCAAGTTAAGAGTGGGAGGATTGATGAAGCAACCAAAACAATCGATACACTCGGTCCACACTTGAGTGATGAAAATCTCGATTTGATATACCATGTTGGAATGGTTCTCAAACAAATCGATCGCATAGAAGAGGCAAAGGCAATGCTTGAAAGAGCCAAATTAGCAATGCCTGACAATGAGCATGTTTCATCAGCAGTGGCTCATCTCAGTGTATAAGGAGGGGAGAATCCTGGACACCCCGGAACTCACAGTTGACACGCAAGTAATACTACGGCCGATAAGTCGACGTATACTTCCTGAAGTCATGGAATCTTACCATGAAGACCCAGATGCTGCGAAAGCAGCACTACCTTGGTTGAAGGAAGGAGACGAAGCTAGGGGGCAAATTGCAGATTTGATGATCGATCTCGAAATGCACCGAAATGGCGACTCCATCCATTTTTGGGCAATTCATTCATTGGAAAGTAATTCATTTGTAGGTTTGATTGGTTTAGGAGATGAATTACAATTAGCAGCATCTGCCTATAATCTCGGATATTGGGTGCGCCGTGATTGGAGGCGAAAAGGTATTGCAGCGGCGTGCGTCGATGCAATATTCACTTGGCAATCTCAGAGAACCGAGCAGTCTCTAATTGAAATCACAGTTCACCCGCATAATGAATCAGGTTTGGCTGCATGCAAATCGATTTGTAAGAAATGGAACGGTCTTGTAGTCGAAGGTTACGTGCCGATTGAGATAGACGAGAGAACAATCCCACACATCTTACATCTTGTACAACTAAATCGTGGTGACTGAATGAGGCCGGTTTGGTTGACCGTCGATTCTGACGATATTCGACACATTCCATCTTCACAAGGCCACCCTACTCGCTCAAAAGGAATTCCACATGAGGGGACTTCTGAAGAAATGTTGGAAGCGATGACAGCGTTTCGAAATTGGCTAGATAGAACTCAGGTCACTCTCACAATTTTTGTAATTGGGGATCAATTAGATGATTCAATATTCAGTGATTGGCTCAAGAAACTTCTTTCGGACCATCCACAGATTACCATTGGATGCCATGGCCTAACACATCGCTGTTGGTCAGCATATCCTGAAGACGAAGAGGGATTTTTAGCAGCTCTAGTTGAGGCCGACATCAAGCTTCATCAATTTGCAGGAGATGCTTGGAGGCCTTGGTTCAGGGCCCCTGCGGGATACATTGCGCCATGGATGGCGCCAATAATTGCGAAAGCCGGGTTTGAATTGGATAGCAGTGTGAATCCTTCTTGGCTGGTTAGGAAAAAGGCTGGTCCTTGGAAAGATTGGAACGCAGTACAGAAGGCCCTCAAAGATTCAGGATTAGAAAGTAAACCCTGGTTATGCAGGCTTTCACTTCCCACTTGTGGGCCAGCGCTATCAATTCCATTTTTGCGCTGGAATGCAAAACGCGCTTGGAGTAAACTCGGTCCATTTGTTCAGCCTGATGAAACAGAAGAAACAGTATATTGGCATATTCTTGACCACCACAAAAACGCAGGTCGTTGGAAACCACCTCTGATGATTGAATGACCCCAAAGGGCTCAAGTCATCATCGCGCTAGCAACTACCATGGAGAGACGGTTTTGGAAGGGCCTCCTCTTCGCAGGAATAGTTCTGCACATTATTGCTGCAACAATGATGCCTATTGGATTAGATGCTCACGTTCATGCTACATTTGTCACAGATGAAATGAATGACGGTGAAGGTGACCTTGAATGGGGTGAACTACGCCAAGAGTCAAATGAAGGTTCTGTACCCAAAGAGGCTTCATCAGATGACAGATGGTTTGCATGGCATTCAATTATCGAATTATGGTTTACGATTTTTACACCATCGATTTTTGTTCTCCACATCTTAGCGTTGGTTGGAGGGCTTGGATGTTTAGCGGCAATATATCTCCTGTCCAAGGACCTATTTGACAGTGAACAAGCGCTAAAATTAACAGCATTAGCATCAATTTATCCACCACTTGTTAGGGCGACAGGTAGATTTTACCAAGAAGGTGCAATCTTGATGATTGTAGCATTAGCAACCTTTAGTTTAATTAAAGCGATTAGAAGTGAAAATAAATTAAACATGTGGTGGGTAATTCCATTATTATGCATGGGCATAATTCTTTCATTCAAAGGTATGCCACTATGGTATGTCCCCCCCGCAGTACTGGCATTATTTATTGGCACAAAAATACGCATGGGTCAAATTCATATTGTTATATTCGCAGTATTGGTTGAATTAATAGTACTCTACAGGAATGGAATCTCATTAACAAATCCAGATATTATTCCAGCATTATTATCAGCATTCATTGGCTGTTTCATATTCATATATTGTGGGATGTTGATGTTTGCAAATAAGGAAGGTGAATCAAACGAAATTTCAACAATCGTCCAAAGAGGCAGTCTAATGGTAATGGCATGTTTAACTGGCTGGATTGCAGCATTGTGGGTTACCGAAGCATCGGTTTTGCAATCTTCCTTTTTCGAAATTATATATTCATTCAGGAACAATCCAAGATATCTCTCACTGTTGTTTATTCCATTATGGTATAGCCATCTATTGAAATCGAATAGTAATGGATTGTCATTTGAAAAGAAGAGAGCCGCTTTAGTAATCGCCATCAGCGCTATGTTGTTGATTAATATCCTCGTATTATCGGTGACCTTTGGAGAAAGGGGAACTCAAATAATTGGGACTCATTTGAACAAAGAGATCGAAGATGACGATGATATATTATTCATCTCGGACTCACAATTACCGATGCATAGAATGTATTCCATACACCTAACTCTTGACCCTGAAAGCGATGGGAACAATATTGCATTTTGGCGTGCCAGCGATAGTAATTGGATTGGAGAGTTGTCAGACTGTAATGAATTCGCAGATATCAATTGGATAATTATTGACCCACCTGGGAATATTGAAGTTCCGAACGGATGGGCTGCAGTAGATTTTGATGGTTCAGACGTAATCAACAAGGATTATCGTTTGTATACATGGAGTGGAGAAAATGAACGCTGTGCTTGATGGAGTAAAAGTTCTAGATTTGTCTCGGATTTTAGCAGGGCCATATTGTGCCCAAATGCTAGCCGATATTGGTGCTGAGGTGACTAAAGTTGAAGCTCCATGGGGGGATGATACCCGCGGGTGGGGCCCGCCCTTTCTTCCCGATGGAACTGCGGCATACCACCTATCGTGCAATCGAGGCAAAGAGATAATTTTCCATAATCTTAAGGAAGACAAAGAAGCGATTCAACAATTAATATCCGAATCTGATGTAGTGATTGAAAATTTCCGCCCTGGCCAATTAGAGAGATTGATTGGGCCAATTTCTAAAGATGTAATCCTTTGCTCAATCACAGGTTTTGGTCAGAACGGACCAAGGTCTCAAGAGCCAGGGTACGATTTAGCTCTACAAGCAATGAGTGGAATCATGAGTGTTACAGGAGAGCCTGATGGAGGTCCAGTAAAAGTTGGAGTTGCGTGGATTGATATCATCACGGGGTTGTATGCGGGTAATGCAATACTGGCTTCACTTTTCCATCGGGAAAGAACTGGTGTGAATAACCACCTCGACATTTCTCTTTGGGATTGTGCCATCGCATCATTAGCAAATCAAGGACAGAACCAACTCGTTAGTGGAACCAACCCGGGGCTTCTTGGTTCAGGTCATCCAAATCTAGTGCCATACCAGGCATTTGAGGCTAGTGACGGACGGGTCGTTATTGCAGTTGGTTCAGATTCACAATTTGAAAAGTTATCTAGCCTCTTGAATTTTGAAAATAATTGGCCTACCAATCAACAAAGAGTAGATTCGCGTCAAGAAGTCACCAGTCTTGTTCAATCTAAAGTAATCAATATGTCACGAACAGAAGTAAATGATTTACTCGAAGGAATACCAACTTCACCAATCAACAAAATTAGTGAAGCGTTATCTGATATCCAAAGCATTGCACGTGGAGCGGTAGGGCAATGGAAAGGACTGCCAATTTTAGCAAGCCCTCTGAGATTTATCTCAGAAAGAGAATAATGAGGTTTGGCCACCAGTTCGTACCAAACCTGCACCTTCGAGCAATTCCATTGCATTGTCAAATCTCTTTAGTGAAAATTGCCTATCTTCAACTAAGAATTTCTTGAGACCTTCAACATCAACATCACCTTGAACCAAATCGGAATCTGCGATTTCGACCACAGGATGATTTCTAAAAATCTCTCTAATCTCATCTAAACGTTCTGGAACATCCTTGTCCTTTGCACTACAAACAGACTCTATGTTGCCGTATTCTTTAATCAGTTTAAGTCCAGTTTTAGGACCTATACCTTTGATTCCAGGGTGGAAATCAGTTCCAATCATTATTGCTAAGTCAATTAATTGGTCCCGAGTCAACTCGTGTTCGGACAGAAGCAGGGCCAAGTTAATTCGTTGAGCGCGAACGATTCTGCCCATTCTCTTACTTCCATCCGAAGAAAAATTCCGAATTACTATTGGTGCACCATACAGTAAG
>Ga0114994_10001293_pt1 | contig 17877 bp, 20 predicted proteins | sample ArcticOcean_MG_C_9_FD_87043 | JGI IMG/M metagenome (GOLD analysis project Ga0114994, IMG submission 87043) | Marine microbial communities from western Arctic Ocean - ArcticOcean_MG_CB2_152 | ecosystem: Environmental > Aquatic > Marine > Oceanic | place: Arctic Ocean: Canada Basin | collected...
CGGTGCGTTGTGATCTCATTGCCGACACCATCATAGATAGGTTGCATCTCAACATGGTAGTCCCAGTTGTTAGTGATTGAATCAAACATCTTAGTTCTCCTTATGTTATGTGCTGCATGATTGCAGTATCTTTAGATAGAGTCAAGCCAGTAATAGAATTACAAATAGAATTAAAGCACAGCCAGCACCAACACCGACTAAGAAATCTTCTATCTTCTGGCGGCGATAGAATTTTTCCCAGTCTTTTTTATTTAGGTAATTTTGAGCAGCAATCATTCCATATACACGCTCATGTGCGTAGCGATCCATTGGTATCTCCTTTTAAATTAATTTTAAGTTTCATTTGAGATAAGCGAGTAGTTATTGTGCCAATCAAGGCATCAGTAACTACCTCAATATCCATCTGGTTTTCGCTGCAAGCCCATTGCGATAAGTCTTTGAGCCGATCAAGCTGCGATGTAAGATACTCTTCGTCATCGCAATCTAGTTCTATGATGTCGATGGGTTCGATTGCCATAAGTTTGTAGATACCATTGGAATCAATGGCAATAATAATATCGTTCATAACTTTCTCCTTGGGTTAACGATGAGCAAAAAAAGGGACGACCCGAAGGCCGTCCGATGGTATTATTTCTTGCCGAGGATGCGTGACAACTCAGAGTCAACACCAAGGCCATCCGATTTGAAGGTGCGCTTTGGCTTGTGTGTCCATAGCTCTCCGACAATATCAAGGTGAACAGCTAGGTCTGCCTTATGACGGAACTCAAGTTGTTCTAGCTCGTCTTCCATGCGGCGATACATTGCGACTTTCTGAGCAATCTTGCTGTTGACGACATCGCTGCCGCTTTCGGCAAGACCAGATAGCTCGGCTCTGATGTCTGACATTTGGTTGAGTTTAAAATCGACTGAATTTTTGCTGGTGTAACAAGCATCGCGAGCAATATTGATTCTGACATATTCATTTTCAGAACCATCATGGAATTGTATAACTTGGGTTTTAAGATCGACCAATTTGTCGAGGTTAGATGTGGCTGCAACTACGGCTACTAGGTTGGCTTTGGTGTTCGTTTTCATGACTAGACTCCTAATAAGATCATCGGTGAAGACCTTCCTCACCGTACGTATCTCCAGCAACTCCCATAAACCGAAGGCACTGAGGCTTGCAGTTCGCAAGGGCAAAGAGCGCAGCGTCCCTTGCGAACTGTTTAGGGAGAGGTGCAGGAAGGACGTAGGTGAGTAAGGTCAAGGCGATGATTTTATTAGGGGTCGACGACAGGTAAACGAATGCCAAAGTCGACCTAGTAGACGCAGTGGCCTGCATCTAACCTCGGCAAATTGGTTGGGCTTAGAACCTTGTAGTAGTTGTAGGATTCCATGATCTGAAAATGGATATGTCAGAACAAGATAGGTCGTGTGGTTGTTCCGCCAGCAAACATTCAGTCTATTTTAGACACGGCCAAATGTTAGACGGTAGAGTTGTGCTATCTGGTCTTGACGACATCGGTAGGGATGTTGGCGGTAGCAAGATTGAACGGAAAGTTGCAATGTATCAGCAAATGGTGGACGAGTTAGGGCAATGTTTCGTCACAAGGCAGACCAAGCTGTTCAAGTTGATACGGAGAGATATAGACCGCAAGCTAAAGCTCACCTCGGATGGGCTGGGTGCTGAGTTTGAGGTGTCACACAGCAGCGGGGAATAATGCCATCGGAAGCCTTGGGTTGTCCCGTTCGCGATCAAGTGCTAGATTGTGCGTTGACAGCAGTTCTGAGAGACCTCTAGAAGGGGGGTAAGGGGGGATGTAAGTACATGAAAGCGATGACAGCACTAAGACCAATAACCACAAGACAGAGAGCTTTGGTGGAAGCGTATGTAGCAAACGGCGGAAACCTAACCAAGGCTAGCCAAGAAGCAGGATATGCAGCGGGTGATAGCGGAAGAGTAAGCGCACAGAAGGCGATGAAGACTACGCATGTGCAGCAGTATCTGATGCAAGTTATATCGGAACAGTTTAGCAGACACGCTCCGATGGCTGTAGGACAGCTTGCTGGGCTAGCGAGAGGTGCTAGGTCAGAGTACGTCCAGCTGGAAGCTAGCAAGGATTTGTTAGACCGTGCTGGGTTTAAACCGATAGACCGATCACAGGTGCAAGTCGCTGGGGACATTCGAGTCAGTATAGATTTAGGCTAGGCGGTAGGGGGGTTAAAACTTGGTAGCAATCTGTAGCAAGGGGTCTACCACACAGGCTTATTGTCAAAAAAGCCCGCCGCCTCTAAGTTAAAATTATTTTGACATTGAAAGGTTCTGAGATATGAGGGTAGGCGTTCTAAGTGCTGTACTGAGATTAAGGAAGAGGGATTACGATGACACCAGCTTGGCAGAGAAAGTCTGGAAAGAACCCAGCGGGGGGCCTAAACGCAGAGGGCCGAAGAAGTTACAACAGGGAGACAGGGGGCAACCTCAAGGCTCCAGTGAAGGGCGCGGCGGACACTCCAGAGAAGTTAAGACGGAAGGGGAGCTTCCTAGTAAGAATGGGAAGCGGGGCAGGCCCGTTGGAAAAGGACGGAAAGAAGACAAGGCTAAAGTTAAGTCTTGAGGCTTGGGGTCACAGTGGGGACAAAGCCTCGGCTGTTTCTAAGGGTCGGTCATTATTGAAGCGTTATAAGAAGGAGAAGTAAAATGAAGCGCACATTGCTTGGAGGTTTCTTGAACCTATGACTTTTATGCACACGATCAATGAGGGCGACCGTGAGATTCTACGGCGTGTTGTTAAGACTGTGCATATGAAGCACTACCCCAAGGACTTCATTACTAACTATGAGGCCGATAAGATTATATCCAGCATTGCACCAGAGGTGGTGGATAACCTAATGAAGGTTGGTAAGGACTTTAAGATTGATCGACTTTAAGTATAAGCCAGACGGTGAAGTGCTAAAGGCGTTCATGAAGGACGATACTTTCTTTCGTGGCGTTCGGGGGCCAGTTGGTAGTGGCAAGTCTGTTGGCTGCTGTGTTGAGGTCTTTCGCCGCGCCTTGAGTCAGCAGAAGAATGAGAATGGATTGCGCCGTTCACGCTGGGCAATCATTCGGAATACTAACCCGCAGCTTAGAACAACAACCATTAAGACTTGGCTTGATTGGTTTCCAGAGGAAGACTGGGGTAAGTTCCGCTGGGAGGTTCCATACACTCATCATATTAAGAAGGGTGACATTGATCTCGAGGTTCTCTTCTTAGCATTAGATCGTCCCGAAGATGTCAAGAAGCTGCTGTCGTTAGAGCTTACTGGCGTTTGGATTAACGAAGCGCGTGAGATTTCCAAGAGTATCATTGATGCCTGTACGATGCGCGTTGGTCGCTTTCCTTCTATGCGGGAAGGTGGGCCAAGTTGGTCAGGAGTTATTGCTGATACCAATGCGCCAGAGGAAGATCACTGGTGGCCTATTATGTCTGGGGAGGTTCCAATCCCAGATCATATTCATCGTGAGCAAGCACTTATGTTGCGTAAGCCAGACAACTGGAGCTTCTATACCCAGCCTTCTGGAATGGTTGAAACAAAGTCTGACGGGGAGTTAACTGGCTATGAGCCTAACCCCAAGGCTGAGAATCAAAAAAATATGTTGAAGAGTTATTACTCTAACCTTATTCGTGGTAAGACCAAGAGTTGGATTGATGTCTATGTGATGAATCAACTCGGCATGATTCAAGAAGGAAAGCCAGTGTATCCAGAGTTTGTTATAGAAACACACGTTGCCGATGAGCCGATTCCAACTGCTGATGGTATTCCGCTTTACATTGGCCTAGACTTTGGGCTTACCCCTGCTGCTGTTTTTGGGCAGAAGGTTAGGGGTAGGTGGTTCATACTTGCTGAGATTGTTGCTATTGATATGGGCATTGTTCGGTTTGCCGAAGTGCTAAGACAAGAGATAGCAACTAAGTACGGTCACTTGGACGTTCACATTTATGGCGATCCCGCTGGGGATTTTAGGGCTCAAACAGATGAAAGCACTCCGTTTCAAATACTACGCGGCGCGGGCCTACGGGCGACTCCGACTCATTCTAACTCTGTCGATCTTAGACTTGAAGCTGTTAGGGCTTCGCTTACAAAGATGGCTGAAGGAAAACCCGCGTTTCTAATTGATCCTCGGTGCCTTACAGTTATCAAAGGCTTCGAGGGAAGCTATGCTTACCGCAGGATGCAAGTGTCAGGCGAACGCTTTGATGATAAGCCAGATAAGAATATGTTCTCTCACATCCATGATGCCTTGCAGTATCTTATGCTGGGCGCTGGAGAGGGTCGTCAATTGATTGCTGGGCAAAAGCAAGCTGTTGCATTTAACGCTAGAAAAGACTTTGATGTCTTTACTAGAAAGCCAAAGGCTCCGCAAAGAAGACAAGGTATGTGGAGCAGAATGTAAGATTGTGCGTTGATCTAAGGCTTATTCTGTGCATATGAACAACAAATTGAAGGAGATTCTCTATGTGTTTAAAGGCGATTGAAGAAATGGTTATGGCTCCAGCAGAGTGGTTTCAAGGCTTATTCAGTACGCCTGGGGGCGGAGGGGGCGGAGGTGCCGTAGATACTTCTGCTACTGATGCGGGCATCTCCTCTGCTAAGGCTGCTGCTAATGCGGAAGCTGCCCGACTTGCAAAGATAACGCAAGAACGTAATGCTGCTCCTACACGCGCCTTAGCCACTGAGGCTGAGAAAAAACGCCAGACAGAACTGGCCGCAACAATTACAGCAAAAAGCCCAGCAACTAGTTTGCCATCAACTGTTGGATCAACAACGCCAACTGGAAATGCAGAGACTGCTATCCCAACGGTAGCCACTCAAGATATTACCTCTCCCTCTACGCAGAAGAAGTTGTCTGAATCTCTTTTGCAGCGTCTATCGAAACGTGGTGGCACTGGTCGCCGTTCACTAATCTCTGGATCATCAGGCGGTCTTGGATTCTATAGTAGGTTCTCATAATGGAAGCATATGGCTCAAAAGGAACGGCTCAGAAGTATCTTAAACGATACGACAAAGCCAAAGCCCACCGCGAAAACTTTGTCCCGTTGTTTGAGGAATGCTATGAGTATGCCCTTCCCCAGCGTGAGTCATTTTACTTTGAAACAGCAGGGCAGCGTAGAGATGATAAAATATTTGATGAGACTGCCGTTGTTGGGGTTCAAGAATTTGCATCACGCTTGCAGTCTGGCCTTGTACCAAACTTTGCGCGTTGGGCTGACCTCATTGCTGGCAGTGAAATCCCAGTGGAAGAACGTGACGCGGTTAATAATGATCTGGATGAAGTAACTGATTATATCTTTGAGGTCTTACAGAACTCTAACTTCTCTCAGGAAATCCATGAATCGTTTATGGACTTGGCAGTTGGCACTGGTGTTCTATGTGCTGAAGAAGGCGACGCAGTAAATCCTATTGTCTTCTCTGCAATCCCACTGCCTCATGTTGTTCTTGATACAGGGCCTGACGATAAGATTGATCATGTATTCCGTGAGCGTTCTATGCGGTACTCTGACTTAGAGTATATGTATCCAGATGCTGTGCTTGATTCTCGCTTGCAGAACTCTGTGACTAACAATCCTGATGGCACAATTAAGATACTAGAGATTGTTTGCAAAGACTATACGCGCCGTAATGAAGATGCCTTTCTTCGTTATGCAATTGATATGAACACTAAAACAATTATCCGAAAGGATGCATTTGTTGGTGTTGGATCAAACCCGTTTATTTGTTTCCGTTGGTCTAAATGTGCTGGCGAAGTCTATGGACGCGGCCCATTGATTAACGCGCTATCAGCAATAAAGACAACTAACTTAACTATTGAGTTAATCTTAGAGAATGCACAGATGGCAATCTCTGGTGTCTATCAAATGGAAGATGATGGTGTCATTAACGTGGATACAATCAACCTAGTTCCAGGAACTATCATTCCAAAAGCCGCTGGTTCTTCTGGGCTGCAAGCAGTCCAAGCCGCTGGTAGCTTTGATGTAGCCAATTTAATCCTTTCCGATATGCGTATGAATATTAAACGTGCGCTATACAACGATATGCTTGGCAACCCAGACCGCACTCCAGCCTCTGCGACTGAAGTTACTGAGCGTATGGCTGATCTTTCTCGCCGTGTTGGCTCTGCCTTTGGCCGACTGCAAGCTGAGTTAGTTCAGCCAGTTCTTCAACGTGTTGTTTACATTCTGAAGAAACAAGGACGCATTTCATTGCCAACAGTTAATGGCCGTGAGGTTAAAGTCCGTTCTGTTTCTCCGCTTGCACAGGCACAATCTAATCAGGACATTAACTCTGTTGCTCAATTCCTGCAATTAATACAAACAAACTTTGGGCCACAGATGACAAATATGTTGATTAATACAGAAAAATCTGCTCTGTATTTGGCAAAAAAGTATGGCGTTCCAGATAGTCTGGTGCGCGATGAAGATGAACGTAAACAGATTGCTGATATGATGCAGCAGATGGCACAAATGCAACAACAACAAGGAGCGCCGATTGCCTCCCAGTAATCACTTAGGAATGGACGGATTTCGCCGTACTCAGAGTGAAGACGCAAAAGTTAGCCTAGATGTAGCAAGCCTCTTTTCCACAGAAAGTGGTAAGGAGGTCTTAAAGTATCTACGCAGTATTACAATTGAAATGGTTAATGGCGCAGCGGTTTCCGATGCAGAGCTACGCCACATCGAAGGGCAGCGATATATCGTTGGCCTCATTGAATCGCGCATCAGACACGCACATAGGGTAAAATCAAATGGATGATACAACTCAAGGCGGGTCGCTTCTCAATGAGAACACAGAAGCTCCCGTTAACGAAGAGCCAACACAAGACTTTGTAGTCGCAGAACCAGAGCGCCCGACTTGGCTCCCTGATAAATACAAAAGCCCAGAAGACTTAGCTAAGGCTTATACTGAATTGTCTTCTAAGCTGGGCCAGAAGGAAGAAGACTTCAAAGCAAAACTTAAAGAAGAAATGTTTGTTGATCGCCCAGCTAGCTCTGGTGATTATCAACTTCCTGATGTGGTAGATGAATCCGCAGTGGACAATGAATTGCTAAAGTGGTGGTCTGAAACATCTTTTAATAATGGCTATGGACAAGAGAAGTTCCAAGAAGGCATTGAGAAGTTTTCTGAAGTTATCAAATCTTACTTCCCAAACGCAGAACAAGAGAGGGGCAAACTTGGCGATAATGCCAGCTCTCGTATTGAAGCAGTTAGTTTGTTTGCAAATCAATTCTTTCCAAGTGAACATATGTCTGCTGTTGAGCGTATGGCGGAAACGGCGGAAGGTATTTCCGCTATGGAATTTATGATGAGCAAGATGAAGGCTCCATCAATGAACATTAGCACACAAGCTACTGATCGAATCAGCGATGAGCGCCTTCGTGATATGATGAAAGACGAGCGTTATTGGAATCCTTCTAAGCGTGATTCTGATTATATTAATCAAGTAAACTCTGGCTTTAAGAAGCTGTATGGCTAAGGTTTTTACTTACGCTGGATCAATGCCAGTAGTAGAATCAACGATGAGCCATGCAATAAGACTAGCAGACACAATGCTTCCGCAGAATGTTAAGGAATGTTTTCTGCATGGCTACAGTCCTCTTAACGCTTTAATTGATAGGCTAGATGATAATATCTGCTTAACAATACTTGATGGCAGGAGGCCAGTATCAATGCTGGGATTAATTGAAACATCCCCGCGTACCGCTTCTTTGTGGCTGCTATCATCTGGTTTGTTCTACACAAAATGGTTCAGTGTCTTTCGGGTTTCTAAAAAGTTGATAGATATGTTCCATGAAAAATACTACCGCATTGAAGTGGATGCGCTAGTTGAGAATAACAAAACCATAGAATGGTTGTTGTGGCTTGGGTTTGTTCCCGAAGGAGAAAGTGAATTAGAAGGAAACGATATTGTTCATTTTGTGCGTTGCAATCAATCCAAGAATAACATCTATAATTTCCCATCACGGCCCGTGATGCACTGAGCGACCCGCAAGGATACTCGCAAAGAGGCTGCTAACGGATACCCGACCAACCGCAACTTAAATCACAGGGCTTAAAAAAATGGCTAACACAATTGACCAAGCATTTATCAAGCAGTTTGAAACCGAAGTACATATGGCTTATCAGCGTATGGGTTCCAAGCTGCGTAACACAGTTCGCTCCACAAATGTAAGTGGTTCGAGCGCACGATTCCAAAAGATCGGTGCTGGAGCAGCATCGACTAAATCGCGCAATGGCAATGTTTCTGCGATGGAATTGGCACACACCTATGTAGAAGCCACAATGGCTGACTTCTATGCTGCTGAGTATATTGACAAACTAGACGAAATGAAAATCAACATCAACGAGCGTCAAGCGGTGGCACAATCTTCTGCCTCTGCTCTTGGTCGTAAGACTGATGAGTTGATTGTCGCTGCTCTAGTTGCTGGCGCAAACGCAACAGCCGTAAACTCTGATGCTACTGAACTAGACAAAGCTGATATGCTAACAACATTCGAGTTGTTTGGTGTTGGCGATGTTCCAGAAGATGGACAGCGCTATATTGCTATGCACCCTAAAGGTTTTGCTAATCTATTTAACATAACCGAGTTTGCCTCGTCGGATTATGTAGGCCCACAAAACCTACCGTTTGCTGGCGGCATGACAATGAAAGAGTTCTTGGGCTTCAAGATTTTCTCAACGTCTGCAATCACTGCGGGTACAAACCTTGCTTACCATACTTCAGCGATTGGCCTTGGTGTTAATGCTGATGTTGCTACTGAAGTAAACTACGTTCCTGAGAAGGTAGCTCACCTTGCTACATCCATGATGTCGATGGGTTCGATTGCCATTGATTCCAATGGTATCTACAAACTTCTTGACAGCAACACATAAGATAGGAGGAGGGGGCTTTTGCCCCCTCATTCGCAATGGCAGTAACAAGCACCCCCGCAAACACCCCGATTGACGTATCGTCCCGCGCACTGATTCTTATCGGAGCGCAGCCAATTACTTCATTCGAAGACAACAGCACTGAAGCGCTAGTATGCGCAAATATGTATGAGGATATTGCACGGTCTGCTTTGCTATCAACCCGATGGCGCTTTTCTACTAACCAAGCGGTTCTTAATAGATTAACTGAAGCTCCTACTGGCCGCTATGATTCAGCGTACCAGATTCCTACTGGTAGCTTAATGGTTCACGCTGTTACAGTTAATGAGAGCCCAATAGAGTATAATATATATGGCAGCAAAGTATTCTGTGATGCCTCTGAGGCAGACCAGCTTGTTGCTGATTATACATACCGTTCAGAGGAATCTGACTGGCCTTCTTATTTTACAATCGCAGTAGAGCATTCCCTTGCTGCTGTGCTTGCTACATCAATTGCGCGTGACCGTGGGCTCTCAGAGCTTATGGCTGCTCAATATAATAACTTAATGGTCAAAGCTAGAAACTTAGATTCTCAGCAACAGACTACACGAAAACTTTATACTTCAAGGTTTATTGCACAAAGGCGGAGTTGATGCAGCGGATTAGAGTTCCAATAACGAACTTCCAATTTGGTGAAATTAGTCCGTCCTTAACATCTAGGACTGACTCACCGATCTATGCAGCCTCTGCCCAAAAGGTAGAGAACCTTTTTCTTCGTGCTGAAGGTGGGGTAATTAAACGCTCTGGCTTGCGTAATATTTATAAGTATGGCGACATTACTTATGATGCAGTCCCACGCCAGCAAGTACGCATAGTTCCGTTTATCTTTTCTGATGATGAGCGCTATGTAGTTTCGCTTGAGGATCAGAAGGTTCGTATATTCTTTCTTGATCCACTAACAAGTAATGTATCTTTAGAAGCCACCATTACTCAAGATGTTAATTCCAATCCGCTACCTTGGGTTGATACTTATTTACATGAAGTAACATATGCCCAAGCTGGCGATGTCATGTTTCTTTGCCACAATACATTTGCTCCGCGTCAATTGGTTCGCACTGGGCTAACAACATTCCAAGTTGAACTCTTTACCTTCCAAGGTAATCCTGATGCTGATCAAATCTATCAGCCATACTATAGCTTTCAAGGATTGGATGTAACTCTAGGGTCATCTGCTACTACTGGTGATGGGATTACTCTTACAACCAGCAGTGCTTATTTTGACATAACTGGCTCTCAGGTTGACGGAAGCTACCCTAGTTCAAAACACATTGGCATCACTTTACGCTATGGAACTTCTGAGATTGAGATTGTTTCAGTGCAATCAACAACATCCGCTACTGGCAATATTCTTTCTGAACTAAACCAACAACTTAGTATTAATCTATTTACAACTACATCTGGAAGCGCTTCAATAAAAGTTAACCAAAACAACCACGGCCTATCTACTGGTGATTCAATTACTGTTAGCGGCGCTGGTCAGGTTGGTGGAATTGCAGTCAATCAAATTAATGGAGCAAGAACCATTGCGTCTATTATTGATGAAAACAATTATACCTTTGACGCTGGTGCAAACTCTAACGCATTTGAGGTTGGTGGCGGAGCGCCCACAATAGTTACCAATGCTCCTACAAGAAACTGGACAGAGCAATCGTTTTCAGTATATCGTGGCTACCCTGCTGCTGTAACATTGCATGAGAACCGTCTTTGGTTTGGCGGAACGCTCGGGCAACCAGATGGTGTATGGAGCAGCAAGTCTTCCAAGTATTACAACTTTGATGTTGGTGAAGCTGCTGACTCTGACTCTATACAAATCACATCAAGCATTGGTGAGATCAACGCTGTTCGCCATATGGTATCAAACCGTGATCTGCAAATCTTTACATCAACGTCTGAGCTTTATATTCCAGCATTAAGCAACCAACCAGTTACACCAACCAATGCTAGGATTATTAGGCAGACTCCTTTTGGTTCTGGCTATGCTAGACCGCAACCGTTTGATGGAGCTACAGTCTTTGTTCAGAATGGCGGATACATTGTTCGTGAGTATCTCTACACTGATACTGAGGCAGCTTATACTTCTGCGACAATCTCTACGTTATCCTCACACTTGATCTCCGATCCTATTCAGATGTGTGTTGTTCGTGGCACAGCAAACACCGCAGAGTCATACATTTTCCTACTTAATAACAATGGTAGGCTGGCTGTGTTTAGCTCTAACCGTGGTGAGCAACGCGCTGGGTGGACTGATTTCTCAACAAGTGGTCACTTTCAATCGGTAACGGCAGTTGATAACAGAATCTTTATGGTTGTTCGTTATGACTTTGGCTCAGGCACAACGCGCTATGCTTTGGTTGAACTAGACGCAAGTATGAATATGGACTCTGCGCAAAACTATACTGGGACTGCTGGTGTTTTTGATGTGTCTAATTTCTTTGAAGATACCGCTATTGTCGATGTAGTTTATGGCTCTGATTATCTTGGAAAATACACTGTGTCTGGCGGAGAGATTGATGTCTCAGCCGTTGCTAACATTACATCTTGTCAAGTTGGTTATGCTTTTAATGTAAACCTAACCACCAATCCAATTGATGGTCAAGTTCAAGGCGGGCCTCTTACTGGTGAGCCTAGAACATTAGCCCGTGTTATCCTTGATCTAAATGAAACACTTTCGGTATCAGTTAATGGTACATCGCTTGTTATTAGACAGGTAACTGATGATCTTAGCCAGGAACGCTCCGCTGTAACTGGTAAGAAAGAGTTTTATCTTTTGGGCTACAATCGTGATCCTCAAGTGATTATTACTCAAACTGCTCCGCTACCACTACAGGTCAACGGAATTATTGCGGAGGTATCCTTCTAATGAATGACCTCAGTAACATTCCTGACCTTGAAGCAATGATGCTTGCAGAGCCTCAAGTGGATTGCCCAGTAACCCATCACTTTGGGCCTAGCCTTTACATCAGGGAAATCTTTATTCCAGCAGACACCTTTGCCCTTGGTCGCGTTCATAAAGCAGAGACAATGAACATACTTCTTAAAGGCAAGATGGCTGTGCTTGTTGATGGAGAAGTAAAACTAATTGAAGGCCCTATGACATTCGTAACTGGGGCTGGGCGTAAGTTGGCTTTAATACTAGAGGACTGCACGTTTCAGAATGTGTACGCTACTGATGAAACAGATTTAGATGTGATTGAGGAAATGTTTATTGAAAAGAACAGCGAACTCATTGACCACTCTGAGATGAATAAATTAATAGAACACGTTAATGAGGAGCGCATTTAATGTCTTGGTTAGTAGTAGCTATTGCAAGCACAACAATTAATGTTGCTTCTAGCCTTAAAAGGGGCAAGGAGGCCAAGGATCAGGCTAATCGTGAAGCTGCTCAAATGGACAGAGACCGCAGATTAACAGTGGTTGAATCCGAGCAGCGTAATAATGACCGCATGACTGAGTACCAAGATGCCAGAAGTACCAATGATGCGTTCTTTGCTTTTCTTGGAAGGGACACCACCGATCAATCTGTTAAGGCTTTTCTTGGAAAACAACAGGAAGTTGCCTTTGAAGATGTTGCTACGTCAGGTCTTCAGTCCAGAATGGAGCAAGCTAAACTTGCATCACAGGCTAACGACAGAAGAATTTCTGGCAAGAACGCAGAAACAGCTAGCTACTATGATGCGGCATCTTCTATTACTGGCGGCTTATACAAATATAAAACAACAAAACAATAGGGTTTTAACATGGCAGTAATTAAAGAAAAGCGTCAGTTTAGAACCACACCTATTGGCGTTATAAGTTCTGATCGCGGCACTGACCGACTATATAATTCCATTAGCGCTGCTGCTGATAATGTCCTTGGCATGGCCTACAAGGAAAGCGTTAGAAGCGCTGAGAAGCGCGGTACTGAAACTGCTCAATCAATGGATGAGATACAGATTCGCGCCATTGATCCGACTACTGGCAAGCCAGAAGCCATGACCTTTGCTCCCAAGAGCTTTGGGACTGTTGCCCGTGATGCTTATGACCGCGTTATTAATGACCGCTTTCGATCCTCTATTGAGAATGACATTAAGATTAAAGGCGCAGAGTTTTCTTTACAATATGAAAACGATCCAAAATCTGTAGAGAAGTATTCACTTGCTATGAGTGAATATGTTTCTGAGATGTCTAAGAATGCTTCTGGCATTTACAAACCATTCATTGAAGAAACTGGTGAGTTCTATTTAGCAAGCACAAAGCTAAAGCTAACAGAAAAGCGTATGAACATTCAACGCGCTCAGACTGCTGCCTATACTACCGAGCGAATTGATAACCTTGGTCAGGAAGCATTTAACATGGCGTCTAGTGGCGCAGGCCCAGAAGATGTACTGAAGATGATTCAGAAAGGCGCTAATCTTGCTAAAGATGCAGAAAGCGCTAATCTATTTCAAGCTGGTTCAAGTAACAGCGTTCAAGATAGTCTAATGGCGCAAGCTGCTCAAGGAACATTGGCTAATGTTCTTGCAAGGCCAATGAGTACGCAAACTCGTGATGCGATTACTCTTGCCATTAGTAACGGCGGCAAAACAATTGATCGCATTCCAGAAAAGTTTAAACTTGATGTTGCTAATGTTATTTCCTTTACTAACCTTAACAATCGCAACGATGTCTTAGCTTTTGCTAATGGTCAGATTGCTGATTACAATGCTTCGGATGCCTATACTATAGCTGAATCCGCACGTATGGCTGCACAGTTAACTAATGTTAATCTCACTCAGTTTGGCTCTGCGCTTAGTGATACCTTTGAGTTGGCCACGCAATCAAGTAACCCAGCGGTGTTTCAAGGCGCTCTTGATAACATTCCAAGTAGTTTTCAAAATCAACTTGCTAAAATACAGCAAAACTTTCTTAACCTTGACCCAGCGGCTCAAAGCAATGATTTGCTATTTAGCCAGCGGAAAAATCTACGGCAGCAAATCATTAACAGTGTCCTGCTTGCGGCGGCTAAAGATGGTAATGTTGGTCAGCTTCAAACTGCAATGTCCACTGGCCGCACTGATATTTTTGGCCTTACTGAAAAACAACAGGCTGCTGTTAGCTTCTTATATTCAAACCCAGAAATATATAGACCGCTTGAGGATGGAGGGTTTGCTGGAAGCATTCTTTCTGGAACGCAAGATAATGTAGCAAAAAGAATTGAAGACAATAATGTTGTTCTTGATTTGCAAAGACAAGTTAACACAATGGGGGATAATCTTGCGAAGGGCATTGCTAATCAAGAAGACGCTAACGCTTTATCTTCTTCGCTTGCCAATACAGAGCTACTTACTCCGAACCAGATACTTGATATGCAGCAACGTTTACGCATTGCTAAAGGTGTTGGCATTTCCAACAATGAGTTTAGCGGTAAGTCCTCTACTGAACTAAACGCAATCTCATTGTATTTAGATACCAATGGCTCAGATAATCGCGGTTTAACTCCTGCCTCAAAGGAAACTGCTGATAAAATACTTTCTGGCATTGAATATCAAACAGATGCAACCTCTATAGTTCAGCACGTTAACACTATGAAAAACAGAGCTTCAGAGAATGAGAGCGCCACACAGGCTATAACAGACACAGCAATCCTAACGGCAGATGTTGTTAATGGTGCGGCTGACTCTACTGAAAGGAAATCAAGAGAAATATCTGACGCAGTAATTCGTAAAATGGGCTACAACTTATTAGACCCATCTTCTGTAAACGTTGATGTACATAGAATTGCTGCCAGAACTCTTCCACAATCTATGCTTACTGGTTTGCGTAGCATTATGAATGGTCAGCCAACTGATGGCTCCGATGTTTTATTGCAGCACTATTTGAATCTTTCAAAGATAATTAACCCAACAACACGTGAAGAGTATAATGCCTTTGACCAAGCTGGTGGTCTTAATACCGATGAGACTGCTCTTTTAGATACCATATCTTTGTTGACTACAAACTTTACTGGCACTCAAAACATATTAGAAGTTGCACAAAATTTAAAGACTGCGGCTGGCGATCCATCCATTAAAGCTAGATTAGACCAAATGTTTGATGGCAGCTATACTAAGTGGGCCACAGAAAAGATCGGTGATGTGTATGCAGCTTCTAAACTATTGCCCTACGTTAAGTACATGGCGATTAGTGGCTTTAGCGAAGAAGACATTGAGACTCAGCTTAACCTTCAATTAGAGAAAATCTTTGTAAAAACAGAAGGTTACATCCTCGACCCACGCTTTTCAAAAAAGGAATACACTAGATCAGAGTTTGCTTTACCAAGAGTCATTGCTGATCCAGAAGCACGTTCCGCATTCGTTAGCATTATTAACCAACAACTTCCCGCTGGATATAAAGTGTATTCAGACAGAGAGTGGGATGCTGAAATAGCTCAAGCCAAACAACGTAAAAGCGTTTATTGGGAAAACGCTCTTTTTCCAAATCAAACAATCACAGAAGTGGATATGCCAAAGAACAGGGTTTTTCTTGTTCCAGACCAAAGGAGTGGAACAAATAACGTAACTTATATTGCTCATATTATTTCCAACACTAACGAACTAAAGCCATTTATCTACAACTCAAAGCCAGACGGTAATGGAACATGGGTTATGCCATCTTGGGATAAGTCTGAATTAAAACCGTTCTATGAAAACAGACAGATTGAAATAGACACAGAGTTTGCTAACGAGAAAGCCCGCATATCTAGCACTGATAATGGATTGCCTAGAACAAACCCATCACGGCTGCTTATGCGTGGGTATTACTCACCACGACTAAATTCTCCACAGCCACAAAATACTACTACGGAAACAAATACTCAAAATCCTAGCGACCCTGTATTGAAAGTTGCTCCAAAGGGAATGAGTGAGCTAAGATATATGAGCTATCTCCGCAATCAAAACATAACCTTATCTGATAAAGATATGAAAGATGCGTATGCTCAATATAAGAACAGTCCAAATTATTAAGGGTGAACAATGAAAAATGCTTTTGATCCCCAACTGTACGATGCTCCGTCTACATTTTTGAAGGATGATAGTCCTTCTTTTGGGGAGACATTAAAGGCTAGCCTTGGGTTTCAATACAACCCAGTAATAGATTCAATTCGCCAAATGAAATATGGATTCAAGCGCGATGAAAACTTTGTTGCCGCTGACAATATACCTAATGATATGAAAGAGTTTGGCTCAACGCTTCTCTATGCTGTGAATAAAGATCACATGAACGATATGATCTTGAGCATAAAACAAAACATAAACCGCCGTGAAGTTTTATCTCGCTCTTCGTTTTTGTCTCAAATCGGTGCTGGAATTTTAGACCCTATTAATTTAGTATCGCTTCCATTTGGTGGCCCTGCCGTTAGCGTTGGTCGTTCTGCTGTTCGTGTTGGTCTTGGTACTGCCGCTATACAATCTGGTGCAGAGTTAATGAGAGCGCCAGTCGACCCTCTCTACACACCCTCTGAAAGCATTTTAAATATTGGTGGCGCTGCAATATTCGGGGGCCTTATTGGTGGTCTTGTTTCAATACCTATGACTCGAAGGGCTAATGCCATTGCTAGTGGTATTGATGCAACAGATGAAATGACTAGAGCATTAAGTGGTTTAGCCCCAGAAGATATACAAACAATGGGGCCAAGGGAGCAGCGTAAGTTTGCTGGATTAACAGATGAAGAGCTAGAGCTTCGGCGTAAAGAACTTCTTATAGCAAAGCCAACTCAAGTTGATGCTCCGTCTTTAGTGCCACGAGTTGAACCAACGGCTGAAGCCCCGCCTATCCTTACTCCAGAGCAGCGCATTGATGGTGGCCAACTTATATTACGGCAAGACCAACGTGTTAATATTACCGTTGATGCTTTAAAAGAAGTAGAGTTAGAGAGAACAATCCGCCGCATGGAGGATGTTCAGTCTGGTAAAATATCACCAGACCTTTCCATTGCCTCTTCTCTTTATACTGACTCATGGGTTTACAAGGGCATCACTACGCCAATGAAGCGTGTGCTACAGAATAAAAACGTACCTAATGCAGTCAAGGGAGTTGCCCAAGCTATTGCTGGTGACAGCGGCATTTTACTTAAAGCGCACCAGATGGGTGTTAAAATTAATAACTCAATCTATCAAGACTCTAAGCTACTTGAGGGTGAGTTTGTCCAGCAATACGATAAGCTAATTAATATGTGGGGCAAGGCTAGCGGAAGAGAAGTTGTCGCTCCACTAGATTACAATATTACTAACGCAATTCAAAAACTAAAGCGCGGTGACACGTTTGAAGATTGGCTGGGCGATATTGATTACAAGTATATTACTCGCGCTGAGAATCTAACTGACATTGAGAAACAAGCTGTTAATGTATTTGATGGATTCTATAAGACTTGGGAGAAAAGACTCTCCGATACTGGCATGATTGGCAGTAAGGCTAGCTATGAGAAGTATGCCTTTGATCGCCAGCTTCGTATTGCTGACGCTGAAGCGCGATTGGCACAAGCTAAGAATCCATTGTACGTTAAACGCTTGCAGTCTAACCTAGAGCTTTATCGTCGCCAACTAGACGAGGCTAATCTAACAATCAAAGACTTGTCTGAGCGCCCTATTCTTCCAAAGAATGAAGAAGTATTCCGCCCTCGCTATTGGGATAGGGATTCAATTAAAAACAACCGCGTTCAATTTGAAGAAATTTTATATAAGTGGTTCTCAGAAAACCCAGCCAATGTTGTGGTGCGTGAGGCTGATGGCAGCTTAAAGACTGTTGATCTATCTACTGACCCTGCCGCTATTGGGCAGCGGGTAACTGATATGGTTGATAACTTGCTCGGCCTTAAAGGCAAGACTGATGATTTTGATCCAGACAATATGTTCTTTGGCTCTGGTAAATCAAAGCACATGAAGCACCGCGTTGTTGATGTGCCTAACGAACTGGTAATGGACTTCATTGAGCGCAATCCAATTAAGGTTATGAAAG
>Ga0114994_10001298_pt1 | contig 17847 bp, 11 predicted proteins | sample ArcticOcean_MG_C_9_FD_87043 | JGI IMG/M metagenome (GOLD analysis project Ga0114994, IMG submission 87043) | Marine microbial communities from western Arctic Ocean - ArcticOcean_MG_CB2_152 | ecosystem: Environmental > Aquatic > Marine > Oceanic | place: Arctic Ocean: Canada Basin | collected...
GAGACCGCCTGGTGCACCGCCACAAGCGACGACGAGCAGGCCGTGTCGGTCGTCAGGCATGGGCCCGTCAGGCCTAGCGTGTACGAGAGGCGGCCCGATAGCACGGACAGCGCCCCGGAGGTCCCTGAATACACCGACGGAGCTTTCGCAACTTTTGACGCGTTTTCTTGACTCCCTGTCCATCCACACGACCCAAGGAAAAAACCAACAGGCTTGTTTGCAAGTTCTGAGCGAGAGTTAGAGCTGAGCGCGCCGTAGGTCATCTCAAGAACCAGCATCGCCATCGGGTCCATGGCCCGAGCCTCCGTCCTGGTGATGCCAAAGAACGCCACGTCCGACGCGAACGCATCGGGTGCCAGGAATGATCCGTAGGCAGCTGTCGACACTGGACTTTCAGTTCCTGCTAAACGGGAGATAGGCCAATGAGAATTAGTTGACCACGCTCGAAGACCGAGCTCCCTGAGCCCAAGTGCGGCACAACAAGAGCCCGGTAACGTAAAGCACATTCGATGTGATGAAAGAAACACTTGATCTTGCGGAGCAGCCGGATGAGTCATTATTGTTCTTGCTATGGCTGGAGTCAAAACTCCGTCTCGCGTTTATGCCATGGACTCATTTGGTACTTCCATCGGTAATATTGTCGTAATATGAGTCGCCACAGATCCGATTGTTGGATGGTCGAACAATAAAGTGGGCGGCAATTCTATCTCAAAACGCTTTGAAAGCACGTTCACCAGGTCAGTCACTGCGATTGAATCTAACCCCGCCGACATGAGGGGTGTATCTACTGTAACTCTGGTTCCTAAAACCTCCAATACTGCGGCTGAAGTAGTTTCAATGACGGCAGTAACATTTTTCACAGTTCCATGGGATACTATAGATGTCTCTCTCCTCTACTAAACAGCAACTTGCTCAGTATCTCTCACCACATGCTACGGCTCGGCCTCATTTATCAACAGAGAGTCCGCGATGGACTGCAGCGTCGGGTGGTCAAAGACAAGAGTCTAAGGAAGCTCCTGGTCAAGATGTTCACTCACTCGCATCGAGAATTCCGTTGCAGCTATGGAGTCGAGGCCAACAGACATCAAGGGTGAGTCAATAGGGACTTTTGTGCCGATGATCTCTGAGGCGATGCCAGTCAGCTCTTGAAGTAGGCTGTCACACGAACGAGTACGCTGGGTTTGGATAGCTGGCCTGTGCTCGGCAACAGTTTGTGGTCTATTCTGTTTGGCCTGGAAATTACTGTCGATGATTAGTGGCTCCAAAAGTCTCGACGGGCCCCGCCTCGTGAGAGCAATATCCTGGAAGCTTGCACAAGACCTTCCTGTCCATGCATTTTCACAAACCGAAGGCGGGTTGGCCGGATTTGTGCTCCACTAAGGTTGGAGTATAAACGCACGTGAACGTATAAGATTCAAAAGTAGTAATGCACTGCATTTGTCTAATACGTGTGCCTGAGATGTGCTGGCCTGCTGTGCTGTATGAGATCCAGAATCAGTCAGTCCCAGGCGCACCAGGAGCTTCTCAACGATAGTTTCCCCCCCGCGGCACTAGTTTGATCCCTTGAACCTTGATGCGCTCAGAGAAGCAACGTGTTTCGAGCCGATCAAGTTAGTGATCTTAGAAAGCTTAATGCCTTGAACCCAGCGAGGCAGGACCGAGCCAAATGTTTCAGTGCCAATGCGCTCTGAGGCGCCGTGTGGGGGAGATGTGTTAGTATCTTGGGTAGCCAGAGCGACATATTCTTTCCTGAAGGGATTTGCTGCTATGTTTAACCCAGAGACATCGCCACAGCTCGCGAGGGTTCCAACAAAACACGAGGCAAAGCTAGTTTTTGTGGATGAGCCCGTGACCCGGCTTGCTATCTCAATACCTCCCGTCCCCCGTCGCGTCCATCGTATCTCGCATCGCTTTGAGGTTCCTAAGCGAGGATTTGGCAGCATGCATGGTCTCACAAATGCGACAGTAGTCAGAGCCGAAGCTTGATCGAGATCAGCGGCAAACGCCACTTCCACTTACCCGACGCCCGGGAAGAGAATATTTTCCCCGACGACGTGGTCCGAGAAGAGGAATTCGGCCGACGGAGAGAGTGTTCCTGAAAAGACAACTGTTTCGTCGAGATGGCTCATATTACGCACACCGTGAGATTCTACGAGCCAATTCAGCCGCGTCGGCGCCGCGGATCGAGGAGTGACAATGTGCCGGCTACGGTAGAGCGGCTTGTTGGACTTAATGAATGGCTTACACTCAGATCTGCAACCTTCGAATGCCCCGTGCGCAATAGTCCCGCTGTAGCCAAACGAACTCAATCGCCGACAACAAGCTGGACTCTTTGCGGACTTCCCGCCTTGCAAGTTCGCCAGTCCTGTTAAGAAATAAAATACGTTCAAGTTCAAGGACTTGAGGTGCGAGTTGATACTTCGCAAGGTACAGAGAGGAGCATTCAGCATTGAGGATAGCGGAAATAGGAGCAACGAATTCAATCCGATGATTGCGGCGGCCGCCTCTAGGTGCCCAATGTTCCCTTTGATCGAGGTACACGCGACCGTTGAGTCACGAAGAGCGGCACTTCCGGCGCCAATTTCGACTGGATCCCCAAGAGTGGTGCCAGTTCCATGAGCTTCGAGGGCTGCTACGTCGTGCGCGTCCCCAGTATCTCAGAAACTCTCTGAAGTAGCATCCGCTGAGAGGCACCATTCGGCGCTGTGAGACTCGCGCTCGCCCCGTCTTATTGGACGGCACTGCCTTTTAATGAGGGACCATCTTTGGATGTATCGCATACAAAGCCCACGCAGGCTTCCCCGCGAGAATATCCATCCGCGCGACCATCAAAACAATGGCAACGTCCAGTTTCAGAGAGCATCCCGGCTGTGCTAAATGCAGCGTGCAACCCCGCCTCGAGAATGCCGCCCGCCACGACGCCCGCGCTACTGCATTCGTTTTGCCGCAGTGAGGTCGCGGCCAAATGCGTCGCCACAAGCGAAGCAGAGCAGGCCGTATCGACAGGGAGACACGGACCCGTGAAGCCTAGTACGTACGAGATACGGCCAGAAGCTATTGACGTGGAATTAGCGGTGCCTTCGTAGATGCCAAGCGGTACCCGCGACGGGGCCGCGGTAGAACTACCGGGAGTCGGCACGCTCGAAAACAGTCCGACAAATATGCCCACGTTTTTATCAGCTGTGTGACGTCCATCAAACATTGAATGTGATGCCTCAAGTAAAAGGAGCTATACCGGATTCACGCTGCGTAGTTCAGACTTTGACATCTTCCAATCGCCGTGCGGGAGAGTCAATATGTCCTCGGCGAAGTTGCCGTATGTCGCTGATGCGCGAGTTACGTTCGAAACATCCCATCGACTCAGTGGCACGAGCGATCCAACATTCAAGCCGCGTTCTACCGAGAACCGAAAGCTGGGAGCGGTTTGTATCGACCCAGGCGCGTGAAATACTACGTTTCCCAGAGATACATTCGTTTGAGACTCTGTCCGCGTTTTTACTGAGGCAAGCGGAGTATCATATGATTTGGGCGAATCTGAGATTAGATCTTCCAACGCATTCGCTATTTGGCGAATTGTCGGGTGCTCCAGTAGAAACATACTCGATACATTGACCGAGAAGGCCTGACTAAGTCGGATAGCAAGCATTGGCAGTTGCGCGGAATTTAATCCTGTGGTCAGGAGAGGAGCGTCGACCGGCGGCACCTGGGCGAAGAATTCACTCCATATATTTAGGAACGTTTCGTCGTGAAGCAGGTTTACATGTGGTGTATTCTTGATTGTCAATAATTTGCGAGGCGCTTGAGAGCACGGCTCCTGAAATTTCCATTACCAGGGAAGCTCCTGAGATTCAGCGTAGTTATTGCCACTAATTTGTGATAAGCATAGACTGGAATTTCGTGCATAAAATATAAAGTTCTTTGCGATACTTTCGATCGCGCGCAGCCCGTCTTCGGAGTCTGGATTTTTGGCTTCTTTGTCCACATTAATAATCAATTGTAACGCTTGCGCATCGTCTTGGAAGGTCGCCTGAACTACTTGACGGTCCGGCGGGAACTGGCCTAGCGGCCAGCGTAAGGGCAGCTACAGCGGCGCCGTCGACTCGATGGGCGCGTCCGGACAGCGCGCGACGGGCGCGTCGCCGTCTTGTGCGGCCTCTGGCTCCATCGTAGGCCAGGGGGCAGCTTGTGTTGTTCGCTTAGTGTTTTTTCGCTGCTCTTTGGAAGTGGCCTCCACCAGAATGTTGTCTTTAATCGAACAGGGGGGTATCTCACAAAAGTACATGTAAGATAATTTCTTAGATAAAGTTTTGCGACTTACATGCAGACGTTAATCCACAGGGTCCGGGGGTGGCCCTTGAGTTGTTGCGTGTACGTAAATCTAGCTAAAGGAAAAAAAAGTGCATTAGACAACGGTTCAACTTGGTATCATGCCAGTGATCCGACTCGGAGTCGCCCGAGGCCGCCCGGGTGCTCAAGGTTAACTTAAACCCCCCAGCTACTCTGACGCCGCGCCATGCCACGCGGGTGGCGGCGGGCCACTTCATCCAAGACTCTACTGAGGCTCCGAGTCACTGGCAGGCTCAGGCTCCGAGTCACCGTGACGGTCATGCTCAGGCTGTAATAATAATTGTCAGTCACAAACTCACCCTGCCCGGAGTCCGAGTCCCACCCCAGCCTGAGCCTACTGCCGGTGGCGGCACCGTGACTGTGACTGGCCGGGCGCAAAAAAAACACAAGTTTCACAACCTCAGGCTACCGGTGACCGGTGACCGTGACTACTAGTAGTAGCCTCAGGCTCCGAGTCAGGCCGGGGCCGCGGCGTGGCGCGACTCGGAAGATCGGTAAGCATAGAGCTGTGGACCTTCCATCCTGTGCCCTCAGTTTTGTATTTTGTATTTTTTTTTTACATGTACTAACGCGCTGCAGGCGACGACCGCTTCAAACCAAGCACGTCCCGCTCGACCTCCTTCTCGATGTTCACGACGTCTTTGACGATCTCTTTCTCGAGGGCCAGCGCGTCAGCTGCGGCCATCGCCTCGAAGTCGGCGACAAGCTTCTCGAGTTGCTTCGTGGCCTTTGCCGCGACTTCGACGTCGCCTTGGATGGTCGAGGCCGCCGCGCGGCGGACCTGCGTCGCTTCCTCCTGGAGGGCGCGCTCGCTCGTGATGAGGGCTTTTGAGGCGTATTTCTCGCGGAGGAGGAGCCGCTCCGAGGCCGACTCGGCGCTGCAGCTGTTGTCCACGGCCTTCAGGTCGGCGAATTTAAACCCAAGACCGGCCTTGTCGCAGGCCGCCGTCGCCCGCTCCTTCACAGCCGCAGAGTACTTCGGCGTTCGCGTGTAGAGCACCGCGCCGCCGTAGCCGTCCCACGCGTCGTTCCGGCCGCGGTAGTAGACGAGCGCGAAGGCGTCCGGGTCGTCATTTCCCTTGTCGGCCTCGTAATCGATAATGTACCAGTCGTCCTGGTAGTGGAGGTACTCGTTGTCGTGGTTGTAGAGGATCCCCGGCCTCTTGTCGTCCTCGACGAAGCGCTGGATCGTGTCGCGCGTGAAGGTCTCGCCGTCGGGCTCCGTGATGCGCCAGTTAAGCTGACCGTAGAGCGTCTTCGGCGTTGGCGCGTTGAAAAAGTGGACCTGGCAGTCGAACGTGTCGAACGCGTCGTTGAGGCCCGCGGAGATGTACCACCGCCCGTCGAAGACACGCGTGTCGAATTTCTTCACGATCGCCTCCGGCGCCGGCTCCGGATACGCGCCGTCGTCCTGGCGCTGCGGCACGCACTTCTTCTGCGACACGGCGCACGCGTTAAAGTCGCCTACGACCTCGTTCTCGAAGAGATCGCCGCAGCGGATCTGGCACTCGGACTCGTCTTTGCGCCCCGTGCAGCTGTTGATGCATACCAGGTTCGCGGCGCACTTGGGCGACGTCAGGCATCGCGCCAGCTTGCCCGTGCACTGCGAGACGACGCACTTGCCGACGGCGGCGGGGTCGCTCATCGCCGCCGACGCGGAAAACGGCGCCGTCGCCGCGATGACGATGCTGGCGAAGGCTGCGGCGCACTGGCGCGGGAGTTTTGGAGGCGTGATATGGTTCGGTTTCAGGTTGAGGGCTGTTGTTGAAGCCAGCGCCAGCACGGCCAGTATTGCTCGCCTTGTGGTGCGCATGGTGCTAGTTTTGCGCTGTGCTGCGATATTATGGCTATCAGTGATCTTCTTGCAACGATTGTTGTTTGCGCTGCGCTTTTTGCGCGTCGCACGTGAGGCCTCAATGACTCCGAGATATAAATACCCAGGGGGACCTTACCCAGGGAACACGGTTACCTATGGCAAAAGTTCTGTAACTAGTAAACCCCTCCCTTACCAAACTTGAACCGCCGCGCCTAATTTCGGCCTATACCTTAGCCTGAGCCTGAGGAACTTGAATTGGGGCCCGCCGCTGGCCGCCGTGACCGTGACCCGGGCGCCGCGGCCGGCGGCGGGCCTCCGAGTCAGGCTCTACTACTAGTACTTAGTACTTCTAGTACTAAATTCAAGTTCTCCAAGTTATCATGATCGAGGACGGAGTAGGACGGAGGCGCTCACTTCCCAGGCTATTACCTAGTAAGAAATTTAGTAAGAGGTTCGGGACTCCACTTCGACTCGGACTAATACAAGCCAGTACCGTGACCAGGCTCTACTAGGGCCGCCGTAGTACAAGAAGCAAAAGTTTCTACATGGTCTTATAGCTTTTTGTTGGTGGTCCGACGGCTCTCAGCAGCAACGTAAAGAGGGACAGCAGTCCCCGTTCACCGACTCGCCCACACGACGCCGTGGCTGTTCCGGAGCTTGGCGTTGCCTTTCGGCTCCGCGTAGGACACAACGGCGCGTGCGCGGCGCGAGGACCGCGCGGGTGCCTCAGAGGGCGGGCGCTTGGCGCGGCGCCGCGGCAGATGCGTCGGCGAGGGCGAGACGCGCACCGTGCGCGGTTCGAGCTTCGGCGGCTTGCATGGAACATCTTGCATAGGCTTGACGCGCATCGCGGCGGTGTCGGCGCCGCGCCGCGCTTCGCCGATGACGAGACGGCGATGGTGGTCGAGGGCCTCGACGAGCTTGGACGTGTCGCCGGCGAGGACTACTTTCTCCAAGTGGCGCCGCATGGTGCGAGCGAGCGCACGAAGGTCAACCGACTCGTCGGCGTCGATCAGCTTCGCGAGGACGTCGGCCCAGAGCCGGCGGTTCCAGCCGCGCGGCAGCCGCGTCTCGAGGTTTGTCGAGCTGAGCGTCTTTGAGAGTATGGGACCGGCTGCGACCTGGTAGAGGATCGTCCCGACGGCGTAGAGGTCGATCTCGCGGCGCCAGCTCGCGTCCTTCAGGGCGGGCGGCCAGCAGTACTCGGCGACCTGAGCCGGTGAGTCTGCTCCGCTCACGAACCGCTGGTCCGGGTTCTCGTACGCACGCAAATCGACAGAGAGCGAGTAGTCGATTAGCGTCACGCGGTAGCCCGCGGCCGCGATCGCGTCCACCGGCTTTCCACTACCGACGTCGTCCGGTTCGCCGTATGTCATACAGAGATTGTCCGGCTTGACGTCGGCATGGAGAAAGCCGGCTGAGTGGAGCGCGTCGACCGCCTCGAGCGTCCCGATCGCGTAGAACAGGGCGACGGGTTCCGAGAACCGCATCGCCACGCCCCGGAGCGCCTTGGCCAGGTCCGAGAACGTCGTGTCCGCGAGCCGCATGGCCACCGCCGACGCGTCGCGGTAGGCGAAGAACGTCTCGAGCTCCGCGAGTCCGCCGACCGGGACGGTCTTCGGCGCGGGCCGCCGCCGCGAGACTTCCGCCAAAACTTCGATCTCGCGCTCGATGCCAAAGCGCCGTGCGCCAGCGAAACATATTTTGAGCGCGACGCGCGGCCGCGCTTCGGTCCGCAGCGTCACGTCGAAGACGGCGCCGAACGCGCCGTGGCCAAGCGCGCGGTGCGCGACCCACGGAGCCTCGCCGCGCCGCGGCCGCGCCACGAGGTTCACGTGCTCGGGCTTGGCCCCGGAAGCCGCGCGCTTCTTCAGCTCGAAGGGCGCCGCGTCGATCGACGTCATGTCGCGGACGCCGAGCTGCGCCAGGTCCGATCCTCGGGAAGGGAACTTGCGCGGCCGCGACGCGTAGGGGTCGACGGGCCCGCTCGTCCGCGCCGGCCGCCGCTTCTGCGGCGAAAAGGCCGGCTCCTTCATCGCCGAGACGGCGCGGAGCGAATACCACTCGCTGACGCCGTGGTCCCACTCGACGAGGCACCGCGCGCCGTCGATCTGGCGCACAATGCCCTCGACGAGGCCCTCGGCTGCGGGGAAGCGGGCCTGGACGACGCGGTCCACGGTTACCTCCTTCTTCATCCTTAACTGTTTACACCAAATCCTGATTTAGCTCTGGGCCGCTGCAGCGACGAGCGATCTATTATTGATAAACGCGCTGTGCGTTAGATACCAGCACTATCCGGTTGCTTGCTTGCTAGCCGCCAGAGATGTCGACGCGGCAAAACAACGTCGAAGCAGGGGGGTCGGCTTGCTATCAATGTGCCAGGTATGCCGCCCTGGGACTCTAGCGACCTCAAGCAGGACGGGAGTATGTTGCGCGCAAGCTCGCGGCGTCACTTGACCTGGCTTTAATTCCTGAACCCCACGCGTACCATGACGAGGTCCCGTGACCGGCCGCGTCGGTCACGGTCACCGTCACCCGTGGTCCCGGGCCGGACGAGTCGCCCTCAAACATACAATAGCTCCACCCTAGCATATACGTAGTGCCCAACAGCCACGTGGCGCCAGTGGCCCGCTAAAAATCACGATCAATATGATAACCATCACGATCTACATGTACCATCATGGCAGCGGGTTCCGAGTCACTGGCGGCATCAAGTTCAGCCTGAGATTCAAGCCTGAGCGCCACTACCTCCAGGGGCGAGAAGACGACTGGAATTAACCAGCTACTTGTTTTCTTATTCACGCACGGAGTTCAAGCATCGAAACGGGGAACGTAATAGGGGGCGATCTCTACTACGCGCTCGCCGACGCGGCCTCCTCTTCCTGCTGGAGCCACGCGAAGAACTCGATACCCGCCTCGGCCTTGATTTCCTCGCCAGCGTCGCGGCCGATCTTCTCGGCGTCGGCCGGCGCGCCAACCTTGCTCGAGCGGTAGATCTTCGAGCCGTCGACGGCCGAGACGAGGCCCTGGAACCGGAGCTCACCGTCGATGATCTGGGCCTGGCCCGCGATCGGCGTCTTGCAGTTGCCGTCGAGCGCGGCGAGGAACGCGCGCTCGCAGCTCACGCACGTGAACGTCTCCTCGTGGTTGAGCGCGTCGATGTACTTGAGCGCCCGCTCGTCGTCGTCGCGGCACTGGATGCCGATGGCGCCCTGCGCCACCGCGGGGAGCATCTCCTCCCACTCGAGGATGGCCGTCGCCTCGTCGGCCATGTCCATGCGCTTCAGGCCCGCGTACGCCAGCAGCGTTGCGTCGACGACGCCCTCATCGAGCTTCCGCAGCCGCGTCTGCACGTTGCCGCGGAAGTTGACGCACTTGAGCGTCGGGTTTCTCGCCAGGATCTGCGCCTGTCGTCGGAGCGACGCCGAGCCGATGACGCTGCCGTCCTTGAGGCCCGAGAGGCTCGTGGCCGACGGCGAGATGAATACCTGTATACATTTGGGTTTGTTTTTCCGTGAAAGTAAGGTCTGGGCGCGGTGAAACGCACGTCGCGCGAGTCCTCGCGCTCGAGCATGCACGGCAGGACGGTGCCGTCGGGGAGCCACGTCGGCACGTCCTTCATCGAGTGGACGCAAATGTCCACCTCGTCGCCGAGGAGCGCCACGTCGAGCTCCTTCGTGAAGAGGCCCTTGCCGCCGATCTCGCTAAGCGCCTACGGGTACGGACATATAAATTGAGAAGCGTCGTATAAACACAACGCTGTTGCCGCACCTTGTCCAGGATCATGTCGCCCTGCGTCTTCATGATGCACTGCGAGCGGGGCGGGGGTTAATACATTATGCAATTCTCATCAAGGGAAGCAGCCACGAACCAGTTGGATCGCGCCCTCGGACGACAGCTCCTCGAAGTTGTCCATCAGCAGTTGCCTCGTCATGTAGGCCTGCGCTAGCGCCAGCGGCGAGCCCCGCGTGCCAATGCGCAGCGGCCGCGTCGTCGCGCTCAGCGCCGTGCATCCAGCCGCAAGGGCCGCGACCACGGTCGATATCCTCGGCGCCATTGTGCTTTTTGGTAATGCGGAGTCGAGGCAAAGCCGCGGACCCAGGCGTTCAATCAGCAAGCCTTTGGCTCAACTCTCGGGCGGCGGCTCGCTGGGTGGGGCAGGTGTCTCTCTAGGGATCGGAAGTCATGAACAACTCACACCTTAGGCGTCGCCCCGTCCAAAAACACCATCTTCGCGACCCCCAGCGCGGCGGTCGTCCGGAAGAACGCGTCGCGGAAGCCCTCGGGCGCCAAGGTCTCCACGGCGCCGAGGACGACGGAGTTGAACCCGAGGCGCGCGACCGCGAGCTTGCGGTCGCTTTCGTACGCGGCGAGCGCCGCGTCGACGTCGGCGAGGTCGCCTGCGCGGACCGCCACGAGCTTGTCCGCGAGGCAGGCGGCGTCCTGGATGGCCTGGTTCGTACCCTGGCCGAGGAACGGCGGCATGGCGTGCGCGGCGTCGCCGAGGAGCACGGATGCCTCGCTGTCGCCGCGCCACGCGGGCAGCGGGTTCACGTACTCGGCGCCGAGCTCGAAGCACCGGTCGCAGCTCTCGGCGAGGGCGACGACGTCGGCGGGCATGGCCGCCGCCCGCAGCTGCGCGACCATGGCGTCGCGCGTCACGGCCGACGCGCCGTCGTCCCACGCTTCCGCCCCGACCGCACCACGCGCGGGCGAGACGACGACGCATTGGTCAAAGGCCCGGCCGTCGACGCCGCCGTAGGAGCCGGCGAGGCAGTAGACGCCGTCGGGGCCGAACCACTGGTGGAGCTCGTCGCGCGCGGCGCGTGACGGCGCGGACGAGACGCCCCAGCGGATGCGGACGCGCCGGCCCAGGACTGCCAGTGGTTCCGCCGCCGGCCGGCTGGCGCCGCGCGCCGCGCCGCGCACGCCGTCGCAGCCCGCGACGAGGTCGAAGCGCCGCGCGGTCCCGTCCGCGAGCGCGACCTCGGCGCCACCTGCTGCTGCCGTTCGGATACCCTCCACTGCGGCGCCGAGCTTTAATGTAGTCTGCGACCCCAGCGCGTCGCGGAGCGTCGCCTGGAGCGCGTCGCGCATGATCGTGTACGCGCGGACGTCGCCGTCGGCGTCAACTAGACCGCGTTCCCGTGCGCGCGCGTCGCCGCGGATCGCCGACGCGAGGTCCAGATCCAGCAACGCATCACCGCCGGCCGTCCGCGACCGGACGCGCCGCACGGGCTGGCCGGCCGCCGCGACCGCCGCGCCGAGCGCCGGGTCGAGCCGCGCCAGCACGGCCGCGCCGCTGTTCAGCTGGACGCCGCCGCCGAGCGCTGGCCGACACGAGTCCGAGCGGTCGAAGATCGTCACGGCGACGTCCGGCAAGGCGCGATTTAAGGCCACGGCCAGCGTGAGCCCTGCGGGGCCGGCGCCGACGATGCCGACCGTTTTGAGAGGTGTGGTTGGTTGGATGAGGAGTGCTGCTGCAACGAAGAGGCGCATTTTAAGTATGCGTCTCATGGTTTTGGCCGCTTACATTATTAAAGCTGGAGCTAGTAAACGGGTTTTCGCTGAGATAGGTTGGAAAAAGGTCCACGCCCCACCGCTAGGCGGTCTTCACCCTGCGCCTCCAGGCTTCCCAGGGGCGACACTCCAGCTAGGCATTGAGCCAGCCTGAAAGTTTCCGAGTCAATTGATGATAAGATTCGGCGGCTCCCGCCCGGCTCTAGAGCACTAGAGTCACGGTAGAGCCCGGACCCGGACGATATCCATCCATGGGCCCTCGAACGAAGCAAGGGAAACGGAATAAATATGCACTTAGCGGCGAGTCCTCTAGATAGAGATACCCGGGTCACGGTCCAATCCAGGCTCAGCCTTCAGAGGCGTCACCGTTCACGACGCTGCTAAGTTAGTCACGGTACTACTAGCCTCAGGCTCTGAGTACCCCAGTAGGGCCGGTACCCGGGCTTGGGGTTTATAGAGTGAGCGCTCGCACGGGATTTAAATCTCGAGAGTATTAGGATAGATAAACCTACGTGTGGCGCCACCTGCCAGTATGCACCGGCCGGCCTTTTGCGAGTTCGGGTTGGTAGTGGCCTTTTGCCATTCATTTAGTTCAGGACTATCGATTTGTGCAGCCCAATGACCAACCCAAGCGAAGAAGCGGTGCTCGTCTCGCAGTATGCCCTGGTCAAGGACCCGCGGCGCATGCCGCGGCTCGTGAACCACCCGGACCGCGTTCCACCGGAGCGCCGGGCCGGCCGAACTTACGTCGTGTCCGGCAAGGTAGGCGCGACGGTGCGCGCGGCGGCGAGCCTGCGCAGCCCCGTCGTTGGCACGATCGAGCACGGCGGCAACGTGGACGTCGTCGAGGAGCGGCGCGACGGCGCGCGCTGCCGCGTCGCGGCGCCCGTCGCGGGCTGGGTCTCGACCAAGGTCCTCGCGCCGCACGCGGCGGACCAGGTTGCGACGGCCGTGACGGTCACCACGGCGTCGACCGGCGTGGTGCCGCGCCCGGTCGACCCCGAGGCGTTCGAAGACCCGGCGGTCGTCATCGCCACCACGCTCGCGTGCGACGCCCGCGAGCGGTACGAGGCGCTCGGCGTCGAGTTCTAGGTGGGTCTTGTTCCTATCTTCCCGGGGGGTAGTAAGCCAGTACTGTGTCTCTGGGTTGTGGATACACCTGCTCCACCACACGTCCATGCTTAAACAAAGCTTCTGACTGACTCTCTGACGAGCACACTAAGGGCATTTTGAGTTTTGCCTAGAGACCCGGCCCCCGGCCCCTAGGGCGGCGGCCGGCCGTCTTGCTCCTCGATAGCGTCTTAAACTTGAATAACTTGAAGTTGAAAAGAAAAATACCAGTATATCCCTGAGGCCCTCCCGGGTCCTGCTGCTAGCTCCAGGTTTCTTTTGCGTTCAAATGTAGGGGCGGCTTGTGTGTGAGAGTTTTGAAGGGTGGGATCTCACTAGAGGATCTAGGGGGGGATCGCTGCTGAGAGCCTGGAGTTGGTAGTGAGAAGCTGCTGCCGACGGCACAGCGCACGTCGAAACAAGGCCGCAAATTGCTGGCAGCATAAAGCGTCCAGCTGCTACCTCAAGCACGCATCTGCAAGCTCTTTCGAACCTGCTATATGTCGACACCTTCAGGAGGGGCAGCCCAAGCAGCCTCCGAGCCGTACCAAATCTGGCGCCATCCGCATCTAAAGCTAATCGATAAATGCCTCCAATACGCGACCTGGCTCTCGATGCGCCTCGATAAACTCGACAGCGTTGCCAAGCTCGCCGGGCCCGAAGGCGCGAAGGCGCGAAGGCGCATGGCGCAATTCAACACCGGCACCGCGGCTCGCATCGCGTCGAAGCATTGGACCACAACACTCGAGACGACGCCCGAAGGCGTTGAGGTGGTCGTCTACTCGCCCAAGCACATGGACAGCCCAGTCCCCGTCGTAATCTGGCTCCACGGGGGCGGTTTTACGATCGGCGGAGCGCGCGATGCATTCGGCGCCGAGCTCTGCGCGGCGGCGGTCCAAGCTGGCGCGCCGCCATTCGCCTGGGCATCGGTAGAGTACCGGCTTGCGCCCGAGCGAGCTTTCCGCGTGGGAGACACGCATTCATATTCAAAAGATTCACTTCCTCCACATCCGAAAAGATGCACCTCCCGCGCATTTTAGACACGCATTCATATCCAAAAAAATACACCTCTCCGCCGCGCAGGCACCGGCACCCGGCGGCGGCCGACGACTGCGCCGCGGCGCTGCGGTACCTCGCGGCGGCGTCGGACCGCTTCTCGGCCATACATGTCGCCGGCGCATCGGCGGGCGCAAATCTTGCCATCGTCACCGCAGCCGCGGCGCCACGTCTTGGCATAACGGTGGCGTCGCTCTTCGCCGTCTCTCCTTTCGTCGACCCGCGCGGTGTGTCTGAGTCGTACGCGGCGAACGCGAATTGCCACATTGCGGCGTCAAAGTGGCTCGCGGCGTCGTGGGACGCTTATGTGGGACCCGGCCCTGAGGCGAAAGAAGCGGCCCTCGCGGACTGGCGCGTCTGCCCGCACACCGCGGTCGACACCTGGCGCGACGCCCAAGACCGCCACGTCGAGCCGCCGCCATCTATCATTATCACGGACGCGGCTGACCCGCTCCGCGACGAAGGTTTGGCCACGTGCCGCTCGATCCTGGACGCCGGCTGCCGCGACTTGCTCCACCTCGAGGGCTCGGCGTCCCACTGTTTCACCCTCAAGATGTACCCCGCGAAACGCGCCGAGGCGCTCGCGAAGTGGGTCGGGTGCTTCTTGCTGGGGTAATGTGTGTGCTCAGGCTGTTGTGTGCCGCTAGTAAGTACTGGGGTGTCATTTGAGTCTATGTCTGAGGCGCCAGGCCCGCGGCCCCCGTTGGAGCAATATGCAAGTTCTATATGCAAGTTTCTTACTACCGCTGTAGTCGATTAAAATTTTACCTCGGGTTCGGGTTCGGGTTAATTACGGCGCGCGCCCCCCCTACCTCCTGAACGCGGGTTTTTTCTCTTCGTCGAGACAGTCGCCCCCGCCACGGTGCCGCATTTCTGCACCAGCGAGCGCGGCGCAACAGTGAGGTGTCGCGCGACGCAGCAGTGAGTGCGCTTTGTCGATTTGCATTTGCATTGTGCCCTCTTGGAGGTCTATAGCCCTCTGCCAGGCTCCAAACATCGACCATTGCTCTCCCTCTCGCTCTGAATGTCGCATCGGAGCGATGCGCATGATCGGTGCCATCGACGCGGCGACGCCCGCGGCGCGAGGTCACCGCCTCCGCGCCCTCCACCCCGGCGGCGTGACGAAGACGACCGTGACCGCGGGAGGGTTCACAGGACGCCTCGCGCGCCGCCGCCGCCGCCGCCGCGCCCGAGGCGTCAGGGCGGGAGGAGCGCAGACCCCAACGAGTTAGATCGGCTGCGGGCAAAAGTAGCCGTGAAAGAGCGGGCGGCACGCGATGCTCGGAGCGCTGAGGAGGTTGCTACCCGGAAACTCGAACAGGCGAGGAAATACCTCGACGCGGAGCGGACGCACCGCGTCCAGGCGGAGACTGAGCTCCAAGCGGCCCAGGCGCGGCTCCAGGCGCGGGAGAGTGGCGCTCCGGCGCCGGCTTCCGCGCCAGCGCCAGCGCCGTGGCGCGCGCCGCCTCCACCACCTCCCCCGCCCTCGCCGCCGCCCTCGCCGCCTGCCGAGCCTCAACCAAAGAAGCGGCGGGCGAGCGTGGGGGAAGCCCCAGCGGCCATCAAGGCTCAACCAAAGAAGCGGCGGGCGAGCGTGGGAGAGCCACCAGAAGCCATCAAGGCGAACGGCAAGATTCGCGGATGCTGGCTCGACGGTGCCGGAGACCTCGTCGTCGCGACGAATCGCGGTGCCGTGGGCGTCTTGCCGCGGCGACGCGACGGCGCTCGGACGGACGTCTTCAAGCCATTTTTTCTGAGCTCTGCGCGAAGCTCAGACGACGGGACGCGGTGCGAGTGCTCGGCGTTCAGGATGTGCGACGAGACAATCCTATTGGGTATGCTCAGTGCAGAAATCATCCATGTTTGAATCCTCCTTACGCGCATTAGGGGTGTCATCGCAGGTTACGACAACGGCGTATTAGAGAAAGTAAAAAATGTCCAGGGGGGCGGGACCCGCGTGGCCGTGCCGCTTGGCGGCCGCCTCACGGAGGGCATCGCCTCGGTAGCGTGGGCCCCTCGCACCGCCGACAACTGGGTCGTCGCCGCTGGAGCCGCCGGCGGGCGGGGCGCCCACGATGTCGTCATTGTAGGTCGCGGTCCCACGAATCTGCCTCGCGTGCACACTTCGAGGATCGCAGGCCTGTGTGCCGTCGACGGGACTGTCATCGTATCGGGCGGCTTCGACGGTCGTCTCCAGCTCTACGACGGCGCTAGCGCGCGACTCACGCGGGCCCTCTCCGGCGCGACGCCGCGGCGAAAATGGAACGACGTATGCGCAGTACCGGCGTGGGGCCATCACATAGTTATGGCGACGGCATCCGTGTCTGATTCCGCCGACGACGCGGGCGGCTACCGCGCGGAAATTCTAGACGTGCGCTTAGCGCAGCCGACCGTCGCGAGCTTTTTTGCGGCCGACGCCGGCGCGCTGTCGGCGAACGTCGCGGCGCGGTGCTCGGCGGACGGAACGTGGGTGACGCTGGGCTCGCACGCGGGCGTGGTGCGCTTGTGGGATCTCCGGCGGGAAGGAATGGCGGACGCGGCGAAGACGCCCCCCCTGACCGTGGCCGTCGGCCCCGTGAAAGGGGTTGCGCACGTTACTGTAGTCGAGAGCACTGCGGGCACCGTTATCTTGGCGGCCGCCTGCGCAAGCCAAGTCGTCGTCAAGAAATGGGCACCTCCCTGACTGATCAAGCGCCGCGAGTTCGATGGTCGATGTAATTATAAATAACAGTCGCTTACCCTTTCTTCTTCGCGAGAATCTTCGGGTCCCAGTCGGCCCTGTCCTTGCCGCGCGTCGAGAACAGGCGCTCGGCGCGGTCGCGGAGCATGCCGCTGCACTTGAGGCCTGCGGCCATCAGGGCGCTCTTGAGCCGGTCGAGGCCGAGCGCCTCGAGGGCCTCGGCCGTCTCGTAGAGACCGAGGTCGAGCGCGGCCGCCGCGACGGGCGGGCCCTTGACGTAGGGGACCTTCTTTGGCGGCGGTACAGGCGCAGGCGGCGCGGCGGCAGGCGGCGGCGGAGCGGACGGCGCGGCGGCCGGTCGGCGTGGAGATTGAGCCGCTGGTGCCGGCGCCGCGGCGGCCGGCGAAGCCTCCTCGTCATCCTCGAGCGGCGCGAGGCGCGCGTCTCCGAGCGCCCGGTAGCCGGGCGGCGGGCCGAAGCGGAGGTCGCCGCGGTCGAGGGCCACGCGCACGGCCTCGCCGTCCTCGAGGCTCATCGCCGCCGCGAGGCCGCCGCCCGGAGCGACGCCCCGGAAGGCCACCCCCAGGTCAACCCCATTGACGGAGAAGGACGCCTCGCCCGTGTCGGCGTCGACGCGACAGCCGACGACGTCGCCCTTCTTCCATCCCTCCGATCCGCCGTAGGCCTCGGCGGCGCCGGCCGTCCACGCGCGGCCGCGGCAGCCGTCGAAGCCCCACGAGTGCGCGTCGTCGCCGACGCCGTCGCCCGCGCCGTCGTCGGCGCCGAAGTCGGGTCCCGCCCAGCCGACCTGGACGACGCCGTCCGTGCCCAGTTCGACCTCGTAGTACCAGCGCCCGCCCGTCACCGCGTCGCAGCCGGCGACGGCCACGGAACAGAACTCGGACCGCCCCTCGACGGCGCCGCGCGGCCCGAGCGCCGCGTCGCCGGTCAGGACCCCCAGCACCGACGGCGCCGTCGCCGGGGCGCCGACGGCGGCGACAGGCAGGCACGCCGCGCCGCCGTGGTGGCGCGTCTTCTTCACCGCGTGGCCCGCGGCGGCGGCGAGGCCTGCGGCGACGCTCGCACGCATGGCCGCCGCGTCGACCTCGGGTGCCGGCTGGTCGCGCGCCTTGTTCCGGCCCGCCGCGGCCCCGCGCACCGCCGCGCGCCGCTCCTCCACGGCGCGCGGCCGCCGGACGTGGCGCTCGACGCGCTTTTCCCGGCCCTTGCGCGCCTTGCTCGGCGGCGCGCGCGACACGCGCTCGGCGCGGTACGCCGTCCACTTGTTACGCCCCTGCGGCTGGTGCGCGGCGCGCAC
>Ga0114994_10001299_pt1 | contig 17842 bp, 7 predicted proteins | sample ArcticOcean_MG_C_9_FD_87043 | JGI IMG/M metagenome (GOLD analysis project Ga0114994, IMG submission 87043) | Marine microbial communities from western Arctic Ocean - ArcticOcean_MG_CB2_152 | ecosystem: Environmental > Aquatic > Marine > Oceanic | place: Arctic Ocean: Canada Basin | collected...
CCGGAGCCCGGCGCGCCTGCCCGCGCGGCCCGCGGCCTTTCCCCTGCCCGACGACACGAACGACGCAATCGTCGGCGAGCTCAGCGGCTCGCTGACGCCGCCGGTCCAGTCGCCCGTGGAGCCCGCGCGCGCGCTGCCCCATGCCGCGCCGGCGTCGCCGCCGGACGCGTCGCCGCCGCGCCTGCCGGACCCGAGCGAGGGCGCGCTCGCGAAGCGGCGGCTCGAGGAGGAGCGGGGCGGTAACAAACCGCCCGCGAAGAAGCGGGGCCGCAAGAAGCAGGCCCAGCCCGCGGCCATGCCGCCCGCGGCCGTGCTGCAGGCGCCGCCGCCGCGGTCGCCAGGCGCCCCGGGCCCGCCGCTGCGCCTGACGTCGTCGCCGCCCGGTTTACTGAGCGGCCAGGACCAGCAGCAGAAGCTGCGCATCAACGCGACGGGCCGTCTCGCGACCCTCCTGGAGACGAAGCAGCGCGGCTGGCTCGTCATCGAGCTCGACGAGAGCCCGGGCCCGGACGGCGGCGCCTTCGAGCAGAAGCCCCTGCGCACGTCCTTCGTGACGTTCTTAGATGCGGCGGGCAACGAATTACCCCCGCAAAAGAAGAAGCGCAAGAAGCCGTCGCTACCCGTCCTGGGCGAGGGCCCGGGGGAGCCCGTGGCCTTTGGCGCCATCGCGGCCCAGGGCCGGCCCAGGACCGGGTCCGTGGACCTGGACGCGCCGCCGCCGCCCAAGCGGCGCGCCAAGCGCAGCAAGGTCGAGTTCAACACGGGCGACCGCGTGCGCATTTTGGAGCACCCGAAGTACCAGGGCCGCCTGGGCGTCGTCGTGAAGCGGAACACGGCCTGGGTCGAGGTCCACCTGGACGAGCTCATGCCGGGCGCGCGGGAGCTCATGTGTTCCTTCCGGAAGAAGGACCTGATGATGGTCGGGGGCGCGGGCGACGACGCCCTGACGCCGGCCGTTTTACCGGCCCCGGCCTCGCCGCGCGGCGGCGACGACGACGACATCATCAGCGACGACGAGCTGCCGGACCACGTCCGGGCCCTGCTGGGGAAGCGCGTGGCCATCCCCATGCAGCAGGGCGGCGGCTACGGCGTCATCGCGCGGATCCAGGACGGCATCTGCGAGGTCACGGTGCAGGGCCGGGAGAAGGAGGAGTTCGTCACGTCGCACATCGACGAGCTCGTGCTCGCGGACGGCACGCCGGCGCGCAACAGCGTCAAGGGCGGCGCGCCGGACGAGGCCGCGCCGGAGGCCGCGCCCGAGCCGGAGGCCGCGCCGGAGCCCGAGCCCGAGCCGGAGGCCGCGCTGGAGGCGCCCGCGCAAATCCGGGACGACGCCGCGCTGCCGGACCCGCCCCTGCCGCTGGAGGTCGGCGCGCCGGTCGTGGACCTCGACCAGGGCGGCCGCAAGGGCCGCGTCGTGGGCCACCCCAAGGGCTGGTGGACGGTCGAGTTCCCGGGGGACAAGAAGCAGCGGAAACTACGGGCCAAGTCGCTGCGGGTGATCCCCGAGGCCCAGGCCGCGCACCCGCAGACGCCGGCGCCGCCGCCCGCGGCCCCGGGCGCCGCGGACTACGAGTTCGACGAGGCCGCGGCGCTCGCGCCGGCGCCCGCGCCGCCCGCGCCGCGGCTCACGTCGCCGGCCGCGTTCCTGCCGAACGTGCCGTCCTGGCCCACGCAGAACGCCGCGCCGCCGCCTGGCGTCGCCAATGCGGGGCCGCCGCCGTCGAGCATCGCGGGCGCGGGGCCGCCGCCGCCGAGCGTCGCGGGCGCGGGGCCGCCGCCGCCGGCGCCCGCGGCCGCCGCGAAGAAGCCCGCCTCGAAGCCGCGCAGTCGCAAGCCCGACGCCCCAAAGGCGGCCGCGGCGCCGGCCGGCGTGATCCTGCCGACGCCGGGGCCGCCGGGCGAGCCGATCCGCGTGCGGACGGCCGGCGGGCGCGAGGCCCTCGTCCTGGAGCGCATGCAGCGCGGCTGGTTCCGCGTCGAGCTCGACGGCAACGCGAACACCGAGGGCAAGGCCCACGAGCGCAAGTCCGTGCGGCGGCCCCACGGCTTCGCGCCGGGCCAAGACCACTTGCTGGACCAGGCCCCCCAGGCGGTCTTCGTCCCCAAGCCCCGGGCGGCGCCCGGCGTGGCCGCGGCCCCCCGGCCCACGAAGAAGGTCGTTCAGACGGGCGCCCCGGGGCCCGTGCCGGTCGGCGCCGTCCAAGCCATCACGGCGGGCGGCCGCGTTGCCACCATCTTGGAGCGGAAGCAGCGCGGCTGGTTCGCCGTGGAGTTGGACGGCAACGCGAGCAGCGAGGGCGGCGCCTTCGAGCGCAAGGCCATGCGGCGACCCATGTTCGCGCCGGGCCAGGACGACGTCCTGAACAGCGCGCCGGAGGCCGCGGGCCTGGCGGCGGTGCAGGCCGCCAAGCCCCCGAAGCCGGCGGCCAAGTCGGGGAAGCAGGCGGCGATCGCCAAGGCGGCCTTGAAGCCACAAACCAAGCCGGCCGCCAAGCCGCGGGCCAAGGGGCCCGCCAAGTCCCCGTCCGCCGCGCTCGCCGCCGCCAAGGCGCCCAGGCCAGCCCAGGACGACGACGACGCGCCCCCGGACGCGAGCAACGTCGGCGAGGGCCCGCCGGGGCCCCCGCGGGGGAGTGAAAAGGAGGACGCCTCGCAGAATTCGGACAAGTTCGAGGCGGGACGTAGAGTAGCAGTGACCTCCACAGCACCGGATTTTGAGGACGGGCCGCCCCGGCGCGGCGTCGTCGTCAAAGCCCGCGGCGACGGCACCTTCCTGGTGGCCGTCGGAGATGGCGACGCGGGCCCGCGAGAAACCGCGGGCCCTGAATCATTGACCCTCGAGAACAGTAGCGAGGACCTGGACAAAGGAGACAGAGTGGTGGTGACGCGCACGGGCCGCACGGGCACCATCGCCTCCATTTCCGGGGCGCAGTGGTACCGCGTGGTCATGGACGACACGCGGGGCACGCCGGAGCACGACGACCACGGCGAGAACTTCCGGCCCTCGCAGATCCGGAAGCGGGGCCTTGTGTCGGCGCCGGCCGCGATCAAGAAGGGTGCGCGCGTGTTGATCCAGACGGACGCCCCTTCTCGTTTAGTGACGGCGACGGGCCAACCGCCGCGCATCGGCCGGGGGACGATCGTGGACGTGAAGACGGGCGGCTGGCGCCTCGTGCAGTACGACGAGGGCACGGGCCGGGCGTCCGACTCGGTGCGCGTGGCTCGCTTAGTGGCCCTGGTGCCGGCCGGCGCGGTCGCCGCTCCTACGGGCGAGGCGCCGCCGCGCTACCAGAAGATCACCAAGATGCGCGTGCACACCACGGCGCGGCGCGCCCTGGACCGGGCGGCCGCGCGCGCGGCGCCCGACGAAACGAGCGGCATGAAGTGCGTCTGCTGGGCGCGGAAGGTCTGGGACTCCAAGGTCGACAAGCTGCTTCAGGGGACCATTCTGACCTTACCGGGGCGCGCCGGTCCGCTGCGCATCAAGCGCGCCGGCGAGTCCATCAACGAGCAAAAACGGCGCTTCCTGCGGGACAAGTCCCAGGGCGTGGACTGCGACGCGCAGTGCCTGAACCGGGCCCAGAGCATCGAGTGCATCTCCCAGACCTGCGGCCTGAAGGGCGGCAACTGCGCCAACCGGCGCTTCGCTTCGGGACGGGGCGCCAAGGTCGACGTGCGCAAGAATGGTGGCGGCTGGGGCCTCTTCGCGGCGGAGCCCCTGAAGAAGCGCGAGTTTGTGATTGAAGCATTAGGGGAATTAGTGGACAAGGAGGAGGCCCAGGACCGCTTCGCGAAGACCAAGGGCTCCGAGGCGTATCTACTAGCGGCGTCGTCTTTGGGTCTGGTGATCGACGCGTCCAAGTCGGGCAACGCGGCGCGCTTCACCGCCCACGCGCGCGAGCCCAACTGCGCGCTGGAGACGTGGCGGTGCGGCGCCGCCGACAAGTACGGCCTGTTCGCCCTGCGGGACATCGCCGAGGGCGAGGAACTCTGCTACGACCACGGCTGGCTACGGCAGCTCACGCAGCCCGCGTCGTCGGGCCGCACGGGCCCGGGCTCGGCCGTGCGCAAGTCGTCGGGTGCCCTCGGCGGCGACGACACGGACGACAACGAGGAGACGGGCGTGGCGCCGCGGCCCTTCCAGGAGGAGGACGAGCAGTTGTGCGACACGTGCCACACGCCGCACGAGGAGCTTGCGGCCTGCAAGGCGTGCAAGAAGAAGCTCTGCTACCCGTGCGCGGCGACGACGGCCGAGGAGTACGAGGAGGCGTCGCCCTGGTACTGCTCGGGCTGCCACTCGTGAGGCGCCCGCCGGCCCCCCTTCCCTTTTTCGGCGGAGGCTTCCCCGTTGACTAAAACCATCCCTTTGAAAACCCGCGACGACCCCAGCCCCCGGGCCGGCTTCCCCTTCGAAAACAAAACGCCTTGTCGGAAAATGGCTTCTTACTTGCCGCCCTTGCCCCGGCCGCCTCGCCCGTCGCCGCGGCCCTTGCCCTTGCCGTCGCTTCGCCCCCGGCCACGGCCACGGCCCCGGCCCCGGCCGCGCCCCCGGCCCGAGTCCAGGCCCGTGCGCACGCGGCCGCCCCGGCCGCCCTTGCCCGGCTGGTGCTTCTTGCGCGACTCCTCTTCTTCCGCGACCATGTCGATAATTTCATCGGGGATCCGCAGGTATTTGATGGAGTTGCCCCGGATGTAGCACTGGGGCAGCTTCCAGAAGCGGTCGCCGTCCCGCGACGTGCAGATCACGTCCTCCAAATTGACGTTCATCCAGGTGTCGGCGCCGACGAGCTTCCCGTTGTAGGTGTCGCCGTTCTTCAACTCGATGAGCATGGCCTGGCCCGTGGCCGTCGACAGGAGGCTCAGCGGCAGCATGGTGGGCTGTTATGAACGCACCGCGCTGCGGCGTGTTAGCGGCGTTCCTCTGGCTTTACAGCACTCTGGGGTTTCAGCTGGCGGCGAGGCGAGGGGTCCCGTTGGCCGCTTGCTGCGAGCGGAAGCAATACGCGGCTTCCTCCGCACTTATCTCTGCAGCACGTGGTGTTTTCGCACGCGCGTACGCGGTGTTTATCCCCGCGGCGGCGCGAGCGAAAATACCCGCAGGAAAATGTGTAAAGCGGGTTTCATGTAGTTGACGAGCGCGTTGACGTAGCGGTGCTTCCTGGCTGCTAGCATCCACATTGATTGCTTGATACACCAGCAAACCTGCAGCGCTGCCGATTTGTACGGCCGGAACAGCTCGGCCACCGTCGCTAGCAGTGCTCAAGCGCAGCTCAGCATCGATGCGACGCACGTTCCTACGCCGCCTGTCCTCGCCGGCGGGCCGCGGCTCCCCCCGCGAGGCGCCGGCCGGCCGCGGCCGCGGCGGAGGAGGCCGCGGCCGCGGCGCGGCGCGCGGGGGGGGCGGCCGCGGCGGCCGGGGCAAAGGCAAGGGCAAGGGCCGGGGCAAGGGCACGGGTTTAGAAGCACCGCCCGGCGCCGTCGTGTGGGATGCCCAGGTGCACGACCCGCGGCCGCTCAATTTGGGCTTTGTCAAGGACGAAGCCAAAAACGAGATCCACGTCGCGCACAAGGGCGGTGTTGCCGTGGAGGCCCTGAGCGCCAAGCACGGCTTACCCGTGGACCGCATCAAGGCCATCCTGGTGCTCAAGGATTTAGAGGACGACGCGCGGCAAGCGGGCACGGTGCACGAGGGCCTGCAGCAGGACTTCGAACGGCGGGCCACGACCTTCCTCAAGGAGGTCTCGGGCTACTACGGCGTGCCCGTCCCCAACTCGCACCACCGCGCGGACACGGACGCGGCGTCCTCGGCCTCATCCCATCGTTTGGTAGCCCTCTCCGAAAACGACGACGAGGCCGCCGTCCGCGCTTCGCTAGCCGAGCGCAAGGGCGCCGACGTCGCGGCCGTGGCGGAGGAAGCGGCGGCCTTCGCGCGGCCTGCGGAGCCCGGGGCCTTTGTGTTCCGGGACTTGGACGCGGATACCACGAAAGTCGTGTCACCAGCCGGCGAGCGCGCCGCCGACGCCGCCGACGAGACGCACCGGTCCTGGGCGAAAAAGAAACCTGTTTGGGACACGCACGCCGTGGACCGGGGCTGGGAAAAGCGGGGGACGGAGGAGGGCAGAGCTGAGCTCGCGGAAGCGGACGCGGACGCGGCCGCCGCCGCGGAGCCGGACGTGGACGCGGCCGCCGCCGCGGCGACCGACGACGATGCCGCCGCCGCTCCGGCCGACGACGCTGCCGCGCCGGCGCTGGCCGACGACGCCGCACCGGAGGAGCCCGAGCCCGCGCCGGAGGCCGACGCGGCCGACAAGGCACCATAGACTTAATATTTGTACACGCACGCGTATAGCTGCCTTGCTTGTCCCTGTGTGTGCACGAGTACGCGCGGCGAAGGCGGGGAGAAAACCCGGCTAAAAAAAGAGCATGGAAACTCGGCCTTAGAAAGCACGGGGGCTCATTGCGCACGGACCTCGGGTCGTGTTGTTACGACTCATTAACTGGAAGAGTGCCATCGCCACATGCTCCTGAAAGCGACTGAGCACGAGTTATAGGGCTGTAACCAAAAAAGGAAAGCTCAACAGAGGAACCAGCTAAGCGGCATAACGCCGTCGACGCGGGACGTCCTGGGCGCCCACACCTCATCTCACGACAATTGCCGTACGGCTTGCGCGGAGAACTCGCAGTTATGCGAGTCCCTACCGCTGAGTCGGGCGACAGCAGCGATACGGCCGAGCTCAGCAGATATGAGGTCTCCATCACCGTGGCCGAGGCTGCGTCCTTCGACACGATCCTCTCCGACGACGAGGCGCCGGCCAAAGCGCGCTACAAGCCGGACGACGATGACACCACGGCCAAACCGCCCTATGAACCCGGCGACGTCATCTTCGAGCGCGACGACCTAGTGGACGCCGACATCCCACCGCCGTCGCTGGAGAGCAAAATGGGCATCAACGTCTCGGACATCGACGAGCTCGTGGGCGACTCCGCATACCGGGGGATGCTCGTCGAACACGGCACGCGCATCGCGCCGCGCTTCGCGTGGGCCACGCTCTCGTTCCAATTCTTCTTCGCGATCATGATCTATATGTTCGCATACAACCACTTCAAGATCCTCCAGAAAGTAGCGCCGGTGCCCTACTGCGTCGACCACGCGCCGGGCTACCCGGAACAGTAAAACGCCGACAAGAAATATAAGGAGGCGGTCGCGGTCGCGGTCGAGGCGTGCGCTGACGACACTAAGGGCCAGACGTGCTTTATTTGTATGGACGGCATCCACCCGGATACGAACGAGGGCCTCGTGCGAGGGTGCGCATGCCGCGGGGCGGCGGGCTTCGCGCACGTCTCGTGCTTGGCGCGACAGGCGCAGGTTGCGGTCAAGGATGCCGAGGAGAGATATTTCGAGGATGCCGAGGAGAGAGATTTGCATAACAATTCGAGGTGGACGCGGTGGCACACGTGCGGCCTGTGCAAGCAAGAATACCACGGCGTCGTGCGGTGCGCGCTCGGGTGGGCGTGCTGGAATACGTACGTGGGGAGACCGGAGGGGGAAACGGCCCCGATGCTCGCGATGAATGTGCTTGGGAACGGTTTATGCGATGACGCGTCGTCCGTGAGAGAGGCCGAGTTGGCTATGCTGCAGCGTATTGGCGCACTAGCAGAACACATCCTTGGCGTGCAGGGCAATCTTGCGAGTACGTATGAAGCGCTAGGGCGTGCTGAAGAGGCCATGCGTATGCGGCGAGACGTATACCTTGGATTCTTGAAGCTCAATGGCGAAGAAAATAGAAATACCCGTGTAGCAGCCAACAACTATGCCTGCATGCTTATGTCACTAAATCGCTTCGAAGAAGCCAAGGCATTGCTGCGTAAAGCGATGCCCGTGGCGCAACGCGTTCTCGGGAAGTCGGATGACGCCACGCTTACAATGAGATCGGTTTATGCGGAGGCGTGCTACAAGGACCCCAGCGCCACAGCCGGAGATCTCCGCAAGACCATAAATATGCTCGAGGACACGGAACGGATCGCGCGGCGCGTGCTCGGCGGCGCGCATCCGACCGTAGTGGGGATTGAGTGGGATTTGCGAAGCGCGCGAGCCGACACTACCCAGGCCCGCGAAACGCCGCCGAGGGGAGCTTAAACCAATCCACCGTGGCAGATCACAATAAACAAATTACGACAGCGCGCCCGACCCTTCCCGCCACCAGTGGAAGGCCTCCTCCGCGACCGCGAGCAGGGCCCGCCTCGCCCGCGTGGCCGCCGGCCGGTTGCCCTGTGCCGCCAGTCCGCGCGCGAGCAGCGACGCGTCGCCGTCGCCGCGCGCGAGGTTATAAAAGTGCTCCGCGGCGGAGGGTGGGCCAGTCACCACGACGCTGTCGCTAGCGTCGTCGTCGGGCTCGACGTGGTCGTCGAAGTGCCGCCGCCTCTTACGACCACCAATATCGAGGGCGGCCACGAAGGCGAGGTCTCCGCGCGGCGGCGAGCGCGCGCGCGGCGTCGGCGCCCGGTCCTGCAGGCTCAGCGCCAGCGCGTGGTCGTGGCGCTCCTGCGAGGCCCGCCGCGCGGCGTCCGAGTCGTCCGACGGCGGCGCGAAGCTCAGCGCGAGGGCGTGGTCGTGGCGCTCTTGGGACGCGCGTCGGGCGGCGGCCGCGGCGTCGGATCGCGCCGCGACTGCGACCGCCTCGGCGCGCCGCGCGTGCGACAGGCGCCGCGCCTCCGCCTCGGCCGCCGCCGCTTGCGACAGCCGCCGCGCCTCCGCCTCGGCGTGCCGCGCCTGCGACGCTCGTCGGGCCTCCGCGTCGTCCGCGGCGGTCGCGTCGGCACGCCTCCGTGCGTGCGACGCGCGCCGGGCGCTGCCCACGGAGGCAGAGGTGAGCGGCGAGATGGCAGACGGCGATGTGAGCGGCGAAAGGCTGTCCTGAGTCTGCGAGACGTCGTACTGGAAGACGCTCTGGGGGCTGTCCGCGCCGGCGTCGTCGGGCGCGGCGAGAGCATCTGCGGCCGCTACCGTACCCGGGCCGCGCGCGACGATGGCGGCGAGCGCCGCCCGGCCCGCGGCGAGCGCCGCCTGGCTGCCCTCGAAGGCGTCGGCCGCCGCCTCCAGCGACGCCACGGTCTCGTCAAGAACCCCCCGGCGATCCTCGCGGCCGCGCCGCTTTATGGTGAGCCGCAGCGTCGCGCCGGCGCTCCGCTCGACCGTGCCGACCGCCGCCTCTAACCGCGTGGCGATCTCGCGCAGGGCCTTCAGGGCCGCGCGCTGCGTCGCCCCGCGCGCCCGCAACGCGTCGACCACGGCATCGTCGTAGAAGACGGTACCACTGGACCACGTCGGTGCGCCCCGCAGCGCCAGAGCATAAAACACGCCCGGCTGGCCCGGCCCCGCGCCCAATAACTGCACGGCGTCGCCATCTTTAAGAACCGCGCGCGTCCCTTTGCCCACCGGGGCTTGGTTGACCGCGAACCCATTGTTCGTGTGGACCTCCACGACGGCGGCGTCGGTCCGCTGGAACACGCAGTGGACCTTGCTGATGCGTTTTGATGACGCGAGGGCGACGCGGTCTATGGCTGTTGAGGGGACGTCGGGCAGGGCGTCGTCGTGCGCCGACGCCGTGCGGAAGACCGTGTCCGGCGCCGCGTAGTGCTCCGGCCGGCGCCCGATCACGACGCGCGCCGCGCAGAGCGGGATGACTTCCGGGAAGGCCGCGTCACCGTGCGTCCGTCGCAAGACGCCCCAGCACGCGCGGTCGTGCTCTGTCATGTTGCTACCTCCAGGCTATGCACATTTTTGTCCTCGCCCGTATATGCGCTTGCTGCACTCGTAGTGAGGGCGATTGATGTTTGTTTGGCGTCGCGCGGTGTATGTTTTTGGTTTTGCTTTCAAAGACCCAAGTTGCTATTTGTGCCTTTAGCTGTCTACGTAGCGCCGGAATCGATCGCACGTGTGCAGGGTGTATTCAAAGCGATGGCTGCAGACGCTTGTGTGATGACGAGCGAACTACGCTGCGCACGAGGGCGGCGCGGATGAATTGGCTCCAGTGTTTTCAAAAACCCGCATCAAGATGGCTCGCGCACCAGCTTTCACGCGCCAGAGACGCCACCGACGCCATCCCAGCGGCGGACAACCGAACAGTCACTATAACAGCAAGGTCCTTAGGCCCCCCACTGCTGGGCCGCGGGCGCCGCGCCGGCGTTCGGGTCCCACTGGCCGGCCGCGGGCGCGGCCGGCGCGGCGAAGCCGCCCGGCGCGGCGGGCGCGGCGCTCGCGTCGAAGCCCGCGAGGGCAAGGGGCGGCGCCTCCTTGGGCGCGGCCTCGCCGGCCGCCGCGTTCCAGCTGGGCGCGCCGCCGGCCTCCTGCTCGGCGGCGAAGGCCTGGGCCTCCTCGGCCTTCTCGAGCTCCTCGGGGTCGCGGTAGAAGAAGAGGTCCACGGGCACGTCCCAGGGCGTCAGGCGCGACACTGTGCCGCGCATGCGGAGCACCTCGCGGGCCAACAACCAGTACAGCAGGCCGATGGACAGCTTGCCCTTGTTGTTCGAGGGGATGGCCACGTCGACGTGCTGTAAGGGCGAGTCCGAATCGCAAAACGCGATGACGGGCAGGTTCACGTAGGAGGCCTCGGCCACTGCCTGGGAGTCCGTGCGCGGGTCCGTGATGACCAAAATGCGCGGCTCGCGGAACTGCTTCGTGATCTGGTTCGTGAAGGTGCCCGGCGTGAACCGGCCCGCGATGGACGCGGCGCCCGTGTACTGGGCGAACTTGAGCACGGCGCGCTGGCCGTACGGGCGTGCCGAGATGGCGATCACGTCCTGGGGGTTCTCGATGGCCGTGAGCACGCGGGCCGCCAGCATGAGCTTCTCCCACGTCTTGCCGATGTTGATGATGTGCACGCCGTCCTGGCGGCGGCGCCAGATGTACTCCTCCATCATGTGGTCAGAGTTGCGCGTGCCAATGTGGCACTGCGCGCTGAGCATCTTCTGGATGTCCTCCTCCTTCGGGGCTAAGATGCTCATGGTTGCGGTGTGGTTATTACGTTAAGCAGAGGTAATAAAATACTGCGGCGATTTTGGCCTAAAAAGCGAGTTTTTAAGTGCGGGTTTTACCGCGCGACCTAAAGCTCCTCCTACCCATTTAGGCGCTCTCTAACAGGCTGCTTCGGGCTTGGACGAGTCTAGAGACGCGCAGAGGCCCGGGAGCCCGCATTTGTGCGGAATTAAAATTTGGTCCAACGCTCCCGGGTCCCCCAAGGCCGACACAAATAACAGATCGTAAAACGCGCGCTGCCAGCGCCGACATACATTCGAATCTGACGTTGAGCGAAGAAACCGCAGCATTCGACGCAGCACGCATCAAGTACAGCCTCTACACACTGCTGCTAAAAAAACAGCAGTCGCACCTTTACACGTAAAGAATTGAAGGATGGCACGAAGACGCCGCTCCCGCACGCCGCCGAGGAATCCACCGAGCGCGACGACCCAACCGAGACCGCGCACCGCGCCGGCCGCCCTCGCGCTGGACGCGTCGATCCAACGGAGCAACGCCCAGCTCCAGCGCTCGCCGCGACGCCAGGCGAGACCGGCGACGGCGAGACCGGCCGTCGCCACCATCGCCGAGGCCGAGGTTAGCATTCCGCAAAATCTAGCTAGGACGCAGCGCCGGCGCTCCGGAGGCTGGTTCCGCCGCTCGCGGGACCGCCCCATCACCGAAGCGCCCGTCGCCGAGATCGTGCCATCAGCGGAAACGCCCGTGGCCCAGGTCGTGGAGCGGAACTCGTTCCGCCGGGAGCGCGACGGCAGCCTCTCGTACTACCCGGAAGCCACCTGCGTCGGCGGCGACAGCCCCGCGCTCGCCGACGCGCGCGCCGTGGCGCGCGCCGTGGCAGCGGGCGCGCCGAACCCTTTCGACAACCCGGCACTACCGGACGCGCGCGCCGCGGCGGCGTCTGCGCCGCCGTCCTTGAGCGCGCCGGACCCGCTTGCGGCGGCGCGTCAAGCGTCGCCCGCCGCGACACCCGAGCCCCAAGCGGTGGCCGTCGCGCGAGATGCCGCCGCGCCGGCGCCGGCCACAGCGTCGCGCCCGGGACCGGACTGGAATTTGAATGGCACCGTCGACGAGCCGGGCGTCGCGCTCCCCGGGCTGACGGCCCCGCCGCCGCCGCTCTCGCCGGCCACGGTCGATCGCCACATGGCCTCGCCGCCGAGTCCATCACTCGCGCCCATCGCGGCAGCACCCGTCGCGGCGCCGCCGCGTGCCGACGGCGCGTCGAACCGCTGGGCCACGGCCCGCGACGCGGAACTGGCGTCGCCAGCGCTTGTCACGCCCGAGTCGCCGCCGCGAGCGCCGGCCACCGTGCGGGAACTGGTCACGCCTCCCGAGTCGCCGCCGCTCCTGACGCCGAACGTCGCGGCCGCGGCCGCCTTCGCCCCGGCGCCGCCGGACCCGGTGCTCGCCCGGCTCCAGGCGACCGAGCAGGCCTGTGCGCGGGAGCGGCAGGACCGGGATCGGGCCGAGCGGGAGCGCGCGCACCTGGAGCACGAGGCCGCGGTCACGCCGGCCGGCCCGCTCACGGAAGCGCGCTGCGCGCAGCTCGCCGCCCTCGCGCGCCCGGCCGCGGCGCCGGCCGCGCGGACGGGCGCGCTCAAGCTCCTGGGGGCCGCGGCGCGCGACCTGGGCCGCAAGCCCGCCGCCGCGGCGCTTGCCCTCGCATTGCAGAGCGCGCTCTTCGCCGCCGACGTGCGCGTCCGTATTGAAGCGCTGCGGACGGCCGCCGCGTGCGGCCTGCTGGAGGTGGCCCGCAGCGTGCGCGGCGACGACGACGCGGCCGTGCGCCGCGAGGCGGCCCGGCTGCTCGCCGCGGGCGCGTTCGGCGCCGAGGACATCTTCCGGAACGACGCGACGACGCGGCGCACGTTCCAGGCCGTCGCGGCGCTGTCCTCCGCGCTCCGCGACGCGGCGATCGACGAGCCCGGGCTCGTCGGGCGGCTCGAGGAGGCATTGATAAAGACGGGCGTGACCGCGGAGGAACTGCTGGAGGCGCCCCTGGAGCGTACCCTCGAAAGGCACCCGTCCGCCGCGGTGCGCGCCGCCGCGGCCGCGGCCGCCGGCGCGCTGGGCTGCTGCCAATGCTTGCGTCGCGTGTGGCTCGCGCAGCCGGCTGATTCTGCGGTGCAGGTGCGCGTCGCGGCGTGCGCCGCGCTGGCTAGGAACGGGTGCGGCCGCGACCTGCGGGAGCTGGTCCTGACGGACGCCGCGAGCGAGTGCCGGAAAGCGGCGTACGAGTGGCTGGCCCGCTTGGACGACGCGGATGCGTTGGCCGAGAAGGGCCTCCACGACACGGACGTTGAATTGCGGGGGCTCGCCGCCGCATTACTCGCCGACGTCATGCTGCGGCGCGCTTCAAACGCCGCACCTACCTGGCAGTGGCGCGCCGACGAGTTCCCGCGGCCGCAGCCGCCGGCTCCGGACCCGGCGCCGCTCCAGCTCGAAGCGTGTACGGCGGACGGCTTCGAGGCCGCGGCCTCGGCGCTCATCCAAGCGGCCCAGGGCGATGCGGCCGAAGCCGTCCGCGGGGCGGCGCTGGAGAGCCTGGGGCGGCTGATGTGCGTGACCGGCGTCGCGATCGGTCTGGGCGACTCTGCGGAGGCCGTGCGCCTACGAGCTGTTGCATTGCTGGAACATTTAGGTTGCGACGAGGTCGCGGCCGCCCTGGAACGAGCTTTGAGCGACGCATCGTACGCCTCCGTGCGGGCAGCGGCCGCGGAGGCGATCGGCGCATTAGTGAAGCGGGACCAGGGGACCTTCGATGGCACATCTCTCCGGCACGTCATCGCTTCTCGTCTCGGCGACGCGGAACGGAGCGTGCGGAGCGCCGCGGCCCGGGCGTTGGACGTCGTCGAGGGCGGCGACTGGTCGTCGATCGTCCGGGGCGACGCTGGCGACGTGGCCCGCATCCACCACACGCCGGGGCCGCGCGCGACGGCCGTCTTGGTGTCGCTGCTCTGCGACGCGGCCGAGACGCAGGACCGCGTCTCGGCGACCGTGGCGCTCGGGGGCAGAACGTACGACGGCGCGATCCCACCGCTCGTGGTCGACGCCTTGTGCGCGTGCTGCGCCGCGCGCGGCTCGCTCCCGGCGCCGTTGCGCGTCGCGTGCCTGGACGCTCTGGCGGCGCTCTCGGTGACGTCTGTGGCTCTATCCGGGTCCGATCAAGTCGACGTAGCCTGCGCCCATGCCCTGGAGGACACGGAGAGCACGGACGTGCGCCGCGCGGCGGCCCTCTGCGCCGGCGCGGCGAAGTGCCTGTGCCGGGGCCGGCTGGTGCACTGCGTGGGGGAGGACCCCGCCGCGGCGGTACGCGTCGCCTGCGCGCAGTCGCTCCGGGAGTTTGCGAGCGAGCAGGGCGCCGCCTGGGCCCTCGTGGCGGCCCTCGGCGACGCCGAGGTGAGTGTGAGGGAGACGGCGTCTCTCAGCTTCGACGGCTTCGCGGGCGCGGCGTCGGCCGCCTTTCGGCCGCTGGTCGCGCGGGCCGTCTGCGCCCGCGTGCTCGATCGGAGCGCCGTGGAGGTCAACGACGAAAAGACCAAGCGCGCCGCCGCGTGCCGCGCGCTGCGGCACCTGGACGACGCGGCAGACGCTACGCTAGACGCGCTGCACGACGCTCTGAAGAACGACCGGAACGTCTTCACGCGGCGCGAGGCCTGTCGAGCGCTCGGTGCGTTGAAGCACCCCCGCTCGCTGCGGGCCCTGGCGGGCGCGCTGCGCGACCGGCGCGACGCGGACCTGCCCGGGTTGGCGCGAGAAGCCATCCTGGGCCTCGACTACGGCCAGGGCGGCCTCCTGCGACCGAACGAACGGGCGCTCTTCACGGGCCCGGTGTTGAAGCGGCAGGACCGCATGGTGACGCGGACCCGCTTGAAGGCTCTGGTCCTGACGGACCAGCCGCGCCTCTTCTACTGCGACGCCGATGGCGCCAACCCGAAGAGCTGCGACGTGGCCTCGTTGGCCGCGGACGGCGCCGACCTGTCCGTGGTCGTCGAGGGCGGGCAAGGTCGGGTGCGATTAGCTCCAGTGTTCGGCGAGGCGCGGGTGTGGCTCGAGGCACGCGACGCGTCCGCGAGGACGTCGGGGGCGTCCACGCCGGTGGCGTCCTGGGCGTCGGAGGCGCCGGCGCCCGTCGCCGAGTTCGCGCCCGCCCTGCCGCCCCGGGCGCCGTCCGCGCCGACGGCCCCGGCTCCGTCTCCAACGTGGGGCGCGGCCGCGGCGGTGCCCGTCCGATGTACTTTTTGATTGTGTAATGAGTTTTGAAGTGGTGTCGTTACGGTGCTAGGAGTGCGGGTTGATAACCCCCCCTCCAAGCTCTCACCCTAGCCTCTTGCCCGGCTCAAAAGTGTGTGTGACTACTTTTTGCGACTAGCCCTTAGTAGTACGGACGTGCAAAAGGCGATAAAACCCGTTTTAGGAGCCATTTCGTTTTTTGCGAACGGCGCGAGTCAAAAAGGCCGCGTTACCTGTATTGCTGCTGCACGCCGCCGCTGCGCTGCTGCACAGAGCTTCAGCGAACCACATAGTGCTGCGACGCAATCGCTGCTGCCGCTGCACGCCACGGTTACGGCTAAAAATTTGAATCGCTTACCAGCGCTCTCCATCGCAAAAGCGGCTGCAAGCGCGCCAAACAACACCATGGCCTCCGTAGTAGTCGTGGGCGGCGGCGGCCGCGAGCACGCCATCGTCAAAGCGTTAGCCCAGTCGGACAAGGTGCACGCGGTCTTCGCGGCGCCGGGCAACGGCGGCACCGAGTCCATGGGCGGCAAGGTGCAGAACATTAACGTCACACCCGAGGACATCGCCGCGTGGGCTTCGGCGCGGAGCATCAAGCTTGTTGTCGTGGGTCCGGAGCAGCCTCTGGTCGACGGCGTCTGCGACCAGTGCACCGCCAAGGGCGTCCCAGCCTTCGGGCCCTCGGCCTTGGCGGCGGAGATCGAGGCCAGCAAGGCCTGGTCCAAGGCCTTCATGAACCGCCACGGTCTGAAGACGGCGGCCTTTGAGGTCTTCCAGAGGGAGGAGGGCGCCAAGGCCCGCGACTACGTCAAACAGTGCGGCCACTCGGTGGTCGTCAAGGCGTCCGGTCTAGCCGCGGGCAAGGGCGTCTTGGTGCCGCCCCCGAACGACGTGGAAGCGGCCCTCGAAGCGGTGGACGAGATGTTCCACCCGACCAACAAAGCCTTCGGTGCCGCGGGCGACGTCGTCGTCATCGAGCAATTGCTGATCGGCCCGGAGATCTCCTTATTCGCTTTTTGTGATGGCACGACCGCGCGGTGCATGCTGCCCGCCCAGGACCACAAAAGAGCGTATGATGGAGATAGAGGCCCGAACACCGGGGGCATGGGCGCGTACGCGCCGACGCCCCAGATCTCGGCCAGTGAATTACTTATTGCGGAGCGCATCATGCAGCAGGCCGTGACCGGTCTGAAGGAGGAAGGTCGACCCTTCGTGGGCTGTTTATACGGTGGATTCATGCTCACCCAGGACGGGCCCTACTTACTGGAATTCAACGCGCGCTTCGGGGACCCAGAGACGCAGGTTGTGTTGCCTTTGCTCAAGTCGGACTGTTTTGATGTCATGAGCGCCTGTGCCGCCGGCACACTCGATCAGTGTAAGGTAGAATGGCGCGACGCCTGCGCGTGCACCGTCGTGGTGGCGGCCGGCGGCTACCCGGACAAATACGATAAGGGTTTAGTGATGGCCGGGGTCGACGACGCGGACGCGTTGCCAGGCGTCACGGTCTACCACGCCGGCACCAAGAGAAAGGGCGACGATCTGGTCACGTCCGGCGGGCGGGTCGTGGCCGTCACGGCCGTCGCTTCGGAGCTGCAGGGGGCGGTCCGGGGCGCCTACGCCGGCGCGGCGCGCGTGCGCTTCAGCGGGGCGTTCCATAGAGGCGACATCGCGAGACGGTGCTTGGATGCGCCGTTGAAGCTTGGGGTCCTCGGCTCGACGCGCGGCACGTCCCTCCAGGCTGTTCTAGGTGCGGTATCGGACGGCTCCCTCAAGAACGTGGAGCTCGCCTGCGTCCTTTCGAATAAGAAGGACTCGGGGTTATTAGAAAGGTGTCGCCCGCACTGCGCGAATGTGCAGCACGTCCCGGCGAAGAAAGGAGAAGCGAGAGCGGCCTACGACGCCAGGCTCACGCAGAAGTTGTTAGATGCGGGGGTCGAAGTTATTGTCTGCGTCGGCTGGATGCGCATCTTTAGTGCCGAGTTCTGCCGCGCGTGGCGCGGCCGGTGCGTGAACGTCCACCCGTCCCTCCTCCCCAATTACGGCGGGCTCATGGACTTAGATGTGCACGCGAGTGTGCTAAAGGCGGGCGACGCCGAGACGGGGTGCACCGTGCACCTCGTGACGGAGGACGTCGACGGGGGCGCCGTGTTGGTCCAGAAGACCGTCAGTGTGGCCAAGGCGGACACCAATGAGTCGCTGAAGGCCAAGGTGCAGGCCTTGGAAGGGCCTTGTTTGGTCGCGACCGTGGACGCTTTGAAGAGAGGCGACGCCGGCGCGCGCTTCGCGCCGAGACCGCGCGTGGACGAGGAGGTCATTGCGAGTGGAAGTGGTGTTATAACGTACGCGGCGGCGGGCGTGAGCATCGACGCGGGCAACGAACTCGTGGAACGGATCAAACCGTTGGCCAAGGCCACGACGATCCCGGGCTGCGAGGGTTCGTTGGGCGGCTTCGGGAGCGTCTTCGACCTGGCCGAGGCCGGCTTCGGAGGCCCCGATGTCCTGTTAGTGAGCGGCACGGACGGCGTCGGCACAAAACTTCGATTGGCCCAGAGAGCGTCGCTCATCGGCGAC
>Ga0114994_10001300_pt1 | contig 17840 bp, 9 predicted proteins | sample ArcticOcean_MG_C_9_FD_87043 | JGI IMG/M metagenome (GOLD analysis project Ga0114994, IMG submission 87043) | Marine microbial communities from western Arctic Ocean - ArcticOcean_MG_CB2_152 | ecosystem: Environmental > Aquatic > Marine > Oceanic | place: Arctic Ocean: Canada Basin | collected...
CCCGTGAGCGCGTTTTGCAGCAGTGCCGGGTCCCAGTCCGCGCTCGCAAAGTGCGGCGGGTTCGCGACGACCAGGTCCCACCGCTCGGATGCGGGAATTTCGTCCAGCCCGGACGACACGTAGGCGTCGACTCGATCATGAAGCCACGCGTTCGCGGGGTGCGCGAGCGTTTGCAGGATGGCCCGCACGGCCTCCGGGTTCTTGTCGCTCAGCGCGAGCGTGTCGCACACGCCCGCGGCCACGAGGGCGAACCCGATGAAGGCCGGTCCGCTGCAGAACTCCAGGCACCGCCCAGCGTTGAAGCCCACCGCGTTGTAGGCGTGCCGCACGAGATCCATGCCGAAGGCGAGGCCGCCCCCGTTTAATACTTCTTCGTAGGCCACGAGCACGGTGCCCGCGCGCCCTTGCACCTCCCACCAGAGCCACTTCGGCTCGACCAGGTACGGCGCGCCGCGGGCTCGCGCCGCGAGGAGGGCGAGGAGCGCTCGGTAAAGCGCCATCCGACGCTGCCCCTCGCTTTGCGTGACGTATGGGCTGTGCCCGCATTTTTTTGCAGGCGTGCGTGTCTATACGTTCGGCAAAACGGGTTTTGGCAGCTTCGGGCAGCCTGGGACATGAGCCCTGGACCACAGACGCCCAGTGGTTGCTAGTCGGACGGGTTCCGCAGCCTTATGATATGACGCGCTGCCGCCGCACGGTCTAATGATGGTATGGCGGACGGCCCTGGTCGCCGCGGCGCTCGCGGAGGACCCCTGGACGCCCCAGGAAACGGACCTGTGGGCATGGGCCCGAGCGCAGGGCGCAAACGTCTCGCGCGTCGCGCCGACGACGGGCAGGTACGGGCGCGGCCTCGCGGCCGTGGACGGCAATGTGGGCGAGCTCCTGGCGCTGCCCAGGCACCTGATCCTGGGCTGCGAGGCGGTCGCGGCCGCGGCCGCTGGGCTGCCCGGCGTCGTCGCGTTCACCGGCTGCGACCGGGGCGTGGGCCGGACGTCCATGCGCTTCGCGGGCGGCTTTGAGGCCTGGGACGGGAACACCCTGGTCGTGGTCATGGCGCATGAACGGTTGCGGGGCGCCGCGAGCCCGTGGGCGCCCTACCTCGCCTCGCTCCCCGCGACCTTTGGGACCCTCCCGCCCTACGTGCTCGCCGCCGCGGCGATCGGGGGGTCGGCGGCCGAGGCCCAGGACGCGATGGACGCGGCGGAGGCCTTCGCGGGGTCGTCGCTCGCGGCCGTGACGCGGCGCGAGGCCGCGACGTGGCTCTACTTCGCCCGCCTGGTGGCCGCGGCCTTCGTCGACCACGCCGGCGCGGACGCGGCGCGGGCCCTGCGGGCGGTCCTCTGGGCCAAGGCCGTGGTCGCCACGCGCGCGGTCCACCTGCATGGCATGGGGCGGTGCCTCGTCCCCTTCTGGGACCTGGTGAACCACGGCCCGTACGCGGCCAAACGCGAAGTCATCGAGGACGAGCGCTTCGTGTACGTCCGGGACGGCGACGCCGGCGGCGCCGAGCTCCTGCACGACTACCAGCTGGGCTCCCGGGCGGGGGGCGCGTGCGCCTGGGACTGGCTCGTCACCTTCGGCTTCGTGCCGCGCGCCGCGCAGCACCCGCCCGTCGCCTGCGCCATTATTCGAATCCGCGGGCGGGCGTACGAGCTCCCGGCGGATCAGGCGGCCCTCGCGCGACTCGACGGTGACGACGTGCGGCGTGCGCTCGAGGGCGCCCTCCTGGCGCTCCCGCCGGAAGACGTGCTCCGCAACCGCACGACCTGGCGCGACGCCGCCCACGTCACGTTGTTGGAGCGCCGCGCGTTGCGCCGGGCGCTCGACGGCACGCCGGATATCGTTCACGGGCCGAAGCGCGTGGCCATCCTCTTCGCGGGCGCGCCGCGCGCGCTGTCGGCGACGTTCGGCGACGAGTCCTTCACCTTTAGGCTCGACGAGTGGCACCGACTCGACGGGCCCGACGACCGCCTCCCCGTCGACGCCATAAAGTCGGCCATGCGGAACGAAGGCATCTACGCGTGGGCGGCGGCGGCGCCGCCGCCGGCGCACGACGCCGCGTTTGCGGCGCACGCGAGTCTGGTGGATCTCTTCCGCGAGAACGTTTACCTCGCGCTCCGGCGCCAAGGGATCGAATTCGACGCGTTCTGGTGGCTCCACGCACGGTCGCCGGCGGAGGTCGAGCCCCTCGAACGGCTCGCCTGCCCGCTGCTCCGGCCGTCGACGTCCGCGGGCGCGTCCTACGAGTGCGTCGTCCGGGAGCGCGATGCCGGCGATCCGCTGCTGCGCGTCGACGCGGAGCGGGCGTGGCCGACCGTGTGGTCGACCTTTCTGGACCCGTCGGAGACGCGCATCCGGGACCTTCTCGCCATGCTCCACGACCTGGTGCGCGTGGACGAGATGCGGGAAGCGAGGGAGCGGGCGACGGGCCTCGCGTACTCGCACGTCCTGCGATTGCGACCGGACCTCGCCGTGTGGCGGCCCCTGCCCGCCGCGCTCTTCGACGGAAGTCCGAACCTGTACATCGTGGCGCGCTCGACGTACGTGGGGGGCAACGAGGACAACTTCATGGCGGCGCGGGCGGACGTGGCCCGGGCCGCGATGCGCCGGGCCGAGATCCTGCAGGACCCCGATGCCTGGAGCGGCTGGAACGTGACGCGCGGCGCACCCGTCCCGCCGCCGCCGAACTGGCCCCCCGCCTTCTACAGCCCGCACTACGACATGCTGCCGAACACGTGGTGGCCCGAGGACTTCGTCGCGCACGCGATCAGGCGCGCGGGCGGGACCGTTGCCGAGCACGCGGGCGTGAAGGCCCGCGTGATCCACGCGTCGTCGCGCCACGCGCCCCCCGGTGCGAAAACGGGCCCGGACGGTGCGGTCGACGAGGAAATCGTACGGCACGAAATACACGTCGACGGCCGCGCGGAAATGATAAGCTATGCGCCGTGCGGCAACGTCAGCGAGGCCACGCGCGCGTTCGTGGCGGCGCATTTCGCCGACGCGCCACTGGCGGAGCAACGCACGCACGTCAACCGGCTGCGCCCCCTGTTGGCTAGTAAGATCGACGGCCACGCGTGCGCGGCGAAGCGCGCGGACTGTAGCGAGGCCTGGCTCCACGAGGAGACTAGGGTGATCTCCGTCATCGGCTACAGTACGCCGACGAGCGGCCACGACCTCGTGACGTTCACGCATATGATGAATTTGGAGGAGCGCGCAAAAGAAGCGGCGGCGCAGTTCGTGGGCGTCGGCGGCCTGGGCTGCGCGCCGGGCGACCGAGCGTGCCTCGAGGGTATTTTTGTGAGAAGAGGAAGGGAGCTGGCCGAGGCGCAGCGGCAAAAAATGGCCGGCGAGGGTAGCTTCGTGGGCGAGAAGGTGGGTTGCTCACTCACTGAAGCGGGTCCCCTCCGTCCCGTCGCGGTGGCGCTTCCATTGGAGTGGAAGCGCGTCGCGCTGACGCTCGCCACGCGCGACGTGGCGGACTTCGCCGCGTCGTGGGGCCGCGGTTTACTGAACGCGGGCGCGTCGGAATTTGTTATAGCGGTCTATGACGAGGACGTGGCAACTTCCTTACGAAAGGTGGTGGGCGCCGACCGCGTGGCGGTCGTGGCGCCGACCACAACGCTCGCCCAGCTCGCGTCCTATGCGCAGCGCACGGGCCGGGACGTGCTCGCCACGGTGCCCGAGGCGGGCTTCCGCGGCGACCCGTGGCCGGTGTTGGCGCAAAAGGCGTGCGGCGCCCAGATTTTAGCATCGGGCTTCGCGGACAGCACCGCCGCAGCGCACCTCGCGGACGAAGTCAGACGATGGTCCACCACGCACCGGCACAACCCCTTTCCGCCCACTGGTAAACGGGCCCACTGGCGCCACGTCGTCGGCGTCGTGTACCTCCGGGCGCACGACGCGAACGCCACATTTATAGCGGACGCCTGGGCGGCCTACTCATCAAAGTGCGCCTTCCACGCGGCGCTCGAGGCGGCTTTAGCAAAAAGTGCCCTGGCGGGTTATGATTTTTGTGGTCTCACGGACGGCTTCGCGACGCCGTTTCGCTTCTGGATGCTCGATGTGCCGGAGCAGCACTTCCGGTGGCACAGCGGGGACTGGACCGTTGAATCAAGCGACGCTATCAGGCTCGTGTACCCCGGGCGCCTGGACGCGGCCTGGTTCGAGAACGGCCACTTGATTCCCCCGCTCGTGGACGCCACGTGCCTCGCGACGAAGCGGGAGGTGCTGCGGACCGCGGGGGCCTGGTTCGGGGACAGTTTAATTGAGCCGCGCCCGGTGTTCGTACCGAGTCCGCGCGCACCGCTTGTCAAGCGGGCGACGTTCGCCTTGTACGCGACGGCCAGGGGCCAACAGTGCCGCACGGCGTACTTCGACCACGTCTGGACCCGGCTGGAGACGCACGCCCAGCGCGCTTCCTATGAAGATGCGCGCGTGGCCTTTGTGGTGGCCGACCACGACACGATGATGTGGTCCTGGCCGAACCCGAACCTCGGCCTGGTGGGCCCCACGTCCTGGATTAGAGGCGACCGCCCGACGTGCTACCCCTGGCCTTTCACGGGTCAGCTCATGATGGCCCCGTCCCTGGGTGCCGCGGATGTGGCGGCCGCGCTGGTCGACCCGCGCCAGCGGCCGCCGCACCTCTTCGGCGCGCGCACGCCTGTAGATAGAGCGACGCACGCGGCTGACGCGTTGCTCGAACCGATGGCGGGGCTCGGGTCAATAAACGTGCCGCTGGTTGTGTTCAACTTTGCTGCGCCCATTTGTGTCGTGGTGCCTGAGCAACCGGACTCCCTGCACTGCGCCCACGTCGACAACGTCCGCCGCTCGAACGTGACGCAAGTCTTCGTCGGGGCCTCGGCGTCCCACTTCGTGCCCTACGTGGACGTCGCGTGGCCCGCGCCGCTCCATCCGAACTTCGACGCCAGGGCCGGCGCCGCGGCGCCGGATCTGAATACGTGCGACCTCGATGAGCGGGCTGTTTTTGCGTCGATTCTAGGGACGGCGTCGCACGCCATCCGGACCACCTTGGCGGCGGCTTTAAACCGCGAGCCGGACACCGTCGCCTCGGCGCGCGACCCCATGCTGGACATGGCGGACGGCCGCACGGGCGACGAGCGGGACGCGTTCCTCCGAGACCAGCTGGATGCCATGCATTGTACGCGCAGTTCGCCGGACGCGGCCGTCGCGGTCATGGCGTGCTCGCGCTTCGTGGTCGTGCCGCGCGGCCACATGCTCCACTCGTCGCGGCTGCTGGAGGCATTGTCCATCGGCGCGGTGCCCGTGGTCGTCTCGGACGGCTGGGTCCTGCCGTTCGAGCACGATCTCATCGACTGGGCGGCCGTGGCTATCCGCGTGGCAGAGGCGGACGCCCCGCACGTGGCCGCCATCCTGCGGAACGTCTCCGATGAAAAGTGGTGCGCGATGCGGCGCGCGGGCCGGCGCGCGTACGCGGACGTCCTGGCGGATCCTGCCGATTCGTTGGTGCGCGTGTTCGAAGCGAGGGCGGGGCGGTAATTAACATGTAATGTGCTTAGTCGCGCGGTTCAAAACCTTCCTTCATATGTATCTTGCCGGCCTCAACTCGGCGGCGCCAGCCGGCGTCGAGCAGGGCCTCGTCCCTCATCAGGCCGTCGGGCTCCGTGACGGCCTTCACGGGCACGGGGCCCAAGTAGCACGTCGCTTCGCGTCTTCCTGACGTAGAAAAGTCGAGCAAGACGGCCCGTACCGCGTCCTCCGCTAATAACATCATCGCCTCCGTCGCCTGCCCGTAGGTCGATAGCTCGGCGGTGTGCGGCCAGCGCGCGGCCACGAGCGACAGGTCGGTCGCCGCCGCGTGGAGTCTGATATCGTGGGCGAACGCGAGGCGCACCAAAGCCCGTTCCGTGGCGTCGAGTGGTCGCTGGTCGGCACTTTTGTAGGCGGTGCCGTCGTGGCGCTTTTCTAAGTGAGGCGTGCAGCCGCCCACGCTCGCGTACTCGGCCGCGAAGGTCGTCAGGAAGCGCGGCCAGTCGGATGAAGCATGTTCGAGCGTCCCCAAAAACGCCGGCATGCCCTCCAGGTAGCAGGCCTGGGGCTCAAGGTCCGTGAGTGCGAACGCGGGCCGCGCGTGGGGCGGCCTCGGGCCGTTGGTCGCCTCGTCGAAGACCCGGACGGACCAGGCCCTCTTAAACGGGTCGCGGACGAAGACGGCAATCCGCGCCTGAGGAGGGAGCGCATTGGCAAACGTCGCATGGCCGGAGCACACGAAGGGGCAGAGCGTGGTCTGCAGCTCGCAGTGACCCGCGCGCGCCGTGTCCGTGGAGAAGTACGGGTCCGAGTCCGTGGCGCAGTGGCACCCGACGGCCGCCCGGACACTTAGACCGCCAACTTTCTTCGGGTGAAGCACGTGCACGGCGTTGGCACCGCAGAGGTCCCGCGCATCGCAGCCGCGCGACGCGTCGCACAACCGTTGCGCGACGACGCCGCCAACGCAGGCGCCCGACCGCGCGTCACTTGGGCAACCTAATCCCTTGAGTTGCCACCGCTCCGCCGCCTCGACCACCGCGTCATGTAAGAGGGTCGGGTGCGAAATGTTGCACGCGCCGTCGCAGGCGTGGATGAAGCGCTGCGCGCCGACGACGTGCCGGACCACGTCCTCCTGGACCAAGAAGTCCCCGCGAACAACTGCTATGCAGAGGAGCCACGCGCTACGCCGCGGCGAGCGCACAAGTGCCAGGCCCAGGAGCCACACACTACGCCGCGGCGACCCGCCGGCGCAGCTCGCCCGCGAGCGCCGCGGCCATGCAACTCTTGTACTTGTCGGCGCAGACGCCGTCGGGCTCGTCCGTCGTGCGGGACGCGATGAAGCAGTCCGAGAACCGGGCCGCGCAGGCGCCGTTGGCCGCGCTCGGATTCGATTCGACCCACGCGCGCGCGACCGCGTCGTAGTCGTCTCCGGCCGCGAAAGAAATCGGTCTGTAGGCGCCCTCGACGTGGATCTCGAGGCTGAAGCGCTCTCCGGCTGCCACGACGACGGCTGCTGCTGCCAGGAATCTCGCCATGTCATTGCATCACGTATGTGCTGGGGGCAACCTTCTGGCCCGTGACCGCGTGCGCGATCGATTATGACGTATGCGTGGCTAGGGGTAGCCTTTTGGCTCGCCACAGCGTGCACGGCGTCGGCGTCGACAGAGGTACGCGTTATTTCACGGGTTTCGGGACCAGATTGAGCTACGCGACGTGCCAAAAAGCGCTGCGTCAACATCAACATCGCACAAGAGACGCATCGGCAGGACTGTGTTAGAGCGCTACCGATGGATGCGTGTTGGGGGCAGCAATAGAGCGGCAGCACAGCAGACATGCTGCGGCGGCTCGTCCTAGCAGTGCTCCTCCTGCCGACGACACCGAGCGAGCAATGTCCCGAAATAGAGATGCAGGAGGTACGGGGCTGCCCGCAGACCCTAGACATGACCAAGACCGTCCGCTTGGTGCTCGCCGTGCGATCGACGCGCCGCGCGCACCGCGACGCCATCCGCGAGACGTGGTGCCGGGCCGCGGCGCGCGCCGCCGCGTGGAGCAACGCGTCGGTCGCGGTCCGCTTCTGGGTCGGCGGGGCCGATGTGATGGAGGACACGCGCGTCGGCTCCGAGTCGGAGCTCTTCGGGGACCTGGCGCACGCGACGCGCGTGGACGGAGCCGACGGCGTCGCGCTGGCCAAGGCGGCGCTTAAAAGCTTCGACCTGCACGCGGCAGCGCCGACGCACTGGGCGACTGTCGACGACGCCACGTACGTCTACATCGACCGCCTCGTTGTGGCGTTGGGTACTCGCGCGTGCGCACACGTGAGCGGCAGCGCGGTGCTCGATCGCGCCGCGGCCGTGGCGGCTCTGCAAAGCACGGGACCGACGATGGGGACGTGGCTCGCCGCGTGCGACGACGCGTCGCCCATATTTCACGCGGCTTTTGAACGCCGCGCGGCGGCGAACGCGCGCCGGGTCGACGCCACTAGTGTGGCGGTGACCGGCTTTGAACCGGGCGAGTTCCCTTTTTTAGAGAATGGCATTGATGTGGACGCCGCGCTCACCTACGAGGACGACCGGGTGCGCGAGTGGCGCGTCGACGAGAACGTTCGCGTGGAGATTCCGGAGACCTGCGCCGCGCGGCAGCTGGTCCGGGACCGCATCTGTCGCGCCTGCGCCCAGATTCCGGATTGCGGCGCCGTCCTGGACGATATCGCACGCCTGGCCTGGCGCATTTTTGGGGTGGCGAACTGCACGCAGGGCGGCGCACTCTGCGCCGCCGCGCGCCCTTCAATACCGTTGATGACGCTCGGCTTCGACGGGGGGACGACCGTCGACCTGTGGAAGCGCTGCGTGTTTGACGACGAGGACGGCGACGGCGCGTGCGATGACCAGCGGGAAAAGGCGGTCGTCCGGCGAGACGCGCTGCGGCGCGTCCACGGCGCCCTGGTGACGGGAGCGGCGCCCGAGGGCGCGTGCGCGGACGTGCGGCATCGACTCAGGGCTACGCTTGAACGCGAAGCGGGCACCGCGCTGCGCGGCGTGGCGGAGGTGGCTCTATTGGACTTTCCGGCGCACGGCAACCGCGGCGACTCGGCCATCTGGAGCGGCGAGGTGGCCTTACTGCAGAGCCTGAACGTGAGCATCCGGGAGGATCTGGTGTGCGCGAGCTTCGTGCCGGTCGCGGCGGCGCCGGACTGCGAACGGTGGCTCGCGGATCGCGGGAGCGCGTTTCGGCGGGCGTTTTCGCCGGCGGCGACGCGGGCGATTGTATTGCACGGCGGCGGCAACGTCGGGCCCGAGTACCCCCCGTACGAGGCCTTCCGGAAGCGCGTTGTGGAAGTGCTGGGGGACTACCGCATCGTGTTGATGCCCCAGACGGTGACGTATGCCGAAGGGGAGAGCCTCGGCTTCTGGCGCGCGGCGCGGAATGTGACGTTGCTGGGCCGGGACGCGCGCTCCTTCGCGCTGTTCCGGGACCACGCGTGCGGCGGGGGCGGTTCTTGCCGCGCGGCGCTGGCGCCCGACGCCGCGTTCGCGCTGACGTTCACGGGGGCGCCCCCCGCCCGTCCGGAAATCCTCTTCTTGACGCGGAGCGACGGCGAACGGGCGCACGCCGTCGACCGGTCATCCGCCGCGGCCCAGGCGGGTTCCATAGCCGTGCGGTGGGACGACCTCCAGCCGACCGAAGGGGCGGGCGATGTCGAGGCCTTCTGCGCGGACAACGGCCACTGCGTGCTGGACGACCTTCAAGGCGAGCCCCACCTGCTGGCCGCGCACCGCGTGAACGCGGCCTTCGCCTCCTTTGGGGCTTCTCGAGCGGTCGTCACGGACCGGCTCCACGGCGTCATCTTGGCGATCCTAGCGAACCGCTACGTCGCGGCGCTCGACGTGCGTAACCGGAAGGTGTCGCGCTTCGTGGACACGTGGCTGCGGGACGCGCCCCAGTGCGTATCCATGCACACGTCGCCGGCGGTGGCGCTCGGGGCCGCGCTCGGGGTGTTGTAGGCGTTGTTGTTTAAATGCGTTTTTTTACATATGCTGGGGGAGGAAGATACCGCGCGTCAGAGGATGGCGTCGGGTTAGTCAGCTACCGGGCTCCGCCCGGGTTCGTGTTCGAACGTTCGTTTCAAGAGGTACTTAGTACCTCTTGTTCGAATTCGTTCGGGTCCGGATGACCCCGTCACTCGAAACTCGTGAAACCCGTCAAACGTGCGGATGAGGAGGAACGTGCGGGTTTTATACAATGAAGAGCTGAGTACCGAACCCTGCGCCCGGTAGCTACCACCATCGAGCTCGAGCCCGCGTTATAATTGACGCGGCTGAGGGATGCGTCGCAGAGGGGCAGCACTGCGGTACAGCGATGTGATGAGAAGCTGCTGCATAATGTGGCTCCCGACGCTCATAAATGCCGCAGGCTGGGGCGTCGACCTGCCGCTTAATGCGACCCAAGTATTGCTCAATATAGGCTGCAACCTCGCACCCGTGCTCCCCGACGACGACAACGCGGACGCGGTCGTGCTGTGCTTCGAGCCGATCCCGCACGTCCTGGAACGCATCCCGAAGCACCCGCGGCTCCTCACTATCCCGGCGGCGGTCTCGTCGTTCGAGGGCGTGGCCACCATGCACACCTACGCGAAGAACGCGCAGTCCTCGAGTTTAGGAGCGCGGGCCAAGGCCATGGACTGGAACGACGACGTAGAACGTGGTGACGGCCAACAATTCATCGTGCCCGTATTATCCCTGAAATCCATCTACGCGAGCCTTGGGGACGTCCGCGTCCCCTACCTCAAGACGGACATGCAGGGCGCCGACTTCGCGGCGGTGGCTTCTTTATCCATCGATGTTTTACGGAGGACGCCCTTCCTCCTGACGGAGGTGTGGCTCGAGAACGTGCAGTCCTACGTCGGGTTCCAGAACGATTTTTGTAGGGACTGGCTGCCCTTCATGACCCGGGCGGGGTACTCTTTGCAATTCATGCGATTGATCTACCGCGAGCGCGACAATTCTTTAGACCAGGCCGAGCGGGACGCGTGGTCACAACCCTGGGCGGCGGATCCTCATGCCCGGTGCGCGGAGGACCTGGCTTTGTATAAAGTACCGACGACGGGCTGCTACGAGGCCGACGCGCACTGGATCCGGAACGATACTTTAGCAGATATCGTGGCGTTCCGCGGGCCCAAGCGCCCGCCCGTGAAGGAGTGGACGGACTGGCCCATGTCCTGGCATAATTCCTAGCTTAGCACGTAGCGCCGCCCCCTTTTCCTAAACCGCTGGGTTGTACGTGTCGCGGCCACCATGCCCGCGAAGCGCGCGTCGAAGAGGCTCTGTGCTTCTTCATAAAGACGCTGGTCGACGGCATTCAACAGGCGGAGGCGCGCGACCGCCAAGGGGTCCGGTGTCACACGCCGGCCGAGCTTCGGGTGCGGCGCGTCCGCGAAGCTCCGGAAGTTCCGGAGGGGCCCGGGGAAGGTCTCCTTCAACAAACGCATGGCGTCCTCGAAGCGGTCGAGGACGCCCACGAAGGCGCACGCTTTGAGATGGCGGGCGGCCTCAGCGTACAGGCGCGCGTCGCCACTTTCCGTCCCCTCGCCCGCCACGAGGTCCCCCGTCGTTCCCAACCCGGCCAGAAACCGCGCCTGGCGGTTCGACGCGCCCACGCGGCACGGGGCGCAATCTAACCAGTCCGCGAGCGACGCCTTGGTAGTGTCCGTGAAGTCGTAGTCCCAGGCCTTGCCGAAGACGTGGGGCCCGAACTGGGCCACGAGGCCGTTCGTGATGTGGTTGTGCTCGCTCAAAGCTCGTTTCACGGGGTCCCGCAGGAAGGCCAGGTAGAGGATCCGCCCCCCGTTTACCGTGGAGAAGGCCCGCTCGTAGTCGTACAAGTTCGCGTGGGCCCGCACGAACAGGTGGCACTTCCTACTCTTCGAGGCCGCAAGGAAGGCGTCCTTTAACACCTGCTCGCAGCGGTGGCCGCAGAAGGGCCCCCGCACGCATCGTCGCATGCCCCACATACTGCCGTCGAAGACGTCCAGCAGCGTCGTCCACAGCGTCTGCGAGCCCGTCTTCTGGGCTCTCAAGTACACGACCCAGTCGTCCTTTTTTACGTCGACCGGGCGCCACGCGTGTTGTGGTGGCTCCACGTCGACGCGGCGCGGCGCCAATACGGCAGGCGGCGGAGCGCGCGGCGGCTCGTTCGGGGTCGCGGCGCGTGGCGCAGCCTTTGACTGGAGCCGCTGCTGCAGCGCCGCGATGGTCCGGTTCTGGCGGGCCGCGACTTGGATGAGCTCGCGGGCATCCATGCGCGGCGCGTCGCGCGCCCGCAGGAGGGGCGCCACGACCGCAAGCAGTGCGCACAGGCCCAAGGCGACGGCCACGCGCGGCAGCCCCGCGGGGCGGCGCCGGGCACCCATGACCTACGGAACCATTTGTCCGTCGCAGACGGGGCAGCCCTCCCGAGGTCGAGTACTTTTATCACCGGTGCCTGTGTTCAACGGCGCTGAGCAACGCGAGTCTGCCTAAAATGGCAAACTAAGCTGGCAAAGCTTAAGTGTACGTGCGGGTTTTTGTACTAAAATTAAATTCGGGCTCGCAGCGCACCCTGGCAGGGTGGTCTTGCCCGCATGATACCAGCGCTCGCCTAAGGGCAGCCTGAACTACTCGCAAAGCCAAAGCCTTTGACTCTGCTCGCGTCTAGTGGTGGCCGAGAAAGCCTGCCCCACCAAAACTCAAAAACTCCGGGCCAGCGGAACGCACCGCGCCCCCCGGTGGATGGAGGCCCGCTCGCCGCCGCGCCGGCCCCGCCCGACGACGCCCGAAGCCAGGGACCAGTCCAAGTCCAAGTTCCAGGGCGAGGCCATCACGAACGTCTTAGTGCTCCACCAGAACGAGGAGCGCGCCCGCCAGGACGCCGAGCGCAAGGCGAAGCTCAGCCAGCGCCAAAATGCGCGCCAGAAAGTGCGGAACCCCTACGACCGCTTCTTGGAGAACCAGGAGGCCGAGTGGGGGCGCAAAAAGGACCGGCGGAGCGCCGTCGTCTCGTTGCTACGGAGCGTCTGCGAGCAGCTGCGCAAGAACAAGAACGCGCCCTTATCTCGAGACGCGGAGGCCCTCGGCCTCACGAATTCGTGTCAGCCGAAGTACGCCCTGTCCACGTTCAAAGGCAAACTAAGCTGGCGCGGCGTGGAATTGTGTGAAACGCTCTTCGACGCCTTTGACGGGGATGGTGACGGGCGGTGGACCTACTCCGATTTTAAAAGGTACCTGGAAGCGGTGGGCCGGCCTGCCGAGTTCGAGGCCGTTGTCCTGGACTCTGCTGAAAGTTTTCGGTGCTACTTCGACGACCTCTACGGCACGGACGAGCGGAACCTCATTGGTTTGGAGCATTTTCGCAACTACCGCGAGTGCATCGAAGACGTGCATCCGGTCGAAAAGGACGTGTTAGCGTGCGGGTTAAGTGCGTCGCCCCACGTGCTGGAGGCGTGGCGGGCTGTTCGAGAAACCTGGGACGCACTTATAGCATTTGACGGACACCCGCTCGTCGTTTCGATCAGGCGCGCGCTGCCCATGGAGCAAGCTGAAGAAAGACCACCCCATACCTTGCCATCAGCCATGTTCCGCCAGCTCTGCCACGACTCAGGTCTCACGCTGACGGCGGAGGAGGCCGCGAAGCTATGGCACGTGCATACCCGCAAGAACGCGCTCATGGTCGAGGTGCGCGCGGAGTACAAGCACAAGCACCGCTTCGGCTTCCACCAACTGTCTCACGTGGACAGCGACCCGTCCCTGATCTACAGGGACGCATTCGTGGGCTGGTGGTTCGCGGGCCGGCCATTACTACCGACCGCGCCGCGGGGCACCGGGTCGGTCCTCGGGCTGCGGCGCGTGTTACGACGCGTGCTCACGACGGGAAATGCCTGCTACGCGCGTGTAAAAAGAGCGGTGGACCGGGGCCTGCTCGCGAGGCTTGGGCTCGTGAAGGACGACCTCGCGACGTTGGACCTAAGTCTGGCCACGGGCGACGAAGGTAAAGATCTGCAGGACGAGGAGGGCCGCCTGGGTGTCGAGATCGACGTGGAGCACGGCGATGACGCTACTTCTACAAAAGCGAAGCTCCAGGTACCTAGTCAAAGTGGCGCCTCGTTCAACCTGGACTTCCCCTGCCGCGAGGACGCCGATGAGGACGATTTGCGGCGCTTCAAGAAGCGGCTCAAGGTCTTCTTGGAGCAGTACGTCGTGCCGCCGTTGATGGAATTGACGCCGGGCTTCCACACCCTGCGGGTGATCAAGGTCATGCCGTACACGCCGCCCGAGGACCCCGCGAAGCCCAAGCCCAAGGCCAAGAAGGCCAAGAAGGTCGACGTCGAAGAAGCAGATGACGAGCCCGAAATTATAAGGGTGCAGTTCCTCTGGAAGAACGAGCTGAACGCGGACGCCTTCCTTAGACGGAGGGTGGGCCTCGGGCTCGGCTTGAAAGCCTTGGTACCGGAGTTCGCCTGGTCGCTGCGGTGCGCCACGTCCCTGGAGGATTTGCTGGACAACACGCGCGTCAGTCTGGGCGCGCCGGACTTCTCACTTAGAATGTCCTTGCACGCCATCTACGCGCGGAAGGTCCTGCACCGTGTCGGCGAGGAAGTGTTGCACGCTTTGGACGAGGAGGCTGATTTACTAAAGGCCGCGCGCGAGAGTTCGGCGATGGCGCACGAGCGGGCGGTGCGGCGGTCCGTCGAGTCGCACGGGGCGTTGTTGAAGGACGGCGAGCGGCCAATCGCGGGCATCACGGGCCACGCGGCGCCGGCGCTATCAACGTCGGCCGTCCGGGAGGCGCACGACGCGAGCGAAGCTAATGCGACGCGGAACGTGCTGTGGGCGTGCGTGCGGTGGCTCGGTGCTACAAAGGCGCAGAAGCTGGATTTCGTGTTCCGGGACTTGAGGGAGGGGATCCTGGGGAGCCCGGCGATTTTAGCACGGGTGCCGGCCGCGTGGCTGCCCGCGCTCACACAGCTGCTGGACAAGGGCGGCGTTGCGAAGCTCTGGAGCCAGTGGCGCACGAGCGCGGAGGCGGAGCTCGGGGGTTTGTGGCGCGAGGTCGAGGACGTGGAGGGCGCGATCCGGGCCCGGGCCGAGGCCATCGTCCAGGCGGAGAAGGACGCCTGGGCCGCGCTCACCGAGGAAGAGCGCACGCGGCGCCGCTTCGAGCGCGAAAAAAAGGCCCTGCAGGATAAAATTCTAAGGGCGGACATCGAGGCCGCGAACCGCAAGCTCGGCATCGAGCCGGAGAAGAAGAAGAAGAAGAAGAAGAAGCGGGAGGGCGAGGAGTCCAAGGATGAGGAGCCGCCCGAGGACGAGGGCGAGGTCGAGTTCGGGCGGCGCCTGCGCAAGGGCCATTCTAAAACGGTGCGGCGGGTCCTGGAGATGTACCGTCTGGCGACGGCCGTGCTCTACGGCTGTTCGTCGGTCACGCTGCACTCGAACGCGACCAAGGTCGAAATCTCGCTCGAGGGGCTGGATTTCTTCGCGGAGCTGCCGTGAGTAATTTGTGTTTGTTAATTAGCGGAGAGGGGAGACACGCCGTCGGCCCGTGGCTCCGCGCCGCGCGACTCCACGCTACGCGCGCGCTTCCGCGCGGGCCGGCCCGCCGCGACCGCGAGCCTTTCCCCGGGCGCGCCGGGCGCCGCGGAGCACTCCACGGTCACCTCCAGCGAGCCGTTCCGCGCGAGCTGGAGCGGCCCGCCCAGGGACACGGAGGCCCCGGGCCGCTCGCCGTCCGCGTCCCGCAGCGCCGTCTCCAGCCGCCGCCGCGAGTCCGCGTCCAGCAAATTGGGCAGCGACGTGCCCTCGAGCCGCTTCGCGTCCGCGTTCGCGCGCGTGGCCGCCGCGGGGTTCGCGTACGCAATGACGCCGCGGCCGTCCGTCGCGAAGACGGCGTCGGGGTGGCACGCCAGGACGTTCTTCGCGTGCAGGAACTCGGCGTTCTTGGCCTTCAAATCTTCGACGAAGGCTTTTTTGCGCTGCCTCGAGAGCTGCGCCGACCGCCGGTTCGCTTCTCGCTTCAATCGTTTCTTGCGCTCCTGCTCGTCCTCGCCCTCGGAGGAGTGCTCGTCCATATTGAGGGCGGTCACCGGGTCCCTGGCGCCCGGGAGCGTAGCAAAACGCGCGTAGAAGAGCTGCCACTTGCTACGCTGCTCTTGCGCACGCGCGACTTAGCTTGCTGGCCAGTTATAAGCAGGCTGCGCCAGCTATCGTCCTCGGCTCACCGTTGTTGTCGGTCGCGTTTGGAGCGGTGACTTGTGACCTCTTTGCGATGATGACTGGCGCCAGAAGGACACGGGACGATAACCTAAAACCGCTTCTAGCCCTCCCGGGGCACGCGAGGAGGAACCGCCTGGGTGAGGGCGACGGAAAGCACTTCGGTAAGGAACCCGCACACAACCCGCACGTTAGCATGCCCGCTGTGGCACGGATCGCATTGCCCTCCCGCTAACCAGAGCTGCACCTCACGAACGAGTTGTAATTCACAAGTTCAGTTTGCACGCGGCCGGAGCCGTGTCCGACGCAAACGATGCGCAACCACAACACCACATGGCTGCTCCTGCCAGCAGCCCTCGCACTCACCGGCACCACTCCCGCACCGACCATCGGTGGCGCACGGCGCTGCCGCTCGCGCGTCGCACTGGCGTCCTCGAAGGCGACGGCCGCGCCCAGTGCCTGGTGGGACACCTTCTTCGCGCCGCAGAAGGGACCCCTCATAGTGCGAGAGGACGGCACGCGGTTACGACGAGGCACAAAAGACGACGCGCCCAAGATCCGGGTCCTGTGGGCGGCGAACGTGGCGCCCAATTCTTTAGGCGCGGCCTGGTCGCACGGCGGCATCGAGACGGCCTTCGTCTACCGGAAGAAGAGGGACGGCCGGGCCGCGGCCACATCTATAGTAGCCTACGACGAATCACGCAACTTGGCCGGCTTCGCCGCGGCCACGGCCGCCGACGAGGCCTTCAACAACCTGGGGCCGCTGATGGCGTGGAAGACGTTCTTCGATTTGGACGACGGCCGGCCGCGCGTGCTGCTGGGGCCGGTCTGCGTCGAGGCTTCAGTGAGAGGCGCGGGCCTCTTCCGCGACTTGTACGAGGCGCTGTTGGTGCGATCGTCGGATCTAAACGACGTGGCGGAGGGCGTCGTCCTCATCCACGCGGAGAACCACGCATCCCTCAAGGCGCACCGGCGGCTCGCGGGTTGCGTTCAACGCGGCGAGTTCGCCTCGGACGACGGCCGGCCCTTTGTGGTGCTTGCCTTGGACCTCGCGGCGGTGCGGGCGGGGCTCAGTAAACCTACTTAGTGGATGCCGACGCGGTCCGCGCGGTTCCCGCGGGGCGCGCCGCCGGCCCGCCGGCGCGCATCGTCGCGGACCTTCTGCTTCGCCGCCCACCTGCGTGTATGATGGGTCGTCGGGGTAGAGTGTGCGCGCGAACCGGTGTGGTGGGGTCGCGGCGCCGGCGTGCTGGTGGGGTGTACATGCCGGCTGTTGTGGGGTCGCGGGCGTGCTGGTGGGGGAGGTGTGCCGGCCGGCGTGGGGAGACGCCGCCAACGTGCACGGCGAGCGGCGCTGGCTCCGGCGCTAATGTTCGGCAGTCCCCCCGGCAGATATCCCGGAGAGCGAGCGAGCAGTACTCGAGGCACCGGTCGTTCGACGCGACGGCGCCGTCGGCGCGGACCCGCTGGGCCCGCAGGGCCAGGTCCTCGACATGTAAGTCGTGGGTCCGCGCCACGAACGCCAGGAAGGCCTCCGCCCGCAGAAAGGTCCGCGCGGCGTAGCGCGGCGCGAGCGCGAGCCGGTCTCCGACGAACGCGGCGGCGTCCGGCGCGACGACAATTATGCGGTCGTTCAGGCCGGACCAGCGGTGCCAGTAGGGCACGAGGAGCGTCCGCGGTTTTATGGCGAGGACTTGGCCCGCGTCTATTGGATCCAGGAACCGCAGGTCCGGGCGGGCATAAATGACCGCGCGGTAGGTCTGGCCGCTCGTCCGCCACAACGACGTGACCCGCTTTAGGGACGCGAGCTGCCGCACCAAATTGACGAAGTTGGGCCCGCCGTACCGCTTGTCCAGCGCCGTGTAGGCGGACGCGTTTTTCGAAAACGCGGCGTCGAAGGATGCCTGCCGCTCGATGTATCCGCGCGCGCCGAAGGGCCGCAACAAGCGCACCATCTCCGCGGCGCCATCAATCTTCGTCTCCAAACGCTCACCGCCCCGGGCCGCCGTGTCCGCGTACGCCGCCGGCACCCGCCACACGTGGTAGTACACGTCAATAGTGGCGCAGGCGTCGTGGAGTGGCTTCCAAATA
>Ga0114994_10001301_pt1 | contig 17840 bp, 10 predicted proteins | sample ArcticOcean_MG_C_9_FD_87043 | JGI IMG/M metagenome (GOLD analysis project Ga0114994, IMG submission 87043) | Marine microbial communities from western Arctic Ocean - ArcticOcean_MG_CB2_152 | ecosystem: Environmental > Aquatic > Marine > Oceanic | place: Arctic Ocean: Canada Basin | collected...
CCCTAACCCTAACCCTAACCCTAACCCTAACCCTAACCCTAACCCTAACCCTAACCCTAACCCTAACCCTAACCCTAACCCTAACCCTAACCCTAACCCCGCAACCCTAACCCCGCAACCCTCAGGCTAGACCCTCGCACCTGAACCTGAACCCGCACTTCTGAACGAACCCGCACACCTTACTCGGACACCTGAACGAACCCGCACACCTGAACCCGCAAACCTGAACCTGCACGACCCCACCCCCCCTATATACACAATACTACTCATACCCATGTAATATTTGATATACCTTTCATAATAATAATAATAGTAACAATAACATATACGCGCCTCTCAAGTGAAACCCGTGCGGGCAGCGACGCCACAAAATGGACAAGTTGGGCATGCAGCATGCGTTGAGTCAGTTATAATCAAGCTTAGTAGTGTTATCATTACGGGCACCCAGGAACGTGCTCCCAGCCTCACACTATACTATGGCTCTTATAATTATTATTAGCCCAATACACTCTTCACAAAGCCGCCGGTCTACGTTCAATTTGGTCCCGATGGCACCCTTGCACGTTCCCAACAGTTCGCACCCCAGCGCTGGTCCTGAGGCCAAAATGAAAATTGATAAAGTGACAAGTGAAATGTAATAGTGACAATAGAATATGATAAGTGAACAGATGGAATTGAAAAGAATACATGAGATTAAGAGAACAACATTTAGGCAGCACTTCTAAGACTGGCGTTCGAATCAAGCGAGCGAGGTCTCCTGGGCCGACATCATCTCCACTGCGTCTACGGGTGTGGCAGTGGTGGCGACGTTGCTGACACGGCGCATTTTCAGGATGCGCCTGCGAAGGTAGTAGCACAGGAGCAGGCCCAGAGGTACGGAAAACACAATCGTCCCAAAGACTTGCTTGAAGTGCGTGTTGCCTGTCCTTTCGTTAGGTCCGCACGGCGAGCACGCGATCGGCGCGGGCACCGTCGGCGCGAGCGTCGGCTGCACCGTCGGCTGCGCCGTCGGCTCGCGCAAAAATCCTGCCTCACATGCAGCCAAAGCGACCCGCCACCGGTCGATCTCCAGGTTCTCGTAGAGGTCGGTGGCGCACTGGGCAGCAGCTTCCGGAGCAGCAACGCACGCGTCGCCCACGAGCACCGTGTGAAACGCGGCCACTGCGTCATCGCCAGTCGCGAAGAAGGCCGCCACGAGGTAGACACCCGCCTCGGTAAACTCCGCCGCGCCGACGACCGTATGACCCAGGTCCGCGGGGAGGGCGTCCAAGTCGTCGAAATGACCGACAAACACGGCGGCGCACGGGTCACCCGTCACCCGTTCCGGCAGCGTGGCGTGCGTGTGCGTCAAGGCGCCATTTAGTTTTGCGATTAAAACATGCGCTGCGGCGCCGAGGTAGGGCGTCAGTGGCGCCGTGACCTGCCACGTGAGTTTCGTGCACCGCGGCTGCGTGAGCTCGAGCGTCGACGAGGCGTCCAGATCCAGACGGATGGCCTCCGAACCCGTGGGACAGCTCGGCAGGCGCGCTCTAGGTGTCGCAAAGGCAGTCGTGAGTTCGCCGTCTACCAAAACTGACGGCGTCGCGTTCTGAATGCGACTCACGTCCCATGGGCTTGACGTCATCGTCTCGAGACCGGGCAGTGCGACCTCCGATTCCGTAGCGGCGTGGACCCACGTGTCGCTGTCTGTTGGATGCGCGTGTACACTGGACTTGCTCACGCATATGTTCAAAACGGACGCGTCGACAGCGAAGGACGCCAGCACGCGGTGCACGCCGGCGCCAGTGAACGGGACGTTTCGTAGAATAAATTCTGAATCCTCCCAGGCACCGTGCACGTGCGCTACAGAACCAAAGTCGTCTCGGACGACAAAAACGTGGTCGTCGCGGCCGTGCGTCGCCACTAATGCTGCTTGATCGAGCGGCTGCCACGCTTCATTCGGATGCGGTCGAAACTGTAAATCGAGGCGCAGGTCCGCGGTGAGGCCGTTGGCCGCGAGCAGGGTAGCTGGTGCTTTCAGCAGCGTTTGCGGGCCTTCGGAATTGGTCGCGGAGCAGCAAGTGCCGTCGGGCAGCGTGTAGTCACAGGCCGCTGCCGCGACGGCGACGAGGAGGGGCAGCCACGCGAGCATGGCTACCCATTCAATGCATGCCGAAACCAACTCCTGCTGCGGTGTGGCAGCCTCGCGCAGTCTAACCGCCTCGTCACGTAGCGCTTTTGGTCCGTGCGGGTATTTCATCCCGCACTGGCGCGCACTGGCATAGCCACACGGGACGCAGCCCGCTAAACAACTGCCGGGAATCAGTGGTGAAACACAAAACGTGTGGGCGCGCAGCGCTGCCGACCCAGCCGTTGCGAGACCAAGGCATCATCCTCACACTGGCTGCCTTGTACAAAAACAAAGAGTGCGATGGGCAGCGGGACCTCCTCACATCTCACGAGAGAGGAGTGTAACCAACTAGTGCCCGCGTGCAAGTGGGACGAGAACTGGGACGAGTTTTACTTCGCGGATGGTAAAAACGTCTCAAGCGAAATTGCGGAGCGCGTCTGGGCCAAATCTGAGCGCTGGGAGGCGTATATAGCGACCGGGCACGCGACCGCGGAGCCGATAGATAGCGGTTCGGACAAGCGCGGCGGTTCGGAGGCGGCGGATGCGCCAGTCGAACGCGTCGCCGACACCCGCGAAGCATCGGATGGTGCTGCACGCTACCGAACCAGAGCAGATGTCACTGCGGACTCAACAAACGCCCGCCAAAGGCGGACGAAGGAACTCTGGAAGAAGGGCATCGCGAAGATCGGATGGATCACGCACGCGAATGCGCGGGCGGCGGCCCTCGATCGCGCTCGATTGGCGGGCATTTCGACACGGCGTTGACCGCTCCGGCGTTGCAGAGGCGCTGGACTTCTCCGCCATAATATCCGAGAAGCGCGGGCAGCACTTTGCTGGGACGCACGAGTGGGTATTTGATGCAGTAGAAAAGTGGCGCGTCGACCAGGACGCGGCGAAGCTGTTCTGGCTCGTCGGCGGTGGCGGCACGGGCAAGAGCGTTGCCGCGGCCGAGTTGCTGGCGAGACTGCTCGATAAAGAAAACGTCGCAGCGTGGCACTTCTGCAAGCACACCGAGCCGGCGCGGTCTGCGCCAGCGGCACTGTTACAGTCCTTAGCCGGCATGCTCTGCGCGACGGTCGATGGGTTTGAGGAGGCGCTGCGCGCGGGCGGCGGCGGCGACAGCGCGACCGACAAGGTCAACGAATTGTTCGACGCCTTAATAGCAAAGCCGCTGCAAAACGTCGAGGTGCCCCGCGGTGCGGGCGACAGTCTCGTGTTAATCATCGACGCGCTCGACGAGCTGCCGCGGGACGCGTTGAGACCAGTGTTGTCGCTGCTGGCGAACGAGCTTAAGACACTGCCGCCGTGGATTAGACTCGTCGTCACCAGCCGCGACGAAGCGCAGATCAAGGCTGCGCCCTCGGGCTACACGCCGTCGGAGCTTCGCGTCGACGAGGCGCGGAACCGGCAGGATGTGAGGGCTTACCTGATGGTGCTGGCGAAGAAACACGTCGAGCTCGAGGTGACCATGGAGTCGTTGCGGCACAAGGTCGAGGCCAAGTTCCCTGGCTTGAAGAACCTCGACACGTTCGCCGACCTCGAGGACCCGCTGCGGCGCTCCAAGGGCGCATACGATGACGCCATCAACGGAGTGACTGGCATCGGCGTGCTCGCCACGTACAAAGAGCACCGCGATGGGGATTTGAAACAGAAGGAGGAGGACTTCGAGGCGCTGTATGTACAAGCTTCCCGTGCGCAGAAGATTTTAGTTGACGCGCTGCCGACGTCGCCAGGCACCATTTCCGACCCAGGGGTGAAGGAACGCGACTCGGCGCAGCGCAAGCTCGACGACAAGTACAAGGGTGACGCCGCCCGCTTTCGTGATCTGGCGCGTGCGACGGTCTTGTTCGAGACAGCGGAAGACTTGCTCGCTGTCTTAGAGCGGCTGGCCGGCGGTGGGCTCGGGCTGGAGATTGCACAGCGCGGGGCTGCGCCGAAAGAACTCTTCTTAGATTTCGTATTCTTACGTAACTCCACCGCAGGCTAAAGAACAAGTTCGCGAGTCCGACGCCGCTCGGCTACCGCGACTTTAATCTCAACGTCCGCGTCCAGCTCGGCGACGGCGAGACCCATCTAGCCGAAGTCCAGTTGAACCTTAAAAGCGTCGCGGACGCGAAGGACATCGCACGAGCAGTACGAAGTGATTCGATTAGCGCTGCCGAAGATGTGCGAGGACACGAACGTTGGTGCGGGCGCGCTCGAGGCGTATATTGCGGGGCGGCTCCGTTCCTCGGCACTGGATGCGGCCGTGACATCGCTCGAACGGAAAGCCGGCGGGCTCATGCTCTACGCTCGCCTCATCGCCGAGCAGTTCGCGACCACGATGGGCAAGATCGACTTCGCGAGCGTCGGCGGGCTGCCGGCGGGCCTCGACGAGATTTATAGAGAGAACTTCCGGCGCGTGTTTGTTGATGAGGGTGCCTGGGGGGACGCCTTGCCGCTTATTGAATTGATATGCTCTGCTGCCGAGCCACCGACGATCGACGTTGCGAGCGCCGCGCTCGACTGGGATCGGGATAGGTGCACGCACCTCTGTGCTGAGGTATCACTGCTATTTCCACTGCGCGAGGGCGACGTCATTGGTGTTTTACATAAGACTGTCACGGACTGGTTGACGGGCGAGGCGCCATTCGACAAACGTTGCTCTGAGGACTCGTTCTTCGTCACGCGGGACGCGGCGCATCAGCGGCTGGCACGGGCGTGTGCTCGGGCGATTCGTGATGGGGTTCTGGATACCGAATTATATGCGAGCGACGCGGCCGCGGATGCGACGCTCGCTTCATTCGTCAAGGGCGAGGGTGGCGCGACGCTAGATGAGTATGCGGTGCGTTGGTGCTTGTTTCACATGAAGCGGTCGTGTTCTGAGGGTGAGGCAGTTGCGGTCGCCTGCAGTCTATCTTACGTGCGGAAGCGGAATGACGGCGACATTGTTTCCTTTGTGGCGGACTTGAATGCTCTTCAGGGTCAGGACACACTCCTGGTGTCCGACTCCTTGGTGCTGTCGCGGAAAGCGCTGTCGCAAGGTGCGGCGCTCGTCGAGCAGTTGTGGCAACGCCTGACGCCGCGCGCAGATGCTGAATCCTCTCCGGCAGCGCGGCGACTGGCCGACGATGCGAAGCGTGTCGCGAGCAAGCTCTCGCTCTTGGCCGTGCGACCGATGCTTACTGCTGCTGGTGGGGCGGAACGGTGTCGCTTTGAGGTTAGAGTTGATTGCTTGGCGACGTTCGTGGATCCGGCGACGGGCGAGCCGCGGGTTGCTTGTGGTAGCCCGGGCAAGGTGCACATCTTTGACCCGGTCGCTGGTGGCGATGCGCTGGTTGTGCTCGAAGTGGACTCGAAGGTGAAATCGTTGGCGGTCTTTGCGGACCCTGCGACAGGCGCGCCGCGGCTCGTGTGCTCTGCGGGTAAACAAGTGCGCGTTTTTGACCCGGTCGCGGGTGGCGAGGCGCTGCTCGTGATCGAAGAGAACATTGTCGCGCTGGCGGTCTTCGCGGACCCGGCGACGGGCGCGCCGCGGCTCGCTTGCGGTGGTTATGGCAAGGTGTACATCTTCGACCCGGTAGCGGGCGGCGAGGCGCTGCTCGTGATCGAAGAGAAAGTTGGCGCGCTCTCAAGAGAAAGTGGCGCGCTGGCGGCCTTCGCGGATCCTGCGACGGGCGCGCAGCGGCTTGCTTGTTGCTGTGGCGACTTCCCGTCGAGACAGCCTAATGGCGACGGGAAGGTGCGCGTCTTTGACCTGGTCGCGGGCGGAGAGGCGCTGCTTGTGATCGACGTGGGTGTGTATGTGGAAGCGCTGGCGGTCTTTGCGGACCCGGCAACTGGCGCGCCGCGGCTCGCATGTGCGTCGGGAACGAAGGCACTTGTCTTCGATCCGGTTGCGGGCGGCAACGCGCTGCTCGTGATTGAGGTGGGCAGCGAAGTGCACGAGCTGGCAGTCTTCGCTGACCGGCGACGGGCGCGCCGCTGCTCACGTGCGCTGTAAGTAACCAGGTGCGTGTTTTCGATCCGGTCGCGGGCGACACGGCGCTGGTCGTGCTTGAGGGGCATACAAAGGGGGTGAACGCTTTGACAGCTTTCATGGACCCGGCCACGGGCGAGCAACGACTCGTGAGTGCTTCGAATGACGTCCGAGTCTGGAATCCGGCGGCAAGCAGTGTGGTGATAGAGACGGAGCCCGAGGGGCACTCTCGTAGCGTGACGGCCCTGGTGACCTTTGAGGAGCCGGCGACCGGAGCGCTGCGGGTCGCGACCGGGTCAGATGATGAGACGATTCGCGTGTGGGACGCGGAGACTGGTGGTGTGTTGCTCGTGCTTAACGTAGGCGCTCCTGTGAATGCGCTGGTGTTCTTCGAGGACTCGGCGACGGGCGCGCCGCTGCTCGCTTGTGGTTGTGAAAAACATTCCAATGGGAAGGTGCGCGTCATCGACCCGATCGCGGGTGGTGATGCGCTGTTCGTGTTTAACATGGAAACAAGCCGGTTGGTTGGTGCTTATATGGACCCGGTGACTGGCGCGCCACGGCTTGCTTGTGAAGATTTCATCATCGACCCGGTCAACGCTGCAGCAATAAGTTCATTGGACGACCACCACGCGTTTGACCACGCTGCCGCCTGGGCGAGCGACAGCGACGACTGTGAAGAAATGGAGAATCTTGCACTGGCGGGTGGCGTGGGGCTGGTCGTAACAAACGAGCGCCCGTTTGCGGTCTTCACGGACCCTGCGACTGGCGAGATGCGGCTCGCGAGTGGGTCGGCCGATAAGACTGTGCGGATCTGGGACGCTGGCAAGGGCGGGGCGGCATTACGAGTGGTTGTTCTTGATGATGGTGTGTCGGCTATGACTGTCAGGAGCGACATGAGCAGGCTCTTGGTGTCTGCCGGGAAGTGGTGGGGGGAGTTCAAGTTGCGCGCCGGAGACGTTGGCTCCTAGTCCGCAGGCATTCTTCATCTTAAATTGTCTGTAGTTTATTATCACTAACCGCCAGTCTTATCAAGCCTCTCCTGAAGGCTCAACCCCCTGGAGGCCCTTGGAAGTAGACGACAGTGGTAGAGACGTACTATATGCAATTCCTTTACTACTCACCTCAAGCCACCCGTCGCCCCCGCCGCTTCTCCGAACATCCGCACCTGCCGGCAGACCGCAGCGATGTCATCGGGCGGCGCGTCGGCCCTGGCTTCGCGCGCCTGTTGTCGGCTTCGCGCGCGCCGGGCCGAGTGGGCGATCTTGAGCGACTCGTCAATCTTTCCCGCGCGGTCGTCGTAGAAGATGCCGCCCCACGAAACGCTCGCTGGCTTTTCGGGGGCGAGTTCCGGCAGCGGTGACGGCGGCGCGGCTGGCGCCGGCTCGACTGGTGGCGGCGACGGCGGCGATGCGGGGCGCGCCGGCTCCCGCTCGCGGACGCCGACGCGCGCGAAGAGCCGCTCAAATTTGTTCAATTCTTCCCGCGCGGAAGCGTGGGCCGACCGCGTTCGCGCGGCGCTGGCCTCTTGCGCATCGCGCTTCTTCTTCGCCTCAATACGCAATCGCAAAGCTGAAAGGTTGGGCATGAGCTGCTCCGGCGTCGGTTCCACGTCGTCGTCGAACGGCACGATAACGGGACTCGTCACGACGCGCTCTTCCTCCTCGCCGCCAAAGTCATCCCGCGTTGTCGGCGCGACTACCACGACCGCGGCGGCGGCAATACGGTCTTCGCCGAACGCCGCGTCCGAAAGGTAGCGGCCCGAGACCTTGGCGTGCGCGTTGCGGAAGAGTACGACCGTGTGTCGGACGCCAAGCGCGACGTCCTCGGCGCCCCACTTCCCGGGCTGCTCAGCAATCAACGGTGACTCGAGCGGGCAGGCCGTAACATCGCGCCGCGTCGACTCGAGAGATGCGACTTCGGGTCCAAGACCGAGCTGACCTTCGTCGGAGAAGCCCCACATCAACACAGCGCCCGACGCCGTCACGCAGGCCGAGTGCCGCGCGCCACAGCTGACGCGCACGGCACCGCCGCTCCGGAAGGGCAGCGCCACGCCTTCCGGTAATTCCACTGGCCGATTCGACGCGCGCCCGAGCCCGAGGGCTCCGTGCTCGTTGTCCCCAAATGCGTAGACGCGGCCGTCCGAAAGCAGCACGAGCGAGTGCTGGTCGCCGCCCGCCGCCGCAATGACGTGCCCCGAATGAGGATCATCGCAGATCGGCAGCAACACGCGCGCCGGCAATTTTTGTGCCCCTTTGGCACCCGTGCCGAGGCGGCCGCGGTCGCCGAATCCCCACGCGTAGAGCCGCGCGACGACGACGCCGTTGCCCGCGCTGGCCGGCTCCCAGGCCACGGCGAGCGTGTGGTGCAGGCCGCACGCGACGTGCCGGACGAGAGCCCCGCGCCACTCGAAGAACTCGACCGCCGCCGGTCGAGTCGAAAAATCGGCGTCGTCCTGCTTTGGAATCGCGGTTTTGCGCGATTCATGCTTTACCTGCTCCTCGTCGTCGCCGCCGGAGCCGTGGCCCAGCTGTCCGCCGCGATCGTCGCCCCAAATGTAAAGGGTGCCCGCCGCCTGGCCGGCCGCCGCGACGACGACCGCCGTGTGCGCACCACCAGCTGCGACGCTGATGATTTCGCCGTCGGGCAGGCCCTCGACGCGCTTCGGCGCCGTTTGGCCCCGGGCGTCGCCGTGCCCGAGTCGCCCGCGCGCGCCCGCGCCCCAAGTGAATACCGTCCCATCGGCGATCGCGACGACGGCGTGGCGCGGGCCGCAGGCGACGAGCCGTGCTTGCCGCAGGCCGCCGAGCGTCTGTTGTACGACGGCGAGCGGCGCGTGGCCGCGGCCCCCGTGGCGGAAGATCGGGCCGCCGCCCCAGCCGACGAGGCGCCCATCCGCGGCGACCGCGATCGTAGCACTCTCCGCCGCCGCGACGGCACACAGGAAATCTCCCGCGGCGCCCTCCTCGCCCGCGCCCTCCTCGCCTACGTCGAGCCCCGCGAGCCAAGTAACGTAAGCCGGCCCGCCATCACTCGGAGCTGCGGCCGGGTCGGCGACATCGCGTACACCGCAGGCAAAGAGCCTCGTGGCCGTCTCGCGCGCCGGAAGCGCCGCCGCCGCCGTCGCGGCGGCGCGGCGCGACTTGCGCGGCCGCGCCGCGGCCGTCGCCAGCGCTTTCTCTCGCCTGCCGAGCGCCCGCAGTTCGCCGTCGATGTCGAGCGGCCCGTCCTCGGATTCCGCGCCTGGGGCCGTCCGCGAACGCCGACGACTGCGCCGCGGGGGGGAGGCCGCCGCCGCGACGTCATCGTCATGCGAACGGCGTCGTCGTAACGGTGCTGGCCGCAGCACGCTGCCACCGCCCAGCGGCCGCCGCGGGGGCGCAGTCGACGAAACGGACGCCGTTCGTAGGGACCGCGTCGCGGAGCCCTTGCCCAGGTCCAAGTCCGGCAGTAACCTTTCCATTGTTTTATTATGCTGGACGTCCGCCATTTCTTCCTTGAGTTTCATGTTCTCCTTGAGGACTTGGTTCAGCATCGCGCGCATGGCCTCGGCATCCATCTCATCGACCATGGTTGTTACAGCCTCAGCCCTCGAAGCACTCGTTCGGGCAGCGATCAACGGCCTCGACGCACGACCAAGACCTCCTTCCGGCTTGCTCCGCCACTGTGCAGTGGGAGCCCAGCCGGTCGTGGGCAGTTCAGGTGCGGTCGTTTGTGTTGGCCTGGAAACCCGGGCCGTCCCTCAACGACGAGCGACGAGCGCTCGAGCAGCGCTCGGCGCCTGCGGGATAGACTATGGCTCGTGCACAGAGCTCGGGGACTCGGAAACGAACTATTTAGAACAATCAAAACCCCCGGGCCGACTTAGTCGGTGACCATGTCGTCGTACTTCTCGAGCAGCGCCGTCGCCTCGGCGAACCACTCGCACTCGAGGACCTCCTTTGTTTCGTGGTGCTCCTCCATGAACGAGAAGAGTTCGTTGATGGCCTCGCCCAGGCGCCGCGTCGCGTCCGGGATCATCATCTGCGACTCCTCGACGACCTCGAGCATCTTCTTCACGTCCCACTCGTCCTTGGCCGGGTCCGCCCGCAGGGCCTCGACGCGCCCCTTGTCCTTGATGGTTTCGGCTTCGTAGTGTGCGACTTCCTTGACGAGGCGCCGCGCGATTGACACCTGCGCGGACGCAGCCGATGAGTTGCTAGCTGTCTTAAATGAATCCGGCGAGGAGCAAGCGATGTACCAGCGGCGTCCCAGCGGCATCCCAGTGGCGCCGAGCAACGTCTCGCTCGACCACGCTACGCTTTGAGCTTTGAGCGCGCGCGCGCGCCAAAAATCGAAGGCACGTTGACCCACGTACACGGGGCGCCGACCTTGGTCTTGCAGAGGTCGGCGTCCGACGGCGGTTTGAATACTTTCTTTTGCCGCCTGGGCTTGGCCAAATCCGCATTCGTCGGCATACCAGCTTTGATAGCGAGATCGGCCATGGCTTGCTGGGGCGTTTTGCAGCTGTTACAGCTATCCGCTAATCTCTTACTGGCTAACTAGCTACGTCTCGACGGTTTGCCGTCTGGTTTTTGTTTGTGGTGAAACCCGTTTTATCCTTAAATGGCGACGGCCCGTGAAGCCTCCGCTGGCACTTCGCTGCGGGCGAACACCTCATCCGGACGCTTTCGTTATCGAAAACCCGCGCTAAATACCCGCACGAATCGAGCTCGAGATCGACCCGGCGCGAACGAGTGCGCATCGGTACGCACTCACACAAGCCGAGCGCAGTAGATTATAATTCAGAGCGACGCGCCGCGAAGCGCAGCTCTCATCCTCAAACGCAGCACAGCACTGGGTGCAGCGCAAAACCCAATGGCCTGGCGGGGCGGCTACCAGGCCAGCAGGAAGAAGGACGGCAACGGGGACCACAGCGGCCGCAAGCACGTGCCGTCGGTTACTGAAGACGAGTCCTCGATGCCAGAGCACGAGCGCTGCGGCAACATTCACGCCTTGTCGTTCGCCAGCATTTGCGCGCGCCTGGACCGGGCCGAGGCGCCGGGGCCGCAGGCCGCGAAGCACGGCCTGGTGTTCGACCGGGACCTCCTAAAGGCCGCGGGCCGCCAGTCCTTGTATCCTGTGGTCCGACTCCTGTGCACCACATTGGACGTGGGCCGGCGGAACTTTGGCTTGAAGGAGAAGGGCCTGGCGCAGCTGTACCTCCAGCTCGCGGGATTAAAAACAGCGGACCCCGCTAAACACAAAATGGCGGGCAAGCTCCACTACTTCGCCGGGACCGCGTCGGCGCGCGGCACGCACATGGGCGCGGAATTGGGTGCGGCCCTGGTGGAGGTCCTGAAGGGGCGCGTGCCGCCGCACGGCGACCTGAGCTTGGGCGACGTACACCGCTTTTTGGATCGGCTGGCGACGTCCACGAAAACCGATTCAAGGCGCGCCATCTTCGACGAGGTCTATACGCGATTGGGGCCCCGCGAGCACAAGTGGCTCGCGCGCGTGATTATCGGGAACTTGAAGCTGGGCGGGCTGGGCGATAATACGATCTTCAAGCACCTCCACCGCAGCGCCAAGGACCGGTACGCGGAGTGCCAGAACCTGCGCAAGGTCTGCAGCGAGTACGCCAAGGGCGGCCCGGGCCACGCCGCGACGTCGAACCCCGCGGGTAGGATAGAGCCCGGCGAGTCCTTCAAGCCCATGCTCGCGCACGGCGAGCCAAACGTCGACGACCAGGCGACGCACACGGTGCGGGAGCTGGGGCGCGTGGCCAAGAAGAAGTTCGGCATTGTAGGCGTGCCGGACATCTCGTGTGAAGTCAAGTTGGACGGCGAGCGCATCATGGCCCACTTATGTCCCAAGGATGATTCGGTCAAGTTGTTCACGCGGTCTGCCACGAACTACTCGGACACGTACGGGCCCTGCATCGAGGAGACGCTGCGAAAATGTCTGAAGGGGTGCGACGCGGCGATCCTGGATGGCGAGTGCCTGGCCGTGTGCACCGTGACGGGCGAGTGCGTGCCCTTCGGCTCGAACCAGAGCGTGGCGCGCGTCGAGCGCGCGATGATTGAAAAGGGGCTGCCCCTCGTGCACTTTGACCCGGATGATGAGCGCCAGGTGGCGGCGATCAACAAGGCGGTCGAGCAGATGAACGACTCCACGATCGACAAGCAGCAGATCATGACGGCGCGCCTCGTGTACGTGTGCTTTGACGCGCTGTACCTGAGCGGGGACGGCGCGGCGGAGCTATTGGGCGAGGACGACGCCGGTGCGAGGCGGCGTCTTGAACCTCGACGCGTCGGGACTGGTTCTCATCACTTTAATTCGCAGGCAAGCAGATCAAGCCTGGGCCCCTCGGCCACCTGCCCTTGAGAATTCGGCGGCGCATCGCAGAGCGCATCACGAGGCGGGACGACGCGGAGTTTAGGAGATTGCGATTGGTGGAGCACATCAACATCACGGACCCCGAGCACGAGAAACGGGTCCAGCAGCTCCACGCGTATTATGATAATTTCGTGTCCATGGGCGGCGAGGGCGTGGTGGTGAAGTTGCTGGACGCGCCATATATTTTGGGGGAGCGGTCGCGAGGCACGCGAGCGTGGCTCAAGCTCAAGCCCGAGTACGGCGCGGACGGCGACATCCCGCGGTTAGATTACGTCATCGTGGCGGGAAACTGGTCCGACGCGGCGACGGGTGGGCGGTCTGCTCGCTTAAGTAAGTACACGGTGGCGGCGCGGTGCGCGCACACGGGCCGGTTCTACGCCGTAGGTAGGGTGGGCACGGGCTACGGGTTCGGAAAGGTCAAGGAGATCCACGACAAGCTCATCGGGAACATGGACGACTACGACCCGAAGTCCAGGCCGGCCTGGCTGGACGGCGCGTGGCACCCCAAGGGCGACAACCGGCCCGACAAGATTGTGCGGGACCCGTTTAAATCGTTGGTGCTCGAGATCAAGTGCGCCGAGCTCGTGGTGTCGACGGAGTACGGCAGCGTGGGCCGCACCTTCCGGTTCCCGCGCGTGGAGCGGGTGCGCGAGGACAAGGACGCGACGGACATTTCGACGCTCGAGGATGTGCGGCGGTGCGGGGAGCGCAAGCGCACCGTCGCGCAGGTGGGTGGGGTCGGCAAGAAAAAAAAGAAGCGGGCAAAGCCGACAAGGAAAGTGGACGGCGTGCGGCGGGATCAGCTCGTGGACGTCGAGGGCCTCGAGGAGATCCGGGCGGCGTCGACGAAGCCCAAGGTCTTCAAGCGGGACGAGTTCCTCGCGCTGCCGTCGGCGGGTTGTGAGGGTGTGAATCGCACGGCGCTACTGACGATCATCGCCGAGGCCGGCGGCGGCGTGCGGAGCGCCGCGCCGGACGAGTTCGACGCCGACGAGCCGCTCGTCGTCCTCGGGGCCGCGGGCGACGGCCGCCTGCTCATGGTCACGTCGTACGCGGCCATCGGCTACGCCGTCCTGGACGCGGCCTGGTGCGCCGAGTGCGTCACGGCCGGCACGCGCCTCGCGCCGGCGCCGCGCCACTACCTCGCGCCGCCGCCGCCGCGCAAGCTGGCGGCGCTGCGCCAGGAATTCGAGCCGGTCTGGGGCCTGCCGCGCGGGCGCGCGCCGGCGGTGGACGAGCTCCGGGTCTGCGCGGCGCACGCGCGGGCGCACCGGGGCGGGCACTGGTTCTACGCCGACGCCCAGGCCGAGGGAGAGGGCATGGACGCCGCGCTCGCGGCGCACGGCGTGACGCCGCTGACGCGCGTCTTGTGCCCGGCGCGCGTCGCCGTGGCGCCGGAGACCGCATGCCTGGCCTCGCGGCTCCGGCTCTACGGCGCGGTCGTCGTGGCCCCGGAGGCCGCGACGCACGTGCTCGCGGACGTCTGGGCGTGTGCGCCACCGAGCGGGGTCCAGGTCGTGAACCGCGCGTGGCTGGACGAGTGCGTGGCCCAGCGGCGCGTCGTCGCCGTCGTGCCGGCGCGGCACGCGCCGCCGGCGGTCCTCGCCGCGCCCGTTGTCCCCCGGCCGGCACCGCCGCCGGAGGCGCCCGCGCCCATGGAAGAGTCCGACGACGACTCTTTCGCCTGACCAAGTGGTCGCCTGTCTAAGAAAATATCTGTGTTCGAGACCATCCGTGGCAGGTCGGACGATTTTACAATAACATACCATTAAGCAACAAACAGTGCACCATCGGCGTCGCGGCGCAGGAGCGCCTCGCCGTCGCGGAAACCTTCGTCGAAGCGCTCGCGCGCCCGTCGGCGCGTGAGCACCGCGCCCTCGAAGAACGCGCGCGCGTTGAGCAGCGACAAGTCGTAGCGAAGGAACGGGTGCGGTCGCGGCGCGGTCGCGCCCAGGCCGGCAGCGACGACGCCGGGCGCCGCGTGGACGCCTGCGCCCGTCAAGATCGACATCTCGACGGTAGGCAGCGCCTCGTCCACCGGGAGTGGGTCCGACAAGCCGCCGTCGTGGTGCTGCGTCCCGTCGCCCAACACGTCTACTCCCACAAGGTCGAGGCAGCAGCTCGCGGACACAGCCCGGAACACGGCGGCGTCGTCGGCAAAGTCCGTCAGCGCAACGTTCCGCGGCCGGAGGAGGCCCTCCTCGAATGTCGTCGTGTGCGTGACGAGCTTGCTCGAGAGCCGCTCGGCCGCGCCGTCTCGCGTCACGCCGACGACGTCGAGCGTCCGCTTCAGCAAGACGTCGTGCGGCTTCAACACCTCGCGCGCCCGCAGCTCCTCGAAGAATTCGCCCGAGATGTAGTGCTCCAAACAGTCGCGAATGGCCTCCGGCGCCTCGAGGAGAACGAAAGATACGATCGCGCCGCCGCTTGTGCCGTGGACGCGGTCGACGCGGTCCATGAGGCGAGACTTCTCGACGATCGCCGCGGCGACGCCGAAGTGGTATGCCTGTGGAGCAAGGAAATGTTGCGCTACCGCAGCGGCCGCGAGGCGTAGAGGCGCGCGGGCGAACTTCGCGTTGGCGAGCGCGTCGAAGCCCTTTGCAGGGTCCGGTTCGGCTCTCCCGGACACTTCGGCTCCGCACGTTCATTGATTAGGGACCGGCGGGAATTTGACATGGCCCGGTTCTCGAGAAGCCATCGACGCGACAGAGGCAAATAACGTCATTTCTTGACACCGCCGCGCACCATCATCATGCCTGAACCGCTAAAACTGAGCGCGAGCCGCCGCCCGTCCGACGAGAGGTAGCTGCGCGCGGCAACGCGCCGCGCGCCGACGAGGACTCTCGCGGCCCGCATGCGCTTCGATCAAACGTCGTCGCCGCGAGAGAGCGTTAGATGCGCCTGCGAAGGAGCTGGTGAGGGCTGCGGTACCGCGTCGTTCGACATGTGTGTGCGTACGCGAAAGAGGCTTCAGAAATCTATCCATAGGTGTTGTTCATCGACATGATTATTCGGAGTGGTGCATGAAGGTTATCATCACGAGCCGGGCGCAAAAGTTGTCGAGATGACGCTGCTCGCTTGCGAGAGTACGAGGCACCGTCGCTTGCGAGAGGTTCAGGTGCCGCGGTAGCTCAGGAAACCTGCAAGGAGGGGCGCGGTAAAAGGCTGCGCGATGGCGTCGAGGGAGTTATGGTCGATATATAGTGCACTCAAACAGTATGAATAATCCGTTATGAAATCACGGGAACCGGTCTGTTACCTCCGGGTATCATAAACACAGGTGAGTTTCTAATCATCGTGCGTGTGTTGTTTGCGCGGGACGGACGCCGCGACGCGCCTTTCGTCTATCGGGTGCTGTCACCCGCGCGCCGGTTCCGCGCTGGAGTGCGGGCGTGCCGCGCGACCACAACGACGCTACGCGCGTACGCTGCGCCCTGCGCTGCAGACCAGCATCATCCTCGCCAGTGATGCAGCGCGATGCCAGCCCTTGGCGAGCCAGATGAAGGAGAGCTGGCGCCCGGGGTGACAGCGGCTTCCGCGCAGCGTTGGCCGCGCCGATGCGATCGGTGCCGCGCGAGCGTTGGCGTTTTGGAGCACAAAAGAAGTCGCTGTGACGGGTTTTATAGCACGGGTTTTAGTCCCACTAATTTAATCCCCCGGTGTCTCCCCCCACGGGCCCCGCCCACTAGTCCTAGCACCGTAACAACACAATTCAATACCCGGGACAGCGCCGTGCCTCTGCGCCCGGCGGCTACTAGCCTGACGGGTTTTGTACTAGTGGGACTAGTCCGAATAAGCGGCCACTACAAGTAAGTCAAGCGAAATAACTTATGCATAAGTTATTTCGCATATCCTGAAAACCCGCACCTTTTTGTAAGAAACCCGCACCTTATTAAGGTCAAAAACTGATTAGTCGCAGAAACCCGAATAATATGAAAAAATAAACCTATTTTGGAGCGTTTTTGTTAGCGTGCGCGTAAACGGGCCGCGCGCGACACCAGCAACATAACAGGGTTGCTTAACGTGTAGCGCAGTGCTACGGAGCCCCATAGCGCAGCGCGGCGCTGTGGCAGCCGCCCAGGAAGCACCCCATTCGCTAATCGCTACTTTTTGGCGCCAACACCAAGAATGCCACGTAGAGGCACCGGTCCGAGGTGAAAAGACTGCAATGCGAGCCTACGCAGCTGCGACAATACGTGCTTCTCTCAAAATGAATAGCTCAAGACTGATAATTGCAAAAACAAAAGAAACTAATCTTTGCGTGACGTGGCTTTTGCTTATCTTCGGTAATAATGAGGACATCAACTTCTGATTAACTAAAAGCAAACCCATCACTTTCGGTAGAGCAGCATCTGACCCATCAATATCATATTCGCTCACTACTTCTTCTATACGAGAGCAAACTTGTTCAGCGTGTTCCTTACGCTTGTCACCGTCTGTGGTCTTCGCAGTGGTCGCTTTGCGTGTTGGTGGTAGTTCCGCCATTATAATTTCGGCAGGCGCGACGTTCGTCTCGTGCACGGCGCTCCAAAGCGTTGCTGGTGATTTGCGCAGAGGCGAACCGCTCGAAACACTAGGTGTTGATTTTGAGCGCCCCAGTGTTATGCGTGTGCCGCACACGCTGCGGCGCTGCGCGTGCGCGTGTATGTCCGCGTGTACGTCGTGTGTACGTAGAAGGAGTCGGCGTCAAAAACGCTGCGGCTGCCGTGTAGATAACACGCACGCAATGTCGACGACGACGACGAGCTAGCTGTGTGCGCTAATATATCATATTAACGTAGTATGTATATGTAACATGGCTAAAAGTTCTTTAACTAAGCAGGTCATCGTGCGCGTGCCCGCGCTCGAGAGTCGCGTGCGAAGGAGGCTTCCGGGGCGCCGGATCGCTCATTTAGGTTTACCTTTTGGCGACTATTTGCGCAAAAATAAGTGCGGGTTTTCAGGATATGCGAAAAAACTTATGCATAAGTTATTTCGCAAGTAAGTTACAACAACGTTAGACGAGCGACACGCACGACGCGTACTCCTTCTTGACGTACTCGCTGACCACGGGCACGGGGCCGAAGATGACCTTTTGCGCCGCGAATTGCGCGTCCACCACGCACGTGCGGTCCCCCGCGTCCCCGAAGACCGGCGAGGACCGGTGCGCGTCCGCGTGGTAGGCGTCTGGGTAGAGGTCGGAACTCGCGACGGGGGGGTCCTGCCGGAGCCGGTGCCGGTTCAGCAGCCGGCGCTGCGTCGCGTTTACCTTCACGTGCGGTACCGGGTCGACGACGCCGCCGCGGGTCGCGGGCGCGGCGGCGCGCTGCGCGTCGAGCGCCTCGCGGGGGTCGCGCCGGCGGCGCAGCGCGGCGCGGCCCGCGGACGCGGCCAGCTCCCGCGCCCGCGCGGACG
>Ga0114994_10001303_pt1 | contig 17829 bp, 11 predicted proteins | sample ArcticOcean_MG_C_9_FD_87043 | JGI IMG/M metagenome (GOLD analysis project Ga0114994, IMG submission 87043) | Marine microbial communities from western Arctic Ocean - ArcticOcean_MG_CB2_152 | ecosystem: Environmental > Aquatic > Marine > Oceanic | place: Arctic Ocean: Canada Basin | collected...
GCCGCGCTGCGAGCCGGCGACGCGCTCCATCGTGTCGGCAGAGCCCGCGCTGAGCAGTGTCATGCCGCCCACGCCGGCGCCGGCGGCCGCGTTGCCAAAGGTGATACCGCCCCGGCTGCCCTGGACGCGCTCCATGGTATCCGCGGAGCCCGCGGAGAGCAGCGTCATGCCGCCCACGCCGGCGCCGACGGCCGAGTTGCCGAAGGTGATGCCGCTGGAGGACTCGCCGACGCGTTCCATCGTCCCAGACGACCCCTGCATGAGCATCGGCCCTCGGTCTGCCCGCGCCTGCCGGAGCTTCTGCGCTTCCGTCCACACGCGCGTGTTTTTCGTCGCGTACTTGTTCTTGCCGAAGACCGGAACGGCGACGCTCTGGGCTTGGCACAGGCCGCCAAGGGACTCCAGGGTGTTAAGCACCTCCTTCCGACAATCTCCCTCGTCGAAGAGTTTCTTGGCGCCGAAGCAGTCCGACGCCGGCATGCCCATGGCCTGGCAGCCCTTGAGGAACATGTTGATGTTATCGATCTGCCGGAAGGCCATGGTCGACTCGGAGACCTTCTTGACGCTACCGGGCTTGATCGCGTTGATCAGCTTGCACAGCCGGACCTGCGAGCGGCAGGCGTCGACGCGGGCGCATGGGGGGACGCGGGGACGCCTCGGCGCGCCCCGGTCTTCAGATTCGCGAGGAAGCTGATGTCGTCGAATGGGTCGTGCGTCACTGCCTCGATCCAGGCCTGCGCCTCCTCCGTGTCGTTGTCCATGAGCTCGGCTGGCCGCGGCCGCGATAAAGGATCAAGTGGCACCGCACAGCGTAGGTGGCAGCGGCGGCGCGGCGTCGGCTTCAGCTTCGCTTCGGCCTCGGAGCAGCCTTGACAATCGAGGTGGCGAGGAGTAGTAGGCCTCCTTTACAGCTGACCACATACACTAAACCCGATTTAATTACGCGTCGTCGCGTCGACGGTCGACGGCGTGCGCAGCCAAAACGTACCCATAGGCAGCCCAGAGGACGACCAAAGGCCGCCAGAAGGTCACCAAAGGCAGCGCGCCACGAAAAAGCGCCGCATCGCCGCAGCCTTCGGATACACTGGCATTCTGTGGGTTTTATAGGGCCTATATATAAAGCTGTCGTCAGCGGAGAGAGAGAGAGAGCCAAGAAAAGAAGCAATATGGCCAGAGAAATATCTTCCTCTACGGAATATGTGCTCGACGACTTCGACGAGGAATTTCCTTTACTTTACAACACGCTATACCACAACGCCCTGCGGGGGACGCGCCAGACCAGCAAGACGTGCGAACTTGCGACCCTCGGCCGCCGGCTAGCAGCGCAGCCCCGCTTCGGAAACGGCCTGAGGGATCCGGAGCGGCTCGTGCAGCGGACATCCCACGCGCCAGAAGTCGCCGAGCTGACGACGGCGTTGCGGACGGCCCGGCGGTCGGCCCAGCTCCTCCGGGACGAGATCTTCGGACAAACTCCAGATGCGAAAACGGCAGCCGGCGCGCGGGTGCGGAAAGTCCGCTCGCTGAACCGTCCGACGCAAAGCAAACGGTTTGCCGTCGTCGGCACGCCCGGAACGGGCGACTTCGAGGATCCGGCAGTCAACGCGTTCTTGTCCGCCGACCCGGGGGAGAATCTCGGTGTCCCCAGCGAGACGATGTTGCCCGGGGGCGGCGGCGCCGACGCGAATCTCCGGCGCGTGCGTGATCGGGCGCCGCGGCCAGCGCGGTCTCCGCGGAAATCGTCGCACGCGGCCCTGAGCCAGATCTTCGGTGATGATGCCGTCGCGTACGAGCTCGCGCAGCTCGATGCGTGCCAGGCGGGACTCGAAAAGGCGTCGCGCGCGGGCGTGCGAACTCAGGCCCGCGTCTCTACGACCTCCTATCGGCCCCGTACAGCCCAATGTCGCGAGGGACAAGACCCAGCGCCGCGCGTATCCCCCGGGAATGTGCTACAGCGGCACGTGACTGTCGAGGCCTACGTGGGCCGCCTCTCGCGCCGCGATCCCTCGGTCGCACTTTTCGCCCGGCCGGCGACGGCCGGGTCCTGGTCCAGCCAGGAAAAACTTCTGAGGTTCGACTGATCGTTACGTTTCCTTGCCTGGTATTGTCCTCGCGACTCCCTCCCAGAGGGGGCCTGATACATAAATAGTATAACTTTCGGAAAGTTAAGGAAGGAACGCCCTGCTCCTGAAGGCTAGTTTGAGTCACAGTAAAGAACCTGAAGATACTGGGACAAACCAAGCCCCCCAAAGACGTCTAAATCATGCCATCGTCAGTCAGTGTCACGGTGATGAATAAATAAATTGCCAGTGCAAATCAACTTGAGGGACGGGAGCCTGAGGACGCCAAGGTCCACATCTCGCCGCTTAGAGATCTTCGCCCCGCCCTCACTCACTTGAGGGTAGTATATATTTAAATATTTAGCTTGGGGGACAGCCCCGGGGCGCGGGCTATGACCGCCAACTGGCGGCCCGGGATGTGGACCTTACGTTGCGTCCTCCCGGGCTATTCAAAAAGGGGCGGTAGAGAGTTTTATCAGATCATGACCCGGCGGATGTATAGGCCTTACTTTTAGGCGAAGGCCGCTAGACTAAGTAAGTGGCGATCATCATGATGAGCTTCGCGTCACGGTCATGGATCCGCCGTCCGAGACTCCGGAGATATACCGCAATAGGGAAGGTCTCATTGCGGATGGTCCACGAGAGCCGCACTGCTCCAGATGACTCACAGACACCCACACCCTGGGCAGTGGAAATTGCAGTGGACTGTGGTCGTTACGCACGACGATAGCAGCCCGCCGAGATCTCACAGGTACAAGCTCGCCGCGAAGACGATGTCGCGCTTGATTTTTGCCGACGCGTCGTCGAACTTGGCCTTGAGCTCAAAGTTGCCCACCGCGAAGGCCGCGGACGCGAGCTGGCGCAGGAGCTCGTCGAGGCGCCGGATCACGCGAATGATGGTGCCCTCGAAGGCGTCGGTGAGTTTCGTGAGGTCGACGAACTTCGCGCCGTTCGCCCACTGGAAAAGCACCTCCATCAGGTTGGGATTGAAGCGGTCGACGTATTCGACCTCGTCGACGGGGAGCCCGGCGGCGACGCAGGCGCGCGCGACCGTCGTCGCCGCGGAGCGGAGCTGCTCGTAGGCGCCCTGGAGCGCGCCGCGCAGTGGCGGCGGCAGCGCGCCCTCCTTGGCCTTCTCCGTGTGACACAAGCAGCTGAGGAGCGCGACGGCGACGGCCGCGTCGAGGTCCTGAAAAACACCCTCCATCAGCAGCTCGCTCACGACCAACTCGTCGGCCGTGTTGAGCTCGCAGGCGGCGCGGCCCTTGAGCGCGATGACGCCCTCGCGCGTGACGTGCCCGAGCGCACGAAGCACCTTCCGCATCTTCCGGAGCTCGTCGCGGAGCACGAGCGACTGCGCGTCGCGCGCGCGCCTGCGCAGCGCCCGCGCGCGCTCCGCCAGCGCCTCGCGCGCCTCGAACCTGTGTGCGAGTCAACCAGCGGTGAGCCAGGATGCCTCCTTGGCGGCGACGCGGTCGTGTTTGATGACCGCCTCACCAGGCGACGCGCAGAAACCTGTCGAAGATTCTCCCGGAGAAAGGCACCGTAAACTTGGATTTGCACACGGCCGCGTACGCGTCCGCGTCCGCGGTCGCTCCGGCGGGCGTCGCGGCGAGCTCCGCGCGCAGCCCCGCGACGCGCCGCGACGCCTCGCCGTACGCCGCCTCCTTGCCGTCGAGACCCAGGTCGCGCGCGTCGTCCAGCTCGGGCATCGCCTCGCGGCGCTCGGCGAAGCGGCGCGCGACCTCGTCGACGGCGCGGCGGACGCGCGTGCGAGCCTCGGGCCGCCGCAGATCCGGCGGCATGAAGACACGCACCGCCGAGAGCGCCGCGAGCGCGACGAGGGGCACGCAGGCCAGTTTCGCGCCGTCGTCTTCGTCGGCGACCAGGACGTCGACGACGTGCGTGGGCCGCGGGTCCGCGTCGCCCGGTGCCAAAGCGCAACAGGCGACGCCGGCGTCGACCGACGCGAACGCTTCGCCCTCTCTCGGCTTCCGTGCGGCGACGACGACGCCGAGGCCAAGCGCCATCGCGGCGCCGCCGGTCGGCGCCCAGTCGGCGGGCGCGACGACCGTCGCGAGCCGGCCCGGCTGGAGCCACGGGAGGCAGTGCGCTGGCTTCCGCGAGAGCGCGAGGACGTCGGTCTCCGCCGCCGCGAGCCGGCGCCTCGCGGCGACGTGCGCTTTCGTCGCCGCCTCGTCAGCCGCGTCGCCGCCCTCGCTCAGCGCCTCCGCTTGAGCCTCCAGCACCGCCGCCTCCACCACCAAGGCCGGCGCGTCGGCCTCCTGCTGGTACTGGTGGAAGGAGGAACGGACGAGGTAGTCCGGGTCCGCGCCCTCGACGCGCAGCAAATTTAAGAGCATGTTGTACGTCACGTGGTACGACGAGTCGAGCCGGTCCGCCTCGCCGTACAGAATGCCCTTGGCCACCGCCGGTTCCATCTTCTCGTCGAGGACCTGCAGCACGATGCCCTTGTCGTCCTTTCCGCGCCGGCCAGCGCGGCCGCTCATCTGGATGTACTCGCCCGCCGTGAGCCACCGGAAGTCGGCGCCTGCGCGGCGGGTCGATCGGCGGTCGGAGACAAGCTGACGTCGGATTCTCGCTTCGACGCGACCGAAATCCGCCGCCGTCGCGCGGGACTCGAAGACGGGCGAGGCGAAAGCGCCCGGTGCGCATGGTTCGCGCGCGGGGGGGGCGCCGTCGAATTTGCGCGTTTCCGTGAACACAACGGTTCGCGCGGGCATGTTGATGCCGATGGCGAACGTCTCCGTGGCGAACAGGAGCTTGAGGAGGCCCTCCTGGAAGAGGATTTCCACGACTTCTTTGACGATGGGGAGCAACCCGCCGTGGTGGATGCCGATGCCCCGTTTCAGGAGCGGGAGCAGCGTCGTCACCTGTGGCAGCGCCTTGTCGTCGTCGCTCAGCGCCTCGAGCGCCGACACGTAGACCTTTTCGACGACGTCCGCCTCGTCCGGCGCGTTGAACGACGGCTCGTCCTTGAGCGCGACGGCGTTGCGCTCGCACTGCGCCTTGGAAAAGGCGAAGACGATGGCGGGCTGCCACTGCTGCTGGCGGACGACGCCGACGATCCGCTTCAGGTCCGTCTCGGCCTGGCGGCCGCCGGGCCTCCGGCGTCGCTTTCCGGCGTCATCGGCGTCGGGCGCGGTCGCGCCGCCGCCCAGGCAGGCCATCGCCGTTTCGAAGTTGGCCTCGCGGAACGCGCCGGCCTCGTCGACGACGAGGTGCAGGCCCTCGCCGCCGCTCGCAAACACGTAGTGCACGAGCGGCGTGGGCCGATAGTCGGTGTAGACGACGTGGCACGCCTGCCGGTGCGTCTGGCAGATCCACGCCGCGAACTCGCGCGCGTTCGGGATCGTCGCGCTCAGGAACACGAAGCGGACCGTGTGCGGCAGCAGGATGATTGACTCCTCCCAAACGACGCCGCGCTCGCGGTCGCGCATGTAGTGGATCTCGTCGTAGACGACCTGCGACGACGGACTGGCGAGTTGGAAAAAAATCCCCGCCGCGTGACGGGTCGACGGACGGACGGACGCCGCGCGGCGACCCACTTGACCTCGCGCACTAGCTCGGACCCGCGATAGAGCATGGACCGGAGGATCTCCGTCGTCATCACGAGGCACGACGCCTGGGGGTTGATCGTGATGTCGCCCGTCATTAGGCCTACGTCCGAGAAGATCTCCTGGAGGTCGCGGAACTTTTGGTTGGACAGCGCTTTAATTGGCGAGGTGTAGACGACGCGCTGCCCGTCTCGGAGCGCCGTCGCGATCGCGTACTCGGCGCAGACCGTCTTGCCCGCCGACGTGTGCGCTGACACGAGCACCGACTCGGTCTTGTCAATGCACGCGATGGCCCGCCGCTGGAAGCCGTCGAGCTCGAACGGCCACGTCCGCGCCGCCGGCCGCGGCGGCCGCGGCGGCGGGGCCGCGTAGTCCGCCGGGTACGCCGCGAAGCTCGTCACGTTGCGGCCCCGCTCGTCCTCCTTGACGGGATCGGTCACGCGCACCGCGGGCCGCGGCTGCGCCGCCGCCTGCCTCGCGGCGCCGTCCTCCTCGCTCCGCGACCGCTTCCGCGCCGCGCGCCCATTCGCGGTCTGCGTCGTCGACGCGGGCTCCTCGTCGAAGGCGCCGAAGAGCTCGTCGATGTCGGTCATTTCTCCGGCTACGGCTCGTTCAGTGTGGCTAAACGTCCGACTAGTAGCCACCAATGTACTGTCCTAAGCCCTGCACTAGAGCACAGGGCTGTGTCGTCGCTCTGGTGCCAAAAACCCGTTTTGTTATATAAAAATTTAATTTAATATAGTCACGGCACCGTGACTTCAAGTGACCTGAACTCACCCCTGCCCCGTACCTCAGGCTGACGACGGTACCTACGGGGCTTTTCTAGTAAAAAGATTGCGCCTTGGGAAGTCTAGGGCCCGGCCCGCCGGGGGCGAAAAGGGCTGAGCACTTTGATGTGGACCTTCTGAAGTGTCCTCCGTTCTCGATTTCTAATTTATCTGTTTAGTATTTATCTAATATATTTACTAGTAACACAGCCTCCAACTTGGAAAATTTTCTAGTACTAGAAGTACAGCCCGGACAGTCCACTGGCAAACTGTAAGACTTATGTAAGACTACACCCGGCCCGCGACAGGCGCGCTCGGTCGGGCCGCGCTACCGTGCGTGGGCACGGACGCGCGCCGTCATCAGCGCCGGCATCGGGCCAGGACCGGAGAGCGCTGGCGCCTACGCGGCGAGAGCCTTGAGGATGTGGACGCGCTTTGCAAGCCACACCTTCTTGTCCGCCTTCATGGCGGACCCCTGCATGCCTTCGAGGCGCGTGAGTTCCTTCTCAATCGCCTCGCCGCCCTTGGCGATCATCTTTGCGACGTAGGCGATCTCCTGGTCGTCGCAGCCCGAGCCCTCGGGGTCCTTGGCGTCGCACTTGGGTAGCATGTTGTCCTCGACGTGCTTCCGGAGCGCATCCAGATCGCGCCCGCCCTGGTACGGTTTGGCGTCCTCCTTGCCCACGCCATCCGTCCAGTACTTGATCGTGGGGTAGCCCCCGACGCCCATGTCGCTGCACAGGTCCTGGTGCTGCGTGCAGTCGACGTCGCCGATCAAAACCGACGGGTGCCCCTCGTACTCCCTCATGAGGCTGTCCCAGGCCGGTTTCATCGACTTGCAGTGCCCTCACCAGGGCGCCAGGAACTTGATGAAGCTATTCTTGCCGGAGCCGAACACCTCTGCCTCGAAGGTGTCGCCCGAGAGCTCCAGTGCCGAGGCCACCGCCGCAAACAGAACGACGCGCATGTCCGATCTCGTCGATGGTTTGTTAGCCGTCGATGTAAAAATTTTATGATAAAGGAGCTGTAGGGTACCGCCTTCTGTTTTTTATTTAGTGCGGAAAAACCCGCACTGATTTAGCGCCGCAGCGGGCCAGACGCACCAGACGCACTTCCATTCCCCACCCCCCCCCCAGGTCACTGAGCCTGGTGTTCAGCAAGTGTTTTTTACTCGTACCTTCACTGAGTATTCCGAGATGTGGACCTTCCGAGTCGCGTCACGGTCCTCCGTCACGTTCTCAGGCTAACTAGGCCTGGCCGCTAGCGGACGCTAGGAAGCCCACTGGGCCAGCCTTAAGAATCGAGTCCGCAGCTGCTGCGGCGCCGAAGCAGCAGCAGGCTGCACGAACGGCCGCGTCTGCCAGTGCCAGTGGACCCTGACTACTCGGAGAGTGTGTAGTAAGTGGTCACGGCCGGGTGGAGACGTCTTATATTGCGGCGCTCACGAGGTGTGCTGCAACTTGAAGTTACATATTCTTCAGAGGTAGACCAAGCGCTGAAGCGGTAACTTGCCAGTGAACCTGTGTCGTGACCTGCCAGTGCCTTCAAGTTTGACACCTGTGACGGCGCGGCTAGGTCTCGCTACGCAGCCTGAGGCCCGGATATCCACGCGCGTCGCACCGTCACGGTGATCCCGTGGCACTGGCTTTTCAGTAAGGAGAGGTACCGTGACCCTGCCGCAAGATCATAGACTCGGAGGGTAGTGAGGTGAGTCCGACTCCCAGACCGAGCCGGAGTGACGGTCACTGGCATACTACACCAACCCGGCCTCAGGCTATACTTTTACCGAGCGTCGGACTCGGAATATAGCCGCAGCGCTGCAATCAGCCCCACCGGCCTCTAGTACAGTCGCCGCGGGGATACTCCGAGTCTCCCCAACTACTCAGGCTAGTACTGTGCAAAAAGGCTAGAGAGCAATTCACTGGCACCCCCTGGAGCCTGCCAGTGAGCCGCACCGGGCCGTGACCGTGTAGGCGTAAATACGACCATGCGTACCATATAATAGCAGGCACAGCAATAAGGAGAAGGCTCCTAGGGGCTTTTGTCTTTTATTAGGCCTTCCTTAATTTATTTTAATAATTTATTATTATAAAGCAGCATGCGTACCATATCATGCATGTGCCCCCCACGTTGCTATGTGCCTGGGATATGTCATACCTAGATTAATGACATTGTGCTCTCATTAGCATGACCGTGCGCTACAATTAGCTGCAGCGCACAATATGGCGGCAATCCAAGGCCCGGATGTCCCGCCACCACCACTCGCAAAGCACTTGGTCCGGCGAAGTCTGGACCGTCGTCTCTGCTTGCTGCGCACGCGCGCCGGCATGGCGGATGACAACGCGCGGCTCGACGGTGTTGTCGCCGGCAGTGGATTCGCCTTTGACCCGGTAATCCCTCGTTGCGTGGTCTCGGGCGAGTCGTTGGCGACACTGGTGGGCCAGGCCGTCGTTGGCGACGCTTTTCGCAGCGGGCTCGCGTTGCCGGCGGACTGGTGTAGCGTAGCGTCAAAGCCCGGGGCAGCTGCTGACGCGTCGTCCGCATTTATCGACGGCAGCCACGCGGCGACGACGGCTCGAATGCGCCGGAGGTCGACTCCGCCGCCTGGGCAGGCCTATGCTGCGCGGCGCGCGGCACGGGCGGTCCGGCGGAGCGCACGCGGGCGTATTTACCTGCTGTGCGCACGCGCTGATCACGGGACCAACGCGCGCATCGATGGCGTCGCTGCTGGCAGCGGAATTGCCTTTGATCCGGTGGTCGCACCCCGGGACCACATTTCGTTGACGACGCTCGCGGACCGCGTCGCCGTCGACGCAAACGGTGCGCTCACGGTCGATCTCGGCGAGGAGATTCGGACTTCGCCGCCAAGGACCACGATGGTGTCGGCAGTCGAGGGACCTCCGCCGGAGACGGTGTCTAAGGAACACGCATCGTCGCGGTCTCCGCTCATCATCGCGAGGCCACCAGCCCCAGCTTCGGATGCCCTTGATGCGCTCGCCACCCCAAAACCAGCGGGAAAAAATCGCACTCCACAGGCCGCGGGTACCGCACGGCCGGGCCCCTCGGCGAGATCGCTACCCTCGTCCGCGCTGGAGGTCGGCTCCGGCGTGAACGCTGCTGCGGGACTCGGTACGCCAATCGGAGACGACGACGCCAGCTGCGACAACCTCGGTGTGGAGATCGCTGGCGAGGGCCTCGGCAGCTTAACCCAGCAGGCAATAACATCGAAGGACGGCGCTCCGTCTATCGCCAAGGTTGGTGTGACTCTCAATACGATGAGTGTCAACCGAAAGGACGACGACACGTCGACTGTTGTGACGGCCACGGTCGACGGGCGGTCGCCCGAAGTGGAGCGCGTCGACGTCATCGCGCGGCGAATGGCGCGCGCGGGCGGGCAGGCGCCACTCGAGCCGGCATGCCCTCCGCCGAGCCCGATCGATGCAGTGATCGACCAGCCGCGCGCGACCCTGAGCCGCGACGCTGCGTACCGCGCGCTCGCGTTGCGCAGGACCTTCGCCGCGGAACTCCGACTGCGCGCAACGTCATCAGCTGACGATCGGACGGGGACCGCGCGCGGCCTCTGGACCGGGCCCGCAACACTTCTGCCGTGCGACGCCCTCTTTGACGTCGAGGGCGCGCTAGAGCGGCCGGCGCCGCGGATCGCGTCGACCACGTGTCCGGCGGCCCGCGCCGACGACCGCGCGCAGTGCGAACACGCGTACGATGCATGGCACCGATGCAAACGGGCCGAGGCGCGCGCGCGGCGCGAAGAGCTTATGGAGGCGCTCGTCCGCGCCGAGCGCGAGCGCGAGCGGCGGATCGACGACCGGCGCGCGGCGCTGCGCGAGCGCCACCGACGCGTCGAGCGCGAGAAGTGCGCGCTGGCGCACGCGCGGGCGCAGCACCGCAAGCGGCGGGTTCGAAGGACCCGGCGCCCGCCGGCCGAGTCGGACGTCGACTCAGGCGACAAGCTCAGTCGGCTTCCGGCCGTGCTGGACAATCCGTGCGTGGCTGTCGCACCTGAGGTCGAGGCGATCGACGCGCGCGCGCGAGCCTTCGAGACGGTGTTTCTGCCCAAGATCGTCACGCGCGCGAATAATAAACGCGCCACGCCGCGGCCCCGGGCCGGGCTCGCGCGATGATCTTCATAGATGCCGTCTTGCGTACACGTAGCGCGCCGCAAGGGGGCGGCGCTCGTCTAATTCCGGTACTGTAGCGCCTCCCCATTAATAGCTTAAGGAGGCAAACTAGGTGGGAATGGACGGTGGGGGGTGCTGGCATTATGGCGGATATGGGACCTTTTGTTAGAGAGGCGCCAGAAGGACCCCCCCGCGAACATCGCGCCAGTGGCGTTTCGTGCCGCGCCAGGCCGGGACCCACCAGTGGCCGAACAGGATCCGGGATATCGTGTTTGCCCATCCTACCTACGACATGGGTACCAAATGGGGCTTCGGGGAATTAATTGCCAGTATAGAAGCGGGTTTTGTATTTCAACTTGCTGACTCGGAACTTGAATACCCGCACGTTAGTGAAAGTCAAAACTTGGCAAGGCCACTTGCGTTCGAGGCTGTTGAGGCAGTCATAGTCTGAGTTCGAACACTGGCAAAGTTCTGGCCTGGGGGGGGGTCCTCTAGGGGGGTCTAGCTTATCATTGGTAGTAAAGAGAAGGCTCTTAGGAGCTTTTGTCTTTTATTAGGCCTTCCTTAATGGTGTTTATTATTATTATTATTAATAGTAAAGGTAGGTCCGTCATAGGGGTAGGCCGTAAACTGTCAGACTACTACGTTACAAGCCGTACGGATACGTGAGCCCTCAGAGGCTGGGGGCTCCCCGGGGTGAGTTTTTAAATCCGTCGTGCGCATTGACTTAGCCTCATATTCCTTGACCGCGCCCAGCAATAGGGCTCTGCAATAACACTCATGCCGCGCACCCTCGTGCTGTTCTCCGCGCATGGGCCGCCTGAGGATAACGAGCTCAGCACGCTGGTCCTGCCGCATCCTCGCGGCGGCGAGCCAGCGCTTTTCGCCAGGAGTGGAAACGCCCTCGTAGAGCTCCAGCGCTCGAAGAGCGACCACGGCGCCTGGTTCGTCGACGACGCGGCGCACGCCGGCGCGGGCGTCGTCGTGGCGACGCCGTACGACGCACGACTGAGTTTGCTCTCGGTCCTCACCACGTCCGCGACGCGTCGGCAGTTCGTGCCGCTGGAGCAGGTCGTCGCCGCCGCGGGTCACGAGGGGCTCCGATGCTTGCTGGACCTGGACCTCGGGCCACTAGGGACGTTTTGCGACGAGAAGGATCTCGGCGACGGACTGCGCCTGGTCCGACTGGCCGAGATGCCCACGGTCGTGGCCTGGCTCCACGGAAAAGTGCGTCGCGTCGCGGCCGTCGTGGACGCCGCCGCCGCGGAGCCCATCGGCGAATCCGGAGCCTTCGTCGCGGCATCGTCCGGCGCGCCAGCGACTGCCGCGGTCGGGACCTCGCGACGCGCGACGCTCCGGGCGGTCCAGGCGGTCTGCGAGTACGTCGCCGACGAGTGGGCCGTGCAAGTCGCCGAGCGGAATGGCGTTGCGCTCGCGGAGGTGTTCCCCGGCCTCGCGTCGCGGCCCAGCGGCGCCGAGAACGTCTGGGCCCACGAGGCGGAGGAGCAGAAGCTCCACGAGCTCGCCTTTGGCACAGCGGCCAAGCGCCAAAAGGTCGAGGCCGGTAGCGCCGCTGCGAAACAGACCAGTACGAAACAGGCCTCGATGGCCAAAGCCGCCAAGGGCACGAAGTCCATCACCGCCTTCTTCGGTCGGAAGAAAGGAGTGCCGTAGAGGCGCAGCCACCGGGGGAACTTACTATTGTCGAACTAAGTACTCAGGACGGTCCGCCGAGGAGTCCTCGGTTTGCATTTTATTTAGCAATCTTTGGTTACAACCCATGAGTACAAGCGACTCGGAGGCTACCGTACGCTACGCTACGGGTCTTATCCCCCTCCTCGCCCACTAGAAACTCAGCTAGCGCGCAAACGAAGGAACTTGCCGGCCTCTCCGGCCCCAGTCACCCAGTGACATAAAAGTCCTCGCCACTGCTAGTTGCCAGTGTGGGAGCCTCGGTGGTTCAGGGCGCGTGCATGGCGGGGTGCACATGGATGCGATGATACCCCGGTCACGGTCGCACAACGTGCAAAGGAGTTCGCTTTTGGACATCTTCCTGTTGAATTGCTCGCCGTCTCGCCGCGGCTCCGACGGCTCGTCGCGAGTTTGGACATCATGATCCGCAGTCACTGGTCATCATCGTTGTCGGAACTGCTGCCGCCGCAAGGAGTGGCCGCGCATCTGCGTTCCCATGCGAAACCGACGGGCGGAAGATCTTCTCAGGACTCGTCCTCGCGTCGCCGCTTCCGAGTCTCCTGGCCCGGGGGGAATTAGTACCGTGACGCGCCCACGCCTCCCGCGAACCCGCTGGGGGTCCTTCCGGAGGGGGAAATGTCCCATTAGGTGTACACACTTCTGGTAACTTGAAGTTCCAAAACCCGTCGAGCTGTAACCACCGGGTGTCTATGGCCCAGGGCTAATTGAAGTTCCAGGATTTTACTGAGTAAACCCGCAACATGCCCGCTCCCAAAACCCGAATTGACTACACATTGCGCCCCTCTAGAGCTCTACCTTTGCTGCAGCGCCACTGGCTGCCCCAAAACACGGCAGCTATATACTGTCCACCCGTTACGGTAGCTAACTACGGTGCTGGGTCCCCGAGCCGTATCGGCTGCACGTAGGTAAATTACTGTAGATTAGATGCCGGCTGCGGCTGCACGTAGCGTCAAGCTTAGCGTCGGGGTTCGAGTCGAATGGGCAGCGCTAACACGAAAGTGAGCGAGGCGCAGCGCCGCGATGCAGCTCAGGTCGCGGGCATTGCCCTCGATGTAGCCGTGGACGCTGCCCTCGAGGCTGGTAAGAAACTTCCGCTCGTCGGCGGCCTTGTCGACCTACTGTGCGAAGTAAAGAAAAAATACGGAGAGCTCGCAGACCAAGTTGACGAAGCGGGGGAGGTCGCAGCATGGGCGACGCGAACGATGTCTCTGCTACGACCGATACGGACGCGGCTCAGCAAAGGCGCTGACGTACCGATCGACGATACGATGCGCGGACTGGTGAACGACGTAATGGAAACGATCGGAGTACTCCTCTCGGTTGCGGCGCACATCTCGAGCGGGCATAAGCCTGCAAAGTTTTTGCGAGGCGCGCTGTTCAAGGCCGAGTTCGAATCGGCGCAAGCAGCCGTCGATTCGACGATGAAAGAGCTCGACACGGCACTCGCGATCGACACAAACATTATGGTGCACGAGGTCAAGGACGAAACGACGGAGATCTTAAAAAGGCTTAAGGCGCTCGCGGCCAAGATTGATGCGAAGGACGCAGACGCCGCCAAGAATATCACTCTGCGAGCGCTCGTCGACAAAGTCCGGGAGGAGCCGGCACGGAACCAAGCAGCACTGGTCGCCGTCGCCGAGAAGGTCATCGCTGGCGACGGCGCGGGCGCCGCCGCGGCGCTCGCTGACGCGCCCGAGGACGTGCGCAAGTCGGTCGCTGCGTTACTCGCGGAGGGCGCGGCACTCGGCGTGCAAAGCAAGTGGACCGAGGCGATCGTGGCGTACCGGGAATGTATCAAGCTGGATCCGGAGATGAGTCAGGCATGGTTCGCGCTCGGCTACGCGTACTTCAATCAGAACGGGAGGAAGAATTGCGAGGCGCAGATCGAGCCTTACACGCGCTGCATCGCGCTAAATCCGTCAAATGCGACGGCGTACAGCAACCTCGGCAATGCTTTGGATGAAATAGAGGACTACGACGGCGCCGAAAAGATGTACCGGAAGGCGATCGCACTCGATCCGAAGTATTCGAACGCGCATTACGCCCTCGGCATCCTCTTGAAGAACGTGCGCAGGGACTACGACGGCGCCGAAGAGATGTACCGGAAGGCGATCGTGCTTGACCCGTCGAATGCGTTGGTGCACAGCAACCTCGGCAACCTTTTGAAGATCGTGCGCAAGGACTACGGCGCCGAGCAGATGTACCGAAAGGCGATCGAGCTCGACCCAAAGCACGCGCCGGCGCACTACAACCTCGGCGGTCTTTTGGAGAACAACCGCAAGGACCACGATGGCGCCGAAGAAATGTACCGGAAGGCGATTGCGCTCGATCCGAAGCACACGAGCGCGTGCTGGAACTTGAGCAGGATACTCGAAAACCAGAGAAATGACATCCCCGGCGCCATCCAGTTCACCGAGAAGTACATCCAGGGGGGCAACCCCGACAACGACGGCGAGCGGCGCCTCGCCAAACTCCGCGCGAAACTATAGACGGCACGGTAATAACCCTGGGTTATCCCCCTGTCGAGGTCCTCGTTGGGATGGTCGCGTCTCTTTCAAGTTCTGCGTTAGTGGTCGTGGTCGAGCCGGAACGCGCTGCTGCCACATCCGCCCTCCCCCCATCCGCCTTCCCTCGCGGGCGACGTACCGGCGGGCGGACGGCATTTCCCCCGGAGGGGGGGCGGGGTGCGCGCCGGCGCCGCCCGCGAGCTCGCCCTCTTTCCTCCTGACCGCGCCGCGGCGTCTTCTGTTCAGAACTTGAAGCTAATCCCCCACTTGTATCTACCACTTGTAGTGCGAGTATGGATACGTGATTGTACGACAGGGATATGGGGCGAAACCCCCGGGGTCTTTAGATAGGGCCGGAGATAGTCTCGCACGGGTAGAAGCCTAGAAGGCCCCACTCAGTCTAGACCCTTAGGCGGCTGTACCAGTGCGTTCTCCCGGACCTCGGTCACGGCCCCGGGGTAGGTAGCGTCACGGTGATATATCTGGCGTCTGCTATCGTCTACCATGACTACTATCTAGTCTACTAGACTCGGACCCGGGGCCCGGGACTCGCTGGATGTTCCGATGACAACATGACCCCCCGGGCCGGCCGTGATGATTCCGAGTCCTTCCTGCGAGTCTCCGGGGTCTGGGGTTATAGACCGGCATTTATAAATCCATTTGTTTACTGGCACATGTACAGGCCCAGACAGCCTGACTCGGAGGCAAAATTTATTTTCGTCGTATCGTCCGGGAACCCCTCCCAACCTCTAGAAAGACCCTAATAAGTCATAGTTGCCACTGGAATGGGAACAAGCGGATCGGGTGGTGCGAAGTTATGAGGTCGAATCTCAAGAGACAAAACCCGCGTCGGTACATGATCAGTAAAACTTGCGAGGGGGGTTGTCCCGATGTTGGCGAAGGAAGATTCGGAGGGGGCGTATGGTGGGACTCACCATACCCGAAATCGAGGTCTGCCGTCGCCAACATCGGGATAATACTGACCTCTGATCGCTCAAAGTTGACGAAACCCGTTTAGTACTTAAAGCTTTTGCCTATCCGGGCCTAATATGTAGATTTAGACTGGCTTCCGCGTCACTGGCCGAGTGCTTAGGACAGTCGTGCGATTAGACACACTTGGGCCCATGACACTGCTCTTGCAACATGCATATGTATGCGGAACTTAAGCATGACCAAAAATCAGGAAACAGCACCGGGAGCTGCGGCGTTGGCCATCTCGACGTCGCCGAACGATGTGGCGAACGGATCACGGCGGTCGCGGACGCACGGGAGGCACTTGCCGACGGTGAGGGCGTGCGTGTAGTACCAGTGAAGCGCAGGTCCATCGCCCCGGGAGGGGCGGCCGGGCGGCAGGATGAGCGCCACGGGATCTCCGCTGTCGCTCCGGACGACTGCAGCGTCGAGCGCGGGGCGGCGCGGCGCGGAAGAGGAGAGCCCCAGCCGCCGCAGCGCGTACGGAAAGGCAAGCTGGTCGCGGTCGGACCAGCAAATGATTTCCTTGAACCACGCGCAGCCGAGCGCCGTGTTGAACGACCGGCACCGTGGCGAGCGCAAGTCGCGCGCGACGTAAGCGCTGTCGATGAGATCTTGTGAGAGCGCGGCCGACCCGTGCTCGCGAACGTAGGCGCCCATCTGCGCCTCGACCGCGCGCACGTTGTCCGTGAGTAACGGTCGCATCGCGAGCGAGCGCACGATCGTTGCGCCGTGCCGCGAAAACGACGACACGCGCATCGCCGCAGCGCCCGGGCCGTATGCGTTGTTGTGGAAGGGGAGTCCTACCACGGCGAGGCAGGCGCCACGCGCCTCCGTCGCGTGGAAGATGCGGAGCGGGTTCGTCGCACCGAGCCTGAGCTTCGCGTCAATCCAAAGGAGCCTGCGCGCGCAAAGGGGGGAGGTCTTCGTTGCTCGATATCATACTGCGTGGACTGACGATGGCCCGCCGACGCGGGTGCGAGGCGCGAGCGAAAAAAGAGAAGATTCTGTGCTCGGAGACGAGCCGCTCGGTCCAGGGGAAAAGTCGCGGCCCGAGCATCTTTAGGATCTTCACGTTGCGTCGCAGCGACGCCGTCGCGAGCCAGGGTAGCCGGTCTTGGTCCAGGGGCACCAACAAATCCAGGCCCTCGACGCGAAAATTCGTGCGCACGAAGAACGACTTCGACAGATGGAGCGTGTTCGTGCCGATGCGCTTGCGGACGAACGGCACGTCCTTCTTCAGAATGAACTTGAAAAAGCACTGACCGTGCACATGGTGCAGGTCCTGCACGGTCCGTGCGCCGGCGAGCGTCCGATTTGGCCACCGCCGGAAAAACTGTGTGCCGAAGGCGGCGCCGTAGACGACGAGGCGTTGACACTCGCGCGCCTTGAGGCGCCGAAGCTCCGCCGCGATCTCGAGTAGATGTGTCGTCGCCGCGTTCCCGGCGCAGAATGCGCACGAAGTTTCCGGGTACGGCGCCGCGTCGCGCCACACAGACGGCGGCGCTTCGCCACACGTCGAGAAGTTGCGATTGTGCGGGCGCGCAATCTCTGGGGAACCCAGACACTGCTGGCCGCTCGCTGGCAAGCATGCCAAAACGAAAGTGATGGTGCGCAAGAAGACGCACATAGCTTGCCTACTTACCTTCGCTCTGCGCTTACTCCTGTGCTATGCATGGTTTTTTAAATCGGGCAACCCGTAAAGAATCGCCTCAGCGGGGTTTGCAACAGTAGCCAGTATAAAATACCTATGGTCACTAGAGATGGTAGCATAAATAAATACCTGCATCTCTGGCCCACAAGAAAGACATGTTTGGGCCTAGCGCCCAGATACCGGCCTAGGGAAGCAGCCAACCGACCCGGGGCCATCGGGTGGGTACATTGGGGCTCGGTCGTATCCCATAGTAGGTTCTGAAGCGACTTGGTTAACCCGGGCCGCGCTCGCGTTCAGAAGCCGCCCCGTTTGACGCGGCCTCCTCGATTATCTTTTCCGGCCTCAGAGAGCCAGCCTGTTGTGCTAGCGATGTTAATGTTCACATACCACCCCCCCCTACTCTTATAGTCGCAGTGAGCATTATTTGATAGCTTTTGCAAGA
>Ga0114994_10001306_pt1 | contig 17792 bp, 15 predicted proteins | sample ArcticOcean_MG_C_9_FD_87043 | JGI IMG/M metagenome (GOLD analysis project Ga0114994, IMG submission 87043) | Marine microbial communities from western Arctic Ocean - ArcticOcean_MG_CB2_152 | ecosystem: Environmental > Aquatic > Marine > Oceanic | place: Arctic Ocean: Canada Basin | collected...
ACAACGATATCTCCGAAATTGGCTACTTCATCCGTCCCGAGAACGTGGACCTTTCGATCGACAACATTGAATCGGTGGTCCAGTTCGGTACCATCGGCGGCAACTCCGTCCACTCGCTCCTCCGGCTGATGAACGGCGTCTTCTCCGCCCAGATCTTCAAGTCCTCCGCGTGGCCCGACTCGGTAAAGAAGGACTTCACAGGGCACTACCATCGGTTCATGGCGAGTTTGACGGAGACTGCGAACGCAGTCTCGAACAAGACCGTCCTGTACCTTCCCGACGACGACATTTCTGACGTCTCGAGCGCGGCGAAGAACAAGGATATCGTCCAGCAGCTCGAGAGCATCGTCATTCACTGGACGAGGCAGATCAAGGAGGTTGTGAACGCCCACGATAACGGCATGGACGGCGGGGAGATTGCGGGACCGTTGGAGGAGATTAACTTCTGGAGGTCGAGGACCATTGACCTCAGCGGGATATCGGAGCAGCTTCACAGGAATGACGTTAAGCGCGTTGTGGCGGTCTTGGAGACTGCCAAGAGTAGTTACCTGGGGCCCTTTCAGACGCTCTCCCAAAGAATTAGGGAGGGGAGTTTGGAGGCGGAGAACAATTTGAAGTAAGTGAGGGGAGTTTGGAGCTGTAGCAGACAAATTCACTAACCCAACATGTAACATTACATTACCCCCCCCCCCACACAGATTCCTCGAAAGCATCACCGAACCATGCAAAAAACTTGCAGAAGCCGAGCCGAAGAACATTCCCGCCATCCTCCCTTCCCTTCTCCACTATATTCGAATGATTTCTACCCTCTCCAAGTTCTACAACACCGAGGACAGGCTGACTGGGCTGCTGCGAAAGATTTCGAACCAGATAATCTCCCGGAGCTGCGTGAAGATTTCCCTCGAGGACGTGTTCAACGGGGACGTTGAGGACTCGATGGTCTCGTTGTCCGAGTCCATCGAGTGCGGTGTCGCTTGGAAGGCGATCTACCGCAGGACGGCGAAGGCAATCAACAACAGCAACAGAAATGTTGTACACACCACCAACAGCAACAGCAACAGCAACAGCAACAGCAGCAGCAACAACAACAACAAGGACAAGGGAAAGAAAAAGAACGGGTGCACCAACTGGGACTTCGACGAGGCGTCCATTTTCGCCCAGATCGACGCGTTCGTGCAGCGCTGCCGCGACCTGATGGAGGTGTGCGAGGGTCAAATTCAGTTCTCTCGCAAGTCCTCGGCCACGAAGGGCTCGTCAGGCTCCCTCCCCGAGTTCGGCGGGACCAAGGGCTCGGAGATCACCAAGGCTCTGCTCAACATCGAGGCCGCCTTCGAGACGCAGATCGACAGGCTTAGGAAGCTCGAGTACGACATTCTCGACGTCAAGACGTCCAAGTGGCACGACGACTACAACTTCTTCAAGAACGGCGTCAAGGACCTCGAGGTCATGTACACAAACGTCATCAACACTGCGTTCGATGGCGTCGCCCAGGTTTCCGCCGGGGTGGTGCTTCTGGAGATCTTCTACGCGCTGGCGAAGCGAGAGAGCATCAAGCGCTGCGTGGAGAAGAAGACGGCGGAGATTTACAGCCTATTCATCAGGCAGTGCCAGAGCATTAGGCACGAGTTTGACGACCACCGGAAGGAGCCGCCCCTCCGCCCCAACGAACCCCAGTACGCCGGGACAGCGCTGTGGGCCCGATCCCTCTCTACCATGGTCCAGGAGTCCTGGACGATGCTCCAGGAGGCGAAGGTGAGATGAGCCAAAACGATAATCGTAAATCACAATCATACCACGCATCATGACATACTATACTAATCCAATCCAATCCAACAATTATATTTCACTCACAGTACCTCGTTTACACTCGCGAGGCTGACGAGGCTGAAGAGGTCTTCAACAAGCTCATGGGGGTGCTCAACGACTTCAAGACCCAGCACTACCAGCACTGGGTCGAAACGCTTGAGTCCATCGACTCCGCCGAGCTTCAGCGCCGGCTCGAGTTTCCGCTCATCAAGAAGATTGCCACTGCCGCAGAGCAGCAGCAATACGGGGTGCCCATCGGCCATTTGGTGTGCAACTTCGACCAGCAGGTGAGCGCACCCACTGCTAAACTGAGCTGAACTGAACTAATCATTACAACCACGCAACAACTCGCTCCGCTCTGCTCCGCTCGGCGCAGCTGCTGGCGCTGTTCACCGAGGTCCATTACTGGGAGAAGTTCCACGGCGAGTTCGTCATTCCTTACGTCGCCCATGACATTTGCAACCAGGTGAGCCTTGTTGGAGACGAGAATAAATACCAACTCTTGACTAACATTAATCCACTCAATTCGTATTTGGCTCGCTCCGCTCCGCTCCGCTCGGCGCAGCGTGAAAAGCTCCGCGTTATGCGCGAACATGTCATGCTTGTCGTTCGCGCGTACAACGAAATCCTCTCTGACCTCTCGCACGACGAGCGCCGCCTGTTCACCGACCACATTCGCAAACTTGACAAGCGCATTAACCAGGGCCTCGTCAAGCTGACTTGGGTCACCCGTGGTGTAATTGAGTACTTCGTCAAAGATTGCTGCTCCCAATGTGCAGAAGGGCACAAAATTGTGAAGCAATTCCACGAGGGCAAGAACGTCATCATGAAGAACTGCAAGGAAGTTAGTCTCACACTGCTGGTGAAAATTGACAAGAACATGGTCTACGACGAGGGTGTCTTTGAGCAGAAGCAGATGGAGCACCGCCTGCGCGTCAAGGTCAAACTAGAAAACGCCCACAAGGCCATCAAGAACACAATGCGATCAATGTACATCAATTTCAAGGAAGGGTCGGGTGAGGTCCGTCGCGAGTGGAAGGCTTTCACCTTATCCACTGACAAGGCCGTGGAGCTTGCTCTTCGCAACACAGTCAAGAAATCTCTACAGGAGCTATCAAAAGCGATCAACGGAGACGCAAAGGTGAGCTCCCCCCCCTCAACTCTCAACTCTCAACTCTCAACTTTCAACTCTCAACTCTCAACTCTCAACTAACACTAACACTACCACTATCACTAACACCACCACTATCACTAACACCACCACTATCACTAACACTAACACTAACACCTCAACTCAAACTCAAACTCAGACTGAGCCCCAAACCCTCTTCAAGGTCAACATCGTCCTCGAGAACAACCGGGTCGACTACCGTCCCACCATGATCAACCTCACTCACGTTGTGAACATCGTGGCCAAGGAGCTCATCTCAACCGTCGGTGTCGTTCCTCGCCTCCGCAACGTTGAGAACGAGGCTTCGGCCGATTCCAACTTCGGTGGGGAGGCCCCCAAACCCAGCAATGATAAGGACCAGTCCTTCTACAATATCATATCCAACGACGAGGACACCCTAAAGATCGTTGTTCAGATCATGAACGGCATGTCATCCTCCGCCACCGAGCTCCAAAAGTACCTCTCCTACTGGGACAAGTACAAACCGCTCTGGGAGATGGACAAGGAGTCCTTCATCAGGCGCTATGCCAAGGCCAACCGTCCACTGAAGTCCTACGACACGGACGTCACTCGCTACAAGGACCAGCAAGCCTTGATCCAGGTGAGTGAAATGAGCGAGAAAGCGGCTCAATTCAATATCATCTTCTAACCCACATTTCCATTTCCATTTCCATTTCACAGGCCGAAGAAATTTCCCACCCAATCAACTTCATCAAAATCGATTGCACCCATTTGAAGTCTGCCCTCTTCTCCCACGGTGTTCAGTGGCAGAACAAGCTCACCGGTTTGCTCAACTCCAACGCCATTGCCCAGCTTCGCGATTTCAATAATTTAATGTCTGAAAACACCACGAAGCTCGAGATTGTTCCTCTCAACCTTGACCACCTGTCCGAGAGCATCAAAAACATGAAAACTCTCATGAAGACCGCCCCGGAAACCGAGAAGAAGTTTACTCCGTTGCGTCAAATGTACGCCACGCTCCACAAGTTCGAGGTTCAGATCACCGATGAGGAGAAAGAACACCTGGACAATTTGCAAGGCAACTGGGAGGCTTTCCAGGTCATGCTTGAAACCTGCGAGAAGATGCTCGAGAAGAGCAAGGTGAACATGAAACGGGACCTGGAAACGAGCGTCGAGGCCTACCACGAGCAGGTCGTCGACTTGCGCAAGGAAGCTCTCGTTTCGTTGCCCTACAAGAGTGAAATTTCCACGGACGCAGCCTTCAAGCTGATCAAAACGTACGAGAGCAAAGCCAAGGCGGCCAGGGAGCGCCAGCGCGCGTTGAAACCGGGTTTAGACATTTTCGCCATTCCGTCCCCCGATCACAAGGAGATGCGCGACACCGAGAAAGATTTGGATCTCATGAAGCAGATCTGGACTCTCAGTGTCGAGTGGGACGACAAGTGGAACAAGTGGAAGGGCAATTTGTTCAAGAAGGTGAGTGAGTGAGAGAGAGGGTGGCACAAACACAAACAAAACACACAACAACACTCACTCAATTATCTTTTGCAGCTCGACGTGGAAGCTATGGAGAACGCAGCCGGTCTCTACACCAAGACGATTGGAAAGCTCCGCAGAGAGATTGCTGCTTGGGGAATTTGGGCAGCAATGCGCGATCGAATCACGCAGTTCAAGGACACTCTTCCTCTCATCATGGATCTCCGCTCTGAGGCTCTCCGCCCGCGTCACTGGAGCGCGCTCAAGGAGGAGATTAACAAGCAGTTCGACCAAGAGTCCGATTCGTTCACCCTCGAGGACGTTTTCTCCCTCGGCCTCCACAACTACTCCGAGTTCATTGGTGAACTTTCCGGCAATGCCACCAAGGAGCTCAACATCGAGCGTGCCCTCGTTGACATTGAGACCCGGTGGGCGGACGTCATTATTGACATTGCGGAATACAAGGAAATTTACTTCAAGATTCGTTCCACAGAGGACCTCTTCCAAATTTTGGAGGACGATTCCGTTGCGTTATCCACCATGAAGGCCTCCAAGTACTACGCGTCCTTCCAGAAGAAGATCGACTACTGGGAACATTCTTTGTCTTCCATCTCTGAGATTGTGGACATGATCCTCACCGTGCAGCGCAAGTGGATGTACCTCGAGTCAATCTTCATGGCCGCCGGCGACATCAACAAGCAGCTCCCGGAAGAGTACTTGCTGTTCGTTTTGGTCAACGACGGCTTTAAATCTACCATGCGCCGTATTTCGGAAGAGAACAACGCCCAGAAAGCCTGCTCCTACCCCAACATGCTCGACGAGGTCACGGACTACGACAACAAGTTGGAGAAGATTCAGAAGTCCCTCGACCAGTACCTCGAAACCAAGAGGATGGTCTTCCCCCGTTTCTATTTCGTTTCCGACGACGACCTGCTGGAGATTCTTGGCCAGTCCAAGGAGCCGCAGATGGTCCAGAAGCACGTCAAAAAGTGCTTTGAGGGAATCAAGACGCTCACCCTAATCGAGCCCTTGAAGCAGCTCAACCGCACCTACGAGGCGTCCGGCGGAAAGTCACCGGACGGAGAGTCCATGAATTTCGCCGCCAACGTCATTGTGGACGGCCCCGTGGAGCTCTGGTTGGTTGAGATTGAGCAGGCCATGAAGGTGAGCGAATATGTTTTTTTATTTATGCCACCCCAACTAACCCAACGAACCCAACCAAACCCCTAGGTCGGACTCGCTAAGCTACTTGCCGGTTGCATACAGGCGTACAAGGGAAAGAAGAAGGAGGTTTGGGTGAAGGAGTGGCAAGGATCACTGCTTATCACCACCGGTGCAATTGCGTGGACCACCGACTGCAACAAGGCGCTGGTTGCAATTTCCAACGGAAACAAGTCCGCCCTCAAGGCTCTCAAGAAGAAGCAGATCGGCTACTTGAACCGCCTAACGGATCTTGTCCGTGACTCCAAGCTCGGGAAGCTGGACAGAAACAAAACCGTCGCCCTCATCACCATGGAAATTCACAACCGCGACGTGATGGAGCGAATGATTAAGGCCAACTGCTCCAACCCTCAAGACTTCGAGTGGTTGTCGCAGCTCAGGTTCATCTTCAACAAGGACGAGGGCCAGTACAGAACTTGCATCGTCAAGCAAACGAACTGCACCCTTTCCTACTCGTACGAGTACCAGGGCAACAACGGTCGCTTGGTCGTCACGCCTTTGACGGACCGCTGCGTATTGACACTGCTCACGGCAATGTTTTTGCACCGCGGTGGTAACCCTCTCGGCCCCGCTGGAACCGGAAAGACCGAGACCGTCAAGGTGAGCGAGCGAAGCGAGCGAGCTTTGAGGAAGACGAGAATACGAGCCACTACTGAACTAACTTTATTCCACTCAATTCGTTTGAATCGCTCGGTTTGCTCTTGCTTCATTAACGCTCGGTGCAGGATCTCGGCAAAAACCTTTCCAAGTACGTTGTCGTCATCAACTGCTCCGACGGCATGGACTACAAGTCCGTTGGGCGAATCTTCAGCGGCTTGTGCCAATCTGGAAGTTGGGGTTGCTTCGACGAGTTCAACCGAATCAAGATTGAGGTGATTTCCGTCGTTGCGATGCAGGTGTTGTCCATTGTCAACGCCCAGCGGCTCCACCAGTCGCCCTTCAACTTCATGGGACAGGTAATCCCGTGCAGCATGGAGGCAGGAATTTTCATCACCATGAACCCCGGGTACGCCGGCCGTACCGAGCTCCCGGACAATTTGAAGGCGCTCATGCGTCCCGTCGCAATGATGGCCCCAGACTTGAACTTGATCGCGGAGGTCATGCTTGCCGCCGAGGGTTTTGCCGAGGCCCGCGCTCTGGCCAAGAAAACGATTACATTGTACAACCTCATGCAGCAGCAGCTCTCCAAGCAGTACCACTACGATTACGGTCTCCGCAACTTGAAGGCGGTGCTAAACATGGCCGGAAGCCTGAAACGCGCCGACGCCTCTGTCAACGAGGAGTACATTTTGATGAGGGCTCTGCGCGACATGAACCTCCCAAAGTTCATCGAGGACGATTTGAAGGTGAGCGAGCGAAGCGAGCGAGCCTTGGCGAAGACGAGAATACTCGCGATGAATCCCGCGAATTTGCTACAGACATAATGGCTACATCCACTACTAAACTAACATTATTCCACTCAATTATTTTGACCCGCTTCATTCGTTTTGCTCTTGCTTCATTAAAAATGCGCCTCGCTTTGCTCGGCGCAGCTCTTCTTCCTCCTTTTGGGAGATTTGTTTCCCGGCCTCGAGCTCCCAACTTCCGAGTACGGATCGCTCCAGACTGCCCTGGACAGGGAGATGCAGAGGAAAAAACTCCAACCCCACGAGTTTCTCTTTTCCAAGATTATTCAGCTCTACGACTCGCAGCTAACGAGGCACTGCAACATGCTCGTGGGCGATACCATGAGCGGCAAGTCCACGTGCTGGAAGGTGTTGACCGAGGCCAAAACTGCCATGTGCAAGGAGGACAAAATCGACGGCTACAATGTTTGCAACACGTTCGTCATGAACAGCAAGAGTATCACACTGAGTGAATTGTACGGCGCTTACGATTTGCAGACGTTCGAGTGGGCTGATGGGATTCTCTCTTGCATTTTCAAGCAGTGCAGCGAGAGTGATCGCCCGGACGAGAAGTGGATCTTGTTCGACGGGCCGGTTGACGCAATGTGGATTGAAAGCATGAACTCTGTCATGGACGACAACAAGATTTTGACCCTGATCAACGGTGATCGCATCCCGCTCACCAACTCCATGTGCCTCTTATTCGAGGTGGAAGATCTAGCTGTGGCCTCTCCTGCCACCGTGAGTCGCGCTGGAATGATTTACATCGACGGTGCGAGTATGGGCTACATGCCGTACGTCACGTCGTGGATTGAGAAGAGGTGAGTGGAATGGGAATGAGTGGAGCGGGCCATACACAATGTTACTAACATTTTTATTACAACTAAATTCAACTCAATTTAACTCACCCCGCAGGTTCGCCGACTCCACCGAGGACGCCGACTTCCACAAGCAAATGTTCGAAAAGTATGTGCACAAGATTCTCACGTACAAGGAGATAAATTGCACTGAGCCTGTTCCCGTGAGCGACTTTAATGCCGTCAAGTCGCTGATCGATTTGTATGATGCACTCGCAACTGAGGCAAACGGGGTAATCAAGCCCGAAACCGAGTCACCGGCAAAGTTCTACGCGCTGTCCGAGAAGTGGTTCGTCTTCAGTATGATCTGGAGCATCATGGCTGCCGTGGACGAAGAGGGAAGGCGCACTCTTGACCAGTACTTGCGCGAGATTGAGGCTCAGTTTCCTCCCATGCAAACCGTATACGACTTTTTTGTCGATCCCAAGAAGGGCGACTTTGAGCTTTGGGAATCGAAAATCCCCACCTGGAGGCCTCGCAAGGGTGCCGCGTTCCACTCGCTAATCGTCCCAACCACCGACACGGTGCGCAATAGCTACATCTTGACAACGTTGGTCAACGCCAACAAACAGGTCTTGGTCACCGGCTTGACAGGAACGGGGAAAACGATTTTGTGCCAGGTGAGCAACAATCCATTCAATTTCAACAAAACCCTACACAACAAACTAACCCAAATCCCAAACTACGTATAACCTTAGGCGATGCTCGATAACCTCCCGGACACTCACTCCAGCCTAGTCATCAACTTTTCCTCAGCCACCGATAGTGGCACAACACAGGAGATCGTCGAATCCGCCATGGAGAAAAAATCCAAGGATAAGATGGGCCCCGCAGGAGGAAAGAAGCTCGTGCTGTTCATTGACGATTTTAACATGCCCGTAAAGACCAACGCAGAGTCGCCCTTCCAGCCCCCCTTAGAGCTGCTGAGGTTGTGGATGGACTACGGTGGGTGGTACGACAGGATCAAGTGCTCGTGGAGGTACATTCTGGACACCCAGATCGTTTCTGCCATGGCACCCCCGACCGGCGGGAGGGAGATCATTTCCAACAGGACCCAGTCAAGGTTCTCCTTGCTGTACACCGCCGAGCCTGCCGACGCTCAGGTTATTCGCATTTTCGAATCCATCCTCAATCCCAAGTTGTCCGAGTTCGATAACGAGATCAAGCCCCTCGGCGCAGTCATTGCCAAGGCCACACTTGCGGTGTACAAGGATGTTGCTCTCGATTTCCTCCCGTCGCCAACAAAATCTCACTACCTTTTCAACCTGCGAGACGTTGCAAAGGTCGTCCAGGGGGTGATGCAGGCGCAACAGCAGTGCGTTGACACCAAGGACGGCATGCTGAGACTCTGGTGCCACGAGTGCATGAGGGCCTTTAGCGACCGTTTCTTGAACGATAGCACGAACGACGAGAAGAGATTTGTCGCACTGCTTTCCAAAACTTTGAAAGACAGTTTTGACTGCACCTGGGACGGTTTGATGGACGAAACTTCTGATTCTTCTCAGGGCCCAATCTTCATCAGCTTTCTAACCGAATCCAGCGAGATCATTCCCTACGAGGAGAACACCGATTTGAAGAAGCTGAAGAACTTTTTGGACGAGAAATTGGAGGATTACAACATGGAGCCGAAGCTGATCCCGATGAACTTGGTTCTGTTCGAGGACGCGTTGAGGCACATTTGCCGGATTCATCGTATTTTGAAGCAGGAACGCGGAAACATGATGCTCGTGGGAGTCGGAGGTAGTGGCCGCCAGTCGCTGACCAGGCTAAGTTGTTATGTTGCGGATATTACCTGCTTTACAATTGAAATTACCAAGCAGTACCGATCCATCGAGTTCAGGGAGGACCTGAAGCAGGTGAGCGAGCGTAACCCTAACCCAACCCTAACCCAAACCCTAACCAAACCCAACCCTCTCCTAACCCACTCCTAACCCACTCCTAACCCACTCTTGCTCTCCCAGCTGTACATGAAAACGGGAGTTGAAAACAAGGTTACGTGCTTCCTCTTCAACGACACTCAAATCAAGGAGGCAAGCTTTTTGGAGGACATCAACAACATTTTGAGCTCCGGTTCGGTTCCCAACCTTTTCCCCAAGGAGGAAATGGTGCTGATTTACGATGGCGTGAGGAAAGATGTTGCTGCCCTGGGCTTGGACGAAACACCCGATAACATGTGGAACTTCTTCGTTGACCGCGTCAGGGCCAACTTGCACGTGATTCTAGCCATGAGTCCGGTCGGGTCGGGGCTCAGGGCAAGGTGCAGGCAGTACCCAGGCTTGGTGAACTGCACCACAATCGATTGGTTCCAAACCTGGCCCGCTGATGCTCTGCAGGAAGTCGCCACGAAGTTCTTGGAGAACGTCGCGCTAGAGGACGAGAGCCAGAGAGTTGCCATCGCCAAGGTCTTCTCGGCCACTCATTTGAGCGTTATTGACTCGTCTGCGCGAATGATCGACGAGCTGAAACGCTACAACTACGTCACGCCGACAAACTACTTGGAGCTGGTCAAGGGATACTTGAACTTGCTCGACGAGAAGAGGAAGGAGCTCGGAGACCAGAGGAACAAGCTGACCAATGGTTTGCAGAAGCTGGAAGAGTCGAGGGAACAGGTCGAAATCATGAGCAAGGAGCTCGAGGTGAAGAAGGTGGTCGTGGCCAAGGCGCAGAAGGACTGCGAGGAGCTCCTGGTGCAAATTGTCGGCGAGAGGAGGCAGGCCGATGAGCAGAAGAAGACCGTTGAGGCTGACAGTGAGAGGATCGGAAAGGAGGAGAAGGAATGCTTGGCGATCGCGTCCGATGCCGAGGCCGACCTCGCCGTTGCCATGCCAGCCCTGGAGAAGGCGATGCTGGAGGTTGAGAAGCTCGACAAGGGCGCAATCACGGAAGTGAAGTCGTTCAACAAGCCCCCCCCGCTGGTGGAGGTGTGCATGAGCTGCGTCATGATTTACTTCGGGAAGGCGACCGACTGGGCCACGGCGAAGAAGGCGCTCGGCGAGTCCAATTTCCTCGTCCAAATTAAGACGTACGACAAGAACAACGTCAAGGACAGCATCATTTCAAAGGTGAAAAAGTACATCAACAACCCCGATTTCTCGCCCGAGTCCGTCACGAAAGTGAGCACTGCTGCTGGCGCTCTGTGCACGTGGTGTCACGCCATTTATATTTACTGCAACGTGGCCAAAGAGGTTGCGCCGAAGCGCGCCAGGCTGAAAGCCGCAAGTCAAGGATTAGCCGTGAAGCAGGCAGCTCTGAAGATTGCGAGTGACGCGCTGGCTTCCGTGGTGGCAAAGGTTGCCGCCTTGAAGGCTCAGTACGACCAGTCTGTCGGCGAGAAGAATGCGCTGAAGCAGGAGGCAGAAGATCTCGAGGACAAGTTGATGCGGGCCGAGAAGCTGATCAACGGCTTGGGCGGCGAGTACACCAGGTGGCAGGCGAGCATTGGAACGTTCGAGAAATCTATCACCGACCTTGTCGGAGATTCTCTGGTCGGTGCGGGATTCATGAGTTACGCTGGTCCTTTTGATGCCTCTTACCGAACCGATTTGGTCGGCGGCTGGGACAAAGAAGTGAAGATGAACAAGCTGCCCATGAGCGAGAACTTCAACTTTGCATTCTTCTTGGCCAAACCCACGGACGTTAGGGACTGGAACATTCAGGGCCTGCCGGCGGACGGCTTCAGCACGGAGAACGGAGTCATTGTGACCAGGTGCACCAGGTGGCCGTTGATGATCGATCCTCAGGGACAGGCCAACAAGTGGATCAGGAGCATGTGCGGGAAAGAGTTGAAAATAATCGACCTGAAGATGAAGGACTTTTTGAGGGACGTCGAGAACGGAATAACTTACGGGTTGCCGGTTCTACTGCAGGACGTTTTGGAGGAGCTGGATCCCAGCTTGGAACCAGTTTTGAGCAAGGCCATCATCAAGCAAGGAAACAGGCAGATCATCAAGCTTGGCGACAAGGAGCTGGACTACAGCGACGAGTTCAAGCTGTACATAACCACGAAGATGGGAAATCCTCACTACACGCCCGAGGTGTCGACCAAGACGACGGTCGTGAACTTCGCCGTGAAGCAGCAGGGTTTGGAGGCACAGCTGCTAGGAACGGTGGTTCAGCAGGAGGAACCAACTCTGGAGGAGCAAAAGAGCGAGCTGACCGTCCGCGTTGCCGCCGGAAAGAGGAAGCTGGTCGACTTGGAGAACGAAATTTTGAGATTGTTGGCCGGAAGCACAGGAAGCTTGCTCGACGACTTGGAGCTGGTGAACACGCTGCAAGTGAGTAAGGTGACGAGTGAGGAGGTGACGCAGCAGCTCAAGGTTGCAGAGGAAACAGAGATCAAGATTGACATTGCACGCGAGGGTTACCGCCCGGCAGCCATCAGGTCTGCGATCGCGTACTTCGTGTTGAATGACATGGCCAGGGTAGACCCGATGTACCAGTTTAGTTTGGATGCGTACGTTGACCTGTTTAACAAGAGCATAGTCGACAGTAGGAGCAAGGGGCTGGGGAGCGGTGCTCAGAACGTTGGCGAGAGGGTCGATTTGATCAACAGCTACCACACCGAACAGGTGTTCAAGAGTACATGCGTTGGGTTGTTCGAGAGACACAAAATATTGTTCTCGTTTCAGCTCTGCATCAAGATTATGCAGAGGGAAAACAAGGTGCCGAAGAGCGAGTTCGACTTCTTTTGCTTTGGCGGAGTTGTGGTTGACAAGGGAGACCAGAAGGCCAACCCGTGCGGAAGCTGGATTGACGAGATCACGTGGGACAACATCAGCGAATTGGACAAGCTACCCGCGTTCCACGGATTCGCGAGCAGTGTCGACCAGTCTCAGAGAGACTGGAAGCACTGGTTCTTGAGTTCTGCGCCGGAGAGCGAGACGCTTCCGGGGGAGTGGGACAACAAGCTGAACGAGCTGCAGCAAATGTGCATCTTGCGAAGCATGAGGCCCGACAGGGTGTTATTTGCCGCCGCGAACTTTGTCGGAAACAACATGGGCCAGCAGTACGCGCAAGCGCCCCCGTTCAACTTGCAGGAGATTTTCACGACGGCAACCGCGTTCACTCCCCTCATCTTCGTTTTGAGTCCGGGAGTTGACCCCACTGCCCAAGTGCAGAACATGGCCAACGAGCGGAACATTCAGTTCGAGCAGGTTGCGCTCGGTCAGGGACAAGGCCCGGTAGCGGTCAAGTGCATCAACGACGGGCTGCAGAACGGAAGCTGGGTCATGTTGGCAAACTGCCACTTGATGCTGAGCTGGTTACCGGAGCTCGAGAAAATGGTCGAGAACTATTGCGAGGTGGGGAAGATGGACAAGAACTTCAGGCTGTGGCTGAGCAGCAGTCCCAACCCAAAGTTCCCCATCACTCTGCTCCAGAGGGGCATTAAGATGACCACAGAGCCTCCCAGGGGCTTGCGGAGCAACTTGCTCAAGCTGTACAACTTGATCAGCGAGGAGAAGTTTTCCGAGTGCGGGCAGACGTACAAGTACAAGAAGCTGCTGTTTGCGCTCACGTGGTTCCACGCGACTCTGTTGGAGAGGCGGAAGTTCAAAGCACTCGGATTCAACATCCCGTACGAGTTCAACGAGAGCGATTACTTGATCTGCCACGATTTGATCATTGTTTTCTTGGACGAATACCCCGACAACACGCCGTTCGACGCGATGCGGTACTTGATCAGCGAGGCGAACTACGGAGGCAGGATCACCGACGACTGGGACAGGCGGCTGGTGAACGTGTACATGAACCAGTTCATCTGCGAGGAAACAATCAGCGCGGACAACTTCGCGCTGAGCGAGCTTCCAGAGTACGTCGTACCGGCCGACGGGGACCTGAGCAGCTACAAGGAGGTGATCGGGGGACTGCCGAACCACGACCACCCGGCGGCGTTCGGGCAGCACCCCAACGCGGACATTAGCAGCCAAATTGAGGACACCAACAACTTGCTGGCGACGATAATTAGTTTGCAGCCCAAGGTTGTGAGCGAGGGGGGTGAGACGAACGACGAGAAGTTGGGGAAGCAGGTGAGCGAGCGGCGAGCGGAGTGAGCGGCGAGCGAAGCGAGCCAACACAGCATAACACATCACAACTAACTCACTCACTCACTCGGTTTCATGTTTTGCTCGGCGCAGGTGGGGCTCATGAAGGAGATGGTTCCGGGCTTCTTCAACCTGAGGCAGATCAAGAAGAATATGGGAGGCAGGAGCGACCCGGACGCGCTCAAGACCGTCCTGTACCAGGAGATCGAGAGGTACAACAAGCTCATTGGGGTGCTCACGAGCACCCTGGGGGATTGCGGAAAGGCGGTTTTGGGGTTTGTTGTCGTCACGCCGGCCTTGGAGGTCATTCAGATGAAGGGCTGGATCGAAAAGGAGCTGCCCAAGGTGTTCTGGCTGGCCGGTTTCACCTATCCCACGGGATTTTTGACCGCCTTGCTGCAGACGACGGCCAGGAAGAACGGAATTGCCATCGACACACTCACATGGGAGTTCCCCATCATCAACGAGAAGGAGGAGGACGTCAAGGTCCCGGCGAAGGAAGGAGCCTACATCAGCGGCTTGTATTTAGAGGGCGCAAGGTGGAAAAGCGAGGGGGCGTGCTTGACCGAGCCGCTGCCCATGGAGCTCACGAGCCCGATGCCCCTGGTGTGGTTCAAGCCAACAGACGGGAAGAAGAAGACCGGTAAGAACAACTATGCATGCCCAACGTACATGTATCCAGTGCGTACGGGGAGCAGGGAGAGGCCGAGCTACGTTATTACGGTAGACTTGAAGTGCGGGAGTGCCAACGCGGAGTTTTGGACAAAAAGGGGGGTGGCATTGCTGCTGAGTACTGCAACGTAGATCAGATCAATTGTATTAATGGTTGTTGCATTTTTTAAATCATTAAAAATCATCCTCCTCGCCCTCCTCATCGCCATCCTCTTGCTCGGCAAACGTCCCCAAGCTACTGAACTTCTTCTTCAAGTCCTCAGTTTGCACTGGAGACGCCAACTTATCGCTAAACTCATCCCCTTCCTTCTCGTGTTTACGAGACAGCTGGAACAGCTGAGAGCTGCTAATCACCCCGGCAACAATCGCCAAGAACCCCTCAAGCAATTCCTCATCGTGGAAGTCGAAAGCCCCCCCGGCCTTGTTGATCAGCTGCAGAACTCCGACCACTTCTGTTTTAGTCTTGATCGGCAAAGCGAGTATGCTACGTGTGTGGAAACCCGAACTGCGCCGAGCGAAGAAGGTGCCAAAAGAATCGAGTGGAATAATGTTAGTTCAGTAGTGGGTGTAGCCATCATGTCTGTAGCCATTTCGCGAGATTCATCGCGACTAATTCTCGTCTTCATCAAGGCGAGCGGATACTGAGTGAGACTCACCTCTTGTCAAAGTCGCTATTGAATCGACTGTCTTTGTACGCGTCGGGAATATTTATAACCTCCCCCGTCGTTGCAACCATGCCGGCTATACCAGCGGATTTTGGAATTCTGATTTGCACCCCGCCGGACAAGCTATCGAGAGAGAGAGAGAGAGAGAGAGAGAGAGAGAAAGAGAGAAAGAGAGAAATAGGGTTAGTTTTATCTTAAAATTTTGTTAGGTTAATTCCGCTCACCTCCACAGCTCACTATGCTTCTCATCCACCAAGTAGAGCGTGCACCGGTCAGCTTCCACCAGCTGCGGGGTTTTCTCCGTGAGCGTGAAGATGATCGAGTTGACGCCCATGTCGCCGTGAAGGGACCGGACAATGTCGAACATGGCATCTTTCGACTTTTTTGCCTTGATGGCGTCCTCACTCGTCTTAATGTTTAGCAAAATTACACCGAGCTGGCCTGCCAAGTAGTCAATCAGGGTTTCGTCCTCAATGCCGAAAGAAGTGTGGGTCGAGGGAACTGCCGCAGTCCTCTTGTTCAAGGTTTGCAGGATGGCCACAATGTTGCCTTGCACATCGTAGACGGGAGAGCAAAGGATTGAAGTTGTATGGTAGCCGGTCTGCTTGTCAGTGTTGGAGCTAAACCTCTCATCTTTGTAAGCATCGGGGATGTTCAGCACTTCACCGGTCCCATACACGTGGCCAGCAATGCCGGCCGTGGTTGGGATGCGAATTTCAACATCGGTGTTGGCATCCTTCACAATAAGCTGATCCGAGTTCTCGTCAACAATGAACAGGGTGGCCCTGTCGCAGTTGAGGAGGGTGCACGTTGATTCGATGGTGCGATGGATTGCCCCATTCAAGGTGCTTTCTGTATTAATTCTTTTGAGAAGTTCCAATAAGTTGGCCATGTGCGAGTGTGTTACATGGGTCATCAGTAAGTCGACCGATGGACCCAGTGACTTGCTCTTCCCTCTTGTTTGCTCGTTCCCCATTATATCTTATATCAAGAGGTGATAACTGGTGATATAACTGTTGATAATGATGCAAATATTTATGAAATTTACAAATTTTGGCGTCTGCATCACAGGTGCACAGAGTAGTTTATTATACATATCGTACCAAAAGAAGCTTTAGCTTTTAAAATGCTCCAGACAAACATTTCAACCATTGCCGTTTTGTTAATCACCATCACGCTTCTGTATCTCGTTCCATTTCCCCCATTACTAGCTAAACCGCATGCAGCAACAACAACATCAAGCACAAGCAAAACCAAAAACCATCATGTCCCATCCTACTTGATCATCGGAGCTGGCAAAGCAGGCACCTCCAGCTTGTACGAGTATTTGTCGCACCACAGCAAATTTCTCCCCGCTAAGAAGAAGCAAGTCCACTATTTCAAATACTACTACAAAAAAGGAATGACATGGTACCTTTCTCAATTTCCCAAAACTCACCTACATACGGGGGAGGCTGCTCCAGGATACCTGCCTTATCCTTACGTTGCAGAGCGAATTTACAACGTGAGTTTCATTCCGTCTCCGCTGACCCTGCCTCGTACTAACCCTCACTTGCTCGCTTCATTTTGCTCTTTGCAGGATTTGGGAGACGACATAAACATTATAATGATAGCCAGAGACCCAATCGAACGAGCGTTCAGTTCGTATATGTACAACTATCGATCGCAGCCATTGAAGGCCAATGAGATCATTTCGTTTAACGATCTCATCAGCGCCGAGTTGGCAATTTTGGATTCGTGTTTGTCTCCCGGGGGGAGCGCCGAACAGCGTGCCTCCTCAAGCCCGTACATGGGCAACGTCATTGATAAACCACGATTCAACGTTATCGAGGGCTGCTACGAAGACAAGCAGGACGAGCAGTGGCGACAAATTATCGAGCAAAATCCCAGCGTTGCTCATAGCGTAGATTCACCACTCAGCTACCTTTTTCAAGCATTCGTCGGTAGAGGCCTTTACAGCTACCAACTTGAATGGTGGCTCGGAGCCTTCAACAATGTCTTTGTCGTTTGTAGCCAAGAGCTGAAAAACGACAGCAAAGATGCCATGACAAAATTGGGAAATTGGATGGGGGTAGAAGGAGGGAGCAAAGAGTGGGAAGACGTGGTTCAGCTCGGGGCGTACAACGTTGGTGGCGGAACAAAATCTTACGTGTACGACGAGAAAGTGAGTTGGGATGCCTTTGATAAAATTAGCGAAGAGATGGGGGGGACTCTAGCCCAGTTGAAAATGGCTATGGACCCTGATGTGTTGAAGAGGTTTGAGCAGCTGGCACAAGACGAGCTCAAACATTTGAACGAGCTGCAAAAGAGGTTTGCGTTTGGAGGGGGGAAATGCGAATGGTAAAATAGTTTTATATGTTTGAACAAGGTGAACGTCTTTGTTTGGATATTTTGTTGTCTGGACCGTTGGATTTTTTGAAGTGAGCTTCTTGTTGTTTGAGCAGACATCGTCCACTCAAGAGCCAAAATTTCTTCTGGGTTAAGGAAATCACACCTGTAACTTACTACCTAAATAACAGCAAAGTCAAATATTTAAG
>Ga0114994_10001308_pt1 | contig 17773 bp, 13 predicted proteins | sample ArcticOcean_MG_C_9_FD_87043 | JGI IMG/M metagenome (GOLD analysis project Ga0114994, IMG submission 87043) | Marine microbial communities from western Arctic Ocean - ArcticOcean_MG_CB2_152 | ecosystem: Environmental > Aquatic > Marine > Oceanic | place: Arctic Ocean: Canada Basin | collected...
ACTGGCTTTTTAGCAAAGTACAGATCAACATATTCTAAATGCGGATTAGCAACGGTTGATACAAAGGTTTGCGACAAGAAATCTGGAATCTCTTCAGTTACAGTACTGTTTGTAACACTCGTCATCGATGAGTCGGCAGAAATTTCAGTAAGAGAAATTTGACTGCTTTGGTGCGGAGGAGCATTAGTGTACCGCATTGTGCCAATATTTGATGGAGCGTAGTAATACTGCCCGCACCGAGTTGAAGCACCTGTCTTACCAGAACTAATACCGCCACCATAAGGCGGTTTAACGTCGCTGACTTCTAGAAGGTGCTTATACCCTCTAAACCGCATAGTATTGTCATTTGGAATTTTGAAAAAGTATATCAAGACACCGCTGGCGTTTGTTATCATTGGCGATCCATAATGCGCCTGATCTGCAGGAGAACAATATGGCGAAACGTCTCTTCCGTCAAACCGTGGCCAAACACGAGTGGAAGGCTTCAAACCACTACAAGTTACTTTTTGAGCAACGTGGGCTTTAATAGTGTAAGCATTCGTGCCATTAATAAATGCCGAAATGTCAGAGTACTCGGCCAAGCCAGTATAATCAAGACCTGCCTTTTTATACTCATTTAACAATGCCGCTGATGTGGAAGATGAGACTGTCATAATTGTTTCCTAGTTTAATCCTGTTTGGTTCTTCTTATTTATTATGAACAACAAAGTTATTAACCACAAAGGTGTCGTCGCCATCAACATCAAGGTTGTATACAGCAACAAATTCTTCTCTACGATTAATACTGCGCAACTTATCTTCATGAGTCTCTAATTGCTCGCTGTACTTGACAAGTTTATTACCAGCAGCCAACTCAGTGACATCCATTTCAGGATGTATTTCTAGAGTTGCTTCCACATTAAACGACTTCCAGCCAGCAGAGGTGAGTACTGGATGCGATTCAGTCAATTCTAACTGTTCGTTAATAGTATAAATAACTCTATCTTCAGCTTCGAATTGATGTGTATCAACCACTTCATTAATTTCACCATTATAACCATAAACCATTTCACCAATCTGAACATTCTCGATAGACTTGGTAGTTCCATCATACATCAACACCTGAGTGCCAGCAACGAAACAACCACCATGACGACCCGTTGGCCGAGTCTGGTATGGAACCCTAATGGCACCAATTCCAGGATTAACTATGGTGTAGTAGGGTGCTGGTGTTGGTGTTTGGTATGGCAATGGGACAATTCTAGCTGGGGGAGCAGGTGATGGCACCGCTAACTGTGCAATAGTGCAAAGAGGGTGCGCTAATGTCATAGTTCCGTTGTACAATTTCGAAGGAGTTGTTTTGGAAACTGTTACCGAAATTCTACTAGTCGCGAAAGGCTGTGACACTAATGTAATCCCACCAGTGACAACAGCAGTAATCTTATTATCAGTTACAGTAGTGTTCACGCTACCTGCTTGAAGAGACAATTCTATATCTTCTAGAGTAGGTATAGACCTCAACGGATCTCTGGAGAAACTCAAATCAGAACTACGCAAAGTGTTGTACGAGCTTTTCGATCCGTTCGGGTCAGTATTAATAGAATCCTTTGGTGGTTCAGGTGCGCCATCAGGATCATCAGAACGAAGGACGCTCATTCTCAAAGCAGCAATCTCAGAAGTATTCAACTGGATGCTCCTTTCATGATATTCAACTTTATCCTCTAATCCTCTCAAATCTTCCATCGTAAATCTGCGATTGTTAGATTGCAGTAAATCAACTTCAACATCAGGACGCATATAGTGCATAGCAGCTACTGGCGAAAGTGATGGGTATGGGGGGATGTAGATTATGGCCAAGTTCATTTCATCAGGGGCACTAGCTGGAACAAACGGAGACGATTCCGGTGCGCCAGTTACGATACTGACTTGTCCGCTAGATGACAAACTTACTGAGTCATATCTCGGCAAATATGACTGAACATCACATTGGAAATTCTGGTCAGGTGTAGGGAAATACACACCATCACTATCAATATCAAACACAGTACCTGCCGCTGGGTTGGTAGGCGCGACCGCAGCTGTGGCTGTTGCGTGTGGTGTAACAGTAGAAGCTCGGATTGGTCTAAAATCAACACTATCTCGAAGATCCATCATATTACCAGCAGCAGTTTCGTATGTCGGGATTTCTGCTGTGGTTATTGTAGTTGCGGCTGCAGGATTGGCATCATCAATCGGATATGAATCAACACTCATATAACCGATGCCAGCAGAGCGGTCTCTACCAAAGTAATTGAATTTGACAAGGAGACCTATATTAGTCGTGTCCAACGTACTGGTGGGTCGTTTAACGAGCCTTGCAGTATCATATAGGGAATCGCGTTGGCCATCATCTATATAAAAATCCGTTGTCACGTCTTCGCCAGTAGCAGCTGTTACAGAAGTATTTGCGCCAGAATGAACCGATACTAACTCAAAAGCGTCAGAAACACCTAGTGCCCATGGACCAGCATTACTGTCGGTATGACTACCAGTGTCAATGTGAATATTCTTATTCTTGTTAACAGTCTTATTTGCTTGGCGAGACGAGCTTCTTAAGAGATCGAAGTATACAGATGCAGCAAAGGTAGAAGACAAATTAGCACATTGTAGATCAATAGCGTGCGAAGAACCACTTGAAGTAATTGTTCCGTTTGACTGAGTATTGAAAATGTGTCCGCTTGGGAATACTTTAGAATGCGCGTTGGCGGCATAACTTTGACTTGTCGAAACTGTCATCGATGTGTCACTAGCAATATTTGTGATTCTTTGCTTCGGATGTGCTGCGAGCTTTATGAAATCACCAACTACATATTGTGTGGTGAAGGTTGTTCCAGCTGTGCCAGTGACTGTTGCGCCAGTTTGTTGTGCCTTACCAGTCATTGGAGAAGTAGTAACTTCACTCTTGGCTACAATTATGATGTTTCTCTCATCAACAGAAGATAACGGGGAACCAGTATCATTGTTTGTTTCAGTGCCGCCTGTGTGAGCAGTATTGGCCGAAACCGTTGCCGTGCCACTAGTGGTAAAGGATACAGTCTTCTCAGTTCGCATTACATATTGTGTTTGTGTACTGTCTGTAGCGTCAGCAAGTTTACGTGTACCAGTAGTTGTAATAGGGAACACTAAAGTATTGAGGTTGGAATCTTGTAACTTCGCAACACCACTAGTCTCTAAAACAATATCAGCATATGAATCTGGTCCAGAGACATTATTGACATATAACGAACGAGCTTCAGCGAAACTTTTATCAGCATTCAATTTCATGTCAAAAATGTATATTCTGAATTTACCAGTCGTAGTTCCGGAAACACCTTCATGATGCTGAAAGCCGCGAACCTTAGCAGTACCAATTTTAGTACCAGTTACTGAACCAAGGTTGGCGTAGTTGCCAGTAATCATATCTTGTGCAGAAGAGTATATGTCAACTGAGCGAAGTCCTTGGAAATCCCAAGTACCTGTAACTTCATTACATATAGCAAAGTTGCCAAAGTTCTGACCGATAATGACATCACTTGTAACTTCATAGGTGGTGGCTTTAGCAATATTGGCTCGGTATAGATCTGTAAGTTCTGTTCTGTAACCTTGAACATAACCAATGGAAGGCTCTACTTCAACAACCAATTTATTAAGGTCGCCGCCCTCAGTGACGGAATATACCCCACCGTTAACAGCAGTTTGCAGATGCTCTTCAACATTAACCTTGAATGGGGATAATGCATAATCACCAGACTCTTCCCTAGTCCTCAGGGCTAGTTCTTCTTGGAGTTCGCCATATTGGGTATCGGTATAATTTCTAATCACACGACCGCTTTGAATATCGGCCAATGGCATAAAGCCAACTGTATTAGCATCAGTAAGAGAACGAGTTCTAATTACTGGCAACAGTTTAAGTCTTGATGCTCCTGGTGCTGAGAAGTTGGTTGCTCCTGAAGCGTTATCTAATAGTGACGAATCTTGATTAGAGTCGACTAATGATTCAGTAGTCTCAAATCCAACACGGACATCAGGAGTTAATGTATACTTACTAACAACACCAGATTGATCAGGAGATCTAACGAAATGCCCTTTGTGGTAAACTGTACCACCAGTTACTGCAGCACCGATACCAACTCCTGTAGCGGAATATGCATTGCAGCAACAGTTCCTATAGTATTAGCGGCAACCAAAAATGTAGAAGACGAAGAGTTTCTAAATATTAGTGTTTCGCCATCCTTAAATGACTTTGTTGCGTTGTTCGCGCCAGAGTTTGTATACGAAACAAATACACTCAAGTAGTTAGGAGCGTTACCTTCAGAACCTTCTTCCGCAGCCAATAACTTTGCTGTGAGACCAGTCGCTGCACCAGTAACAGTACTATTAGCGATAACTCCAGAAGAAAAGAAGTCATTGAGCAACAGCACTCTGTTGTTCGCATCTTTATCTCTCAGTTTGACATACTGCCATTGCTGAAGTTCAAGGTCGCAACCGTTCAAAACTGTTCCGTTTGTCAAAACTTCGGAACCAAGACGTTCAACTTGATTCTGCAAGATTGATTGGAGCTGCGTCAGTTCTCTAGCCTGAACAGCATATCCTGGTCTGAAAAGTACTCGATGAAAGTTCTTCGTTTCGTTGAAGTCGTCAAAGAAAGGACTTTGATTGAGGTTTGTCTCGATTGTCATTTAGTTATTACCTTTAAAAATCTAGAATGATTTTAATATCTTCTATTTGTTCTGGAGTTCTTGCAACAGCCCTAATGTTCTCAGTATATATTATCTCACCAGAGAACGTATTAGCTTCAGGACCAAGGATAGCTTCTATCGTAGCAACAGGAGTTTCGCTGGAGCTGTTCAATAAAATATCGTCTTTTGTAAATGCTACATGATTACTATAACTTTGTACACTATTTAGGTAAACACTGTAGAAGGATGAATCAGTTTGCGTCTCATCATCTCTAATATATACGATATGGGCATTAGCACCCTGAACAGCATTAACTAACGAAGCACCTTTTCTTGCGATTGCACCGAGAGTAGTTACAAACTCAAGAGTACCAAGTTCTGCCGCAAGGCGATTTCTTTCATTAGTGATTATATCATTAACCACAAAGGGGTTGACGGGAACATTTCCGTCCATACTTGTGTAAGATATAGTGGCTCTTGAAGTGAATCGTAATGTTGCGGGACTATTTGATGTATTGGCAATAGATTCGACGGCAACGTGGACATTGTTTGAGTTCACTTTAAGAACGGGATCTTTCAATATACTCAAAGTTCTGAATTCAGTATTTGAGGGAATGTAACCAGCACCAGTAGAGGAAACACCTTCACTACCTTTAAACTGAACATTCAGCAAGATTTTATCTGCAGCCAGTTCTCTAACCGGATTTGCTCCGTGACCGCCGAGCGGTGACACTACTGCGTTGGCGGTAGCACCAGATCCATGGATTGAGTTGGATGTGATAACAGCCTTCGCTCTAGTATATTGCGAGCCGACGCTGATTACTGCTACGTTAGATATAGCACCAGTTGCCGAACTCACTCTACTATATGCTTGAGCATTATGACCATCACCAATAATAGTAACTGTTGGTGAAATGATCACTCGCGAGTCTGTATTTGGCGTTGTGGTGAAAGCAGTGTTTACTGTCAATGTTTTGGTTGCGCCTGACCACTGGGTAATTCTTCTAAGTTGACCAACGCCAGTTCCTGATGAAATGTAAACGCTAGAGCCATTATAGAATCCTTGGATCGGGGAAGCACCACCGTCACCTGCTCCTGAAATCTTAAGAGTAGTTCTACCGCCAACCTCAACAACAGCATTAGCAACCTGAAAATATCCAGAACCAAGAGCAACGGTTTCCACAATCTCAATAGAACCATTTACCGCAGCATTTTGGACTGCTGCTTGGCGCGTCTGCTCTGGTGAAGAATCAGGTGTCACAATAGTCTTCACGGGCATATGAACTGATGTTAGAAACTTATCAGCTTCGCCGAGTGAAATAGTGTACATATACTTCCACGTATATCCATCAGATGTTGTGAAAGGAAGCGTGGAGAACCCTGTAGGTCTTACGGAGGATGCCGAACCCTTATTGTTGTAAAGGCATTTATATACATTATACTGATCAGTAAGAACATAAAATTGCCTGTCAGACATTGTAGTATCAGTGTCGCGATACATAGCATATACTGTAGAAGCAATCCAATCGTGTCTAGGTACAACATGAGATACACTTCCGACATCAATCTTCTTAGCACCAATAAACCTTCTGTGCTGTTCGTAGTGTAAATTCTGTTCGCTGTCTACAACAAAACTTGGGTCTGGCTCAGCCGCCCAGTCAACTGTATTTCCCATTACGGCATAAAGTATAACTGATTTTTTGCTTGATGATCCATCTACCGCGTTCAAAGCTTTAACAAAAGCCTGTGCATTATTGATGGATAAATCTTTAGTTGCGTATCTATAATACATTAAGAAATCGATCCTGTCGAGTAATAAACATTAGCTGCAGCTAATCCAGTAGCAGCCCACTGAACTTTAGTGTTCGCGAGAGTGTTGCTTGATACTATATTTAGCGGAATTCTATAGTACTTCTCAGGAGAAACCTCAATTAATATCGTACCATTATTCGCAAGCTTAGACATGAATGTCGTACTAGTTCCGACAACATTAAAGTTTGAATTGCTCAACGCTACAGTTCCGCTGCCCTTTCCTCTAGTACTGTTGTTGGCTGATGTAATGACATCCAACGCAACATTAGAATGCGACTGATACTTACCAAACAATTTCTGTCCGGAAGGGTGGACCAACTTCAAAGCAATATCTTTATATCGCTTCAGCGCAAGAGGAGAAACAATTTGATATGAATACTCTTGATAGAAATCACTGTCTTGAATATAACCGCGTTTGGTTGATACATGACTTCTTGATGAAGAATAATATCCTTCCGAGTTTGCTACATTTTTCAGTGTCAACCTCACAACAGCTTGCGTAGCATCTGGGTGAGATGATTCTTGTATACGAACTTGCTCGAGATGATCATATGAGTATCCCGAATCAATAACCCGCACACCAGTAATAGTACCATTCGCACCAACGCTTGGAGTGATCTTAGCATTCTGACCCAAAATCCCTTCGTCAACAACTTTAACTATCTTAGCTGTACCAACGCTAGTTGTTGTCCTAGCATCAACTGTCCCAGGAACTATAGATGAGTCATACTTATTAAGAGTAATGGTTGCGTTGTTAGCGAAAGATATATTTCCTGGATGTCTCTGTAGAAAGTCTTGCCAAATGCGAACAGTTGTTTGGTATGTTCCATTAGCGAGAACTATTGTCTGAGGTGCTAAATTCTTTCCAGCACCTGCCTTAATTCCTCCACCCGCACCAGTGCTAGTTTGGAATACAGAATCATTAGTATCCAAACCATTTACCTGACTATTTGCGGTTCCCCAATTAGCATCATCAGACTCAATAGTGATGTAGGACTCACCAACACCAAGAATCGCGATATTAGGTTCAATGACTTGAACGGTCGGAGCAACACTGAATCCATCTCCACCAACTTTATTAGAAAGGTTTTCGATTGTTCCGAATGTGGTAGTCTTGAATATCAATGAATCGCTTAATTTTGTATGACGGTTCTCATAAACAGTATTAGAGGAAGTATACGCTACATTAGCAAGTACCGTTGCCGAACCGACCGCACGGACGCCATCAAGTTCTATGAAGGGAGCCATCGGACCAGTGTGGAACTGATTAGATGTGTTCGCGGTATTATTGGCACAAACTCTGTAAGTAGTGAGGTCTCTCCAAACGCCACCCTTACCATAAGCGACGCCAGATAAAGTTGGGTTGAAAGAATCAGAAACAATTAGAGAGGTATCACTAGCTATGCTAACAATTCTTCGACTAGATTGACCGCCAGCTTTTATGACCCCGCCCACGGCAAAGTCTGTTGAGAATGCGGTTCCTGAGCCAGTCACAGTATTAGCTGATGTGCTCACCGTACCAGTAAGGGTAGTATTCGCTGTTGGGTTGTGCTCATATCCGTTGACTATGTTGGCAACAATCTTCTTAACTACACCGAAGCTATGAGTCACTTCATTTGTCTTGATCATATCGGCTGTGTTTGCAGCATAGCTGAATGGGGAGATAGAAACAAGTTCATCGCCCACGCTTATATTTACTGAAGATAGACGCCCCAGCTGAAGAACGTGGCCACCGACAGTATTACTTTGAAAGGCACTAACAGTTCCGACTGACGCGCCAGCTGTGGTGTCGATCTTGACAGTCTCTGAAGTCGCGAAGTTCCTATATGTGTCAACCCGAAGCCAAGTCGCACCAGCTGTCGCGTCAACAAGTTCCACAACAATAGCGTTGGCTTGTGATGTCACACCAAATAACGAATCGCCAACGCTTATCTGCGCGGAATTTGCTATTCTGATTGCAGCGTTTGCATTATCTCGATATACTGAGTTACTAGGCACTTCAGCGTATTCTGGAAACCCGTAGCTCGCTGCGCCAATAATTGTATTGGCAAAGGTATTCATGATGCCAGTACTTGCGTCAGCATAGGTTACTTTAGCACCGCCAGAGCCATAAGTGTTGTTGGCACCAATTAAGTTGGTGTTCATAGATATAGCAAATGTGTCGCCAATATCAGTTTGTTGTAGATTAAAACTTGCTGGCGATTGCCCGTCACCACCGATAATAGAAATTATCGATTCGCCCTGATCCACACCACCGCCAGAAGAAGTATAACCTGAACCGCCATCCGCGATTGAGAATGTGATCGAGCCGCCAAGGTCTATCGTATCAGTTACAACTACTTTACCGAAATCACCAACCTTATCAGACAACAAATCAACAACGTCGCCTTTAGAATATTCACCACCAGGAGAAATAATTTCAATTCTAGATATACCAGCTTCAACCAAAGGAACGTGTCCAGTGCTCTCATCTGTTTGATTCAGAATACGAATTGGTTCTTGGTGGTTGAAGTTGCCCTTCACATTAGAAACAATTATCTGCATAACGTCTCTGTTACGAATCACTCTACCAACTATATCTTCAACTAATGCTTCAGCGCGCGACTCCTGCCCCTGAATCGTTTTTCCGATAAATTTATAATTATTAATATCGTAAGTTGTTACGAGATATTTGTCAAGGTTCCAATCACCATCGGAAACTTTAAGCATTTGATCGGCAGGGTAATTTACCTCAACCGATTCATTGTATATTGTTCTGAACATCAACTTGTATGATGCTAATGACCCACGAGTTACGTTATAATATTTTACATACTTGGCCATAAGCTTTTTGTCAGCAGCAACTTCATGCGGAACTGATGGCAAAAGGGTATCTTGGAAATATTGGATATATTCATCAAGAGTTGTGTTGATGTCCCTGCTTTCCTCGAGATTTTGTAATGCGTCAGTCAACTTCCCGTTTTGCTCAAGGTACTCGTAGTATGCCTCAATGAAAGCAAGAAAGTTCTCACCTTCTTCCTGAAAGAATGCGGGGAACTGATTCTTTACGATCGACGAAAGTTTAGCTTTTATCATAATTAAGTCTGCTCACCAACAACATTAATAACAGCGTCAACGGAATCTAACAATAATATTTGCTTCCGTACAGGTATGACATCTAAATTCGCAGGGGAGACTTTGACTTTCAATTCCAGATCAGAGAACGCTGTTGGCAAAAAGTTCTCAACAGTAACCAGTCCAGTTTCATAGTCAATTGCTCCTGCGCTGGGAACGATATTGACACGCTCCTTAGTATCATTGTAGCGAAAGATACTCACTTTGCCGAGGCTGTCGTCACCTAAAAATGCCGAGAATCCCTCATATGTAAATTCCGAAGAATCCAATGTACCAGTACGGAGAGGATTATTGAAATCTAACGAAACCAGTTCAGCCTTGTTTAAGTTGGGGGTGATTCTTTTTTCAATTTTAATAGAAGCATCATTGTTTAAGACATGACCTCCAGAGGCATCATCCAAAGTTCTTATGAATCGAGAGAACCTGAGTTTTTTACCAAACCTTCCTAGATTATCTGTAGCGAATTTAGCAACAGCCGCACGGGCATTAACCTCAACTGCGCTGTCATTTAATGTAGATTTAGTCACATCATAATATGTGGTTATGGTGGGAATAATATATGTGTAGTCAGCGTCAATGATAACTGGGTCAATAGCTAGTGGTGTCCTATCTACTATAGATGTTCTGATTGACTGCTTCCTGCTGCTGGTAGCAAATTTCTCACCAAAAGGTTTAACCGCAATATACACCTTACCGAATACCGCTGGGGTTGCTAACTCACCGCCATAAGCGATAACGGACTGTAAGTCTGGATTTTCAGAAAGAAGAATCCTTTCATAGTCAGCAGCAATAACAGCTCGGTTTTGAGTTTGGTAATTTCTTGGTGCTTGGAATTTTATTGACTCAACTGTTTCTTGTGGGCGACCGCCAAGAGCACTAGAAGTCACAGAGGTAATAGTCGCAGCAGTATAAGAAGTGCCGATATTCAAACTATCAACACTGAACGAATCAGCACCATTAGTGGCATCACCATTATTCACAAGATATTCCACCTTGACGATATTGCCAGCTTTCAAAGTCTTACCCAAAGAACCAGAACCAAATATTATTTCGTATTTCTCGTCAGCAGATTCCTCTATGAAATAGATTGGAGATGTGGAATATACTTGGGTGATATTTGATGCTTTGTAGAATTCAACAACAGTACTATCAGCAGAAGATTCTTGAACAGATACAGTGATACTTGTAGAATCAACTCCAGCATTAGGAATAATGTATCTAACAGGATTAGATGAACTCACAGTCCACGTGTGCGCCAGAGGCTCGCCTTCTTTAATTGTCAAGGAACCATTAAACACGCCAGCCGAAGTCGCTGCGATATTAGTGGATTTAGGGGTGACGTATGTGTATGTCACATCATCAACAGTTGTCGTAAACTTGGAATTCTTAGGAACAGTAATTTGAATGATCGTTGAGTCAACACCTGTTACGCTAATGGCGATTTCAGCCTGCGAGCCTACAGATGAGACCGGAACATAACCCAGCTCTTTAGCGCGGGAAACTACAGAGTCTCTTTGCTGCGCTGTGTCCAAGAACATTTCATTACCGACCATATTCAAATAATATGCATTATAATGAGTATTGTATGCCAGAACGTCAAGGAGGACAGCCATGGCTGAACCCTCAAAACTATAGTCTTTAAACTGGTCTTGGGTGCTTAAATAAGTTTTTAGATTTTTTCGTATATCGTCAAAATCTAACTCTGATACTTGTAAGTATGTGTTTGCTGACATTACCTGACTCTTTCTAGTATGACATCTAAGATGACTGGTTCGGGATCGTTGATTATCATAAATGCTACGGAAACGATAAGTGCGTGTGTCTCAGGACTTTCTTCTACAAGTACTGCGACAATATCTGCGCGAGGTTCGTAGTTTGTGACAACCTCTCGGATAGCACGCTCCATTTGTTGTTTTATTGCTGGAGTGAAAAGTTCAAAGAGATAATACCGAATGCTACATCCGATATTTGATTTGAATGGTCTTTCGAAATAATCAGTCAACACAAGGGACTTAACAGATTGTCGCACTGAGTCCCTATTAGTTTTCCGAGATACAGCCTGAGTGATAGGATGAGCATAGAACCCCAAATCCAGATCACTGAAGATTTCTTTATTTTTAGTCTTGCCAGCCATATCTCTCTACTTTATGTGTTCTTAGATTCTTGTATCTCTTTGCGTCTGTCTTTACACAACTTACTTATTTCTGCTAATGCCTTTCTTGCTCTGGTGCCAGCCGCTTTATTACCAGATTCAAACTTTTCGCTTTCAGCTGTGTACGTTTCGAATAAATTTGTTAAACTATCGTGAGTATTCATAAAATAAACCTTTACTTTTTTCAATAATATAGTATAATAGAAATGTAACCCTTTAAATGTATATCAACTGTTCTAATTAAGCATCAATTGATAATCTATTTATAAGAGTAACTTAGAACGATTCTACTGTAATGATGTCTCCATTAGAAGTAGCATCAATAAAATTAACGGTAGACCCACCGACAGCAGTAAAATCAGTATTAGCCACCAGCCTGATGCCATTCAAATAAGCACCGACCTTCCCAGCAGTATATGTTAGAGTAGTCCCATCATCATCTGTACCAGAGAATGAGTTGGCACTATTTGTTGAGGTGAATGTGAAAGTCTTGAAGGTGGAAACCGCATCCGAGACTCCTGAGATACCAGATGTATTAAGACGCATCTTAACAACACCGTTCAGCTTGAATACCAACTCACCAGATTCGTTGACGATAACCCAATCGCCGAATACTAGTTGTCCACCTATCGTGCCTACGCTTGTCGTATTGGCAACTTCAATGCCTCCAATTTTAAGCGAGAAGGTTGATTCGTCTAATAATTTAATGGCCATTAATCATCACCTATTGTGGCTTGCTGGAAATACCAGCAGCTAGTCCTTCGGTATCTTTATGAGTATGACCCTTACCAGATATTCCTGCCGAAACGTGATCACCTGATGCGGTAGAGGTTCCAGTAATATTCAGATCGCCTGTCAAGTTTATATCACCAGTCCAGTTTGTCGTTGGTGTATTGACAGTAGTAGTTCCCGCAACTGTAATATTCGTGTCGCCATCTACATATATAGTAACATTCCCTTTGACATGTAATTTATCATCACCAGCTGTTACTGTGTAATTGTCTTTAACAACTTTTGTAACTTTAGTTCCATCTGGGTATATCTCATAAAATGAACCGCTTTTATGAAACTCTTTAATTCTTTCCGCGTCAGCAGTGTCATCATATTCCTTATAGTGACCTGACTCCGTCGACTTGACGTGGTTCATTGGGTACACAGGATTATAAGGCGAGACCGGAGTATCTATTTTATCAACCTCTGGGATAATGGCTGGTATTGCTACCCCACGTGCCCTTGAGTTGACATCAGACTCGTCAAGATATTTTGGATACACCCCATTGGGATCATTGAACCCAATATTTGGATTTGAGCTTGTATTCGGTGCGCCTGCCAAAGTGCCGACAATAGCAGGTTCTTGAGCGCGGTCTCCATCAATGAAGAATCCAACAACCCAAGAACCTTCTACCATTCCTGTCGGGGATATTCCTATTCCACTGATCGAAGCAGATTCTATGCTATTGATTGGCGTTGCCCAAGGAAGGCTATCGGTAGGAATTTGGTCTTTGTCTTCTGTGTGCAAGCCGAATGTGCGGACTCTCACCCTCCCGAGCTGGGCTGGATCATTCCTATCTTCGACAACTCCAATAAACCAAACGAAGTCACCCTTACCGATAAATTGTCTCATGCGCTACTTCTTCTTGCACTTATTCACATTCACAAGGATCGCACTCGCAGTTTTCGCAATCACAATTTTCAGTTTCTTCAACCCATAGTTCGTGGTCATGAGTTGGTTCCTTTATTTCCTGTAGAAATTCTGGAGCAGCTACAGGTGGGGCAACATTCTGTTCAGCAATTTCAGATAAGAATTGTTTTTCTCTTATTGATCCTGGGATTGGCATTATATTTCTCCTAGTTAATTAAAGTTTGGTGCCAGTATCTTTTGCGCACTCAAGTATAGTTGTAAATGAATCAGTTCCGTCAAGCATTATATGTCTCAACTTTGTTATAATGTACTTACCGCTCAAGTATTTATCTTCATCCCCATCTTGGTCTGCTGAGGTGGCTGCGGAGGGTATGCTAAGACGAATGATATTTCCGACATCAAGTTCGCTATCTCCAGGAAGAGAAACCTCAATTACAGTATTGAATATGTGCTGACCGTAGGATGCGCTCTGCCCCATAACCTCATTACTCTTCGTAGGGTTTGGAGATTCATCAATAAACAGTGCATCGACATCATGACCTTTGCGGCTCGTAACCATTCTCACTACTGGAGATGTGTCAAGGCTTCCATTTATTTTGAATGGTTGTAGTTTGGTAAACTTAGGAGCATAGTCATCATAATTGAATATGACTTCTCGCTTCGTTTTCTTCAGGATATCTAGATGAATTGTTTTCGACCTATACAATCCTTGTTGAATATTATCTATAACATTACTTTGCTTGATAACATCAAATGATATCAGTTTAGTTCTATCGAAATTCTCATCACTGGGCGACCCTTTACCTTCGTCCATATTTGATGGGAGGTAACTGTACTCTTCTTTGACTTCCTGCTTAATTAAGTTGCTGAGGTTTTTGAAGTTGAACCCTTCACTATTTTCGTAGAACATAAAGTATGGTATATGATCTTGGGAGTCGGCTTCGCTCGCGAGAAAGTCCAACGTATCATCAACAGTTAAATTTGGAATTATGTAATTCTGTAGTCCTACCGTTTCGTCCACGTCAATTTTCTTTATTAGGCGAATTCCGACAGTGCCTTTGTAGTTTCTATGTAATGCCTTAACGCTATCCGTATAGACGAACTCATTAATTATACTGCTCGCCATTTTGGAGATAAGGTTCCCGCCCTTGCCACCATACGCTCTAGATATTTTATTTGACATAGCAGGGTATGCTTCAATACTGACACCTGAAAGAAAATACACTTCACTTCTTTCTTCAATTCTTTTCCTATCTGTCAACTCATATAAAGCAAAGAAGTGATTTTTATATTCGAGCGTATCATCATTCGACTTGTAAGAAACAACTAAAATTTCACCACCAGTAAATCCACCTTGAATATTAGAATCCTTATCGCCATTCAAAGTATTAATTAAACCAACGGAATCATTTAACACAAGGTCGCATTGTATAAAATGCTCGAACAAATCTTGATAAACACTGAAGTCTACCGCAAGTGATTTAAGGTCGATGACCTGACCGCTCGCAGAGATCAGAGAAAATCTTCGAATATCTATATCGCCAGGATTTCTGTATCCCGAAATTCCTTCAGACATTAGACGCCATTCCTCAGTACATCTTCAACTTCGTCACGGATTTTTCCCAAGTATCTTTTGTCTATCAAGTTGATCGCCCTTCTTGATTCATTTTTCTCCAACTCCCAGTCATATGCAGAGACAGCAGCCTTCTGGTAACTGGAACTGGTTGTAGCGTATGTGGCAGCATCAACAACGACTACACGTTCTTGGATTCGGGTGCCGTCATATTTGGTCGTAGCAGTTGCAGGAACTTTAGCCCCTGCTTCTATACGAGATAAATAAATTCTATGCTCTTGTACCTTCGCTTCTGCCGCAGATATTGATCCATATTTTCCTATGACATAATTACGAAAATCAACAGTGCTTAATGGCCAGTCAAAACGCACATCTTCAATATCATTAAAGTGTGTCACCAACCAAGAATAATTAGCATTGCCATAATACTTCTCTGCGATTGTATCTGGTCGGTCTCCATCCTGTATGTCGTACTTGTAATATACATCACTTCTTTGAGCAGTATCAGAACTCACTTTAAACCTTCGGAGGATATTTGTCAGTTGGACTGTTTGTCCGCGCTTTGTCAAATCATGCGCAGTCTTTGGGAAGTATGAGAAGTAATTTGACATTAGCTTTCACCAGCTTGTTTAGAAGAACTTGCGTTGTAATAGCCAGTATCCATATCACCTCTAGTGATTATCTTAGTTTCTTGGAAAGCCATAGTTATCTCAATGGAGACGGGTTGTCCAGTATCCTCAAAGAACAATGGCATCCCTTCCCCGTTATAGTTGACTGAAAGCGACTTGAGGACGCAAGTGCCTATCCTATATAAGTTTGCGGCAATAGCATCTGCGAATGTTATTTCAAATTCATCAGGGTATTTGAACAAAAGCGAACCAGCCTCATGGCCAGGGTGCATATGCCACTTCAGAACTGCGATTAGTTTTTGAAGAGTTTCGGATTCTTGGCCATTTCTAGCAATAAACTTATAGGTGAAAGAATGCTCTCGCATGTCAACACCTTTAAATAATACTGCCATGTGTGGGTTAATTGCTATTCCTTCATCAACACCAATACCAGAAAGGACAGAACCGCCTGTTCCTAAAGCAGCCAAACCTCCTGCCACTGAACCGCCACCACCTGCCGCTGCAGCTGTAGCTGCGATTGGAGTGATTATTGCCGCAGCTTTCAACATACCGTCATTGTCTTTTGACTTGACTGAGCCAACCGCTGAACCAATCTTGTTTGATATTATCGAACCAATATCGCTGATACCTTGACCTAACTGCGCTGCCGATACCCTGCCAGCTGCCATAGCACCAAGAGCACCCAGACTTTCGTTCTCATATTGTGCACCATAAGTGGCTGTTAAATTATTCGGCAAAGGCAAAACAATATTACGAATAGCATTTTCAACCACAGAAGACTTTCTATCTTCTCGCTTGCGATTCATTACACTAAATATCATATAGTGTTCATTAGTCAAGTCGCTAGGAAATGTAATCGGTTCTTTGACTTTAGAGTTAGAATACAACGGATTCAAAGGCGACGTTATCATATTTCCCGTTGTTTTTTTCTTAACCAGTTCATTGAAGTTGGCGTTTATTGACACACCATTTGGACCTGCCGAAGCCGAGAACGAACCCTTGCCAGCTGCGCCTGCAAAGCTCTCTAAATTTCCACCAACCTGCCCTGCCATTGATTTCCCAGCAGCTGTAAGTTGTTTGAGGTTTATTTTTGCCATGTAGAGATGCCTATAAATATTGCTTTAAGATATACTATTTATAAGAGAAAATATGACTCATTTTTATAAAGGCAAATATCAATGTAAGTTTCCTGATAAATATAAAGGAGACTCCTCAAAGATAACATATCGTTCAAGTTGGGAATTGAACGTGATGTCTTACCTTGACAAAAATCCGGATATACTTTGGTGGGCTTCGGAACCCTTTCCTATAGGATACCGCTCACCAATTGATGGAAAGAAGCACCGATACTTTGTCGACTTCCTGATAAAAACAGTAAACAAAGAAACTATAATGATTGAAGTCAAACCTCACGCACAGACTCGCGCACCAAAAGCGCAAAAGAGGATGTCTAAGAAATACTTAAATGAGGTGAAGACATGGGGTGTCAATCAAGCCAAGTGGGAAGCTGCAATGGAATATTGTAAAGACCGAAACTGGAAATTTCAAATACTAACCGAAAAGGAGCTCTACAAAAAGGCTAAATAGTATATAACAAGAGGCCACAATCATCGCTACTATATTTGACGACATACTTGCTGCTGGTGCCCGAAAGGGGCAGATACCAGCTCGCACGCAGGCAGCAAGAGATTGGTACCGAACAAAGGCACGCGACCAAAGAAGTGCTGCCGTATACCCAGACAATATAATTAAGAGCAGTCTGGGAAAGGCAAACGTATTGATTGGCAGGATGTACCACTTCAAGTATGAACCAAAAACCGCAAAGACTCTTCCCTACTATGACAGGTTTCCTCTTATCTTTATGGTTGGACCAGCTCAAGGTGGATTCTACGGAATGAACTTACATTACTTGCCGCCACAGCTACGAGCAAAATTGATGGACGGTTTGTACGACCTGACAAATAATACTAGATATGATGATACTACCAAGCTGAAGTTGACATATGATCTACTAAATAGTGCTAGCAAGTTTAGGTATTTTAAACCGACATTTAAACATTACCTGAATCAACACGTTCGATCCAAGTTTATCGAAATAGATTCAACAGAGTGGGATACTGCATTATTCCTACCGACAGAAAGATTCGAGAAAGCGAAGAAGACCAAAGTATGGGC
>Ga0114994_10001310_pt1 | contig 17762 bp, 6 predicted proteins | sample ArcticOcean_MG_C_9_FD_87043 | JGI IMG/M metagenome (GOLD analysis project Ga0114994, IMG submission 87043) | Marine microbial communities from western Arctic Ocean - ArcticOcean_MG_CB2_152 | ecosystem: Environmental > Aquatic > Marine > Oceanic | place: Arctic Ocean: Canada Basin | collected...
CGCTCGCGGAGACGTCCGCAGCGGCGCCGGGCAGAGACGATGAGCGCCCCCGGAACGGCGCGCTCGAGCCGCAGCACCAGGACCGCCGTCACGCAGCGCAGCTCGACGATCCCCGGCCGTACGCTCGTCACGGGCGTGACGGCGCGCGAGCGGCCGCCGCGCCCCCGCTTGGGGGACGGCTACGACCCGCCCGGCGCCTCGGACTGCTTCGCGGACGGCACGCCCGCCGTCGGCCAGCCGCTCCCGACGGAGTGGACCGAAACTATTGTCAAGAAGAAGAAGAAGAAATTGAAGCGGAAGAAGATGCCGCCCGAGGTCCTGGAGGCCGTCCACGAGAAGCTCGTCGAGGCCACCAATAGGCGGTGCGACCCGGACCGGGGGGATTTATTTGACGCGGCCGATAAGGACGCGAGCGGCACCATGGAATTAGATGAATTGAAGAAACTAGTAAGAGTGACCCTACGCATACCGCCGGGCGAATTAAGTAACGACAACATCAAAGGCGTCTTCATGGTCTTAGATTACAACGGCAACGGGTCGATAGAAACGCACGAGTTCGAAGCATTCTTAGAACACGGTTCGAACGTGATGCACAAATTGCAGGAAATCCCTGTGGAGCAGACGTCCATCATCTGGCCCGTGGAGACGAACCCGAAATACGGGACGGTTCGTAAACGGGAGCTGGACAAGCCCTGGTTGGAAGATGCGCTGCGGGAGGCAAGGATGGAGAACAAGAAGGATGCAGAGGACCGCGAGGAGAAGCTCATCTTTAGTCTAGCGCGGCAGACCTCTACAGGGCTCGCTTCCTCTTTAAAGGTCCACAACGAGATGACAAGCGTCGCGAACGTGGTTCGGCTGGCTTTGCGCAATAAACATAAGTCATCAACGGAGATCGACGAACTCAAGAACGCGGCGGACGTGCGCAACGCCCGCGAGGTGCTCAAGGCCATCCGCCAGTTCGACCTGAAGCGGGTCGCGGCGCTATTAGCTATTGACGTGCCCCGGCGGGCGACCTGGGGGGAAAAGCGCGAGGGCTACGAGCAGTCCATGCGCTCCTCCCAGCTCCTGCAGTCGCGGTGTTAAGTAGGATACTGTTAGGCAGCTCCGATTCGCAGAGCCGCGCCGTCGCCCCGATGGAGGGCAATCTTCTCCCGAATGGAAGCCTCGTGGCCCGTGAGCGCCTCCGCCGCCGCCGTTGTGAGGGTCGCGAGCTGCGCGTGAATGTCCGCGCCGTCGTCGTTCTTCAGCACGACGTCCCACGGCGCATGCGCATCCAGGCCGCATTCGGACTCGGCGTCGTCCACGCCACTCGTGAACACCCAGCCGCGCGCGCGGCGCGTGTCTTGCGAGGCCTCGACGCGCGCCGTCACGACCCGCGGCACCGCGCCCTGGAAGAACGCGATGTCCCCCGGCCGCCGCGCGTCGGTTATGATCAGGATGGGCCGCGTCGCTTCTGCCAAGACTTTCCGCGCGAAGAAGCCGGCGTCGGCGGCGCGCCGGGCTTCCCCCCAGGCGATCATGCGCGCGCGGTGCTGCTCCTTGTAGGCCGACGCCGTGAGCAGCTCCGCGTAGTCCAAATTATGCTCGTCGGCGTAGGCCTTCTTCAACGGACCGGAGAGGCGGCCGATCTCCGCGACCTCGTCCCCGACGAGCGCGAGCAGCCGGTCGCTGCAGTAGTCCTTGCCGGACTTCCGCTTGCCGGCGAAGATTATCACTAGTTTCACTGGTGTTCGGTCGATGTGCACGTCCTGTAGTGCTGCCATGGTCGCCTGCTGGCTTTTTACCTCGTGCTGGCTTTTTGTACCTGGTGGGCACCTGCAGAGTAGCTGGCTTTGTGCGGCACACGCGTCGCTGGCGCTCGGAGGAGTCGCGAGACGTCACGCGGTGTTCAGCGGCGTGTAAGCGTTACCGTGCGGCTCAAAATTTACTCAGGTTGTTCGGGTGCGGGTTTTGAGCGCGGGTTTTTCGTTCTTTCCAATCCGTACTCTAGCTCCGTACTCTCCCCCCCCGGGCCCCGCCCACTAGTCCTAGCACCGTAACAAAAAGCCAGCGGGGTCCGTACTAGTGGGGCTAGCAACAACAAGCACACACACTCAACCACAGAAAACCAATTAGTCCGCGTCCGAGATATCCCCACCCCCTAGGTCGAGCTGGACCTCGTTCTCCGCGTCCAAAGCGGCGGCCTTGGACGCCTTCACGCCGGTCGACAGGCGGCTCACGACGTCGAAGGAGGCCGCGGTCACCTGTGACCCGTCGTCCGGCGCCTCGTTGTTCATGTCTTTTCGAGCCATCTGCACGAGCTCCCGCGACAGCCCCACCGTGGCGCGCTCGTCCAGCAGCCGCTCGTACTTCGACCCCAATAGATCCAAATCGAAGCGCGAGTCCGCCAGCAGGCCCTTGGTGCGCGCGCCCTCGAGCTTCCGCTGCGTGGATCGCGCTTCGGAGAGGCCGAGCTCCTCCTTCTTTTCCTGGAGCAGGTCCTCGAGCCCCGAATTGCGCTTCTTGAGCTTGGCGCACTCTTCTTGGGAGAGCCTTAACTGGGTCTCCAGGTCCTCGATGCGCAGCGTGGCCGCGGCTAATTGGTCGTCCTTGTCCCTTAGAGCATTGAGCACGCGGCGCACCCGTACATCAGCCTCGATCTGGACCCGCTCGATCCCTAAACCGTCCTCGGTCGTCGCGAAGCGATGCGCTTGCTGCGACAAGCGCCGCGCGCTCTCGCGCCGCTCGCTGGCGTTCGCCGCCTCCGACAGGCGCAGCGTCTCGCGGAGCGCGGAGACCGCGGCCGCCTTGGCCACCGGGCTCCGCTCGGGCGGGCCGTCGGGCGCCGGGGCGCGCTTCAGCTTGCCCATTTTAGCGCTCGCGTCGGTGGCGTCCTGTGCTGCCGGGGCGCTGCCCCCCGAAAGTCGGCAGCAGGCGCGTCGGGAGAGCAGCTGCTTCGCGCCGCCGAGGCTCCAAGGGTGTCGTCCGCGCGGCTGCTGCTCCTCGCTTGTATAGCTGTGCGTGCAAGAGAGCGGTGAGATGCTTAAGCGCTTGGCGCTGCAGATGTTGCGGGTTCGCTCTCGCGCCACGCAGGCATACAAGCGCGAACACATCTGTGATTAGACGGTGGACACACCTACTTACACGGACAGCAAAGGCCCCGGGCGATTTTCCGATTTGTCGTTGGCCGCGGCGCACGGAGGTCAAGACGTCGCCAGGGCGAGCGAGGAGGGTGAGTACCCACCCAAGAAGATATACAGCGCTCCCCCCTCCCGAGAGTTTCTTTCTCAGGTACTAGATACACGAACATCTTCTTATGTGTGATTCTACGAGGCGCGCAGGCTAGTCGTTAAGGATCTTTTGCACGGCCGCATCTTTCATCGTCGTGGTCATGCCGTCCTCCCACACGATGACGTACGTCGCCGGCTTGGAGTCGTCGATCGACTCGACGACGCCGTCGTAGAAGCCCGAGCCGGGGAACTTCTTGTTGACCTTGCGCCCGACGAGCGCGCCGAAGGGCGCCTTGTCCGCGGTCTCCGCCACGCGCGCCTGCTTGGCCGGCGGCGCGGCAGGCGTGCCGCTCGCGGGCGACGCGGCGCGGCCCTTGCGCTTCTTCTGCGTCGCGGGCGCGGCGGGCCTGGCGGCGGACTTCCGCGGCACAGCGGGCTTCCGCGGCGCCGGCGGCTTCTTGATGCGCACAATAATGGGCGCGGGCGCGGCGGGCGCCGGAGCTGCCGGCGCCGGCGCCGGCGCGTTCAGCGCCTCGTTCTCGGCCTCGAGGCGCTTGACCTCGGCCCGTAACTTAGCGACCTCGTCCTCGTCCTCTTCCTCCTCGTCGGAATCGCCCATCCGTCGCTCGAAGGCCTCGTCGTCGTCGCTCTCGTCCATCGCCACGACGGCCTTGCGCGTGCGCGCCGAGGACCGCAGGCCGGCCCGTCGCTTGGGCAGCGGTGCCGCGTCGTCGTCCTCGTCGTCCTCTGCCTCCCATTTTGCCTCGTCGTCGTCGTCGTCGTCATCCGTTTTGGCCGCTCTGGCCGGCGGCGCCTTCTGCTTCCGCGACTCGAGGGGCAGCTTCGGCGCGGCCGGCGGCCGCAGGACCGGCGGCCCGCCCTGCGCGGCGTCCGCCGCGGCCTTGAGCTTCTGGTGCGCGCCGCGCGTCGCCGAGACGTCCGCGTCCAGGTCCGCCGTGGTCTTGGCGTCCGCGAGGTCGAACAAGGTACCGAAATCAGCTAAGGACAGGCGCGGCGTGTCGCGCTGGATCGTGCCCGCGACGACGGCCGGCCCGTCATTATTGTCGATGTCGATGGCACTGGTCGCGTCGGCGCCCGGCTTCGCCACGCCGGCCGCCGCGTAGAGCATGGTCATTACCCTTGATTCGATGGAGTCCTTCATGATGAAATTCGTCACTCGAACCGGGCGTGTTTGCCCCATCCGATGCACCCGCCCGATGGCCTGGAAGTGCAGGGCCGGGTTGAGGCACGGCTCCAGGACAAAGACCTCGGAGGCCGTGGTGAGGTTCAGGCCCACCGCACCTGCTCGCAACGACAAGAGGAAGATCGTCGTCGGCGGGTCCGAACGGAAGTCCCTGAGTGCTCGCGCTCGGGCACTCTGGGACATGTCCCCGGTGATGGTCCGCGAAGACATGCCGTGCTTCGGGAGCTCCGCCCGCAGCCACGCCAGGGTGTCGGAGAACTGGCTGAACACGAGGACCTTCGTCGGCACCTGTGCCTCCTCGTCCTTGTCTTTCTGCGAAATCTTATTCAACTCCGCCACTAATGCAGTGAGCTTGGACGTCAACAGAGACGAGCCACATGTCGTGTCCAGGGCCGGCTTGGCGTCCCCTTGGACCTCGACCTGGGCCTGGCCGATGCCCGTCTGGATGGCGCCGCCCGAGCAGGCCTGGCGCAGCGGCAGCATCAGCGCGTGCAGCGAGAGCATCTTGGAAGTCGGCTTGAAGCCTCGTAATAACTCGGCCGCGCGCTTGCGCGCGACGGCCTCTAGGCGCGTGTAGGCCGCCCGCTCCTCTGGAGACGCCGTGACCTCGAAGATCCGCTCCGTTTTGGGCGGCAGTTCCAGTAACCGCGATCCCGTCAAGGCGAAGAACGTCGGCGACTTTTCGCAGGACAAGGCCGCAATTCTATCAGCCGTAACACCGCTACACGTACGGTCCCGTCCTAATAGTTCAATGGCCCATGTCTTGTAGGCCGGCGAGAACGTTTTTATTTTGCCAGGAACCCAACGTAATAAAGAATTTCTTTTAAGAAGCTTCGGATCGTTTTCCCGCAAATACGCGCGCACGTCATTTTCTTTCCCGACCCATTTGGTACCGTACTGCGACGGGCCGTACACAGCGTGCTGGTCCCGACCATACGTTTCGTCGTCGGTAGGCCTCGCATAAGCGTGGAAGTGCTCTCCGTTTTTAGAAATACGCTTGCGCCGCCAGTCGCTCTTGTCCAGCGCGTCCCAAATGACGAACCAAGGGGCGTCCTCCGTGCCCTCGGCTTCCTCGGTGTCCTCGTCGTGGACCGGTACCAATGCCATTACTCTGTCGCCGTCGCACCATAAACAACCCGTGCGCGGTGGCGCCTCCACCAAGTCCGCCGGGACCGTTCTCAAACTAGGAGCGCCGTCGAACGCCACCCGTACGTCCTCGCCGTCAATACTTTTGACAACACCGCCGCGGAACGCGCCGCAGTCCCGGTGGTACCTGGCTAGACATCTAGAACCGACGACGGGCCCTTGCCTCTCCGTGAGTCGCGCGAAGGCCGGCCGCGGCGTCAGGTCCTTGAACACGTCCTTCGGGTCGCCCCGCGCCCGGTAGCCCTTTTCCGCCATTTTTAGCGTGACGTCCGTCGACCCTTCCTCCGGGTTTAAAGGATCAATGCGCCCGGGTTGCACCGCGGTCACGCGGCACAGGCGGTAGCGCTCGGCGCCCTCGGAGCCCTCCACAAATCTTAAAACGGAATCGCCGACCGATGGCCGCTCGTTTAAGTCCTCGTACGACGCGTCGGGCTCCACGTGACAAGCGGCCGCGCCAACCTCTCTTCCAATTGAGGTTGGGGGGTACCGCGTCCGCTCCTGCACATACACTTTGCCCGGTGTGCGGTCGTGTCTCTTGGCCAGTTGCAACCGCCGGAAGTTTCCGGGCGACGCCGAGGCGTCCTGGCAGACCTCCGAGTCGCAGTGGCCCACGATCACATGCGCGCCCTCCAACGAAGACCCGTCCGTCGTCTCGAGGGGTTCCGGTAAAGGCGCTGTCCATGGCACCACGTCCGCGGCCACCGACGACTTCGTGCCGCCCTCCAAATCGTGCCGGATCAGCCGCTGCTCCTTGGAGTGCCGGATCTGGACCCGCCGGAAGAACGCGAAGGCCTGGGGCCGCTGGCCCAGGAAGTGCTTGAAGCGGCCCATGTCCGTGGCGACTGGAGGTTCTCTAGACTGAGAGGTGCGGGCGTCCCGGAGACGCACCACCGCCGGTGCGCGGACAGCATCCGCACCGCCTTGGCCATGGCCGTGTTCGCCTCCTTGATGACATGACTTTCATCTAGAATAATCCTCCAAAAACCTAATTTAGCCAAAGGCGGCACGTAGTTCGCCCGCCCCTTCTTGGCGATCTCGGCCTTGGCGAAGCCGCTCCGCGCGTTCATATCCGAAACCAGGACTTGGTACGTCGTAATAACAATGTCGTTGTCCCTTAGAATAGCGGGGTCCGTGGTCCGTTTCCCGCCGTAGTACTGGTAGACCTTGAGCGTGCCGTCTTTTGTTTTATCTATTGCTCCATCATACCACTGCGACACCAACGACACGGGGCACACCACGAGGGTGGCTCGCGTTTTGATGGCGCCCTGGCCGTTCAAGGACCCGGCCGGCGGGCCCCAGAGGAGCGGCGAACTTAGAGCCGGCGCCGGGTTCAGGAGCACCACGGCTAAGGATATGATCGTCTTGCCCAGGCCCATCTCCTCCGCTAAGATACCGCCCCGAGGCGTCGCGGGCGCCTTTTTGAAAAAGTCTTTAAGGTCGGCGCGTACCACAGCCTTTTCGTTGCGGGTTCGCCGGGCGCGCCGAAGCGCCCGGGCACCGCCGCGTACAAGTGGCTCTCGATGCCGCCCTCTAGCGCTTCCTGGTCCAAGCAGAACTGGACGCTCTGGCGCTGGTAGTCCCTTAGTACAACCTCGAGCTGCTCCGGATTTTGGGGGACCTCCGCGTGGCACACGTTCTCCAGATGCGTGATCGCGCCCTGCAAGCCGTGGGCGCGGCCCCCGGAGTGGAGCCGCCGCGCCTCGTTCCAGACGCCCTCGAGCATGGCCTTGAGCGACAGGTCCGTGTCGGCCCAGCCGCCGCTCTGCGCGCCTGCAGAACTTGCCAGCTTCGCGGCGCCCGTCGCGGCGCCGGGCGCATTCAGGTGCCGTTTGTGGACGGCCATCACCCTCAGTTTTAAGGCGGGGTCCGACGGCGCGCCGCGCCGCCGCCGCGACGTCGCCGCCTCGTGCGGGTCGGGCTCCAGTCCGCACCGCTCCAATAAATGCCGGCCGAGGTTCTGCCGGCCGTGCACGTCCTCCATGTGGCCGCCCCGCCGCCCCGTGAAGCGCTGCTCCATCGGGTGGAAAGTCGCGGCCGTCAGCGCCAGTTTGGTCTTTACGAGGACCCTGGCCTTTTGTGTAAGTGTCGCCGGCAAGAAGGCCATCTCCAGTAAACACAGGCCGATGTCCGTTCTTTTAAAGCGCGCGTGCTCCAATAAGCGGACGATCGGGGCCTTCTTGCCGTCCACCTCCGGCGGCACGGTGAAGAACGCCAGCGCGTGCTCCTGCGGCGCCTGCTGCAGCGTGGCGCCCCGCGTACTTTCGAGCACGCTCTCCCCCAGCAGCTGCTCGTAGACGATGCGCTCGCTCCGCGCCTCGAAGCGCTTGATCGTCGACGCGTCGAAGTGCGCGGCGCGGTTCTCCCTCTGCACCTGCGTGTTCCCGAGCAAGCTCCGTCGCAGCGTGTACTCGCCTTCGGCCTCTCCCACCACGAACATGGCGTCGTCCTTGTTCGAGGCGCGCGTCAGGGCGGCGCTCTGGCCCGCCCGCTCGATGACAGCCTTGCTGGCGACGACTGGGGGCGCGCCGTCGAGCGCCTCCACGACCTTGCCCGCGAAATTCTCGATCACGGGCCCGCGCATCGCGCCGCCGCAGGCGTCGCACGCGAACACCTTGTGGAGCGAGTGCGCGCGGTCCCAGCCCCACTGCGGGCCCTGGTAGCTGAAGCCGCAGCACTCGCAGTACGTCGAGCGGTGGATGACGCCCGCCGGCGGGGCCTTGACGGGCCACGCCTTGCCGCGCATGCCACTCGCCTTGGGGGGCACGGGCAGCTTGGGCCCCTTGTCGCCCCACGACGAGAAGTCCTGGATGGACCACTGCGCGTAGGGCTTGCCGAGCTTGTAGATTTTGCGGCCCGCACTAACCGACGCCGGCTTCCAGACCACGACGCCGGAGGTGGCCTGCGTCCCGCCCGCGCGCGCCACGCGCACCGCTTTTAGTATAGGGTGGTTCGCGCGGACCGCGGTGACCAATTCGTTGAGCGCGCCGTCGGCCGCGCCGTTCTGGAGGTAGTGCGCGGCGCCCATCACCGGAGCGCTTCCATAACGGCCGAGGGAGTCGTCGCGGAGCACGGCGTAGAGCTCCCGGGCGCCCTTGTCGGCGGCGAAGGCCGCCAACCCGTCGCGCATGGCCTTGCGCTCGGCGGCCTGGCTCGGCGGCGCCGGGCGCGCGGGCGCGGCGGCGGCGGCGGCGCTCTTGTAATAGCCCATGCCCAGATAACTTTGCTTGAAGCTGTAGCCCGATATCGGCCCTGTGTAGCGCTTTGAGGGGATGAAGGTCGGCTGGTGCGTTGAGAAAGTCCGGGCTGGTACCGTGAGCGTCGACTGCGCGGGCGGCGGCGGCGCCCCGCCGCGCTTCATCTCGTTCCGCCGAAGTTTCCAGTAGGCGGCGTTCGGGCCCTTGTCCGTCGCGTCGCAGTGCGTCGCCCAGGTGGCGCAGTCCTTCGCGGGCTTGTCGCACACGTAGCAGAAGCACGTGTCGCACTTGGATTGGTTTCTGGGTGTTTTATGTAACAACTGGCCGGGCGCCGGCGCGACGAAGGTGTGCGTCTCGCAGGCGCACCGCGCGTGCGTAAACTGCGCCTTCTGGCCCGCCGGGTTCGGAATAAAGACGACGTCGTCGTCGGAGTCGGACATAGTGCACGTCGGCGGCCTCTATGTCTTGTGGCGCGTCGCTTCTGCGAGCTCTTCTTTTCCGCACAGCGGTCGCGGCGCGCAAAAGGAGCTTGACGAGCCTCTTTGGCGCGGAGCTGCTGTGGGCGCCGTCGAGGCGAGGCGCAGGCTGGAAATTGGCGCAGGGCTCAGTGGCAGTCCCGTGGAGGCTATGCGGCCAGTCTGCGTGAGTCTGGTCGCGATTTGGCAGCGCTCTACGAGGCTGACCCGCTCAAATCAAATGGTTCCGCAAATACGACGCGGGTTTTGTCCAGACCCGCACCTATAGTGACTCAAATCAAGGTAAGCATTAGCCCTTCCCCCGGGAAAACAGCCCCGAGAAGAAATTGGGAGGCCTCTCTGGCGCGTCGGTCGGCGCCTCCACGACACGCGGTGTTGCTGAGGGCTCGCGCGCCGCCCACTCGGCGCGGAGCGCCTCGACGAAGCCCGGCAGCGCCGCCTCGAGCGCCGGGCAGTTACAAGCCGCCAAGGCGGCGAAGTCCCCCGCCGACGAGGCGTGCGCCCGCGCGAGCGCCGCCACGTCGTCCGAAACGTCCGCCAGGTCCACGGGCAGGTCCAGCCGGAGCCGGTCCACGAATTTTTCGAGCCAGTCCCCGAGCGCCCGCCACGTGACCACGTCGGCCTCGGCCGCCCGGTGGGCCACCGCCACCAGGGCGTCGAGGATGCGCCCTATACAATCGTCCCACACGAACGCCCGGTCGCTGTCCGTCACCAGCGCGTCCTCCGCGGCGGACAGCGCGTCGCCCCACGCTCCAAAAAGCTCATCCAAAGCGTCGGCGGCCTTGACGGCTGGCGCCGTCAGGATGCGCGCGAGCGGCTCGAGGAGGGCCGGGTACGTATTGCAGACAAACGACGCGTACGCGTCGTCCCCGTAGGCCTCGACGAGCGCTTCGGCCCGCCGGCGGTAGCGCTCGACCTCGGACGCGTGGTCCTCTCCTAAATCAGCCTCGGCCACGTCTTGAAGATCGTCCGCGAGGCCGTCCAGGCCCAGTCTCGCGCGCGCCAGCGCCTGCGCCACGGTCTCGGAGCCGCCGCGCGTCACCTTGCGCCGCGCCATTAAGTCCGCGAGGCCCCCGACGAAGCTCGACGAGTTCGGCACGACGCCCGCTCGGAGCGCGGTTGCCACCGTGTGGCGCGGCACGGCGTCAAACGCCTTCTGCGCGCACTGCAACGCGTCCGTGCGGGGCGCTAACATGCGCCCGACGCGGCGCAGGAGAAGGAGTCTCGCCCTTTGACACACGTCGCACAGCTCCGCCGGCAGGTCGTCGACGGCGTCGCCCGCGCGCAGGACCTCGAGCACCGTAAATTTTCCCTTGGAGAGCGCGTCCGCGGCACCCCCGCACGCTTTGCGGAGCGCGGCTTCCAAGGACGAGTCGTCGCCCACGGCCTCGCGCGTCGCGAGGTAGAACACGGGCCGGGCCACGAACTGCACTAAATGGTGCCGCGCGCCGTCTTCGCCGCCCGTTTCGCCGGCCACGGCCTCAGCCTTCCGCAGCAGCTTCGGAATCTCCCGCAAACCAGCGTCGACGGCGTCCGCGGGGACCAGGGGGCACCGCTTCAGCTCGGCCAGCGCGCCCCGTAAAACCGGCGCGTCGCCCTCGCCGCTGAAGACGGCGTCGACCTCGTCGCCCAGCGCGTGCTGCAGGAGCCACGCTAATGCCAGAGCGTTCGCCGCGGGCGCTTGCGTAGTTACCATACCCTTATCGACCCAGGTCGTGGTGCCCGCGGCGTCGTCGACGTCGTAGTCGCGGCCGCTCCGCGCGTCGCGGTGGCGCGTGGAGCCCGGGGGTGGCCCGCCCGTAGCGAAGGAATGCGCGGCATTGGCGACGCGTTGTTCCGTCGCGACGCGCTTCTTGGTCCGTGTAAAAATATCGTTTGACAGCGCCGCCTCCCAGCGCCGGCGCAGCGCCTTCCGCCGCGGCAGCCACAGCTTGAGCGGCTGCTGCGCGCCCGCGACCGTGAGCGTCACGTCCGAGATGGAGTAGGCGCGGTCCACGCGGCTCTTCTCGATCTTCGTAGTGGTCATGACGCCGTCCGCTTCCATGTCGCCGTCAGGCCGGGGCGCGAGGCCCGCCGGCGCCGCGTCCACGCGCCAGCACCGGAGGCGCCGTTTCTCGAAGAGCTGCACGCAGACCGTCGGCGCGACCTCTAGCGGCCAGCGCCCCAAATGCATCATGGAGGTGAGGAGCGGGGCGCTGTCGTCTTGCTGCAGAAGGGCTGCCCCGTCGACCGTGGCATCATCATCGTCGTAGCCGTCGAGCTTCCGGGCACGCAGCATGCCTGCCATGGTAGTTGCTCTGGTTGCCTGTCCTGGCTGTTGGTTGCAATCGATTCGTTTAGACGGGTTTTCTTCACGGGTTTTGTATCACCAAAAAAACAGCGCTGCAGCCTGCAAAAGCCACGCAGCAGTGCACTAGACACGGAGCAGTGGACCATGATGCGCCTGCTACCCTTCCTTACGTGCGTAAGAGCCTTCGCCGCGCCCAGGCGCAGTGTACAAAGAGCACTCGCATTGAGAGCCGGCGAAGCCGATGACAAAACATTGTACGCACTCGGCGTCAACGTCGCCACCCAACTGAGCGACATCCGGACGATGTTCACCAAGGAGGAGATCCCCAAGATCGTGGAGGGCATCACGGCCTACCTCAACAAGGACGTGATGGACCCCAAAGACATTCTGGTCGAGCAGGGCAAGAACATCAACGACCTGATCCAGGGGCGCATGATGGGCATGCTCGACGAGGAGAAGGCGCGGGGCATGGCGGCCGTTTTGAAGGCCGCCGCGGTCGAGGGTGCCAAGCAGACGAAGACCGGCTTGGTCATCGAGTCGGTCAAGGACGGCATCGGGCCCCAACCGACGGCGGCCTCGACCGTCAGCGTCCACTACGTCGGCACGCTCATCGACGGCACGGTCTTCGACTCGTCGCGGGCCCGGGGCGAGCCCGCGCAGTTCGCCGTCAAGCAGGTCATCGCGGGCTGGCAGGAGGCCCTGCAGCTCATGCAGGAGGGCGGCACGGCCAAACTCACGATCCCCTGCGACATCGCCTACGGCGACGGGGGCTCGCCGCCCAACATCCCGGGCGGCGCGACGATCTGCTTCGAGGTGGAGTTGATCAAGGTGCTGTCGGGCGGCGTCGGGGGGTTGATTCTGTAAGAACTTTAAATTTATGCAGAGCGAATTGCAGAGCGTCGTCGGCGCCGGTTTAATCTTATAAGTTTATGCAGGGACTAGCGCGCCCACGGCTGCCACCACGGCGCTCCACCGACCGGTGTCTTAGCCGGCCGGACGGCCGCCTCCATCGGCCCGAGATCTTCGATGTCGCCCGCGGCGTCGGCGTCGTCGTCGGCGTCGTCGTCCTCCTCCTCTGCCATGCCCCGGTACGCTGCGTAAGAGGAGGCGCGCGCGATCGTATAGAGCCGATGTGAAGCCTTCTGGTCATCAAAAATCGCCTTGGGGACGATCTGCACCTCGACGGTCATCGCCGCCAACCCCGGCGGTTCGAACCGAAGGTTGATGTGCAACGTGTACGGTTTGGCGTGCTCCGCCAGCTTGTTCTTGAGGCGCACGACCTTGAACGGACCATCGGTCGACAGGGCCTCGTAGGCGGCGACGGCGAGCGCCGCGGTCTCGACGACGACGGACGCGCGGAGGCAGTCGCCGAGCCGTTCCGCGCGCGGCCACGCCGTCTTGTCGTCGCGGCGGTACTCGTCGACCTTGGCGCGCATGCGCGCCGGGTGCTTGATGGCGAAGTTAGCGTCGCACGCGAGCTCGACGCCGGCGCCGCCCGGCGGAAAGAGCTTCTCCAGCGCCGCGCGGAAGACGGGGAACGCCGCGGTGGACAGCGCGTGCAGCGTCTCGACGCAGACGGCCGCGTCGAGCTGCGCCTCGAGCGCGGGCCCGCCGACCTCGTCCTTGAACGCGTGGAGGTTCTTGCTCCGGAGCGCGGGCTGGTGGGCGTCGCCCGTGTCGAAGGACTTGAGGGCCACGAGGGCCGGGCCGCCGTCCTCCTCGCCGAGGACCGCGCGCGCGGCCGTCGCGATGCGCGCCTGGGCGCGGTGGTTCAAGTCGTGCGCGACCATCGCGAGGTCCAAGAACCGCGCGAGGCGGCGCGGCCGCTCCCGCTGCGCGAGCTTGCCAGCCACCGAGACCTTCTTCGCGGCGTGGAAGAACTTCTCCGCCAGAGCGCTGGTCGGACTGACGCCGTCGCTCCGGGCTTCGCGTTGCGCTGGCCGGCCGTCGGCCTTGCCGGCGTCGCGGAGCAGCGACCGCGCCGAGAAGTGCGAGCGGCTCCGCAATAAAGCCGGGTGCCCGGCGCCCGGCCCGCCCTGCATCATCCCCAGGACCGACACCGTCCTCATGATTCCCCCACCGACACCGTCCTCCTCCTCGAGGAAGAAGAAGGGCCGCAGCGCCAGGGCGTAGATCCCCGCCAGCGCCTGCCCGTTTACTGGCCGCCCCAACTTCTGGTAGGCCCCAACTATGGAAGCGTCGCCCACCAGGCTCCGCCGCAGGGGCCCCGCGACGGCGTCCACGCTGGTGTCGACCGCGCGCGCGTTGAGTTTTGCAATGCCGTGACTATGCACGTAGGCCTTGGCGCGGTAGAGCATGGACCGGACGTGCCACTGCATGACGTCCGCGGCGGCCACGTCCTCGGTCCAGACGCCCTCGAGCTTTAGTAATGTGTTCGCGAAGTAGTCCCAGCCCTTGTCGTCGAGGTCCCCCTCAAAGACCTCGCGCAGTGTGCGCCGCCCGCACTTCCGCACCACTTCGGCGATGCTCTGGCGGTGCGCGCCCGCCAGCAACTCCTCGACCTCGTCCAGGTTCACAGGTGCTCTTATTCTTAAGCGGCGCGCCACAGATCTATAAGACTCCGTGCGGTAGGCTCGATACGCGAAAGGTAACACCGACAAGTTGAGCGCAAACACGAGGATCGCGACCACGGACGCGGTTTGTCCCTTCAAAATGGGGTCGTTGCCCACGACACTTACGGCCATTAAAGCGATGGAGAACGTGGCCCGCATCAAAGCTTCTACTACTAACTGTAAACCTGTGGACGCATACGGCCGGAACTGCAGCACTAACGTCCTATGCACCACGATGACAAAAAACGACATGATCAGCGAGACGCCCCGGTCCGCGAAGATGAGCATGCCCGTCACCAGACTCCTCGCAACTAATGCCGCCACCTCGAACCACCAGAACTCGGGCTTCGTCGTGCGCGTCAGGAAACCCAACGCGGCGTCGTGCACCGGGGCTTGAGTCTCTCTCGCTTTCGTCCGCGCCCGGTACAGCCAGCCGAAGTAGCACAACGGCACGCCGACAGCGTACACCACTAAACATACGCGGGCGTACGTCTCGTAGTGGGCGTGCTTCTCAGCTGAACTTTCTTTATAATAGTCGTCGTACTCGGGCGGCGAACGCGGCCGGGAGGCATGGTCGCGCGAACAACTAATGCTGTAGTCCGCCACGAGGTACCTTAAACCTGTCTTGTCGTTCTGATTGCCATCGATCATGTAGTTCTCCGAGCAGTTGAAGGTCTGGAAGATGGCACTGCAAATGCCGCTGTGGAACATCGTCAATACAGCAAACACGACCATGAGCCCCGTGTCCAGGTCCTGCTGGACGCTCAACAAAATACGCTCATACCATGTCAGGTCCTCGTCTTTTAGATCCACGTCCGACACCATGCGGGCGCCCTGGCTTCGGATCGATTCGGCCGCGGGCGGTCCCCCTTCTTCCTTAAGGTGCGACCGCACTTTGACCAGGCCCCTTAATACAGCACAAACCACCACCACCACAACTAGAGCCGGCGCCAATAGCGTCCACCACAGGAGGAAGTGGAAGTACTGGAAGGTCGAAGAACACCCGAGGATGGCGGTGACGGAAGACAAATCCAAGGAAACAAAGTCCAGCGCGAACATGTACTCGAGCAAGGGATCGGGCAATTCCACCTGGTGGATGGCCACGAAGCGCGACATGGTCACGAAGAAGAAGACAAATTGAATAGCAACGGCCTCGAACCAGTCCCGGTGGAAGCGCGTCCGCAGGGCCTTGATGCCGAACAATACACCGAACCAGGCCGCGATCAAGACCAAAGTGGCAATGAGCTGCTTGGCCAGCTCGCCGGTGTCGTCGCAGCTCGTGCAGCCCGCCGTGTCGTCGCCGAAGCGCGTGCGGAAGTGGCCGGGCTCGCACAGCTTGCACAGCGGGCCCGTCGCGTGCGCCGAGCAGAAGCGGTCGCCGTAGGGGCCCTCCCGTGTTACATTGGTGGCGTTCGTCTGGGGAGCCCACCCCTCGCAGGCGTTGTCCTTCTCTGGGCACGGGTAGACGACGGTGGCCGCGGGGCTGAAGCGGAAGTAGCCCTCTTCTAATTGTAAAGTTGCCACGGTCCGCGTCGCCGGCGTGTCGCACCGCGTGCCCTTCAATTTAAAATTCCCGTCGTCGGCGTCGCACTTGACGCACTCCTCGCCCACTAAAACGTAGTTCTCGGGGCAGCACCGCGACGCGCCGGGCTCGGGCGCGTCCATGCCCGCGGAGCACGCGACGCACGACGCTTCATTGAGGGTGTTCCGGGGCAGGCTCTGGTAGGTCTGGACGGAGCACGCCTCGCAGCTGCCAGTGGAGTCGTCGAGGTAGGAGCCCACGTCGCACCCGGCGCACGCGCAGTCGCTTGCGCGCTTCGTGCCACCATTCAGGTCGTAGCAGGCGCCGTCCGCGCAGGTCAAGCCCTGGGCCTCGCAGTCTCCGCCGTTCACCGGGCACGCCGCCACTGAGTAGGCCGTCGCCCGGAAGCCATCAAACGGCTCATTGTCGAGCAAGACGTCGTTCTTATCCGTGTCGAGGGTCACGGTGACGCTGTTTCCGGATAATTCGTACGTCGCCTTGGCGAGGACTTCGCCATCAGCAATGGAGACGCGGTCGCCCTTTCCCGTAGAACTATCGTATGGTTCGAGGTCCAGCGTCTCCACGACCACTCTAACCCCTTCGCCCGCGGCGGCCTGGAACTCCCACGTACAACTCTGCTCGGCGGGGACCGGCTCGCCCGGCGCCTGCGAGACCATGACCATGGACCGTGCGTCGGTCACCACCGGCGCCCGGTCGAGGCAGTGGGCGACCGAGCACTGGAGCCCGCCGTAGCCCTCGGCGCAGGCGCACTGCCCCCCTTCGCACGTCCCGTACATACAGTCCGCGTCGCTCGCGCAGGCTGCATCCTTTGCGACGTAGGTCGCTTGAAAGCCGCCGCGCCGGCCCTTGTCATCTGACGTAAAGACCAGGCTGGCCTTCCCGTCCGTCGTCGGCACCGTGATCGTCGCGGTGTCCGAGGTGTCGCCGGAGAGGCGCGCCCACTTCTCGCCATCGCCGTCACCGCTCTTCACATCAACAAAGTCGAAAGTCGGCTCGACATCGTACGTGATGGTGAAGGAGACGTACCCAAAGCTCGTACCGACGTCCGCGACAAAGTGGCACTCGACCCCGTTCCCGTACGGAGCGCCGCGGTCGGGCGCCGTCGGCGACGATCGGAACTCGCCCGTCGATGCTGTCCGCGTGGTCGTGCCGAGGCAGCTCGCGAGCGAGCAGTCGGCGCCGCCGTAGCCGGCCTCGCAGGCGCACAAGCCCGAGGCAGTATCGCACGTTCCGTGGGCACCGCAGAACGCCGCATCGCAGCTGGACGCAGCCGCGTCGTATGTCGCGCTCCAGCCGTCGACCAACGGGTAGTCGAACGCCTTCTCCGTAACAGAATCCGTCGTGAACTTTACCGTCATGGCGCCGGTCGTGCGCAGCGGTGGCCAGTCGCGGTCGAAGCCGTGGAGCTTCGCGACGAGAGTAGTGCCATCGAAGACCTCGACGGCGTCCCCTGCCCAAACGCGGAACGTGTCGAAGCTCAGCTCGACGACGCCGCCGGACGCGATGCGCCACTCGCACGCGAGGTCGTCGGAGTACGAGGTCGTGGCACCGTCGGTCAACGTTCCGGTTGTGGCCGTCAGGTCCACCAGGCCAGCACATGTCGAGTCGCCGCTCGTTAAGATTGAGTCGATGTCCCGGTCATCGTCAGCGTCGAGGATGTCGACGTCCACGGCGTCCAGGCCGTCTGCAAGGAACTGGGCCGTCGTCGTGGCCACGTAAAACGCGTCGACGTCGGCGGTGCCGGTCGGCGCGACGGACGCGATGTTGCCGATGTCGTAGAGAAAGTCCGCGGTCGCGCGCAGCGCCGCGGCGGTGCCGGTGCACGCCGCCTGCGCGGCGCCGAGGAAGCCGCAGCTTAGCATGTCGTCCGCAGCGACGAATTCGAACAGTGCGAGGCCATTTTCCGCCGCCTCGCGCTCGGCCAGCGCCGGCGCCGCCGAGTCGCCGTACGCGGCGGCGACCGACGCCAGGAAGCCCGTCGCGCCGTCCTCGTCCTCGTCGCCGTCGGAACTTACGCTACTGTCCGGGTCCCAACGCCGGGTCTCGTCGTCGCCCTTGAGGCCCAATTTTCCGTTGAGGTAGTCCGCGTCGAGGCGCGAAACGCCCCCCGCGATGTGCGCGACGACG
>Ga0114994_10001311_pt1 | contig 17760 bp, 15 predicted proteins | sample ArcticOcean_MG_C_9_FD_87043 | JGI IMG/M metagenome (GOLD analysis project Ga0114994, IMG submission 87043) | Marine microbial communities from western Arctic Ocean - ArcticOcean_MG_CB2_152 | ecosystem: Environmental > Aquatic > Marine > Oceanic | place: Arctic Ocean: Canada Basin | collected...
CTTAAAAAGTTTTTTTTAATAATTCTACTAAATTTTAGGAGTTTATATCAATGTTAAAACCTAAACGTAAAATTTTACGTCAAGAAATAGAGAAAGACCCATTCTTAGACACTTTATTTTCTATAAAACAACATTTTGAAATACATAGAAAAATATATTTACGCTCGATCACAGCATTATTTACTTTCGTACTTATTTTTAGTTTCTATTTTAAATCTCGCTCAGAAAATGCTATAGACGCATCAGTAGTATTAAATAAAGCAATGGTATTTATGGCTCAAAAAGATAATTTAAATGCGATGATTTTTTTGCAAGAGGTGAATGATAAATATATAGATACGAATGCAGGATTAGACGCATCATACTACTTAGGAAAAATTTATTTTGAAAGGGAAGATTATATTCTTGCTCAAAGCTTTTTTAAACAATACAACAGTAAAGGTAGTAGTAAATTATTTTTAGGTGCTTCTTGTAAATCATTATCTTATATATATGAAATTAATGGTGACTTAGAAAATGCTATTAAATATCAAAAGCTACAATTAAAGTATATTAGTTCAAATTTAGATAAAGCTCACGCCAATATTAACTTAGCAAAAATATTTTTTAATATGGGTGATATAAAATCGGCTAAAGTATTAATTAAGCAAATTATTAAAGATAATTCAGACAATTTTGAAATTATTCAATTAGCTGAACAAGCATATGGATCAATTTTAGCAAAATAATCTATAGAATTAGTCTTTGAAAGAGTCTATTTAAAATGTAAATTCTCGCCTGAAAAGTGGGTTATCTGACCCACTTTTCTTTTAATAAGACAATTATGTTTAGCTTAAAAGAAAAAATAGCCAAGGTTATACCAGAAAATTTATTTTTTATAGATTTAGTTGAAAATAAAGCTCAGTCTAGAATAAAAATTATTATTGATGGTATGGATTCAATTGATTTACAAACAACCACATCGATTGCTCGATATATCCGCAATTCTGAAATTGTTTCATCTGAGTACCCTGATGGTGTCCAAATTGAAGTTACTTCGCCAGGCATTGATGCACCTCTGGTGTATCCTTTTCAATTCAAAAAGAATATTAATCGTTCTTTGAATGTTAAAACATTTGATAATATTGAACCTTTTTTAATCAAGCTAACTAATGTTTTTAAAGATAGCTTTGAGGGGACATTAGTCTCTGGTGTTAAAAGTCGTTATAAATTTGAAGAAATTGAATCGGCTACAATTCAAATCAAATTCTAACCTATTTAGGAGGCGTTTTGGTAAATAGAGAATTAATTGAAGTTTTTTCAGAGATTGCTCGAGAAAAAAATGTGGAACGTTCTGAACTTGGCTCTATACTTGAAGGACTATTCCTTCACCTCGTAGAGCGAGAACGAGGAGACTCTAGCAATTGCAGTGTAATCGTAAATCTTGATAAAGGTGAATTTGAAATTTATGTAGAGAAAACTATTGTTGATGATATTGAAGATCCAGTCATGGAGATTACATTAGAAGAAATTAGCAAAGTTGATGCTGAGATGGCAAATGATCTTGAGATTGGTGATACATATGTTGAAATAATTGATCCTATGATATTTGGTCGTAGAATGATCCATATGGCAAAACAGTTTTTTTCTCAAAGGCTTCAAGATGTTGAGAAAAAATATATTTATGAAGACTATGCTAATAGAGTTGGCGAGATAGTTATAGGTACAGTACATCAAGTGCAGCGTGATAATGCTTTTGTAAATATTGATCACGCTGAATTAAGAATGCCACGTAAAGAGCAGATAAAGTCAGAGAGATATCGTCGAGGAGATTCTATTCGCGCTGTAATTAAGTCTGTAGAAATTACTTCTAGGGGACCCGATATAGTTATATCAAGAAGTGATAATCATTTTTTATATAAAATGTTTGAAATGGAAGTGCCTGAGATTGAAGATAATGTGATAGAAATTACTTCTATTGCTAGAAATCCAGGTGAAAGAGCAAAAATTATTGTTCGTTCAAATGATCGAAGAATAGATCCAGTTGGTGCCTGCGTTGGAATGAGAGGTAGTCGAATTCAAGCAATAGTTAGAGAATTAAATAATGAAAAAATTGATATAGTTAACTATAGTGAGCAATCAGAAATTCTTATTTCAAGAGCATTGTCACCTGCGAAACCTTTAGATCTTTACATTGACGATGATCGTAAATATTGTATAGCAATATTTGATGATGATGATCTTGAGCTAGCAATTGGTCGTGGCGGTGTAAACGTTAATTTAGCCTCAACAGTTACAGAATATAGAATTGATGCTTTTGGCAAAAATGAATATGAGAATAAGCAAATTGAACAAGAAACATTGCTTAGTGATATTAAAAATATGCCAAAAAGACCAATTAAGCCTTTAGAAGAAAATAATATTAAAACTGTTTCAGATCTTTTAAATACTGAAGAAGATAAGATTGTTGAAATTAAAGGTATTACAGAAACTTCACTTGAGAAAGTTTATGATGCAGTTCAGAAATTTGTGGAAGAAAATCAATCTCAAAAAATTAATAAAGATGAAACAATTGATAAAGTTGAAGAATCTTCTTTAGATAAAGAGAGCAATATTGAATTAGAGAAAGTAGAATCATAATTATATGGCAAAACGTAGAATCTTTCAAATAGCTAAAGAATTAAATATATCTCACACTGATATACTTTCTTTTCTAAAAGTAAAAAATATTGAAGTTGGTAGCCATATGGCTCCAATTGAAGAAGATGTATATCAAATTATTCTTGCTGAATTTCATAAAGATAAAGAGTCTGTTGAGCGTTATAGAAAAGAACAAGTTAGACGAGAAATTCATGATACTCGTATTCTTGATAGACAAAAAGAACATAAAAAACTAAATATATTAACGATAGATGAACAAAGAAAACTTGAAACAAAAGAACGTGAGAAAATTCAAGAAGATGAAAAGAAGAAACAAGAAGAAGCTCGCAACCTTGTTTTAGAAAGAAAAGCTGTTGAAGAAGCCAAACAAAATGAATTAAAAGAAAAAAAGGTTGAAAAAGAAGAAGAGGAACCAAAACAAGCTCAATCTGAACTAAAGCCTAAGAAAAAATTAAGAAAAATCCATCTTTCGTCAATTGAATCTCAAGTTGGTAAGGGTACTGCTCAAAGAAAAGTTGATAATAAATCTAAAGCTGAAATTAAAAAGGATAAGAGTGCAGCAGAGACTGTTCGCAAAATAACTGCTAAGATAGATTTTAAATCAAAAAAGAAAGTTTATAAAAAAGACAAAGATCAAAACGATAATAATCTTGAAGATGTAGAATTCAAGCCTATTAAAGTTGCTGAATTCTCTAATGTTGATGAATTGTCAAAAATTTTTGAAACTCGTTCAAATGATATTATTCAAAAATGTATGAGTTTAGGAATTCTAGCTACTATTAATCAACGTTTAGATTGGGCTTTAATTGAATTATTAGCTGAAGAATTTGGTTATAAAGCTGAAAAAATGGAAGATGTGGGTGAGGAGCTTTTCTCATTAGAACCTACAGAAGAAGACCTGAAAAATGCTGTTGATAGACCACCTGTTGTTACTGTTATGGGTCACGTAGATCATGGCAAAACTTCTTTATTAGATTATATACGCGAAACAAATGTTGTTGGTGGAGAGTCCGGTGGTATAACTCAACATGTTGGTGCTTATAGAGTTGAACTTAAAAATGGCAATTCCGTTACTTTTTTAGATACTCCAGGACATGAAGCTTTTACTGCTATGCGCGCACGAGGTGCTCAAGTTACTGATTTAGTAGTTCTTGTTGTAGCTGCCAACGATGGAGTCATGCCTCAAACTAAAGAGGCAATTGGCCATGCTAAAGCAGCAGAAGTTCCTCTAATTGTAGCAATCAATAAAATTGATTTACCTGACGTGGATTTAGAAAAAGTAAAAAGAGAATTGTCAGAGAATGATGTCCTTGTTGAAGATTGGGGCGGTAAGGTACAAGCAATTCCAATTTCTGCTAAAACTGGTAAAGGTGTTGATGATTTATTAGCTTCAATGTTAGTTGAAGCAGAAATGTTAGAATTAAAAGCTAATGTTAATACATTAGCTCGAGGTACAGTAGTGGATTCTAAGTTAGATAAAGGGCATGGACCTATAGCTACTGTATTAATTCAAAAAGGTTCATTAAATATTGGTGATCCATTTATTTGTAATAATATACCTGGTAAAGTTCGTGCTATGATGAATGAACGAGGACAGAGAATAAAACATGCAGGACCTTCAGATGCAGTTCAAATACTTGGCTTTGATCAAGTGCCTCAATCAGCTGATATATTTGCAGTGGTAGAGAATGAAAAAGAGATAAAAAAAATAGCGTCTGAAAGACAACGTTTAAAACGTGAGATTGATCAGAAAAAAATTGCGACACAAACCCTTGATGGCATGTCTGCTTTAATTAAAGAAGGTGCAATTAAAAACCTCCCAATTATTATTAAAGGTGATGTTGATGGATCAATTGAAGCTTTATCTGAACAATTAAGTAAGATAGCAAATGATGAAGTTGGAGTTCAGGTTATTCACAAATCGGTTGGAATGGTTTCTGAGTCGGATGTCTTACTAGCTGCAGCTTCAAGTGCTGTAATTATTGGTTTTCATGTTCAAATTTCATCAAATGCTAAACTTTTAGCACGTCAAGAAAATGTTGATATAAGATCTTACAATGTTATTTATAATGCAGTTGAAGAAGTTACTCTCGCATTAGAAGGTTTATTAGAACCAGAGAAAGTAGAAGAAAACCTAGGTAAAGCAATTGTGCAAGAACCTTTTAAAATCCCAAAAATTGGATTTATTGCTGGTTCTAAAGTTCTAGAAGGCAAAATTGTAAGAAATGCAAAAGCGCGTGTTTTAAGAGAAGATGAAGAAATAGCCAATGGTGAAATAAACTCTTTGAAACATTTAAAAGATGAAGCTAAAGAGATGAGAGAAGGTTTTGAGTGCGGTATTGGCATTAATAATTTTTCAAAATTTAAAGAAGGCGATGTTATTATTTGCTACGAAATAAAGTTTATTAAAAGATCCTTAGAACTCAATTGAGAACAGAGAGACCCTATAAAAGAACAGATAGGGTAGCGAATGAAATCCGAACTATTCTTGGAGATATTCAAACCCAGTTTATAGATTTATCAGATCTTGGATTTGTAACTATTTCTAATGTTATTGTCTCACCTGATTTAAAATATGCTAAAATATTTTTTAGTGTAGTTAAAAAAAAGAAACCCATCGAAGAAATTGAAAGTAATTTAAATAAATTGGCTAAAGCCTTTAGAAAATACCTTGGTCAACAATTAAGAATAAAATTCACACCTCAATTAAAGTTTTATTATGATGATACAATGACATATACGGAAAAGTTAGATACTATTTTTCATAATATAGATAATAAAGAATAAAATTTTGATTTTTAGTATTTATAAACCTATTGGATGGACCAGTTTCGATGTTGTTAAGAAGATAAAAGGTATTACTCGAGAAAATAAAGTGGGGCATGCTGGCACTTTAGATCCTTTTGCTGAAGGTGTATTAATTATAGGAACAGGAAAGGATACTAAAAAATTATCAGAAATTTCTTCCTCCTCTAAATCATATAGAGCGACATTAAAACTTGGTGAAACGACAGAAACGCTTGACAATGAAGGTCCAATTATTAATAAGATGGCAATACCCCAGTTTGATAAAGCTAAAGTTGAAAAAATATTATTAAGTTTTAAAGGAGATTATATTCAAACACCACCAATGTTCTCAGCTAAGCGTGTAAATGGAGTTCGGTTGTATAAGCTTGCGCGTAAAAATATTGTTGTTAAAAGAGAGCCTGTTCAAGTTAAAATATTAGATATTGGACTTAATAATTTTACAGATACAGAACTTGACTTTTCAGCAACATGCTCTAAAGGAACTTATATTCGTGTATTAGGTCAAGATATTGCAATCAAGCTTAAAACTGTTGGATATTTAACAAAGTTAGTGAGAATTAAAGTAGGTCACTATAACATTGATAATTCTACTACAATTAGAAGTTTTGAGGAAGAATGGAAGTCTATAGATCATTAGATGAAATTTTAGTTTTACCTAATAGTGTAGTAACCATCGGCACTTTTGATGGTTGTCATAGAGGGCATCAAGAAGTAATTAAAAAAGTAGTATCAACTGCAGAATCAATTAATAAAAAATCTGTACTAATAACTTTTGATCCTCATCCAAGGCATGTATTGCAAAAAGGTGATAAGTTACCTATGCTTATGCATATTAGTAAAAAGTTGGAGATTTTGAAATCATTAAATATAGACTTTGTATTATTAATACCTTTCAATAAAGAATTTTCAAATGTTAAAGCTGAAGATTTCCTTGTTGATGTAGTTTTAAAATATTTTAAGCCTTCATCTGTAATAATTGGCTATGATCATCATTTTGGGTTTGATAGACAAGGCAGCCCCCTCTTTTTAACAAATTTTGGTAAAGAAAATGGTTTTAATGTTGATATAATAAAGCCAATATCTGATGAGAATGTTACAATCTCAAGTACACACATAAGAAACCTTATAAAAGAAGGTTTTGTTCGACGCGCTTCTTTTGAATTAGGGTGGGTATTTGGTTTTGAATCTAAAGTTATTGAAGGCGCAGGTAGAGGCAAAGATCTAGGATATCCAACAGCAAACTTCATACCAGTAGAAAAAAATCAACTAGTCCCAGCTAACGGAGTTTATTATATACGTGGAAGGATTAATGGGAATAATTTATATGGAATGTGTAACTTAGGGATTCGACCAACCTTTAATGAGACGGATTTCGTAATGGAAGTTCACTTCTTTGATCTAGCGTCGAATGATATTTATGGTGAAATAATAACCGTAGAATTTTTAGAGCGGATCCGAGATGAAATAAAATTCTCTAATCCACAAAAATTAATAGAACAATTAAATAAAGATAAACAGAACTGCATGAGTTTAATTCAGAAGTATAATTAGGAGAAAAAATGTCCTTAGAAAACAAACAAATAAAAGACATTGTAAAACAGTTTGGTAAAGATGATAAAGATACAGGATCATCTGAAGTTCAAATCGCATTATTAACAGCAAGAATCAGGTATTTGACTGATCATGCTAAAGACAACAAGAAAGATAATCATTCTCGACGTGGACTAGTTTTGTTGGTTTCACAGAGAAAAAAACTTTTAAAATATCTTCGTCGTACTAATCCAGAGTCATATATAAAATTGACACAAGAATTATCAATTCGTCGAAACTAACTAATAGAAAATAAGAGAATAAAATGAAAAAACAAGAAATGATGCTCAATGGAAGCACATTAAAAATTGAGACCGGACAAGTTGCGCGTCAATCTTCTGGCTCAGTAATCGTTAGTCATGGCGAAACTACTATTTTAGTTGCTGTAAATGCAGCTTCTAAAGCAAGAGAAGACATAGACTTTTTCCCACTGCAAGTCGAATACCGTGAACGTCACTATGCTGGAGGGAAAATTCCAGGTGGATTTTTTAAGCGTGAAGCTCGCCCAACAGAACATGAAATTTTAACAAGTCGTCTTACAGATAGGCCTATAAGACCTCTTTTTCCAAAATCTTTTAAAAATGAAACACAAATTATCATTACAGTGATGTCAAGTGATGGTGAAAATATGGCAGATACGCTAGCAGGCCTAGGTGCCTCTGCCGCACTTATGATTTCAGATCTTCCGTTTAAAGGACCAATTGCTACAGTTAGAGTGGGTAGAGTTAATGGAGAGTTTGTAGTTAATCCAACTAGAACTCAAATGGAAGAATCAGATATGGAAATAATAGTATCTGGTAATGAGAAAACTATTGTTATGGTAGAAGGTGAGGCTAAACTCATTACTGAAGAAGAATTTCTCGATGCAATGAAGTTTGCTCATGGCCCAATTAAAGAGCTAATAGATTTACAAAATAAATTAATAGCTGAAATTGAGGTTATTAAAAGAGATGTAATCGATGAAGATACAAACGAAGAACTTGAAAAAGCTGTTTCAGATTTAGTTACAAGTAAAATTGAAACTGCAATTAAAACTAGCGATAAATCTAAAAGAGAAAAATTAATTTCAGAATTGAAAGATGAAGCTCTATCAGCTTTTATAGAATCTTATCCAGATTCTGAAAAAATGGTTTCAAACTATTTAAATAGCCAATTAAAGTCTGCCTTTCGTGAGCAAATACTTACTGAGGGAAAGCGTTCAGATGGACGAAAAACAACTGATATTCGTCCGATTACCGTTGAAACAGGTATTCTTCCAAGAACTCACGGATCTGCTTTATTTACACGTGGTGAGACCCAAGCAATTGTTGTTCTGACTATGGGGACTCCAAGAGACGAACAGATAATTGATAGTATGGATATAGATGCAAAAAAGAATTTTTATCTACATTACAATTTCCCTCCATATTGCGTTGGTGAAACTGGTAGGATTGGCTTCACAAGTAGAAGAGAGATAGGACATGGAAACCTTGCCGAAAGAGCTATTAAACAAATCTTACCTGACTATGAGGACTTTCCTTATACAGTTAGAATCGTATCTGAAATAACAGAATCAAATGGATCTTCTTCTATGGCGTCTGTTTGTGGTGGATCACTTGCTTTAATGAATGCTGGTGCCCCATCTAAAGGTCATGTTGCTGGAATAGCTATGGGTTTAATTAAAGATGGTGAACGTTATGCTGTTTTAAGTGATATTCTAGGTGCAGAAGACCACTTAGGTGATATGGACTTTAAAGTAGCAGGTACGCGTGATGGAATATCTGCAATACAGTTAGATTTAAAAATCGAAGGTATTTCTTTTGAACTAATGGAAGAAGCATTAGCTCAGGCAAAAGTTGGTCGTAATCACATATTAGATATTATGTATGAATCAGTTCCAGAGCCTCAAGAAATGTCTAAGTATGCTCCAAAAATACTATCTATTCAAATTAACCCTGAAAAAATAGGTGGTTTGATTGGGCCTGGCGGTAAAACTATTAAGAAAATTATTGCTGATACTGAGTGCGATATTAATGTGAACGATGAAGGTATCGTTACCGCTGCAAGTCTCGACCTCAAGCGCTGTGAAGAAGCAATTGAAATTGTAAGGGCAATTACTCTAGAGCCAGAAGTCGGAATGGAATTTGATGGTAGTGTAACAAGGCTAATGACTTTTGGTGCTTTTGTTGAATTTGCTCCAGGTCGTGAAGGCTTAGTCCATATTTCTGAATTAGAATGGAGTAGAGTTGAGAGGGTTGAAGACGTTCTTAAGCCTGGTGATCCAATACGTGTAAAATTAATTAAAGTTGACGATCAAGGTCGTTTAGACTTTAGTCGTAAAGCTTTACTGGAAAAGCCTGAAGGCTATGTAGCCCCTCCACCACGTGAACGAAATGATAGTCGTGGAAATAGTGGCGGTGGTGGAAGAAGGCCTTTTAAGCGTCGTTAAAAAGATTACAACGGTGAAGCAAATACCTGTAACGAATCGCGCTTCCCAAATTGAATATGCAATCCGGGATGTAGTAGTCCCGGCATCTGCTTTAGAAGCAAAAGGCCATAAAGTTTTAAAACTAAATATTGGTGACCCTTTAGCTTATCCAGGGCTACCGACACCTAATCATATGGTTGATGCTTATCAAAAAGCACTTATTGATCAAAAAAATGGTTACTCACCTGCTTATGGAATTGAGTCTTTAAGGTCAGCTATTGCTGACGATGAACGCTCTAAAATAAATGGAGGCTGGAACTGTAGATCGGAAGACGTGTATATATGTCACGGAGTAACTGAAGCTCTTCAAGTGATCTTTGCTGCTTATTTAAGTGATGGAGATGAGGTTTTAGCACCAGGCCCACATTATCCACCTTATATGGCATATCCTCAAGTTTATGGTGGTAAAACTGTTGAATACCGCCTAGACCCAGATAATGGTTGGTCTATAGATATAGAAGATTTAAAATCTAAAATGAGTGACAAGGTTAAGCTTTTAGTTCTAATAAATCCAAATAACCCAACTGGCAATGTAATTACAGAAGATGAAATAGATTTTATTATTGATTTAGTATCCAAGTATGAAAATTGCACTATTGTTTCTGATGAGATTTATGATCGATTAAATTTTAATGGCAATCATTTTAGTACAGCATCAAGATCTGTAAATGTACCAGTTATTACACTAAATGGTGTTTCTAAAGTTTACTACGCACCTGGTTGGCGAATTGGTTATATGGCATTTCACGATCCCAAAAAAAACTCTTTAGATGTTAAGGATGGTATTGAAAGATTGCTTAGATCAAGACTTTGTGCTTCGACACCTGCTCAATATGGTTATTTGGCAGGTCTTCAAGGTGAAGATAGCTGGATGAATAATTATTTAACTACCATAAAAAAACGCAATGATTATTGTGTTAATAGAATAAATAATATAAAGGGCCTTTCAGTTCAGCCACCAAAAGGTGCTTTTTATATGTTTGTAAAGCTAACTGATCCATATTGGTATGAAAACGATAAAAAATTTGTACTTCAACTATTACATGAAGAACATATTTTAACTGTTCATGGTTCAGGCTTTTCTAACAAATATGGAAAAGGTCATTTTAGAATAGTAATCTTACCTACAGAAAAGATATTAGAAGAAGCTTTAGGCCGAATAGAAAAATTTCTATCAAAAACTATCAATTAAACTATATTCTATATGAAACTATAAGTATTGATAGTTGAGAATATCTTAATTAATATAAAGTATTAGTTTAATAGGATATTTAAATGGAAAACTCAGCAAATTCAATAAAAAAATTATATTATTCAATTGGCGAAGTAAGTAAAGTAGCTGAATTAAAACAATATGTTTTAAGATATTGGGAAACTGAATTCAAACAATTGAATCCATCAAAAAATAAAGCTGGCAATAGAACTTATAGGCAAAAAGATATAGATCTTATTTTAAATATAAAAGGTTTACTCTATAATCAAAAGTTCACTATAGATGGTGCTCGTAAAATGTTGTCTGGTGAACAGTCAATAACTACAAATGATTCTAAAAGTGAATCATTACCTGAAATTGATTTAGATGTATTAATAAAAATACGTACTGAATTAAAATCAATTCTAGAAGATATCAGAAATATTTAAATCGGGGCGTGGCGCAGTCCGGTAGCGCACTTGGCTGGGGGTCAAGTGGTCGCAGGTTCAAATCCTGTCGCCCCGACTTTTTAATTACTCTCGTGTACAGATATTTACAAACAATAATCATCATTTTTTCACTAACTTTTTATGTAGAATTAGTGAATGTAAAAAATTTATAATTTCTTATCTTTACCATTAACTAGTCTTTCATTAAACTTAGCGCTTAAATTGAGTGATTTTATTTTATTTTACTCTCTCTATTTATTTCAACTATCATTTATTTAAATAACTATTTAGGATCTTACATTGATAACAGCTAGCGGAATAACAGTTCAATTCGGTCAAAAACCTCTTTTTGAGGATATCTCTATAACTTTTTCAAAAGGAAATGTTTATGGATTAATAGGTGCTAACGGTTCGGGTAAATCAACTTTCATGAAAGTTCTTTCAGGTGATTTAGATCCAACTTCTGGAAATGTTAGTATTCAAAAAGATAGACGTGTATCAATGCTGTCTCAAGATCAATTTGCATTTGAAGAAACTAATGTTATGGATTGTGTGATGATGGGGCATAAAAAATTATGGTCTATTAAAAAAGAAAGAGATCGTATTTACGCTCTTGATGAAATGACTGAAGAGGAAGGCTTAAAAGTTTCAAACTTAGAAATTGAGTTTGCAGATATGAATGGATATAGCGCAGAGTCGGATGCTGGTGAATTACTACTTGGATTAGGAATATCTATTGAAGAGCAATCTTTATTAATGAAAAATGTTTCGCCAGAAAGGAAATTAAAAGTCTTACTAGCTCAAGCTTTATTTGGTGAGCCTGATGTTTTACTTTTAGATGAGCCAACTAATAATTTAGACCTTGATAATATCTCATGGCTTGAAGAAACATTAAAAGATAGAGATAGCATGATGATTGTCATTTCTCATGATCGACACTTTTTAAATAACGTATGTACGCATATGGTAGATCTTGACTATGGAAAACTTCAGATTTACAATGGAAATTATGATTTTTTCATGGTTGAATCTGCATTATCTAAAACACTACTCACAAATGAGAACACTAAAAAAGAAGCTAAGATTAAAGAGTTAGAATCTTTCGTTAGAAGGTTCTCTGCGAATGCTTCTAAAGCTAAGCAGGCAACTTCTAGAGCAAATCAACTGAAAAAAATTAAACTCGATGATGTTAAAAAATCTAGCCGTGTATACCCATTTATCAAATTTGATCAAGATAAAAAAGTGTATAATTCTGCTCTCGAAGTAGAAAAATTAAATAAAAGTTTTGATACTTTAGAAGTTATTAAAAAGTTTTCTGTTAATATTGAATCTGGTGAACGAATTGCAGTTATAGGTAATAATGGAATAGGGAAGTCCACATTGCTTCGATGTTTTATGAATGATTTAAAAATTGACTCTGGTAAAGTTACATGGAACAAAAATGTAAATATTGGATATTTTGCTCAAAACCATAATGAAGAATTCAAATATGATATTTCACTTATTGATTGGATGGCTAAATGGGGTCAGAAAGACGATGACATGCAAGTAATAAGAGGAACACTTGGGCGATTACTCTTTTCACAAGATCACATTGATAAATCAATTAAAGTTTTATCGGGTGGTGAAAAAAGGCGCATGATATTCGGTAAAATTATTTTACAAAAACCAAATGTTATTGTTTTAGATGAGCCAACTAACCATCTTGATATGGAGTCGATAGAGTCTTTGAATCTAGCTTTAAGTAGATTTAAAGGAACTATAGTCTTTGCAAGTCATGACAGAGAATTCATATCATCACTAGCAACAAGAATTATTGAAATAAAAGATGATAAAATCAGTGATTATTCATCAAATCATGAACTTCTTCGATCTGAAGTATAAAATACCATTAAAGTGAATAAACATACTTGATTAGACCCTTCTTGCTATTAAGAGAAGTTTGTAGTTACGGGCTTACGTCAGTCTTATAAGTTTATATGCAACTTTTTTTAGCTTTTATAATCTTATTTTTTACTAAATATATCTAGTTAATTGGTTGTGGTGGTTCATTAATTATATTTAACATCTCAACTTGAAATATCATTACTGCCATAGGACCACCAGGTCCATCACCTTGTCCATAACCTAAATGACCAGGAATAAAAAGTTGGTAAGTACTACCAATATTCATTAGTTGAAGACCTTGAGAAAATCCTGGTACTACACGACTTACAGGAAAAACTGCAGGTTCACCTCTATCATATGAACTATCAAATTTTGTTCCATCAATTAATTTTCCTGTATAATGAATTTCTACACTTTCATTTTCCATTGGTTTTGGCCCAGAACCTTCTTTAATAACTTTATATTGAATTCCGCTTCTATGTTCAATTACTCCGTCTATTTTTAGGTTTTCATCTAAAAATTTACCACCTTCAATAATATTAAGTTTCTCTTTATCCATTTTATACTTAGGAACAGTTATGTCGTTGTATTTTTTAATAACAGCTAATCTTTCTTTATCAGAAAGAAAGAGTTCATTCCCAGCAGTATAATCATCTATAGCTTTTGAAAGCATATCGTGATCAATATCTTTAAATTGTTCTTCAATCCTCATTGCAACATCTAAGCCAATTGCATAACTAACAGAGTCAATATGATTCTCAAATCTTTTTATTGACGATTCTTTGATTGAATCATCACTACATGAGATTATAAATAAACTTACTAAAAATATTAAAGTTGAATTTTTCATTGTTTTCCTTAGAAATATTGGCCAAGAATATCCATAAATCAAAGCAATCAAACAATAATTATAATAAGATCATTAAACTATTCATTTAATATGAATACAAATTAAATTATTAATCTATGTTTGATACATTTATTTTTGATACAGCATTTTTTCAAACAACTTTTGTATTTGTTTTATTGGTCACTATTACGATTTGGCAAAAACTAAAGCAGTTTGCTGCAATAATGTGCGGTGTATATATAATCTATTTAATTTTTTTAATTTATGATTCAACTAATATCGATAATTCAATATTAACAAATAATATTGATCCAATAATTACTAAAGATATAACTGGAATTACTTTAGAAAATGAAATAAAGACTGTTGATTCTGATAAAAGTTTAAAATCATTGAAAGCTCCAAAAGTCAATGTTAAGTTATCTGATAATAAATTTTCTCTGTTAACGAAAAATATTAGAAATAATATGAAAGATGTTTCAATTGCTCAAGCCAAAGATAATAAAGAACAAATTTTAAATAAGAACCTTGTAAAAATAAAATATTTTAAATTGGGTAGAGATGTGAAAAATAGAGAGCTTATAAACATAGACTCAACTTTTTATGTAGAAGATGGACGAATTTATTGTTTGACTACTATTGAAAATCAAAATAATGGTAATGTAATTTTTCATAATTGGTATCAAAATAATAAATTAATCTCTAAAATACGTATGAATATTGGTTGGTCTTATAATTGGCGAACCTGGAGTTATATCAATGTAAATAATAAACGAACAGGTGATTGGAAAATTGTAGTTACTGATTCACTTAATATAAGGTATGATTCATTATATTTTAATATTAAAAATAATTTAGAATAACATGAAATGGATAAAAGATCTTTATGATTGGGTTTTAAAATGGTCAAGTTCTAAACATGGTCCTTTGATGCTTTTCATAATGGCATTCGCAGAAGCATCTTTTTTCCCAATTCCTCCTGATATATTGTTAATTGCTCTAGCTCTTGGTTTAAGAGAAAAAGCTTTTTATTTTGCATTTATTTGTTCGGTCGGTTCAGTTTTAGGCGCTGTTTTAGGTTATTTTATTGGATCTTTCCTATGGTGGGAGGGAGTCAACGAATTTTCTTGGTTAGCTAATTTATTTTTTGATATAATACCAGGCTTCACATCTAAAATATTTTATTCAATTCAATCAAAATACGAAGTATGGAACTTTTGGATTGTCTTTACAGCTGGATTTACGCCAATTCCATTTAAAGTAATTACTATTTCAGCTGGAGCTTTTGATATCAATTTTATCTTTTTTGTTATAGCCTCTACATTAAGTCGATCTGCAAGATTTTTTCTTTTAAGCATTTTAATTTGGAAATTTGGCGAACCAATGCGTGATTTTATTGATAAATATTTTAATTTATTGGCAATCATATTTATGATTTTACTTATTGGTAGCTTTATTTTGATTAAATATGTCATATGACTAACTAACTCTAGCGAATATGTAAACAAACTTTATAAGTTTTTAATAAGAATTACTATCTATTTACAAGACATTCAAATAAGTTAATATTACAAATGACATACTCTCATAAAAAAATAGAACTAAAATGGCAAAATCATTGGAATGATAATAAAATTTTTGCTGCAAGCGATAAATCTGACAAGCCTAAATATTATATTTTAGACATGTTTCCATATCCATCTGGATCTGGTTTGCATGTTGGTCATCCGTTAGGATATATAGCTACTGATATTATTGCTCGCTATAAACGACATGAAGGACTAAATGTACTCCATCCTATGGGTTGGGATGCCTTTGGGCTACCAGCAGAGCAATATGCCATTAAAACTGGCACTCACCCTTCAATTACTACAAAAGAAAACATTGAAAATTTCCGTAGGCAAATTAAAATGCTTGGTTTCTCTTATGATTGGGATAGAGAAATAAATACTACTGATCCGGAATATGTCAAATGGACTCAGTGGATATTTCTACAGTTATATAATAAAGGATTAGCTTATGAATCAGAAGTTCCAGTTAACTGGTGCCCTGAATTAAAAGCTGTGTTAGCAAATGAAGAAGTTGTTAATGGTAAGTCAGATATTGGAGGCCATCCGGTTTACAGAGTCCCTATGAGACAATGGATGCTAAAAATTACAAAATATGCAGATTCGCTCCTTGATGGCCTTGATGATCTTGATTGGCCAAATAGTATTAAAGAACTTCAAAGAAATTGGATAGGTAGATCAGAAGGAGCTAATGTTAATTTTAAACTACCGTTATTAAATGAATCTTTAACAGTTTTTACTACACGTCCAGATACGTTATTTGGTGCTACGTATATGGTTATAGCTCCTGAACATCCTCTAGTAGAAAAATTAGTCTCAAATGAACAAAAATCAGCTGTTAAAGAATATTCAGAAGAAGCATCTAAGAAATCTGATTTAGATCGGACTGAACTAAATAAACAAAAAACAGGTGTTTTTGTCGGTGAATATGCAGTAAATCCTGTAAATAATAAAAAAATACCAATTTGGATTTCAGACTATGTGATTATGAGTTATGGAACTGGAGCCATTATGGCTGTACCTGGCCAAGATCAAAGAGATTATGATTTTGCAAAAAAGTTTGATCTTCCTATCGTAAGAACTGTTGATACTCCTGAAAATTTTGAAGGAGAAGCATACACTGGAAACGGACCAGCAATTAATAGTGGTTTTTTAGATGGTTTATATATAGATGAAGCTAAAAATAAAATTATTGACTGGCTTGAAATAGAAGAAAAAGGAAAGAGGACTGTTCATTTCAAATTAAGAGATTGGTTATTCTCAAGACAAAGATATTGGGGTGAGCCTATACCTGTAATTCATATTCAAAATAAAATTAAACCTTTAGATGAAGATGAATTACCACTTTTATTACCAGAAGTTGAAAAGTATGAACCGGCTGGAACAGGAGAGTCTCCTTTAGCTAATATAAAAAATTGGGTCGAAGTTAATGATTCAAATGGTAATATTATTGGACTTAGAGAAACAAATACAATGCCTCAGTGGGCTGGATCTTGCTGGTATTTTTTAAGATATATAGACCCTAAAAATTCTTTGAAACCATGGTCGAATGATAAAGAAAAATATTGGATGCCCGTAGATTTATATGTCGGAGGAGCAGAGCACGCAGTCCTTCACTTACTTTATTCAAGATTTTGGCATCACGTATTATATGATTTAGGCCATGTCACTTATAAAGAACCATTTAAAAAACTATTCAATCAAGGTATGATTCTTGGTGAAGATGGTACTAAAATGAGTAAATCTAAAGGAAATGTTATAAATCCAGATGAAACTGTCGATATGTATGGGGCAGATTCAATGCGCTTGTATGAAATGTTTATGGGCCCATTAGATAAAGCAAAACCTTGGAATACTAAAGGACTTCAGGGTTGCTCAAGGTTTATAAATAAATTGTGGAATATTATTATTGATTCAAATGGCTTATTGTCTCATAAAGTATCTATAATTGAGGCTGATAAAGAAACACTTAAATTATTACATCAAATGATAAAACGTGTAACTAAAAATTTAGATCAATTACATTTTAATACATGTGTTTCTGATTTTATGGTTTTTACTAATCATTTACATAGTTTGAAGCATATAAATATAAATTGTTTAAAATCATTCATAGTCTTAATAAATCCATTTGTGCCGCATTTAGCAGAAGAATTATGGAATTCTTTAGGTCAAACTAATGAACTGTCATTTGTTAAGTGGCCAATTGTTGATAATAAATATTTGATATCAGATGAAATATCTATTGCAATTCAAATCAATGGTAAAAGAAGATCTGAAATTTTAATACCAATTAATATATCTAAAGA
>Ga0114994_10001315_pt1 | contig 17730 bp, 12 predicted proteins | sample ArcticOcean_MG_C_9_FD_87043 | JGI IMG/M metagenome (GOLD analysis project Ga0114994, IMG submission 87043) | Marine microbial communities from western Arctic Ocean - ArcticOcean_MG_CB2_152 | ecosystem: Environmental > Aquatic > Marine > Oceanic | place: Arctic Ocean: Canada Basin | collected...
CGATCTGGTGACCGAGCTCCAGGCGACGGGAGACGTCGTCGTTTTCGTCGGCGACGGCGTGAACGACGCGCCGGCTTTAGCGCAGGCGGACGTGGGCGTTGCATTGGGTGCGGGGAGCGGCGTGGCCGTCGAGGCCGCGGACATTGTGCTGATCGGCGACGACTTGAGAGGCGTGGCCACCGCGCTGGACTTGGCGCGGCACACGTACCGGCGCATCCACTTGAACTTCGCCTGGGCGACGTGCTACAATTTGGTCTTGGTGCCCGCCGCGGCCGGGGCCTTCTACCCGGCGACGCAGCAGCGCCTGCCGCCCGCGGCCGCCGCGGCGTGCATGGTCTTCTCCTCGGTGTCCGTCGTGTTGTCGTCCCTGGCGCTACGCTTGTATCGGCCGCCGGACCTCGCGGCGGCCGCGAAGGAGCGGCGCTGCCGGCGCTGGTTCGGGCACGCCGCGCCCTGCGACGAGGAGCGGGAGGGCTTCCTCGCGCCGAAGAGCGGGTCCGCGGACATCGTGTAAGTATGTCGCTTTGTGTGAATCCTATTTGCGCCTACTATTCAGTGTACTCTGAGGCTTTTCTTTTTACACTACACACCCCCAGTCGTCGACGCCTGTGGCGCACTTTCCGACGGCGCTTCGCGGTTTGCGGAGTGCTGCTCGTATCTCTCGCAGATTGAGCTCAATCCCTTCTGTAAGCGGGTTCGTGGGACCAAACACGCGCCGCGCGGTCTGCGCCGTCTCCTCGAGTATCTCCGCAGCCGCGGCGCCGTCGTCCGCGCAGAGTGCCATCGCGTAACACCACCTCATTCTAAGCGTGAGATCATGACTCTCTCCGAGAACACGTTGCGCCACTGGCATTTTTTTGAGCAACAGAGACCTTGCTTCTTCGAAGTGCTGTAGACCTTCAAGGGAACTCGCGTAGTTGTTGGCTGCTATGAGAGAGTCTCCATGTTCCTCGCCGTTCAACTTCACAGTTTCAGAGTATACGTCCTGCCGTAGACGTAAGGCCTCTTCGAACTGTCCGGATAAGTGATACATGCTTGCAAGATTGCCCTGCACGATGAGGATTGTGCTCGCTGGTGCACCAAGTCGCAAATACGTAGACAACGTGATCTTCATCAGGGACAACGTGTCTTCGTGGCGCTTTGCAGCGGCTAAGCCATTCCCGAGCTGTCCTATTGCCATGCATCGAGTCCAGTCCGTCTCCGGCCAGGTCAAGTACGTCTTCCAGCACGCCCACCCGAGCGCGTGATACACGAGGCCGTGGTAGTCTTGCTCGCACAGGCTGCACGTGCACCACCGCGCCCACTTCGCATCGCAAGCATTGACCCCCAAATTATTCTCCACAGCCTCCTCACGCAAAATCTTCGCCTGTTCTACCAAGCACGACACGTGCACAAATCCCTCCGTTGTGTGACACGCGCATCCGCGGACAAGTCCCTCATTCGTGCGCCGATGGACGGCCTCCATGCAGATGTAGCACGTCTGGCCCTTCGTGTCCTCCGCGCACTCCTCGACTGCGAGCTCTACGGCCTCCGCGTACTTCCCATCGGCATGATACTGCTCGCCGCCGCCGCCTCTCTTAATCTTCTTGCGTACCTTGTCATGGCCGCCTTCTTTCCAGTCCTGCGCCTGGCAGGCCGGTCCACAGTAGCGCGTATTGCAGCGGCTGCATTGCTTGGCAAGGTGTGGCAAAGGGGCAGCGCAGGCGGTGCAGTTCGTGAGGATCATCTTCCAACTTGATGGCGATGGGCAGTGTGACCTTGGCGGTCTGCACGGATGCACCTGCGCACAGCGCTGTGCACTGTGCGAGGCGTGTGCTATAGCTAACGAAAACCCGCACGAGAGAAGAGTGCGTGTTGCGCCGCGTTGAGCCAGAGAGGCCTATAGGAGGCCTCATACCCGACCCGGGCCCTGGCCATACTAGCCCGAGGCCCCGAGTGGCGCTGTGGCACAGCGCAAAAACGTTTGGTGCCATCGAAGCTAGGGCTGCCCAGCGGCCATGCCGAAGAAGAAGGGCAAGAAGGGCAAGGCCGAGGACCCCGAGGTCGTGGCATTGCGCCTGGCGCAGGAGGCCGCCGCCGCGGCGGAAGTGCAGAGGCATGAAGACGAGCTGCGGGACAAGGAAGCCTGGTTGATCGAGCAAGAAACGGACCTCGCGCGGCGCGAGGACGAGCTCACGGCATTGGAAAATGACATGGTGGCCAAGCTCGAGGGGCTCGATGCGGAAGTCCTCTTAAGGGCACGGTCGGGCATCGCCGCCGCCGAAGCCAGGGAAGCGGCGATGGAGCGGAACGCTGTTATAAGAGAAGAGGCCGCGGAGAAACGATTAAGTTCGTTCCGCCGCGCGGAGATGGTCATGCGGTTGAGGGACGTGAAGATCTCGGCGCGCGAGGTGGCGCTCGAGGGGTCGGTGCAGGGCGTCACCAAGCATTTAGAAACAACGATCGCCGCCAAGTGTTCCTTTGGAAGGGGGCAGGGGGTCCTGGATGCGCAGAACGCCGAGGTCGAGGCCTGCATGCAGGGGCTTTATGATCAGAAGGACGCCTGGGCACAAAATGAAAGGACCATGGGGTCGCGTCTCCAAGCTAAAGAAAGAGAGGCCCGGGACGGGGTGAAGTTGTTGGAAACAAGGTTGGTAGAAAAAGACATCGTGCTGCAGCGGCGCATGGCCCTGCACGTGAAGGAGGTGGAAGCTCTAGTTGCGTCGGAACGAGAAGAAGCGGTGAAAAGAGAGGCGTTGTTAGATGCGCGGGAGGCTAAGGCGGATGCGCGAGACACGGAGCTGAAGCAATTGTTAAAAGAGGTGCAGTCCTTTGAAAAGGCGCACCAGGACCCCAAACGGCCCTCGACGGCGCAGATCCGCGAAACGACCAAGGTGGCGCCCCCCTCCAAGTATGCTTTTGTACCCGACATGACGAGCGTGCTGCACAGCGTCCGAAGGTTAGACGCGGGCGACGCAGGGACGGATCCCCGCGAAGAGGCGCGGGCCGTCGCGGCGGCGCTCGAGGACGTGCAGCGCGCGGCGCGGTACGTGGACGCGGCCGAGGAGCTTGCGCAACAACCGCTGCCGTCGCCGCGGGTGGTTTCGTCGTCGTCCTCGTCGTCGGCGTCGTCCGCGGGCGAACTCGCGGAGGAGTCGGTCCAACATTTAGTTAATGAGGCCCTCGACCGCTTCGTGGACGCGCCGCTCGACTCGCCCCGAAGTGACAATGGACTCGAGGCGGAGGCGCCGGGCGACCTGCTGGGGAGCCCCGCGAAGGTCCTGGCGGAGGCCCCCGTCGCCGCGCCATGTTCCGCGCCCGGGCCGGCCGCGGCGCCCGCGCCTGCGCCCGGGGTGGCGGAGGCGCCCGTGGCTGCGGCGCGGCCGAACAAGCTGCGGGCCGCGGCCGAGGCGCCGGCGGCGGCGCCGGCGCCGCCCGCGTTCGAGCCTGTCTCGGGGCACTTGTAGGGAGTACACAACAATTGAATTATCACCGGTCGCCGAACTCGACCCGCGCCAGCTGGGCGTCCGCCACCAGGCGCAGCTCGTCGTCCGCGCGCTCGCGCTCGCGCACGACGCCCTTGAGGAAGGAGCTGAAGGACCCCGCGTTCGGGCGGAGGCGCTGCGGGCGGCGGTCGTCCCGGCGCGGTGGGCGCGGCGCTGCGTCGTCCCGGCGTCCCTGGTCCCGCCTCAGGGCCTCCTTCTGGTCGGGACGCTTACCAAAGACCTCGCCGTCCCGGCTTCGACCGCCGTCGTGGTGGCGCCGGCTGTCGTCGTCTCGGCGCGCGTCGCCGTCGCGTCGGTCGCGTCTCTCGTCGCCGTCGCGTCGGTCGCGACGCCGGTAGCCGTCGTCGCCGTCGCGCCGCCTTTCGCGACGTGTGCGATCTCGACGGCTGCGATCATGACTGCGGCTGCGGCTCCTGCTGCCGCGTCGACGACGCCTGGAGCTGCTATCCCTCCTGTCATGGCGGCTGTGGCTCTCGTCTTTACCATTTGTCAAAACATCGGTTTGCGGGAGCGATGAGCGGTCGTCACAGGACATATCTGCCAGCGGAGGAGCGCCAACGGCTGCTTTTGAGCGTGCTGGCTTCATTTTGCCATTGACGAGAAACCCGCACCTTAAAATACGACGACGCAAACACGCCTCGAGCGGGTCCTGCGGCGGCTCGAGGCGTGCTTGTATGCCTTTCGATCGCTTTCCTCCACAAAAATACGAGCCATCCTCCATTTGTCCAAGCAGCGACTGCGGCGATTAGGCAATTACAAGGCGCGGACGCGGCGTCTAGGCTCAAGGAATTGGTTGGTTCAGACGTCTGAGTGATTGGCTGCACACGGAGAGTCACAGTAGAGCAGCGTTGCCATCAGCGAGCGGGCTAGAGGCAAAAGCGAGAGGAGGCTGTAGCACCTGTCAGCGTCGCCGCTGGCCGCTAGCTGCACCACCGAGGCGTGCCACCGCTGCCGTGCCACCGCTGCGGCCGCTGGTTGCTCCAAATCGGTCTGCTAGGCACCGGCACTCCGGTATTGCGCTGGAGCGCCGCTTCGACGGACCGCTAAAAAGAGAGTGAGCTACGCGACGTGCGACACCGAGGCACGCCACTGCTGCTGCCACTGGTCGCACCTGATCAGCTGCTTGGCACTCAGACGCTCTCTCTCTCTCGACACACACACACAACACCTGCTGCTGATCACGAAACGCGCAGTCTCTCATCGTCCCATCCCCGCAGGCCGACTAGTAACCATGGCCGAGAACAAGATGCGCGAGATCCGCGTCTCGAAGCTGATCCTGAACTGCTGCGTCGGCGAGTCCGGCGACCGGCTGACGCGCGCGGCCCGCGTGCTCGAGCAGCTGACGGGCCAGGAGCCCGTCTACTCCAAGGCGCGCTACACGTGCCGCGGCTTCTCCATCCGGCGTAACGAGAAGATCGCGGTGCACGTGACGGTGCGCGGCGAGAAGGCGACGGAGATCCTCGAGCGCGGCCTCAAGGTCAAGGAGTACGAGCTCCAGCGCAAGAACTTCAGCGCCACGGGCAACTTCGGCTTCGGCGTCACGGAGCACATCGACCTGGGTATCAAATACGACCCCACGACCGGCATCTACGGCATGGACTTCTACGTGTGCCTCGAGCGGCCGGGCTTCCGCGTGGCGCGGCGGAAGGCGCGCCAGGCGCGCGTCGGCGTCAAGCACCGCATCACCAAGAAGGACGCCGAGATGTGGTTCCAGCAGAAGTACGAAGGCATCCTCCTCGGGTAGAGAGATGACCAAAGGGGGCGCATAGGGATTTGTCTTTATTAGTCTCTCGTGCAGCCGAGTCGCATGTACAGGACACAAACAGAATCTTTAGACCGCGTCGATGGCGTGGGGGTGGAAGTCCCTTCTCGAGACGCGACTCCCGATCCACCCCGCCGGCACGCCATCGCCGCGACTGTTGCAGTAGCCCACTGTTACCGAACACAATCATCGCCGCGCCTGTTTCAGTAGCCCACCGTCACCGAACACAGCGCGACGATGATGGCGTCGCCCTTGTCCCCCATGCTCGGGATGGCGATGCCCGACGAGAACTCGGCGCCGCCGCCTTGTAATTTGAGCTCCTTGTTCCCGTAGGGGAAGACGGCCGCGACCGCGTCCAGGTCGACCTCGGCGTGGTACTGTTCTGGTACCGCTACATCAACAGCCAGCTTCATGCCGTCGTAGCCGCCCGGCACGAGCGCCCGGATCGAGGGGATGCTGTTGAACTCGATGGCATTGCGCGCCGCCCGCACGCACGCTTTAGTGGCGTTCTGGCCGTGCTGGTCCGCGCCATAGCCCATCTCGACGAAGAGCACCTGCGTGAAGCCCGGCCGCGTGACGATCTCGACGCCGTCTTTGGCCGAGAGCGCTCTGCCTCGACCCGCGGCGGTGCCGGGCGCGACGAGGCTCCGGGCGGCTCGGGCCAGCATCATGGTGCCGAGTGTGCGGCGCATCAGTATGGTGTTCCACAGATGCACGGATTCCGTCTGTGATTTAGATCTTGTGCGCCAAAATACAGCTTTAGAGCAATGCCTTCGATTTATGCTAGCTGTGCAGCCAGAAACAAAGTGTAAGACTTAATAGCTGTCTAAGTTTGCCTATGTCGTGCGGGTTTTTCGACGGCCAGGCGCGGCAAAGGTGAACACCCAGCTCGCCAACCACGCGGACAAGCCCGACAAAAAGGACACACAAGAAAAACCAGAGACTCTAGAGCTACTCAGGTCCGCGCCAACCGCCGCACGAGCGCCGCGACCGTCTTCTCGAGCGCCGCCACGCGCGCCGCGAGGTCCGCCGGTGGCGCGTCCGCCTCCGATTCGCTCGACGAACTGGGCACGAGTGGCCGTGGCCGCGGCGGCGCTGTCTGAAACGGGTTCGAGGGCCGGCGCCGCGTCCGCGCCAGGGCTTCCTCCGGCTCGGCGGGCGGCGGCGGCGTTGGGTCGTCCCAGGTCGTTGCGCCCGACACGGTGTCGTGCCAGTAGGGCCTGCCCGACGCGCCGTCGACGTGGCGGCGCCAGGCGGCGGCGGGCGGGAGCGGCGGCGGCGGGGGCGGTGGTGGTGGCACTCGTTGCATGCTGTTCCGCCGCGCCGTGCCGCCCGGTTTGTGGGCCTGGGCGTCGAGGAAGCCGCCGTAGGAGGCAGAATTGGCGGTCGGTACAAAGGGCTGGTTACTTGTAGTGGGTCCCGCCGCCGCTGTAACAGAGGGCCGCCGGGCGGGGGCCGCGCGGCCGTCGAGGTGCGCCATGCGCTGGCTGATCGACGGCATCCTTGTGCGTCGATGGCGCGAGGGGCAGCACTCGACAAGAGGCTCGGCTGACCCGCACGAAAAACCCGTAGCGCAAAGTCCGGTGGCTCGGCGCTGCAGCTGGACGCGACGAGCGTGCGGACGCGCCGCCCCTCGACGGACGTGCGCGCATCGCTGCCGACGGGACGCGCGCGGACCCGCCTGGAGGCAGCCCTTCCGGCGCGATAGGTCCAGTGGGCACATAGCGGCCCGATGCGGTCCCCCACGAACCTCCTCGCGCTCGCCACCCTCACCCATGCGTGGCAGCGCTGGGACTACGAAGCGAATGCCACCCAGCAGTGGAAGGACCTGTGGGGGCTCGAAAGAGGCCCGGGGGCAAGACGCGGCCACTCGCTCGTACTGTACCAAAAGGTGCAGCAGGACGGCACCTCCAACAGCAAAATCCTCATGTTCGGCGGGCGCTCCAACGAGATCTTCAAGCAGCACGTTCCTCGAACCTACGAAATTAAAATTACGTCCGGCACCATCGATTTTGTGAGTTACGACGAGTCACCGATCAAATCCGAGATGTGCACCATGGTCGACGGGGTCCAGAAGTGCTCCAATCCCATTAATGTCGGGTTGTACTTCAATGATGTGTGGGCGTATGAATTAGAGTGCAACCGGGAGGGCTCGACCGCGCCGACGAACGACTGGGCCGGAACATCTTCTACCAAATTTGGCACCACGTCCACGTACTCCGAAGACGACGAGTTCGGGGACGGGCCCTGCCGGTTTAGTGGAGATAGTACACAAGGAGGTGATGATCCGCTCAGTGACAACTCGTGGAGTTGCTTCGGTAGCGACCTCCCGTGTCGGGACGAGACGTGGCAAGAATTGAATTACGGCGCGCGACGAGGCGGTTGTAGGTACGTCCTCGGCAGGGAGGTCTGCACGCACCCGTCGGAGCGGTGGCGCCACGGCGCGTCCATGTTCGACGACAGCACGATGTTGATTTACGGCGGCTTTAGTCAAAGATGCGAGGACTACTGCGACGATTTGTGGTCCTTTGACGTCCGCGACAAGTCCTGGATGGAGATCTACGAAGTGGGCAAGTTCGGCCAGGGCGAGGCGCCCGGTAAAAGATGGCGGTTTTCTCTCGTGTCAGACGGGGCTCGGTACGCCTGTCCCGAAGCGTTGGAGGAGCAGAACGAGGACCAGATTGAGTGCGGGAGGTTCTATATTTTTGGGGGGTTTCGGCTGTGGCACGGCTTTGCTAGAGATAATAGTGAAGACAACCGCTGGTCGTCCAACGAAGAATTACCCGATGGAGGGTACATGGACGACCTGTGGGTGTACAACAAACGTTTATTAAAAGCGGACGAGCCCATGCCTACAAGTTCAGCAGGGTTAGGGATCTGGAAGAACTACACCGGGCGAGCCACGTGCGTGGATGAACCGGGAGAGACCTGGGAATTGCGAGACGCCCAGAACTGCGAGGTGGCCTGGCCCACGGCCAGGGCGGGCCACGCGTCTGCCCTGGACACCAAGAACGGCGGCGTGTACGTCTTTGGCGGGTACACGACGTTCTTTCCCTACTTGTCCACGGACGGCCCCGGTTCCGGCTGGGGGGCGGCCGCGAAGCCCAACGCCAAGGGCTTCATTCCCTTCCCGGACTACCCCTACTATTTAGATGATCTGTGGGTCTACAACTTGACCACGGGATTTTGGACGGAGTTGATACCTTTAAGCACAGACACGCCGGCGCCGCGGACGGACATGTCCATGTTATTAGATATGGGCTATTGCCGGGAACCGCCGCCGGCGGATGATGGGATGTGCTTCGGGCCCATGCTCATAGTGTTTGGCGGGTTTAATGGGAGTCATCATTTTGATGATACGTGGTTGTTCGATACGCGACGGACGCGATGGCTGGAGAAAAGGCGCTTGGTGCATCCCTTGTGGCCGTCGGGGTGCACGGATGATGATGAGGTCATCGCCAATTCGAGTTGTTTTCTACTCGATTACGCCCGACCCGTCAAGCCGGACGGCCTCGTAGAGGCGTTCAGGTACGATTTGGGCAACATGTTCAACCCCGTCCACGTCGTGGTAGACACCCAGCCGCGGGAGACGAACGACGCCGGCCAACCCATTGTTCCGGTCCTCGTAACACCTGTTTTGAGGGTGGGCGGCGCCGCGTCCTGTAGTTCACCAGCCGACGAGGGCTGCGCCGGCTACGACTGGTGGTCCTTAGATCCGAACAACACGGAACTGGTGAATTTGCTCCAAGTGCGCGACGGTCCAAATCCCAAATACGTGGAATTCTCAGCGTATCCCTTTTATGGCATCGTGGACAAGGACGCCCCGAGACCCTCTATTCAGGATAGACCGGATTTCGGCGATCCTATCGTCAAGTACGCCGCCACCGGCCCGAACCAATGGGTCACGGGTCCGCGGTACTGGGACCCCCAATGGCTCTTAGAGCACTTCAAGCGGAAGGATTGTGGGCGCGGGCTCAGCGAGGAGGCCTGCGCGTTCTGGTCCGCGGATCCTTCCTTGGATGTGGCCTTCCTGGACAACTACACGGTCTCCTATAACAAATCTTTGCCAGACATAAAAGATGGAAAGCGGTTCAAGCAGGACTTCGAGGCTTATAAAGGCGTCTACTACCGACGGTGTACTTCTGTGATGGGTGATGCTACAAGAGGTGGAACATTGGGCTGGCACCCCAAAGCCCCAGACGGTATTGATGGTCGTGCTAATGGTTCTGTGCTCATCCCGCAGAAACGGAGACGGGCTCCGGGCTGGGACGGGTGTCGAGATCGGTGCTTCGGGGTCCACCCGAACGAACCCGGTCTATACCCGGAAGCGGTCAAGACCTACGCCGATAGATTCGAGTGCCCCCAAAACGCGTCTCTCATACCCGATGCTGGATTACAATATTTAAGACCGAACCAACGGAGCGACCACGCCGCTATTTTGGTGCCGCACCTAGGCCGGTGGGAGACCAACACGCGGGCATTAGGGGAGATCTATGTGTTCGGAGGCGTGGGGTATGGGGTCGAACAACTGCAAAAAACGGATAACACCTTCCCGTCCATCGTTTTAGAAGATATGTGGAGGTTGGGAGTACACGACTGCCCGAACAACTGCAACGGCCAGGGCAACTGCTCGTATGGGTTTTGCCAGTGCCATCGGGGCTACTACGGTGCCGATTGTTCTAACATAAGTTGCCCGGGCGACTTTTGTTTTGTCGATCCTGATACCAATGAGCAAGTATGTCAACATTGTTGTCAAGCAGGCTTCAACCACTCCGACAACGATAAGTACCAAGTTGATGTTCCGAGAGTCCCTTGTACTTTTGCGTCGAGGAGGCAGGACCTTTCGTTTGGAGAGTCCAACGGCATCTGCGACGGGTTCGGGACGTGCCAATGTGCGCCACCGTTTATCAACGATGATTGTAGTATACGCGACTGCGCGAACAACTGTTCCCACCGCGGGCACTGTTCGATCGAGTTTCCCGTGTCGCGGTGTATCTGCGACCCGGGCTATTACGGCAAGCAGTGCCAGTACCAGGTCTGCCTGAACAACTGCTCGTATCCGAACGGCCTCTGCAACCACACCACGGGCCTCTGCACCTGCGAGATGATTTATTCCCCCTACCAGAACTGGCGGCCCTACCAGCGCTGGGGCGGCGAGGACTGCTCCTTCCTCTGGGCCTACTGCGGGGCTCTTAGTTCCGGGCCAGGGCTGGCGCTCTGGGTCCTCGTCGCGGGGGTCGTGGCCCACCTAAGGGGGTGATAGTCTATTTATTAGATGGGGCGACGCGGGCCTTGGTCCGCCATTTGAAAAGGCGGCGTAGGCCCTTCCATTTCGAACGCGGCGGCGCCGGCGGCGGGGCAATATGTGGCGGCGCCGGCGCGGTGACTGGTACTGCGAGCCCGCCCCGCAGTCTTCTCACCTCGTCCGCCGACAGCGCGGCCCCGGGATGCACGGGCGGCGCTCGGCCGTCTTCGTCGAAGTCGCGCCACGTCCGGTTGTAGAGGCCCAGGGCATACGCCGCGGCCGCGTCGCGGGGCGCCCGCAGGTTCAATGCGAGCGCGTCGAGGGACCCCAGCTGGGCGACGGCGCCTAGGGAGGACGGCGGCGCCTCCCTCACCAAAACGGGCGTCGGCGTCGCCAGGGCCATGACGACGGACCCGTCCATACTCGCCTCGAGGTCACATGGCCGCTCCCGGGGCGTCCGCGGCGGCGACCGCAGCGGCGCGGTCCAGGGCTTGCCCCGCGCGGGCAGCATGCGTATGCGTTTGGGGGGGAGCCGCTTGATTTGTTTTTGCGGGAGGTTCCCATCCGTTTGTTGTGACCGCGCCGCGTTCACGTCGCGCGGCTTGAGTGGCTGCCGTGTTTGGGCCGACATGTGCTTGTGAGGCAGCCCAAGTCGGCGTCTAGGGCTTTGCAGGAATGCTGTGCTGCGGCAGGTCGACGCACCGGAGACCGCGTGCACTATGTACAATGCAGCGCCTTGGGCGCTGTCCGATATCGCAGCACGCACCGTCGCGCTAACAGCTCGCATTTACAACGGACCCGCACAGACGTGTGCCGACGTCTCCCACCGCGCGTCGGCACACTAGTCCTAGCACCGTAACAAACATTCATTCGACAGGCCTCCAACTGGGCGACACTCCCGGAGAGTGGCACGTGACTTACTTCGGAAGTCAGGGGATAACAAGCAAAGGAATTAGGGCGAGGCCATGGGCGAGGGCGGCGGCGGCGGGTCGTCCGCGTCCGACGCCCGGCGCGGCGCCATGTCCGACGCGTCCGACGCCCGCCGCGGCGACGCCGCGTCCTCGGCGGTTGTGCCCTCCCCCATGGCGGCCAACCTGGCCTGCTCGCGCAGCGGCCGCATCTGCGTCCGCGCGCGGACGATGGACTCCTCCGTCATGGACGTCACCGGCGCGAAGACCAGGCGGTGTTCCAGCCCCGCCCGCCGGTCGTGGGGCGCCGCGTGGACGTCCCGAGCAAAGGCGCGGCACATGCCCCAGTGGCCCCGCGCGACCTCGCCCAGCAATTGCGTGCGGGACCAGCGGGCGTCGCCCCAGAAGCAGAGGACCGTGCCCGTCGCCGGCTGCACACCGGTCGTGAGCGGCGCATGATGCGACGCGGGCGGCACCGCCTCGATGCCGCCGTCGTCGAAGTCGCTCGCGTCGTCCTCGGCGTCTTGGGGCGGCGCGTGGCCGTACAGCGAGGACGTCTCTGGTACGAGCGTCTCCGGCCTACAAGTGACTATTCGAGAGACACCGTCCTCCGACGCCAAGGCCACCTTCCACCGATCAGAACGTGCGGTATCGAGCACGACGCCGAGCGTGCCATTCAGGTCCGTGGCGGCGGACAAATTCGCCAGCCGCACGCGGGCCCCCGGGCCGACGCCGTGAATTTGGCTCCGGGCCTTCTTTACTAACCGCGCACTTAGTAAAAGTGCGTCCGGCAGCGCCTCCACGATCGCATAACCCCTCGCGCCGCCGCTTCCCAGCACGAAGCACCTAACAATGGACCGCGCATCACAAGGCCCGCCGACGTGGTGCACCAATCGCACAGTTGAACACGCGTCGCGCCACTCCGACCCATGTTGTGTGAGTACTGATTCCAATGCCGCACTAACGGCGCTCCGGCAGCGCGGGTTGTCCCAGTCCTCCGGTAAGGGACGACACACATTCACCGCCGCCACGTGGTCGTCGCCGCAGCTCCGCGGCGCCGTCGTGCCGTCGGCGTTCACCTCTACTAAAACAATCGACGCGGGCGCCTCCAAAGCTGCCAAAGCTTCGCCGATGTCGTCCGCGCCCTCAAGCGACCCTCTAGCTGTCGCTCGTAGCCTTTTACCGCGCAAGGACACCGTGGCACCATCATCACCTAAAGCTTCGCGCAACCGATTTAGAGCCATGTCCGAGTCCAGTTCGAGCTCATAGAGCCCGTCGTCGTCTTGTACTCCGGTAATAACATAAGCACTGCGACACCAGTGCTCGTAGGACGACGCGTGTCTTAACGAAGGCGGCATACTTTCGAGTTGCTCCTCGAGCTCGACACTGAACTCCTCGCCGGCTGCGATAATACACCCAACGTCCACTAATGAAGCGATCTCGACGCCGGTGAACGACCGCATCAAATCGTGGCGCGTCGGCGGTTCGCAGGTGTACGGCTGCTTACACACATTGCAGGTCTGCTGCCTTAAATCGTCGCCGTGGAACATGGGATGCGTCGGTTGCGACACCAAAACCATGCGCTGCCACCGTCTTAGGCATTCTAAATGGACCCACTTCTGGCCGCCCTTGCAGGCGCACGGGGAGATGAGCTCGCCCTCGTCTTCGCCGTCGAAGCAGTAGCGGCACATGCGGTCCTCGTCCTCGTCGTCGACGGACTTGGCCGCTGCCGTTTGCTGCGCCGGCGTCGGCGGCGGGGGTGGTGTCATAGGCTCGTCGGTCTCCATGTTATTATGGCTGCCACTGGATGCTCTCCCTCCTCAGATCTCAGGACCACGGTTTTTTACGCAGTTGCGTCGTGCCAAATTTGTCGGCGGCCTCTGCAGGACTTCTGCTTCTGCCGAGCCTTGCGCGAGCGTATAGGGCGCCCCGTGGTTCTTACGAGGATGAATAGCAGCTCTGGCATCTGGCAGCTTTCTCGGTGCGGGTCCAGACCCCAGCCATTTGCCGATCGCAGAGGCTTCTGTTGAGTCTTCGGATTCCGTTTGTACCCATGGAGCTATGCGCCCGAACGAAAAAACCCGGCACCATCTAGACAGCACAAAAATCGAGCTGGCCATCGCGCTGGTCCACACACCGCCTGCCTGCGCCCACAAGACACTGAGTTTTGTTGCTTGTGGCAAATCCTCTGCTTCATTCAGTCGAGCACGAATCCAACCGCTCGTGCCCCTCTAGACTTTCAGCAGTCAGAGCAGACACACTCTTTCTGTGACCGTGAACGGGGACTTAGCGCTCTCAAACAGCGCTCTCAGACATGCCTTCGCGCCACGCCATCGCCGCGGCGGGCCTCGCGACCTGCTGCTGCGCCCTCGTCCCGCCCGCCCCGGCGGCGCACCGACGAGTCACAGCACGCCGCGCCGACGAGCTCCCGGAGGTCGCGCCGGGCGAGGTCGACTGGGACGCAGAATTTAAGAGGCTGAAGCGGGGCGAAGTTGGGAACACCGCGAAGCTGAACGAGGTCGCGAACGACGTCGAGCGGACGGGCCGCGTGGCCAAGCAGAAGGCGTCCACCGCCGCAAGGAGCGTTACGCAGGGCGCGCGGCGCGCGGCGAAGTCTGTCCCGAAGGGGCCCTCGCTGAGCAACGACGCCAAAATTTGGTTCGCCGTCATCGCGGCCCTCGCCTTCCTCCCGGCGCTCATCAACGCGCTGAGCGTGCCCGTCCAAGCGTCGGGCGCCGGGGGTGTCTACGTGTAGGCTACTGTATACCTAAATAACAACAACAACAACAAAAACTTAGATGACATGCGAGCGCCAGCTCCTCCACGCCATCGAGCAGATCCCACTACCCCTGACTCCGCCGGAGCTTCTCCAAAAGAAGGTTGGCGTCGAAGCTCCAGGGCGAGCCCGCGAGAAAAACGAACGCCGTCCAGGCCGACGCCTTCGAGGCCGGCGCGAGCACGTGCAGGTGCAAATGGTCGACGCTATTCCACGGCCGCCGGTGGAACCTTAACCAGTAGTCGTCCGCCGCGAAGGCCTCCGGTTGTTCCCGCTGACACACGTCCAGGGCGATCCGCTGCATGTCCTCGAGAAGGCTGACGTCCGACTTGACCAAACCGTCGGGGTCCTGCGGCCGCCGCCGCTTCGGAATCACTAGCCCGGCGAGCGGCGCGTAGGATTTAATGTTTCGAAAGGCGAGGTACGCGTCGCACTCATGCAATTTGTGCACGGGCGCCTCGCCCCGCAGCAACTCCCCGAAGGCCGTCGGGTTCCGTTCGATGTCTTCGGCGAGCGGTAAACTCGACGGGCCGTCGTATTTCGGCGGGAAGAGGCAGGAGGCCATCTGCGCGGTCAGGAGGAATACCACACACACGAGCAACCGACGCATGCGCGGGTCGCAGCGCGGCGTGTGAGAGCGCTGCTCCAGTGTGAGAGCGCTCCAGCGTGAGAGCTGCTCAAACGGATGTGGGAGCTGGCGTGTGATGCTCCGCTGGCGTGTGATGCTCCGCTGGCGTGTGATGCTCCAGTAAAAGCTGCACAATCTGATGTGCTCGTAGCGCTGCCGCGGTGGCGTCTAGCTGCTCGAAAGCTCGACCCTGAGGCTATTATATGAGTTACACGTACTGCGGTGGCGTACAGCTGTGCTAGCTGTGAGCAGGAGCAAAGCAGCAGGAGCTTTGATCGACGCGGGTTTCTCACGCGGGTTTTTCGCACCCCTGACCGAGTGCGAAGTGAGCCACCGCCACAGAGAGGAACGAGCAGTGTCCTAGCGCAGCAGCAGCAGTCGCCCACAGACCGCCAGCAGCACGCATCGGACCACTCCACGCCTACGCCGCGTCGCCGCCCGCAGCAGCACTCACTGCAAACAGGGCACCGCGGCACAAAGCGCTCATGCGCCAGGCATTCGGGCTCATGGTGTTCTGCCTCGGCCGCGTGGCGGGCCTGACGGCGGGCCGCGTCGTCCGGAGGCCGCACGTATTAAGGGCGGTGGCCACCGACGCCGACCTCGGCAAGGCGCTCAGTGCGAAGTCGCCCTTTTTACGGGAGTTCGCCCAACGCGGGTACCTGGCGCAGTGCACGGACATCGCGGCGCTGGACGAGAAGCTGGAGAAAGGTAGAGTGTCCGCTTATTTGGGCTTTGACGCCACCGCCGACTCGCTGCACGTCGGAAGTCTGCTCCAAATCATGATCCTGCGCCTATTGCAAAAACACGGCCACCGGCCCGTCGTCTTGGTGGGCGGCGGCACGACTAAAGTAGGCGATCCGTCGGGCAAGGACGAGTCGCGGCAATTATTGGACGAGGCGACCATACAATCGAACATCGACGGCATCTCGCGCGTCTTTTCTACCTTCCTCGACTTTGATGAGGACAAAGCTAAAATAGTGAACAACGCGGACTGGCTGGATGCCTTGGGCTACGTGGAGTTCCTGCGGACGGTCGGGGCCGTCGTCACGGTCAATCGCATGCTCAGTTTTGAATCGGTCAAGCAAAGGTTAGGAAGGGAGCAGCCTTTGTCTTTCCTGGAGTTCAACTACATGCTGCTGCAGGGCTACGATTTTTTAGAATTGTATAGGAGAGAAGGCGTCGAGTTGCAGTTAGGAGGCAGCGACCAGTGGGGCAACATCGTCACGGGCGTGGACTTGACGCGGCGCGTGGACGAGGGCAAGGTCGTGGGGCTGACCGCGCCCCTCTTGCAAACGGCGGACGGGCGCAAGATGGGCAAGACGGCCGACGGGGCAGTCTGGCTCGCTCCAGAGAAGCTCTCGCCCTTCGACTACTGGCAGTTCTGGCGGAACGCCGACGACGCGGACGTGATCCGCTTTTTAAAGCTGTTTACGGAGCTCGAGGTGAGTGCTATCGACGCGTTGGAAAGTCAGTTGGCCAGTGAGACGGGACCGACGTTCGTCAACTCGCTTAAAAGGCGGCTCGCGGATGAGTGCACGACGTTACTCCACGGTGCGGATTGTTTAACAGCGATCCACGAGACGGCCGACGCCTTGTTCAAAAACAAGGGCGGATCTTTAGCCGATTTGCCCAAGGTGGTGGTTGAAGGTGACAGTATAACCGTCGTGGACGCCCTGGTCGCCGCGGAGTTCGCCAAGTCCAAGGGCGAGGCCAAGCGGCTCATCAAGGGCGGCGGCGCGCGCGTCGACGACGTCAAGGTCGAGGACGTCGACCAGACGATCGCGCTCGGGGGGGAGGTGAAGATCTCGTCGGGGAAGAAGAAGCACGCCATGTTGGTGGCGGAGTAAGGGGCTTTGTTTTATGTTGAGTAGTACCTTAGAACGGGAAAGGGCGACACGCCCTAGATCGGCACCGGCGCCGCCGCCATCTCGTCCTCGGCCTCCTCTTCGTCGTCCTCGTCGTCCTCGTCCGAATCGTCTACCGTGTCCAGGTAGGAGAAGAACTCGGTCGTCTGCGTGAGCGCCTTGATCTTCCCGGGGACCGCCTCGGACACGGCGTCGTCCGCGTCGCGCCACATTTCGAAGGCCTCCACGTCGCACACTTCGTTCAGGAATAATAACTTGAACGCCTGCTGCACGAGGCCCTTGCCCGCGTTGTCCTTGGGGAAATTGAGGGAAGCGAGATGTCTCTGCGTCGCCAGCAACAACGCAGCTTGGTCCTCCGTGGTCGGCGCGACCTTGATCAAACCCGCCGCCTCCGTCTTGAGCCAGCTCATGTCGGCGCCGAACTTGGTAAAGCGCGCCGCGGCGAACGCGTCGGCCGCCGCCGCCGGACTGCTCAACGCCTTGGCGATCGCCGCCTTTTCGGCGTCCTCGGCGGCCTTCTTCTGGGCCTTTTTCTCGGCGGGCGCCGCCTCCTGCGCCTTGCGGTGCGCGACCTCGGCGAGCCGCCGCTTCTCGAGTTTCACCTTCTCTAGCGCCAGTCTCGCTTCCTTCACGTGCTGGGGCTCCTCCTTCTTGACCACGGTGGACGACGGCAGGGCCTGGGGGAAGTCCTCCTTGCGGGCCTGCATGCCGGGGCCCGCATCCTTTTGTAACGCGCCGAAGCGGTTGCCGCTGCCGTAGCGGCCCATGCCCGAGGGCCGCGACGACGTGTAGCGCCCCATGTCGCCGCCGCCGCCGCCGCCGCGCGCGTCGCCGCCGCCGCGCGCGTCGCCGCCGCCGCCCTGGCCGTACCGCGACCCGCCGCCGCCGCCGCCGTAACCGCCCCCGCGGTCGCCGCCGCCGAAGCCGCCACCGCCGCCGCGGGGCGGCGGGTCGCTCTGCGGGCCCCGCCGGTTGGACGGCGGCGGGTCGCTCTGCGGGCCCCGCCAATTGGACGGCGGCGGGTCGCTCTGCGGGCCCCGCCGGTTGGACGGCGGCGGGTC
>Ga0114994_10001318_pt1 | contig 17716 bp, 16 predicted proteins | sample ArcticOcean_MG_C_9_FD_87043 | JGI IMG/M metagenome (GOLD analysis project Ga0114994, IMG submission 87043) | Marine microbial communities from western Arctic Ocean - ArcticOcean_MG_CB2_152 | ecosystem: Environmental > Aquatic > Marine > Oceanic | place: Arctic Ocean: Canada Basin | collected...
GCGATAGCTTCTCTATATGTGATTTCACGCATGATTTTGATGCACAATTCGGTCGGCAAAGATAGGTTATTAATGATACCTCTGCATCACTACCTTTGCAGTCCTATTTAAGAGATTAATAATTATCTATTCAAGCCTATGAAATTGCTAGTATGCATTAGTAAAGCACCAGATACAACAAGCCGTATCGCCTTTACAGACGGGGATAAAAACTTTGATGAAAGTGATGTCCAGTTTATTATTAATCCCTATGATGAGTGGTATGCTCTAGTGAGGGCCATAGAAATCACCGAATCTTCAGTTGGTTCCGTTACTACAATAACTGTTGGGGAAGCTTCTTGTGACCCTATTATTCGCAAGGCGTTAGCTATAGGCGCTAATGATGCGGTTAGGATTAATACCGTTCCCACAGATTCAGCTCAAGTAGCTAGATTAATTGCTAATTATGCAGATGGACAAGGATTTGACGCGATTATGTGCGGCAAGGAAACGATAGACCACAATTCTTCTGCTGTTCCTGCTATGATAGCTGAGTGTTTAGATCTGCCATTCGTAGCCTTTGCTACTTCTTTAGACATGAATGATGGCTCTTCAAGCCTCACGTGTGAAACTGCTGGTGGAACTAATAGCGTTAAAGTCACAGGCCCGTTCGTGTTGAGCGCAGCTAAGGGAATGTCTGAACAAAGAATCCCTAATATGAGGGGTATAATGTCAGCTAGAACTAAGCCTCTACAGGTTATAGAAGCTGACGGAGTTCAAGTTCCAACTGCCATTGAAAAATTCACATTACCACCAGCTAAAGGTTCGTGTGTTATGGTGGATGCAGAGAATACAGCGGAGTTAGTTCGTCTTTTACGTGAGGAAGCAAAAATTATTTAAGATGTCAGTATTAGTATATATACCTACAAACAGTGGTCAAGCCACTAAGTCTGGGCTAGAAGCGGCATCTTTTGCAAGTGCATTAGCCTCGGGAGAAGTTTCTGCTGTTGTCTCCGGTGATTTATCCGGTGACGGTGGTCTGGGAGCAGTTGGAGTAACTAAGGTGTTACATTATTCAACGGAATTAAATGATAATTCGCAATTAGCACGCCTAGTTGAGTCTGCTGTTACGACAACAGGTGCTACAACTATTGTGTTTTCAGGAAACCTTGAGGGTGGAGCAATAGCTCCTAGAGTTGCGGTTAGATTAGGAGCTGGTTATGTTCCTGGGATTATCGAATTACCCGAGGGCGGATCTTTTTCACGGAATGTATTTAGTGGAAAGGCTAAAGCTTCTGTTTCTGTATCGGCTGATAAGACGGTGTTAGGATTAACACCTAACGCATACGGAGTTAAAGGCACAGGTGGAGGAGATGCTTCAGTTGAAGCTTTTTCTGCTGAAGTAGGAGAATCAAAAATTTCATTCGGGGATTTCAAGCCATCTAGTGAGGATGGTGCTGTTCCACTTCCTGAAGCTGATAGGGTTGTTTCTGCTGGTAGAGGCTTAAAGGGACCCGAGAATTGGGGAATAGTGGAGGACTTAGCTCGTGCTTTGAATGCTTCCACTGCTTGTTCTAGACCTGTAGGTGATATGGGTTGGAGGCCTCATCACGAGCACGTAGGTCAGACGGGTGTAACCATTAGACCTGATCTTTACATTGCATGTGGGATCTCTGGTGCTATTCAGCATTTAGCTGGTGTAAACCAAAGCAAAGTAATCGTAGTAATCAACACAGACCCGGAGGCTCCCTTCTTTAAGGCAGCTGATTACGGAATTGTAGGTGATGTATTCGAAGTTCTTCCTAAATTGACAGAAGCTATCAAAGCTTTATCATAAATGAGATGAAAAAAGTGGACCTCGAAATACATGACATTACCTTAACGGGGTCGTCATCGGGGGCATATACATTATTATTAGGTGTCGTAGGAAGTGATATGCAACTGCCTATAGTTATAGGCGGGGCAGAAGCTCAATCTATTGCATTAGAGCTTGAGAACATGAAGTCTAGTAGGCCTTTAACTCACGATCTATATAAAAACACACTTCTCTCCTTCGATATGGAAGTAGGAGAGGTTTTGATTTACAAATTCGAGGAAGGGATTTTCTACGCTAACATATACGTTAGCGATGGAACTCAAATAAAACAAATCGACTCTAGGGTGTCTGATGCTGTCGCTATTGCAGTTCGATTTAGAGCCCCTATCCGTTGTGTTACTTCTGTCATAGATATGGCTGGGATTTCACCTGAGGATATGATTCAAATGAGTGAGGAAGTTCCAGAGGAAGACGCTGATGAGGATTTAAGTATCTTAAGTCCCGAACCTGATTTGGATGGACAAAAATCAAAAAAGACAATTCGAGATTTGAAAAAACGTATTTCTACTCTTAAAGCGAATCTTGCTTCAGCTGTTGACGAGGAGAATTATGAAAAAGCATCTGAGATCCGCGATATGTTAGAAACCTTAGAAAAGAATTTAGATGAAGAGTAAAGTAGGTATCATAATGGGCAGTAATTCTGATCTAGGAATTATGGAAAAGGCCATGAGCGTTCTCGATGAACTGGGTGTTGAATATGATGCGACCGTTGTAAGCGCACATAGAACGCCAGAGAGGTTAGCAGAATATGCTAGTTCCGCTGTTGCTAACGGTCTAAAGGTTATTATAGCTGGTGCTGGTGGAGCGGCTCATCTGCCAGGCATGGTAGCTTCGTACACTCCGCTTCCAGTTATAGGAGTTCCTGTAAAGAGCAGTAATTCTATAGATGGTTGGGATTCGATACTTAGTATTCTGCAAATGCCTGCGGGAGTTCCTGTTGCGACAGTGGCTCTTGATGGTGGTAGGAATGCAGGGATTCTTGCAGCCCAAATCCTATCCGTTGCTGATTCAGAACTCCTTGAGAGACTTGTAGAATTTAAGAGCGCCTTAAAAGCTAAAGTTATCGATGCAGCTATCCAAGTAGAAAATCACAAACCAAAAAAGTAGGCCGCGCATGTCTCACTCTTCATTCACCCCCGAGGACCTGTCCACACAAAAACTCCACGCCCTATTGCTAGGAGGAGTTTCTCCACGACCTATTGCGTTTGCAAGTACAGTTGATGCGGAGGGGAATGTAAATTTAGCCCCATTTAGCTACTTCAACGTATTCTCAGCTAATCCACCTATCCTAATATTTTCACCCGCTCGTAGAGGACGAGATAACACAACTAAACATACTTTAGATAATGTTCTAGCTGTTCCAGAAGTGGTGATAAACATGGTCGACTATTCAATGGTCCATGCGTGTTCTTTAGCTTCAACTGATTATGCTCGTGGAGTAAATGAGTTTGTGAAAGCTGGGCTTACAGAGGTGAAGTCTGAGGTTGTTCAGCCGCCCAGAGTACTGGAATCACCAGTATCATTCGAGTGTAAGGTGTTGAGGGTAGATTCTTTTGGTGATAATCCTGGTGCTGGACAGTTAGTGGTGTGTGAGGTGTTGCGCATGCATTTCAAGGATTCCGTTCTGAACTCGGATGGTGTGCCGGATGCGAGGAAATTAGATTTAGTTGCTAGAGGAGGCGGAGATTTTTACGTACGTGCCTCTGGTGATGCTCTCTTTGAAGTGCCTAAGCCTCTTGCTAACCTAGGAATAGGTGTAGATATGATACCTGCGGATATTAGAACGAGTAGCGTTCTCACAGGGAAACACCTAGCAATGCTAGGTAATGTAGAGGTATTGCCTAATGAAACCGATGTAAATGATTACAAGCTTCTAGAACTAGCTGATATTTTCATCGAGCATCAAGATGATGGTGAAACTCTAGAACTTGAGCTTCACAAGTTTGCGGCATCTCTATTAGAACGTGGAAATGTTAATGGAGCGTGGAAAACACTTCTGAGTTTTAACCTTGGATAAGGCCCTAAATCCCAACTCTTATTTTACCTTTATGCCATGGCATTTGAACTAAAAGGTAAAATCAAAGTTTTGTTCGATCAACAAGACTTTCCAAGCGGCTTCTATAAGCGCGATTTCGTTATCACGACTAACGAACAGTATCCACAAGAAATTAAGTTTGCAGCTTTGAAAGAGCGTGTAGAGCAATTAAACGGACTCGGAGAGGGAGATGAAGTTCTGGTGAAGTTCGATTTGCGTGGCCGTGAATACAATGGTAATTACTACGTGGATCTCAATGCATGGAGAATTGAGCGTGGGTCAGGTACTGCTTCAACAGAAGGTGCGCAATCTGATTCTTCTGCTAGTTCTCAATCAGTACCACCAGTAAGTTCTGCTCCACTTCCGGATGTAGAACCAATGGTCGTAGAGCCATCCTCAGACGAGGATCTGCCATTTTAATTTTTTAGCGGGCTTCCGTCCTGTCTATTTAATTACTGGTAGTGGGTTTGGTCCAAATAACCTAAAAGAAGATGTCAGCAGAATTCCATACTTTCACCTTGCCTAACGGCATACGTGTGATACATAAAGTGGTTCCTAGGGCCGCTAGTCATGTCGCACTTGTGGTGAATGCAGGAAGCCGTGACGAGAGACCTGGCGAAGCTGGAGTCGCTCATTTTATTGAACATTGCTTATTCAAAGGGACTGAGAAGCGAAAGACATTTCATATTCTAAATAGGCTGGAGAGGGTAGGCGGTGAGTTGAATGCATATACAACTAAGGAGGAGACCTGGGTTAGTGCTTCATTTCTAGAGAGAGAGTTAAGTAGAGCCGTAGAGTTGATCGCAGATATTGTTTTTAATTCTACTTTTCCCGAGAAAGAGATAGCGAAAGAGAGGGATGTGATTTTAGATGAAATAGCATCTATTCAGGATAATCCTAGTGATGTGATTTTCGATGAATTTGAAGAGAGGTTGTTCGGAGCTCATCCTTTAGGTAGAACTATTTTAGGTACACCGGATTCTGTGAAAGCCTTATCTAGAGACGATATCAAAGGTTTTGTAGAGAGAAATTACAGGCCAGATGAAATGGTGTTCGCTTCTGTGGGAGCTACTCCGTTTAAGAAGTTTAAGAAGATATGCGAAAAGTATTTGGGAGAGTTTAAGGGTGATAGTGGTGTGGTGAAAAGAGTAGCGCCTAAACCGGTTGCTTTGTTTAATGAGAGGGTAGAGCAGGATACGCATCAAGTGCATCATTTGCTCGGAGGGGTAACTGTTGGAGCAGATCATAAGGATAAGTTGCCACTGACTTTATTAGCTAATTATTTAGGAGGTCCGGCTATGAATTGCCGGTTGAGTATGAATATTAGGGAGAAGTATGGAATGGCATATCACATCGAAGCTGGTTATTCACCTTATCAGGATAGTGGGGTGTTTTCTATATACTTCGGTACAGATCGACGTTTTCACAACAAGGTGGAGAAGCTTGTGAATAAGGAACTGAAGCTCATGTGCTCAACTAAGCTCACCACTCGTCAACTTCACGATGCTAAAAAGCAGCTTATAGGCCAAATAGCCCTAAACCAAGATTCGGGGACAGCTATGATGTCAGGGCTTGCAAAAAGTTATCTCTTGTACAATAAAGTACAGCCGCTAGCTGATTTTTTCAAGGCTATAGAATCCATTACATCTGAAGATATATTGAGAGTTTCAAATGAATTTATCTCACCTGAGAAGATGAGTCATTTGGTTTACCTAGATAGATCGTAAGCTATCTCGCTGATATTCTGTGCACATCATCATTATCAGACTGTATCATGTTTTTTATAAACTGAATCTTCAAGCTTATCATAACCCATTCTTTATGCCCATCTCTAAGTAGTGCGTTTATAGCCTCTTCGTCATTGTCTGCACCTTCAGCAACTAACGCAAGTTTTGAATATCCATTCTTCCTCAGCCATTTACATGCATTGACGTCACCTTCGGAGCCGACAACTAAAGCCATCAATTCTGGGTGGCCTTCATTTATCAGCCACTCCCGTGCATCATCTCGAAGATTAATTGCATAAGTGAATGCAGCTAATTCAGGGTAGTTGTTTGCGGTAAGCCAGTCGCGGATTTTTTCGTTTCCACTGATTGCTTCACCCCATGCAACAATTATTTTAATTGGGTATTCTTTCAAGATGCTATAAAGGTAACTTTGCCGACTGTGAAAAACGAATCCGTAACCCCACCAAAATTATTCACGCCTACCTTCTGGTTGCTTTGTTCTAGTACCGTATTGTTTATGGCTAGTTTCGGAATGATTATGCCGGAGTTGCCCGGATACTTAACTATGATGGGTGCTGGTCATTTGTTAGGGTATATAATCGGATTGTTTACCCTAGGGGCATTCTTTTCAAGGTTCTTTTCTGGGAGGATAGCCGATAGGGCGGGCAGGAAGGTGGTTATGATTTTCGGAACCGCAGTGACTGCTATCGCAGGGTTCGCGTATGTAGGTGTGGGGTACTTGCACGAGGGGTTTTGTGATGACCCAAAAACGGCAATGCTAGGTGTATGGGTTTTTCTAGGTGTGAGAGTGCTTCATGGGTTGAGTACTGGATTTAGACCCACAGGAACGAGCGCATTGCTCACCGATATCGTTCCCGTAAGTAGAAGAGGCGAGGCTTTAGGGTTTTTAGGTGTTGCCGGTAATGCCGGTATGGCGGGGGGTCCCGCTATAGGTAGCTGGTTGGCTGTGGATTATGGCTATGATGCGATGTTTATTGTGTCGTCAATCCTGGGTGTTATCTCACTTATTCTCACCCTTAGAATCCAAGAGACATTGCCTAACAGTCGTTCAGTAGTTATGAGCGATTTCAATGTGTTTAAGGGGGGGAACATTGAGGCTTCTGTTTGGCCTTCAGCATTATTCTTACTCCCTGTGGCTATTACTTTCGGAGTTTTTCTAACAGTAACACCAGATTTCGTCGGCGATCTAGGTTTTAAGTACAAAGGACTGTTTAACACCATTATTGTTGTCGCTTCTATATCAATGCGATTTATAGCCGGGAAGGCTTCCGATAAATATGGCCGCGAACCACTTTTAGTCATTGGTGGATTTCTCCTACTAATAGGTATGGGGGTAATGAGTATATCTGACACGAAACTAATGGCTGCTATCGGTGGTGCCATTTATGGACTCTCCATTGGGATCAATATGCCCACAATATTTGCTTGGACGGCTGATCTTTCCTCCAAGGGTAAAATCGCAATAGGCTTAGGTACTATGCTTATGTCTCTTGAGATAGGTATAGGTTTAGGTGCTTTTGTGTCGGGATCGTTATTCGCTAGTGACCCTAGCTGGTTGCCCGTATTATACTCAACATGTGCAGTTCTAGGGGGCTTGGCATCAATTATTTTATGGTGGGGATGGAGAAAAAATCCCCAAAGAAAATAACGATTGATGTTGCATAACTCTATTTGGGGGCATTAAAAAAGGCTTTTTATAGAAGTAATTTTAGTGCATGGATACAATTATTGCTCAACGATTAAACGAAAAGCATGCTGAACGTAAACTTGCTCTAGGTGATTTTCTTCAGCTTAAAGCAAAAATCCTTAATGAACAGCGATTAGCTAAAGACGCTCTTGAGATTCAAGATCTATCAAATAAAGCTATAGCCTAGTCTTAGATTTTATTTCATCTCTATAGATGCGGATGCTGTAGGGAATGCTCTGTCAACCTTTTTGAATAAACCTTGCAGCACTCTTCCTGGGCCCACTTCGGTTACTGATTCAGCTCCATATTCTAACATAGCACCCATTGTTTGGGTCCATCTTACTGGAGCAGTAAGCTGAGCTATTAGATTCTTGCGGATCACATCGATGTCAGTTTCTGCCCTCGCACTCACGTTTTGGAATATAGGACACCTCAACTCCGAGATAACGGTAGATTCTATAGCAGCAGCAAGTTTTTCTCGAGCAGACTCCATTAGTGGAGAGTGGAATGCTCCTCCTACTGGTAGCATAATTGCCCTTCTAGCACCAGCTTCCATAAGTTTTTCGCAAGCCTTTTCCACAGCAGGGATCTCACCTGAAATAACTAGTTGTCCAGGACAATTATAATTTGCCGCTATCACTATACCATCTGTAGCCGTGCATATATCAACAACGACTTGATCTTCTAGTCCTAAAACGGCAGCCATAGTCGATGGTGTTGCTTCACAGGCTGTTTGCATGGCATTCGCTCTTGCTGAAACCAGTTTAAGACCATCAGCAAACGAAATACCTCCTGCGACTACCAGAGCACTAAATTCACCTAGGCTATGACCTGCGACCATGTCAGGATTGATTTTATCACCTAAGACCTCAGCTAAGATTACAGAATGTAGAAAAATTGCAGGCTGGGTTACTTTAGTTTGTTTTAAGGCCTCTGCGTCTCCGTTGAACATAATATCAGAAATCTTAAATCCTAGAATTTCATCTGCTTCTTCGAACCTCTTTCTAGCCAATTCAGATGAGTCATATAAATCTTTCCCCATGCCAGGGAATTGAGCCCCTTGTCCAGGGAATACAAATGCTTTCATATAACTATTTTGTTTATCGTACGAGAATTACATGGCCAGTGAAGGTCTCTGCACCTCGGCCTTCAGTCTTTTTTATCTTAATCCTCCAGTTGAATAATTCAGATGAGCTTACGTAGTGAGTTCCATCGCCATCTATTACGTTATCTCCTATCCAAGCTTCGCCTGGAGTTGTGGAATGATGTACCATTTTACCCCATCTGTCAAAGATCCAGCACTCGTACTCCGATATAAGTTCTTTTCCTGAAATCACAGGTATCCATGCGTCATTGTTACCGTCGTTATTAGGCGTGAATGCATTGGGTACATATACTTGAAGCAGATTATCTACATTGATAATATGTGTCGCTACATCGGTGCATCCATATTCATTAGTGACGTGAAGTTGAACTTGATATTCGCCTGCCATGTAATACTCGTGCTCAGGGTTCACCTCTGATGATCCATCACCGTCTCCGAAAGACCAAATATATTCTGTTCCCCCTTCTGTTAAATTTAAGAACTCTACTATAGGATCTAGAATATTAATCGTTTCGGGTAATGTAGTAAAGTCAGCAAAAGGTGGGTTCCAAGCTGCAAAAGCTTCATCAATTTCAACTGTAATGGTACAACCTTCAATTGAAGTAACAGTGAACTCAGCTTCGTAAACACCAGGGTAAATAATATCTAAGAAGTAGGGAGAGCTGAATCCAATAGGGATAGTAAATCCAGGTATTTCTAGCTCGAATGTAGCAGCTCCTGTGGTGGTGTTGTGTATCTCAATCTGGGTAGGGATACAGACTGATGTTTGTAGAAATGCAATCTCAGGAATAGGAGCATCCGCAACTGTGAAATCTTGGAATGATTCACTTGAACAGCCGAAGACATCTGTAACTAATAATCCTATTGAGAAGTCTCCTGTTCCTCCTGCGGTTAGATTAGGTGTGTCACCGACCAGTTCTGTGCAATCGGTAGTGCCGGTAGGGAATAGAGTCCATATATATGGAGAAACACCTGTCGTGCAGTTTTGGCCTAGAAGTTCAGAAGAAATATTATTAGCATTAATGTCAGCAGCACCGGTTGCATCGTAACACACGACGCTCTCACTTAAGAAAAAGTCTGCAGTTGGATTAGGGTGAGTAATGATAGGGATAAAATCTGAAACTATACAGTTAGGATTAGTAGGGGAAATGGCTGTGAAGCTCACTTGGTAGTTACAATCACCCGAACTGTAATCATCACAATCAAAGATCATTTGGATATTACTCACACCCGTTTCTGTCACACCATTGCCAAAATTCCAGGCTGTTACTCCGGCGTTCGTAGCTGTAGATGTAAAATTAACGGCTAGTGGTGAGCATCCTTCGTTAACGTCTGAACTCATAGTGACAACAGGAAGTTGTGATGTGTTTACAGCAATAAATTCAGTGTTTTCACATGCATTCCCTTCATTGATAGTTAGGGAAATGTTAGTCGTTCCAGACGTAATAGTAGGGCAGTAGTTGAACGTTGGACCATTAGAAAACAATACACCATCTAAATACCAATCATATGTATTGCCACCTCCGCCACTTCCACCTGGGTTGTCCGTCCAGTCAATTTCTATAATAATACAGTCACCTTCACAAATTTCGGTATCTGTTACGAGGTCGAAGATTGTACTTGAATTAATGGTATTTGTAAATGACTCGAATGATGAGCAGATTAAATTATTAGCGTCTGCGTAGGTTATAGAGCCGGTAGCGTCTATCTCAACATCACCGAGAATTACATTTGTATATCCCAGGGATAGGATGTTTAATGAAGGATTAGCTCCGTCAGGGTTAACAGCTGAATTAGTTTCGTTAGGAGTCGATGTCCAAGAGTAGTTCTGTGCACCATAAATATCAACTTGAACGCTTTGGCCTGTGCATGGAGCTCCACTGAACACGAAATCTAAAACGGGAGCGTCTCTCATGTCTACCGTTGCCGTCGCCGTTGCTATACAGTTGAAATTGCTCCCCATTAATAGAGATGGTGTGTTTAGAGTAGCTGTTGCGACATACTGTGCCCCGTTAACTACTGGGTAATAAGATATTCCCGTAGGTATAGTTGTGAAACCGTTGCTGTCCCAAAAAACAGTGGTTGCATTAGTTGTAATGTTGATTTCAAAGGCATCTCCCTCGCAAATTGCTGGAGTGTCAAGAGTAATGGTAGCGTCTTCAAGTATCTCTACTTCTATTACGGAACCGCCTATACAGTTGTTAAGTGTATTCGTTACTTGACACGCTATAGCGCTAACTCCTACATCTGCAGGATATGTAAATGGAAGAAGAATGCTGTTACTTGTTGAGCTTAGTGCTGTACCATTTAACCACCATTCAAAATTGTAAATAGCGGGGTCCATGCCTCCAGTTGAGATGAATGCATTATCGTCGCCACACATAATAGCTCCGTCTACAGCTAGTTGCACATCTGGTGAAGCTAGAATTTCGAACTCGAATTGTAAAGAGCTAGAACATGTTACTGTTCCGTAATCATTAGTTCCGGTCATGGTTATGATAGCTGGAACTGGAAGGTTAGAAGGGAAAGTTATATTAGTACCAGACTGAGATTCTGCTGCTGGAGAAAATGAATAGCTATCTGCACCACCCACAAAAATCTGAGGGTTTTCATTTGCGCAATATGTATAGTTGTTCGCAGGGTGGAGAATTACATTAGGATTTGCATATACAGCAGCATCAATAGATTGAGTTGACGAACAAGTTAAATCGGAACCATCTAAAGTGTTTGGGTACAGGATTGATCCAATGACGGATATAGTGGTGCCATTGGCTACGATTTCAGATTGAGTATCTGTTCCGTCCGAAGTGGGTACAGGGTTTATTGGTAAAGTAAAAATGGTGCTATCCCATTCGTATGATGTTGCATTACCCGTAGCTATAAATTCAGATTCAGTCCCCTCACAAACGTCACTAGTACTCATGGAAAATTCAACATCGGGATAAACCTCAATAGAGATAGTCTCAGAAGAAGTGCATCCATTAGAATCTATCAGACTAACAAGAATATAAGTGGAAGTTGTTGTGATCCCAGAAAGATCGAAACTGAATTGGGAACTGGTCCCTGTTACAGTCTCTGTTAATTGAGATAACCCATCAAGTGACCAGTCCACAAAATAAGGTGCTAGTCCGAAGTTTATGTTTGCTTGTACTACAGGGTCAGAGCTCGAGCAGAAAACAATTTCATTAGAATTCAAACTCAACAGAGGAGCTTCAAAGACCTCGAAATCAAGAAACAGGGCAGTGGGTGTTGTGTAAACATCACCCGTTGCAATAAACATTAATTGATGCCACCCAGCTGATAAAAACCCAGCCGAAATAACATCTGCGAAAAGGATTTGGCCTGGAGTTGTACAGAAGGAAAGTCCATTGTATGTATTAGAAAACAAAGGGTTTCCATCAATATAAATCTCGAGATTAATAGTGTTGTTATTATTCGAAGCCATTTGCCACACAGCTTCTGCTAACCCGTTTGAGCAAGTTGATGAAGCAGTAAAGTCGTTTACAAATATTTCTGGTGGCCCAGCTACAGTGACTTCTTGTGGAGCGGAATCAGAGCTGTTGTTACAGTCAGTAGCATTCAAGGTGATTAAATAGCAGCCCTGATTAATAAACTCAATCGCAAGATCTGTAGTAGTAGAGGATGTGCCTTCAACAAAAATCCAATCGACTCCCTGTACACCGTTATTTAAAGACCAATCGTAAACCACCGTAGTGCCACACGTTTCATCAATATTCAAAGAGGTGTTAGTGCAGTGTACTACAAAGCCTACGTTCTCTGCACCTTCATTCACATCAATCACAAATGAAGGAAGTACTAATAGTTCTGTGTTAGATGCAATTATAAACGTGGAGTTCAGTGCAATAAGACAGAACACAAAAACGCAACGAATAAATGGTGTTAGGACTCTCATTCTTGTTCAGGTGGTTTCAATAGCGCAAAATACGGAATTTACGCTAGTTATTTGAAGCCCTTTGAGAGATCCACCTTTTGATGATTGTGAAATCTCGAGTCGTTTTTCTTCCCCTTCCTTCTAGCAATTTGTTCTTCCTCTGATAATTGAAAGAATTCTATGCATTCAGGAGAGCAGCAACCAGAGTTGTTTCCCTGACATTCCTCACATTGTATGAACAACAGATTACAGGTCTTATTACTACAATTAACGTGCTCATCTGAGGACTCACCGCACTGATGACAATTCGAAATCACCTCATCTGAGATACGCTCGCCTAGCCTCTCGTCGAATACGAAATTCTTACCCACGAATTTATTGTCAATGTTCTCGTTTTGCTGAAGTTGCCTAGCATAATCAATGATGCCTCCATTCAATTGACTAACATCGTTAAACCCATGATGCTTAAGGTATGCAGAGGTTTTTTCACACCTTATTCCCCCAGTACAATACAGCAATATCTTATCATCCTCCTTACCCTTAAGGTCGTCAAGCACTTCAGGCAATTCCTCCTTGAAAGTATCTGATTGAGGGCATATGGCTCCCTTGAACCGGCCTATCTCACTCTCGTAATGATTTCTCATGTCCACAACGATAGCACCCTCGTCTAATGCCTCGTTCCACTGCTTAGCATCGAGGTGATTGCCGACATTAGTGATGTCGTATTCTCCATAAGGGAGTCCGTCGGCAACGATTTGGTCTTTAGTCTTAATAATCAATTTAAAAAATGACTTCCCATCATCTTCAATAGCTATTTTCTGGTGCATATCACGAAACTCCTCGTGTGTGTGAAGAATTTTAATGAACGCCTCCCTATTGTGCTCAGGAATTGAAATCTGTGCGTTCACCCCTTCCTTCGCCAGATACACCCTTCCGAAAACCCCCAAATCCGCCCACTCTTCGTACAATTCATTCCGCAGCGCTACAGGGTCGGAAATGTCTACATACCTGTAAAACGAGGTGGTTGTTCGTGTAAAACCCTCTGTTTGAAGACCTTTTATTGCGTCCTCTCTAGAGAGGCGGTTGATTAATTTTTTCTTCCCAGCGTTAGGATCCATTACTTGCTTATTAACTGGGCTAATTTCGGGATTTTCTTTTAATTCCCTCACTATATATCTTGAATTAATGATATTTGCCATAATGATGAAAGTTCGCACAGTTAGATAAGATGGTTTTTTCTAGCATTACCTTCTTATTGTATTTCTTACCAGTCTTCTTGATTCTTTATCGACTGGGCGGCCTAAGATTTCAAAATCTTATTCTTCTTATCGCCTCTGTGATATTCTATGCGTGGGGGGCTTTCCATTTCTTGCCGATTTTACTCACCAGTTGCTTCGTAAACTTCTATTTAGTACAAAGACTTTCATCTTATGAAGGAGTTAAAAGGAGGAGGACGGTAGTATTATCGATACTTATAAATGTAGGTGTACTAGTTTACTTCAAGTACGCAAATTTCATTGTAGATAGTTTGGGGATTGAGCAGCTTAGTGCTTCATGGACGAATATAGCATTACCTATAGGTATTTCGTTTTTCTCTTTCCAGTCCCTGTCCTATACCTTAGATGTGCACCGTAAAACCGTTAAGCCTCTAGATAAATTAAGTGAATACTTAGTGTACATACTTAGTTTCCCTCAAATGATAGCTGGCCCTATCGTGAGGTTCACTGAAGTTGAGAAGGAGCTGAGAAGCAGGGTGGTTCTTAATGAAGACTTTCTGAATGGATTTTATAGGTTTTCATTAGGGCTGGCGAAGAAAGTCCTCATTGCAAATACACTGGCGACTATTTTTCCTTTAGACCAAATCAATTTATCTGGCGACCTCACATTATGGTCCGGTCCCCAAGCATTAATATCAATCCTTGCTTATTCCTTCCAAATCTATTTCGATTTCTCCGGATATTCAGATATGGCCATAGGTTTAGGTTCCATGCTTGGATTTAAGTTCCCCGAAAATTTCAAGCAACCTTATAGAGCAGTAAGTATCACTGATTTTTGGCGTAGATGGCATATTACCCTGAGTTCTTGGATGAGGGATTACCTATACATACCCTTAGGTGGAAACCGAGTTTCATCTAATTATAGGTTGTATTCAAATCTAATATTTGTCTTTGCCATAAGTGGGTTTTGGCATGGAGCTTCGTGGAATTTTCTAATCTGGGGGCTGTTCCATGGAACCTTTCTAATACTTGATAGGCTATTCTTAAAAGCATGGTTGAATAGATTACCGCTTTTTGCTTCGAGAATCTTCACCTTCTCAGTTGTTCTCGTGGGGTGGGTGTTTTTTGCAATAGAAGATCTTTCTGTAGCCCTAGATTTTATTTCTACTATGTGTTGTAACTCCTTGCTTGAGATAGGAGAGTGGTCTACTCAAATAGCTACGTTATCTACGAAGCAATTATTCATTCTACTATGTGCAATACTCTTCACTTCTACTGCACTTTATGATAGAATGAAACTCCCTAAATCCAAACCTGTAATTATGGCTGCCGCAGGTGTGGGGATATGGCTGCTGTCAGTGAGTTACCTTTCTGGGTCAGGATTTAATCCATTCATTTATTTCAGATTCTAATGTCGAGGCATCTAAATAAATATATCTGGACACTGATTTTGCTGGTAAACATCCCAGTGCTAACAGACCTGTTTCAAATAGAGGATTCATACCCTCTTAAAGGCGAAAGCCGGACTTATGACGTGACGGAGTTAAGCTGTTCGAATTTACTGGACGGATCTTTCCAAGCCTCAGTGGATGAATATTCAAGAACGAATTTCTCTTTAAGATCTATTGCAATTCGAACCATGAATCAGATTGACTTCACGCTTTTTTCTGAACCCCATGCAAGGTCCGTGATAGTAGGGAAAGAAGGGTATTTATTTGAAGAGAATTATATCAAAGCGGCTCTAGGTCTAGATGATGTTCCTAGAGATACTATCGTTAATAGAGCTAACCGATTATCACAGTTGTCAAATTATATAAACACTCCCATTCTAGTCGTTTTGGCTCCGGGTAAAGGTAATTATTTTATAGAACATATTCCCACTAGATACTATTACCCCATTAAATATCGTCAATACGAACCGGACAGATTAAACTACTCACACGATTTATGGGCATCAGAGCTAGGTGATATATCTCTAGGGATTTCTGTTTTAGATCTTCATACATATTATCAGGATATAGCGGAAGTCTTTCCTAAAAACGGTACTCATTGGAGCCATTGGGTCATAGTAGATGCAATAAATAAAGTTTCTGATGAACTCAATAAGCTTCTTCCATCGGGTATTCGTGCTTCTTATCTGCAAATAGATTCTACCTATAGATCTAACATAATGCAAGGCACAGACGAAGACATTGAGGAGGGGATGAACCTTTGGTTCGAACTTGAAGATCTTGAGACTACCTATTATAAAACTAGCTGGCAAAAGACTGACACTATTAAACCGAAAATCTTAATTGTCGGCGATAGTTTTGGTTGGGGGAGCGTGAATATGGCTGTATTAAGTCAAGGCTACAGAGATAGCGAGTTCTGGTTTTACAACGCAGAAGTTCATGGACCTGTCTACCAGCCTCAAGGGCGATCGGGATTGTCACCAGAAGAGATACACGGAATAACTACCAGAACGGAACTCTACAGCGTCCTTTCCGAATTCGATGCGATTATTTGCCTCAGTACTGACGCAAGTCTATCGAAGTTCCCGTTCGGTTTTGGGGATTAGCTGGTTATGTTACTTTCCGATACAGAAAGTAATTGGTGTTGATTTATATGACATCTGACGTGATGAGGTACAAATAGGGTACAAAACCTTTCGTTTTTAATAGATTCATTATGTCGTATCCTGTAATCATGTCATCATAAAACACTTCTTTACACTATACCTATATATCTTAGAGTTAAATTGCACACTAACTTGATTTATAATTATATATAAAATGATACGTATTTTTACTTCGCTTATGTTAATCGCATCACTTGCATCTTGTTCGAGTGTTGCACGAAATATTACAGGTGCTGAAAGCACTCCTTCAATATTAATCCTTCCTGCCACTGGTCAGACCGTTGTTCATGAGGATGTCATTCTTCAAGGCGAAGCTACAGAAACGGTGACTTTTGGAATATTTAAAAAAGGTCCTAATACAAGGGCTGTGTTATCTGGAAGCTTAGATAGCTTTAAAACTTCAGGCGCGAATAGATTGAAAGAAGCGGCGTTGTATGAAGCTCTCAAAGATTCTCCATACGATATTGTCATAAACCCTAAATATATTGTAACCACTAATAAATCGCTTTTCATCAGTAAGACGAACGTTAAAGTGATAGGATATGCTGGTAGTATAACATTTGATTAGTCCTTGAAATATGAAAAAACTAATACTATATATTTCTGCAGCAACACTATCTTTCTATTCAAATGCTCAGGTATTTAGCACAGAGGAGATTAAAGATAGTGAAAGTAAATCAGAAATGGCTGCAGGTTCTAAAAGCATTAAGTTTGATGGTTTGTCTGTCTCAAAAAAGGACATGACGCCCGAACAGTTGACTGAATATAAAATGATAAAATTAAAGGCTTTGGAAGAGTTTATGGCTATGGAAAGCAGCTCCTATATCAGTTTGCTTATAGGAAGTACTCCAGGACTGGAAATTGGTAAATCTAATATTAAGGGTAAGAAAATAGGTTTAGGGTTAAACGTGTCTTCGCCAATTTTATCTGCTACGTCATATACCGCTGGATTTACATTAGGTCAACAAGATTCAGGCGGCTTGTTACAGGATGCAAATCAATCCGTTCTAATTATAAATCACCTCTACTCAGGCGCTTTTGTAGATTTTGGGATTACCTTAAGTTACATGATCTCTCCCAGATTAGAGGCTGGTATATCATACACGTTGTTGACTGTTCAAGCCGAAGATTATTCTAATCCCACAGGATTAGATTCTAATTACATAGCATTTGATGACAGGATTGTTTCTTTTTCAGGTGATGATCCATCGGAGTATAGGTATAGCAGCGTACAAATGGGGGACATTGCCGAAGGGTTATATCAGGTAAAACCACAGAAACTAGAGGCTATACTTAAATATCAATTAAATAAATCTGTATACCTAGGTTTGAGGATAAAATTTAAGTTTTATGATAAAACAGATTTGTACAACACTTACTTATTTGAAAATAACACCGGTTATTCTAATTATTCTCATTATGCTTCTGCTTTACAGTTGACGTCAGGTTCTAATTTTAATTCCAGTTTGTTATATACTAATGCATCTGATGAGGAATATCGCGTTTACAGTTCAGAGGGTTACCATTATTTCGATTTGGAATCAGCGCACGATGTAAAAA
>Ga0114994_10001319_pt1 | contig 17705 bp, 14 predicted proteins | sample ArcticOcean_MG_C_9_FD_87043 | JGI IMG/M metagenome (GOLD analysis project Ga0114994, IMG submission 87043) | Marine microbial communities from western Arctic Ocean - ArcticOcean_MG_CB2_152 | ecosystem: Environmental > Aquatic > Marine > Oceanic | place: Arctic Ocean: Canada Basin | collected...
GTTTCTTGAACTTCAATTTCTTGATCTTCAGTTTCAATTTTTACTTTCTCCTCACTTAATTCCTCAAACTCTCCATGAGTATCAGCTGTTGTTTCCAATGCCGAAATATCCTCTGTTTCAGTTTCAACAACATCTGCTTTAGTTTCAACTTCAGCAGTTTCAGCTTCCGAATCATCCGCCTCAGGTTCTATCTCAGCAGTCTCAATTACAGACGCATCAGCCTCAGGTTCTATCTCAGCAGTCTCGGCATCATCAATCCCAAGCTCCGTTATTTCATCCTCTGTTGTTTCATCCGTAACAAGCACTTCCTCAGTTTTCTCAGTTTCATCAGCAGCAACCTCTGCGTCGACGGATTCCACCGTCTCAGGGTCATCGAGCCCCAGATCAGTTAATTCGTCTTCTTTGGTGTCGTCAAGAGTATCCATGCCAAGTTCCATATCTTCAGCATCTTCCCCTGTACTATCAGCAGAAATTTCAGGATCATGTAACATATCCAAAACATCTGAAGACTCAGTGTCTGCTGAGTCATCTCTAGAACTTTCCTCATCTTCTTCTGATGATTCCGTTTCAGTCGCAACTAGTTCCGCGTCTGCTTCCGAACTTTCTTCTAGGTCAGTTTCTATTGCTTCTTCTAAATCAACAGAACTTTCTTCCTCAGCATCATCATCCTCAAGTCTAAGCTCTCCGCTATCGTCATCTCCAAGTTCATCAAGTAAACTTTCTACTGAATCATTACTGTCATCTTCAGTTTCTTGCTCATCAAAAACCATATCAGCTTCTCCTTCAACTGATGCATCTATATCATCCTCAGCCACGTCTAACTTTAAGTCTTCAACAAGATCACCAATCTCATCCATGCCCAGGTCTATCTCACCTTCATCTGAAGCATCATCCAGATCAACAGAATCAGAGAGGACATCATCCAAATCTAAATCATCAAGCCCTGCTAAAGGCTCATCTCCACTGTTATCTTCTTCAAACAAGTCTATATCTCCTTGATCATTTAAAATGTCATCAGGACTGTCTTCTGAGGAGAGATTGATTTCAAAATCATCAGATACTTCTGCCATTATTTATTAGTTTTGATGTTTAAATTTACTTGATACAGATTCATTTTAGCTTTAAAGTACGTTATCCAACAAGGAAAAATACTTCAAAAATTATCAACTTAATAATTTTTTGCACAATATTCTGCACAATAGATGCCACATCCGGCCTGATTTTAGCAAGTCTTTTCTAAGAATTGATGATTTTTTCAGCAGTTTAATAATCAATACAAGAACCATTAAAAATTTCCTTGACTACCTAATTTACTACTTTTTTCAAAATGATCAAATCATTGTTTAAGATGAACTTTTTCTAAAAACTAGAATTTACAATAAGTTCACCATGGGTTATGATGATGTTTGAACTTGGAATGACATACAAAGATTCATCAGATCCAGTCAAATGATTAGCCGGATATCATTAGATTTATGAAAATACTTGAAAAATTTTTCAACACGGAAGATCCAAACAAAGAGTTAAACTCAATTCTTGAACGCGGTAAAAGTTTACTGGAAAAAAACTTTTACGACTGGGCAGCGGTTGAGTTTAACAAAGCGTTGGAACTTGACCCCAAACTTGCCACAGAAACTATTACTAAACTATTTCAGGAAATGGAAAGCGGAGGTAATCCTGACGGGATAATAAGTTTAGGTGTTAATGTCTTGAAAACGGATCCTAAAAACGTAGAATTGGCTAATTTGCTGGGTAACACATATCGCAAAAAACATGATTGGAATCATGCAAAAAACATGTACAAGCTTTGTCTGAAGCATGATCCTGATTTTAAAAACGCGATCTATAATCTAGCTGCAGCAAACGCAAAAATTGAAATTACGGACGGCAATGCAGTATCTGCAATTGCTGAATTTGAAAAAATGACAGACTTCGTCCTGCCTGACATTCAAGAGGGGCTGGAAAATTTAGTTGAAATTCAACAGCATTTTACGCTGGAAACGGATAAAGAAAGTGGACAACAGACTGAGGATGTAAAAGAGGATAATGGAATTAAAGAAGATTCAAAAGAGGCTGTTGAAGATGAAGCTGAGGGGAATCGTATTGATTCAGAACAGACATTTAATTATATCATTTCCAATTTAGAAGCGGAAAGTGAAGAAGAGAGCAAAGCCTGTTTCACATTAGGCATCCATTGTCTGCAGACAATGGATGGAAAAATAGCTAAGAATGTGTTCAATCGTTTGCTGAAGCGGGAAAAAGAAAATATAGATTTGCGTTGTTTCTTGGTACTTGCTATTTCAATTGAAGGCAATATCGACAATGCAATTAAAACACTTCAAAGCATACTTGTCCGCAATCCAAATCACCGCTACAGCACTGTGAATCTGGGGCTACTTTATAAACGTAAAGGAATGATTCAACAGTCCCGCGTAAGTTTTTTTACTACTTTCAAACTTCTTGCACGATCGCAGGGCAACTATCATATCGATGGCTGCTTGGAAGATGCAGAAAAACTTTTTGAAGAAAATCGTACTAAAAAAGCTCTTGAGATTTATGAACCGCTTGTTCCTGAAATCACATCGCATGAATTACTGATTCGCATTGCCAAACTGAATGTAGATAATAAATCATGGGATGAGGCGTTTGAAATATATAGACGTATTTTACATAGAGACCGTCAGCATAAAGAAGCACGTGAAGGAATCAAATCCGTACATACTGCATATTTGACTGCTTCCGAAAATTACCTTAAAAAGAACGATCCAAAAAATGCTGCGGTGGTAATTGACAAAGCACTCAGCATTGCAGTAAGTAAAAAACTACTGCAAAAAGCCATCAACCTCAACCATTTGCTGGAAAATGAAAATAGAGCATATGAATTGGAGCAGCTGCAGAAAAGTTATCTAAATAATGAGATTCAAGCTGAAGTTCAGGCAAAAATAAGTCTTGCGGAAGAAGCAGAGAAAAAAGGCGAATACAAAAGTGCAATCAGACATTATCAAGAGGCCATCAAGCTTGATCCACAAAACAGCACCTTGAAAAAATTAGTGGACCTCTGCGTTCGTATCAAACGTCCGGATTTAGCGGAAAAAGTATCTAACTGGTTCCTTAAATTTCAGCATTCGCTCCATGAAAAAGAGAAGGCACAAGCTCGTGAGGACTTCGAGCAAAGTAATAAAAAAGAAGAATCCCAATAAGATGATAATTAATGTACAAAAAAAGGAGAAATTTAGCTGATTTGCCAGGTTTGTTAAACTTAGATTCTCTGGTTGACATCGTCTCGAACAATGTTGGAATCCTGGTTATTCTGGCAGTTTTCATGGCAATGTTTTCACTATTAGAAAAAAATGAACAAGCACCTGAGGAAGAACAGCCTTTTGAAAATATTGAAAAAATTAAAATCCCATGGTCGCATGCTTCTCAAAAAAACAACCTTTTATTTTTACTGAGGGATGACCGCATATTATATCTGGATCGGGCATTAGTTTATCAAAACTTAAAAAAGTACCTTTCAGGGAAGGACGCTTTACCAAAACAAATTAGTCTTGATCAATATACAATTAAACTGACAACCGGCAGTGGACACGCCCACTGTCTGAAATTTTTACCTTCACATGGTGCAGGTCAATGGTGGCATCAATTTTCTCAAAAAGAGGGGTTGCTGCAAAGTTTGATGAAAAAATTTCCTCCGGAAGAAAACTACTTTTTTTTCTGGGTTGATCCAAAGAGTTTTGATCTCTTCCGGGAAATCAGGGAATCATTGTGGAGGCAGCGTTTTGAAGTCGGCTGGAAACCTGTCCGCAGGGAGTCCGTATTGCGTTATTGCAGCGGGAATGATCAGGCTAGAAGCTTTCAACCACAATAAAATTAAAGTCTTAAAAAGAAAATGACAAGTGCCAAACAGACAAATATTTTAGCAAGTGACGAAGCTCTGATTACGGATTTGGAAAAACAAATCCGCAGCTATGTCCAAGAATATGGTACTTGCAAAGATTCGGAACTGCTAGATCAAGCCATCTCAGACATCCGTCTGCATCATGAATACCAGCAACGTAAATCCGGACAACCGTTCATCATTCATCCAATGCGTGTTGCAAGTTATATCTGCAGAGCGGGACTAGATGCTCCTACAGTTGTTGCTGCTCTTCTGCATGATATTATTGAAGATACTTCCATAACTCACGACGATATCCACGAGCGTTATGGATCCTGGTATGCTGATATCGTCACAGGATTAACTAAAATTAAAAACCCCAATAGTCCTAAAAATGTAACTGCGGATAATTTAGACGCAACATATCATCGGATGTTAAAAACAATGGTGCAGGATGTGCGCGCATTGTTTATCAAACTCTTTGACCGGCTCGACAACATGCGAGACATGGACGCCATGCCTCGTGATAAACAACGCCGGATCAGTCTGGAAACGCTTAATATATATGTGCCGATTGCTGAACGACTGGGACTATCACAAATTTGCCAGGAACACACCGAACTTTGTTTTAAATTACTTTATCCAAAGAGATATCAGAAAACACTGATTGAAATCGATGAATTGAAAAAAGACCGCATTTCAACGATTATGGTCATGAAAGATTCTTTACAAAATAATTTAGACAAACAAATTTCTGCTTATCAAAATGTCGAACCGCTTTATGTTCATCCTGCTTCCCGTATTCAGGAAAGCGGGCCGATCGATCATATATTGGAAGGTTTCAGAATTGTAGTTAAAAACAGCATAGCTTGTTTTCAGGCACTAGGCGTAGTTCATACCAATTATCATGTCATCCCTTTGAAGATAAGAGATTATATCAGTAATCCTCTCTGGAATGGTTATGAGGGCATACAAACTGAGATTAGAATTGAAGGTGAGCAAACTTGTATAGAAATTGTTTCTGAAGAAATGCTGACAAAAAATCAGTATGGAATCATGGCACATTGGAGTGGAAGCCCAACTGAACTTGCCGATTATTATCGTATCTATCTCAGCCAGCTTGATCAGATGGCAGGTGATAAAGAAGTTCGTATGCTAGATGTCTTGAGCTATGTACAGTCTGATCAAGTGCAAGTCTACAGTCCCAAAGGAGACATGCTTGTTTTTATACAAGGAGCAACTGTGCTTGATTTTGCTTATGGCATACACACTGAACTTGGCAACCACTGCATCGGCGCTTTGGTTAATCCTTCTTCGCTAGGTCCGACTAAAAAAAGGGTTCCGCGTGATCGACAATTGTTTACAGGTGAAGCTCTGCAAATTATCACAGACCCTGGCGTTCATCCGAAAGAGGAGTGGCTTAAACAGGTCAAAACCGCAAAAAGTAGAGCTCAAATAAAAAGAGCTGTGGAACATCAAAAAATAATAATCGCTAGAAATTCAGGTCGTGCATTGCTGGAACGTAAATTTAGAGAAAATGCAAAAGAAATAAGTGTAGAAAAGTGGATTAAATCCACGGCAGTGAAGGCAGCCCTGAAAGCAGAACACTTGTCAGCCAATAAATTTTTCCAGGAAATTGGTTTGCAAAAAAGGTCTTTGCAGAAGTTTCTCAGAAAATACAATTTACTTCATTTTGAAAGTACAGGACGTTTGAAAGAGATGATGAGCCCTGAATTTTGGGGAAACATATTTGGAGGAGATAAAAATATATTTTTGATCGATGATGTCCAAAACCCATTGATCAAACTCGCAAGTTGCTGTTTCCCAATTCCCGGTGATAAAATTTCAGGTTTCATTCATAATGACAAGGAAATTGAAATTCACCTTGCAGACTGTCAAAATACAATTAACAACAAAAAGCTGGCTCAGTCCAAAATAACACCTGTTAATGTTTCATGGAAAATCTCAAAAAAGATATCAAGTACGCACATCATTCATTTACATGTCATTGATGGTACAGGGATACTTTTTCAGATAACAAAAATAATAAAAGATGCAGGTGTTGCAATAATAGAATCGTCATCCGCATCCAAGAATAAAAAAGATGCTGATATCCGTATCAAACTTGAATCTGTAACTTGGCCTGTTTTCCACAAAATTGTTGATAAATTAAGACCGCTTAAATTTGTGAAGAAGATTTGGGAAGAACCTCATCCAGAAAGTTGACTTGTTTAAAAACATGGTTGGCAAACCACTTTATTGAAACATAATTCTCATAAATATTATGGAACTACCGTCCTGGATTGAATCCTGTTTGATGCAGATCTGTGACTCAATCTTTGCAATAGTACCACAGCAAGTTCCTTCTTTAGAGAATTTGCTTAAGTGTAAAATCATTTCTCACCGTGGACAACATGACAACATAACAGTGTTTGAGAACACTTTATCCGCTTTCGATCATGCACTCGAAACAGATGGTATTTGGGGGATTGAATTGGATTTTCGCTGGACAAAAGATTTACATCCTGTAGTAGCCCATGATCCGAATTTAATGAGATTGTTTGGTTCAAATATCCGAATTTCTGACACAACAATAGCAGAACTAAAGCAGCAATGTCCACAGGTACCTACATTAGAAGAAGTACTGTTACGTTACGGTGGAAAATTGCACTTGATGGTAGAGGCCAAAGAAGAACATTATCCTCAGCCGGAAAAGCAAAACATGATTCTCAAAGAACTGTTTGCTCCACTAGAACCGAGGAAAGATTTTCATCTGCTTTCTCTTGCTCCAGAAATGCTTGTCCTGGTTAAATTTGTCGACACTTCGGCGAAAATTCCGGTTGCAGTCTTTAACGCAAAAACTTTGAGCAAAATATCGTTGACTGAAAAATATGCAGGTCTAGGTGGACATTATCTGCTGCTTCATCAAAAGATTGTAAAACAACACCTGGATTGTGGACAAAAAATAGGTGTTGGCTATCCTAAGTCAAAAAACAATCTATTTCGTGAAATAAACCGTGGAGTAGAATGGATTTTTTGTAATGACGCAGTGGGGGTCAGCGTCATTCTCCAGACGGAATTGAAAAAGGTACAATTGCTCGTTGATGCCGAAACTTCAAATGATTGAAAATGAGCTTCAAATGATGAGTGAAAAACCTGTTAGAGTTTTATTCACAGGAGGAGGATCGGGAGGACCTACTCTACCCTTGCTGGCTTTAGCAGAAGAAATAAGTCAACAAAAAACAGACTCTCACTTTCTGTTTCTCGGCAGCAAAAACGGTCCGGAACGTAAAATAGTAGAACAAACGAAAATTCCGTTCGTCGCTATTCCTTCCGGAAAACTGAGACGTTACTGGAGTTGGCATAATTTTATCGATCCTTTGTTTATTCTAGGTGGCGGAATAATGGGATTGGTTCTATTGTTCATTTTTCGTCCGCAAATCATTGTATCCGCAGGAAGTTTTGTGAGCGTCCCTGTAGCTTATGCGGCGTGGATCTTAAGAATCCCGCATGTAATCCTGCAAATGGATGTGCGTCCCGGACTTGCCAACCGTTTGATGGCTCCAGTCAGTAAGGCGCTCGTTGCTTATTTTGAGAAAACCGCAAATCAATTCCCTTCAATTTCTTTCAAGCAGACAATTGGCCCGGTAGTACGTCAGGAAATTTTTTCCGCAAATGGAAATCACGCGAATGAACGTTTTGGTCTGCATCCGGAACTCCCGCTCATTCTTATCACAGGAGGTGGTCAGGGAGCAGTTGGCTTAAATCGTGCGGTTTTGCCGTTGTTAAAACATTTGCTTAATAATTTTCAGGTTGTCCATCTAACCGGTTCAGGAGCCGCTAACAATTTGGAACAGGAAGTATCAGTTTTTTCTCATCAGCATTATCACCCACTGGAAATTGTCCACGAAGGTATGGGGGACTTGCTTGCTAAAAGCGAAATAGTGTTGACAAGAGCAGGTATGGGGATTCTTGGCGAACTTGCTTTTCTGCAAAAAGACACAGTGCTCATTCCACTTCCTGGAACACATCAAGAAGAAAATGCACTGCTGATCAAGGAAAATGACGCAGCAGAATACGTTTCCCAGCAAGTTTTAGCAACTGAAGGAATTAACTGGTGGAATAATTTTTTGGAGAAACGTGTTCCTGGTGCAATGGGAAAAAAGCTCCATAAACTACTTCCGGAAGGAGGAACAAAAGATTTTGCGAAGTTGGTGTTTGAGTTTAGCGGAAAAGGCTGAACATGTCATTCAACACGCATTGTAGCAATCTCTCAGTAATTCAGCTCACATTTTTCCGGTGTTTTTTGAATTATTGGACGGCATTTTTGTTGCTTATTTTTTTCACTTCTTCTTGTGCAACCGGTAGTGGTAAATTTTATGACTGGTGTACAAAACGGGAATTTCCGGCTATTTGTAAAAAATACTTTGATTAATTTTATTTTTAAATGATACCTCTATGAAAATTGGAATCCTCTGCGCCATTCCTAAAGAAATAAAATATTTTGATTTGCAACCAAATTCCGCTCAAACGCTCGGAGGTAGAACTTTTTTCTGCAAACAAGAAGAACGTCATGAGCTGACAGTGGTCGAATGCGGTCTTGGCAAAGTTAATGCGGCGCTGGTTTCAACCTTACTGATTCAGGAGTTTGACTGTGAATTGCTGATTTTTTCCGGAGTAGCAGGTGGAATTGATCCGGAAATGAAAATTGGAGATGTTGTAGTCGGAGAGTCATTAATTCAATACGATTACGGAGCGCTGAACGACGGACAGCTACAGGTTTACCGTGCGGGAAGTATCCCAATGGGACATCCTGCGAATTCTGTGGAACTTACACTTGATCCGGAAATAAAGAAGATAATCATGGCAGCACTTCCGGGAGTACGAATGGGTACAATCCTGACCGGAGATGTTTTTCTGCAGTGCGGAGAAACACGAAAAGCTTTGTTTGAAAAATTTGGCGCACAGGCAATTGAGATGGAAGGAGGAGCAGTTGCACAGGTTGCGGAGCAATTTGGAATCCCGGCAATTGTGGTACGTTGCCTCAGTGATTTAGCTGGAGCAAATGGACAAAAACTTGCTAACGGATTCCTGAATACTGCTGCAAAAAAATCATTCGACACCGTGCAGACTCTTTTGAAAGCTTTTCTTTAATAAAGTAATCAAAAATAACAACGCAGTTCCAAATATGGAGAACCACTCTCCATTTTTGGAAAAAGCCGGAAACCAGCTTTTGCTGCAGGATAAAGCTCTTTAAGTAGATTGTATTTGCGGTTAAGGTGATTGTCTCTACAAACCACACTCACCGAATTCTCTTTGTCTCCGTTTAAGCAGACTAAAGTCTTTCCCTCGAACAGCAAATCTGCTTCCATACTTGTCCAGAAACTCTCCATTCTGCATTCAATTTTTGTATCAGTAATTTCTACTTTCCCTTCTGCAACAAGCGGAATTGTATCGAACTCTGTACCAAAACCTCTTTCCGCAAAAAGAATCTCCCATTTAAAATAATCCGCTGTTGCTTCCTGCGATAAACTAAAGCAAAATATCAAAATCAACAACAAGGTGTGCATAATTGTTGTTTTAGCAAAACTTGGAAAAGAACAGGGATGAGGCAAAAAATACATGCTAGTGAGTTTTCAAACTTATAGTCTGAAATCCGCAAAGGAACTACACGTGCTTACATTCGTTCCGGAGGTGTGATTCCAAGGAGATGAAGCCCCTGCAGGAGGGTTTCGGCAACACAATGAAATAAGAGTAGCCGCGCAGCCTGCAGCTTTTCAGTCTCTGCATGCTTTACGGAACATGTGTTGTAGGCTCTGCTGAAATCCTTGGAAAACTCATAGAGCATCCTCGCAAGCAGTGAGGGACGGTATTGTTCTCCGGAGTTTAAGACAGTGCTGTTAAAATCCAGCAACTGACGCAGTAGTTTTTTTTCATTGGAGTGCGTCAAGAGCGAAAAATCCACATCCGTACTGACTTCACGCGAAATCTGTCTGCCTATGCTTCTAATACGAACGTATGCATAAACCAGATAGGTTCCGGTATCACCTTCTGAAATCAGCCAGTCCTTCATGGAAAACACAATTTGTTTGTTAGAATCCTGATTGAGCATTCCGTATTTGATAGCAGCGACGGCAATTTTTTGTGCCGTTTCGTCTAACTCCTGCTGACTCCAATCCAACCTGTGTTCCGCCAGATGAGCGGATTGGATGCTTTCAATAATTTCTTTGCGCAACTGTGAAAACAGAATAACATTACCTGCACGGGAACTCATTTTCCCTTCTGGAAGCATGACCAACGCATATGCTAAATGGAAACACTGCTCAACTTGCGAATAGCCCATCCGTTTGAGGGTCGCAAAAACTTGTTTAAAATGCAGAGTCTGCTCCGCACCTACGACATAAATAGAACGTTTAACAGCAAATTTGTCAAATTTACGCTGTGCCAGCGCAAGGTCTTTGGTGGCATAGAGAGTGTTACCATCTGATTTCAACAGTAAAAAAAAACCTAAACCCTCTGCCTCAAGATTAATTCCGATTGCTCCTTCTGAACGCTCAAATGTCCCTTTTTCTTCTCCTTCAATTACAATTTTTCTTCCTTCTTCATCAACCTCTGATTCGTAAAAAAAATAATCGAAATTAACGTCAAGCCATTCATAAATCTCATGAAAATCCTGCATCGACCACTCACGAGTCATTTCCCATTCTTCTGTAAATTCCTTATCTTTGGCTTCAAGTTTTTGCAGAATTCGACTTACCTCCTGCTGATATTTAATTTTTTCCTGACCCTCAGCATCGTCCAGTTTTTTTACTGCTTGAGAGTATAACTCTCCTAACCATTCTCCACGAAAATGTTGCGGTGGAGTTTCAGTATTGTGATTGCGGAAATACCATAAGCATTTTGCGATGTGCGCGCCAACATCACCAATGTAGTTCACTCCGACTACATCATAACCGTTATATTTATAAATACGGGTGAGACTGTCCCCAAGCGCAACATTGCGCATATGACCTACATGGAATCCTTTATGGGTATTAGGCTGAGAATATTCAATCATCACCCGTTCAAGAGCAATCTGTGAAGGTTCCTTGAAATAGGTACCATTGAAAATATCAGGCAACACTGCTTCAGCCATAGCGACTGCAGACACAGTGAAATTCAGATATGAACCTGCAGCCTGAATTGCAGTGACAGTTGATTCCTGACTTAAAAAGGATTGGAGTTTTTCCGCTAATTCCTCAGCAATTTGTACAGGGGAACGCCGCAGGCTTTTGGAGAAGCTGAAGCAGGGCAGGGCATAGTCGCCCATTTCAGGAGTAGGAGGTTTCTCAAGCAGTTCGTTGAGCACAGACGGTTCCCAGGTTACTGACTCATCCACTGAGTACAGTACCTTGGCGGTCAAATCACAGATAGTTTGTTCAAATATATTCATCCAAAATCAAGCTGTGAATTCCGCGATTAGAAGTTGTACACTTGATGCAACAAACCAATTTTTCATCATTTTAAATGATACTTCTATGCAGAATTTGCTCTCAATATTCAACTTTTTCCCGCCGTACTATTCTTCCTCGTTTCAGGTCATATGGAGAAAGTTCAATTGTGACAGTATCTCCAGGCAGTACACGGATCTTGTACATTTTCATTTTTCCGGATAAATGACCAATTACGATGTGATCATTTTCCAGCTTTACCCGAAAAATTCCTTTGGAGGACTCGACAACTGTACCTTCAACTTCTAGTTTATCTTCACTCAAACTTTGTTCTCCTTCGCTATTTTATTATTACAGTAAAACATTAATTATTTTAATGATTAAACCCTTTGATTTTAGTGTAACAGAGAAAAATTTCAAGTGATTTGAAGAAATTAGGGCTGAGTTCATTTTTGAATTTTAATTAATTCGCAAAAGTAAGCAGTTTCGGAAGCATTTTTTATCAGTGAAATTATTTTCAAAATAAGTTAGAATTTAGTGTAATACAGACGAATAGTTCAGCAGAAAAATTTAATTTTCACCGTTGTTGTTACATCTTAAAATGAACAAATGGAAAGTACGCCGGGCTCCTCTAGGAGTACAACGGCAGGAAGATCAACGTGAAGAATATGAGCGTGATCGGGCACGTGTAATTCATTCTTCTGCTTTCCGGAGATTACAGGCTAAAACACAAATCCTTGGTGTGCTAGAAGGTGATTTTCATCGAACACGCCTGACACACTCAATGGAAGTTGCGCAGATTGGTCGTGGACTTGTTTTGAATTTACAAAAGAGATTTCCGGATTTAAATGATCTACTTCCACGGCTGGAACAGATTGAAACTACAGGTCTTGCCCATGATTTGGGACATCCGCCCTTTGGACACGGAGGAGAAACTGCACTCAATTGCGCAATGGCCGACTACGGAGGTTTTGAAGGAAACGGTCAGACATTACGGATTCTGACAAAGCTGGAATCCCACACGCCGGAGAATGGATTAGATTTAACCCGACGAGCTTTGCTGGGAGTTTTGAAATATCCTGTTTCGTATTCAAACTTGTGCAGCACATCTTCTCATGAATCAACTGAGAAATCTCCGGATTTGAATTTCCAAAGCACCTGGAAGCCTCCGAAGTGTTTTCTCGATACAGAACAGGAAGTGTTCAATTGGATTGTAGCTCCACTTTCAAATTCGGATAAAAAGTACTTCTGCGAATATACATCTCCAACTAAAGATAGTCACGGCCGTTCTTTACACAAAGCTCTTGATACCTCACTGATGAATCTTGCAGATGATATTGCTTATGGGATTCATGATTTTGAAGATGGAATTGTTTTACGTTTACTGACACCAGAACACTGGGAGGAGGTTGCACAGCATCTGGATCCAAAATGGGCTGAGAAAAACGATCTCCTGCAAATTAAAACCATGCTTTTCACCCGTACAGACAATTCCGGTTACAACCGGAGGCAGGCAGTTGGCGCTTTGGTTCATGCACTGATTTCTTCGGCTGAATTAAAACTGAATGATGAATTTGAAGAACCTTTGTTGGGATGGAATGTAGTACTTCCGGAAGAACCTCAGCGGTTCTTAAAGGCACTTAAAGAAACGGTCTCGCGGCATGTAATTCAGCTCAATACTGTACAGTCAGCAACTTTCAAGGGACGTAAAATTGTATTGTCACTCTTTGGCGCACTTTCAGCAGAACCGGAAATGCTTTTACCTTCATCTTTTCAACTTTTATGGAAAGACTCAAAAAGTGATCTTCAGCAAAAAAGAATCATTTGTGATTTCATTGCAGGCATGACCGATCAATACGCAAACCGCTTTTACGAACGCTTGTTTCTCCCTGGACACGGCTCAGTTTTCGACAGGCTTTAAAATAATAAAAAGTGACCAAGGCTTTTTTACTCATTCACAATAACCTGAAACCTCTAGATAAAAACTTAATTTGCTCCCCAAAAGACGTCAGACCTGCACCGTTTCAATTGGTAAACTCAAGATTGGTAGCACTGAGCCGGTTCGGATTCAGTCGATGCTGACATCAGACACGACCAATGTTGAGGCATGTATTGCAGAAATTGCCCGTTTGGACGCAGTTGATTGTGAAATTATCCGTTTGACAGTTCCTAATCAAAAATCAGTAGACAGTCTACCCTCAATCCGAGCTGAAATGGAGATCCGTGGAATAAAACGACCGCTGGTTGCAGATGTTCATTTTAATCCGCAATTGGCGATCAACGTTTGTGAATTCGTCGAAAAAGTACGTATCAATCCCGGCAATTTTGTTGACCGCAAAAAATTTGAAATCCGTGAATACACCGATCAGCAGTATCAGGAAGAATTGGCACGTGTTGAGGAAAAAATGCTCCCACTGATTAAAAACTTGAAAAAATATGGATGTGCTTTAAGAGTCGGCACCAACCACGGATCACTTTCAGACCGTGTAATGAACCGCTTTGGTGACTCCTCCGAAGGTATGGTTGAATCCGCTCTTGAATATTTACGTATCCTACGGAAACATGAATTTGAGGAGACTGTGCTGTCAATGAAATCTTCAAATCCACTGGTGATGATTCAGGCCTATCGGCAGCTTGTGCAAGCAATGGACGCGGAAGACATGTATTATCCACTTCATTTGGGGGTCACTGAAGCAGGCAACGAACTCGACGGAAGGATAAAAAGTGCAGTCGGCATCGGCACTTTGCTATGTGACGGACTGGGTGACACTATCAGGGTTTCACTCACTGAAGCCTCAGAAAACGAAATTCCGGTGGCAAAGTCCATTCTTCAGTCAACACGCGCCAGAATTTATAACACAGATTTTATCTCCTGTCCATCTTGTGGACGGACATTTTTTGATCTGGAAAGCACTACAGCACAAATAAAAGCGCGCACCTCACATCTCAAAGGAGTCAAAATTGCAATCATGGGTTGTGTAGTCAATGGTCCCGGAGAAATGGCAGATGCTGATTTTGGCTACGTTGGAGCTGGTCCTGGGAAAATCAGCCTCTATCACGGACAAACATGCGTTGAACGTAACATCCAATCAGCACAAGCTGTGGAACGTTTAATCGAGCTGATTCAGGAGCAGGGTAAATGGGTAGATCCTGCTTAATATATTGAACATGCAGTCAGGAAAAATACTTCCACATGGACATTCAAACAGGCGAGTTTATCAAAATACTTATCGATTATCAATTACTTGCTTTTCCAATCCTTGGCATATTGCTGACATTGTTAGTGGTACTAACGTGGAGACAGGCAAGGCGCGGTTGGTGTTTTTATCACAGTAAACGCAAACTGCTGGAAAACATTCAACACACAATGCAACTCGGTTCATGAAAATAGCTGTTACCGCTAATCCCTCGCTCCAAAAATAGCAGTGCCGACGCGAATCATAGTTGCACCTTCCTGAATAGCCCAATGATAATCCCCAGTCATACCCATTGAAAGTTCTGTAATTTCAGGTGAATCGAATTCTTGTTGCAGTTTATCACGCCACTTCCTTATTTGCTCATATATTTTACGGGTTGTTAATTCTCCAAGATTAGGAGCAGGAATTGTCATCAGTCCACGGAACTTCAGCCACTGTCCGTCAGAAATGGATTCTGCAAGACGTAAAATATCATCCCATTCCTGTAGACCGGATTTGCTCTCTTCTTGGGAAAGATTGACTTGTATGAGCACATTGATATTCTTGTTTGTTAACGCACAACGGGCCTCTAATTTTTTTGCCAATTCTACAGATTCAAGAGAATGGATCCACTGAAAATTTCCAGGACAAAACTTAACTTTATTTTTTTGTAAATGACCTATCAAATGCCATTCTACCTGAGGAGAGTTGCTCAGAACCTCTATTTTTCCAAGTGCCTCCTGTATACGGTTTTCGCCAAATGCGGTTTGTTTTACCGCCAATGCCTCCTTAATCAATTCAACTGATTTAGTTTTACTGACTGCAATTAATTGTATCTCTTCCGGAGTACGTCCGGACTGAATTGCAGCTTGCGTTATCTGCTGCTGAACTTTCGCTAAATTATCTTTGACTGACACTCACTTACTCTCTAAAAACTTTGATGGATAAAGAAACTCTACTCGACAAAATTGGGGTTATGCTATTTCGGATTCCCATAGTGAAATATTTTTGGGCACGCAGCTACGACGCAGTGCTTTTTGATCGTGTTCCCTGGACAAAACTTAACAAACCTCTCTCTGCCTGCAAAATAGCTCTCTTTACAACCGGCGGTATTCTATTGAAAACGGAAGAAGGATTTGATTTAAACGATCCACATGGAGACAGTACATTCCGCAGAATTCCCCATGACGTTTCTGCGGAAGATTTAACCATTTCTCACAAATATTATGACCACCGAGATGCAGATCGTGATCCAAATTTAATTCTGCCTTTCGAGGTGTTACGTGAACTTCAGGCAGAAGGCATAGTAGGAGCGTCCAGCCCTTATCATTACAGCTTTATGGGACACATCGAAGAGCCTCATTTGACAACACTAATACAGGAAAGTGCTGTTGTAGCGGCCAAAGAAATTAAGCAGCAGCAGGTTGATATTGCTCTTTTGGTACCGGCCTGAGGCCTCTGCAACCAGACGGTCGGTCTGATCCAGCGTGAAATCGAACGACAAGGAATTTCTACTGTTGGAATTTCAATTGTCCGCAAAATAACTGAGTCCGTAAAACCTCCGCGCACATATCACTTGAAATATCCTTTTGGTCACGCGATGGGAGAAGCATTTAACCAGCCCCAGCAAAAACAGATTTTCCTTGATTGCTTAGCAGTACTTGAAACAGCAACACACCCGGGAGTAATCGTCGACAGCCAGTACCGCTGGAAACGTCACAAGTTTGAATAATATCGTTTAACGGAAGACCCTGATGTAGCTAAAGTGCTGTAAAATTACTACTGCAAATCTGTTTTCCAGAGGCCAACTTGTCGTTGTTTTGCTTCATTTTCCGCAGCCAGTAAATCTTCATGCTCAGGCGGTTGTTCAGTTTCCAGCAGATAAAAGGACCAACCATTCCTTACCAACCAAACATTGATATTTGTGTCGCCAGTCCAGACCATTCCATCCAGCCTGAATAATTTTTCTGAGTAATCATAATTGATTCTCACCTGCCTGTTGTAGAATATCTTCTGCATTTCGAAAGCGGCCTTTTTGCGGAACCATTCGTTGTATTCCTTTCCGTGACTGATGGACAGCTTTGGTGAGACGTAATTTAACCAGACACGTACTTCCTGACGAGGCAAATTAAGGTTCTGCCTAGATAGTTTGAATGTCCATTTTCGAAATTCAGAGCGGCTTTCAATACGTATCCAGACACTTTCTGAGTCAGTTACTCTACTAAAAATACCAATCAATATATTTTCACTGACTGTACGCAGCGGTTTGGATTTTTTCCTGTCATCCATCCTACTGAAAAGTTTCTGACGTATTGTTTCCGTTTCTAATAAACCACCCTGCGCCCTTATTTCAGGTAACTGAATAATTAAACTTCCAAAGAAAAAAAAAATCGTCAGTAATAATATTTTAGCGAAATTCATTATTTGCACCATTTGGATTTTGTTTTGAAATTGATCCTTTGCGGACTTGCTCAGAATACCATGACGACTCCGTAATATCCATCAGATTTGAAAAAGAAAGCATTCTGGATTTAGGAAACATTGTTAGACATGGTACTGGAGATGCAATAAGTTTGCATGTGTTAGTACATTTCAGCTAAAGTACAGCAATTACTTCGTTTTTCATGAGATTGAAGCAAGGGTTTTAACACTCTCAGAGGTTGACGTTAATTATTGCCTGCCAGTTTTATGTTTTGTCGCTTCCTGCCAATTATGATTCCCTTGCGTTCATTGAAAAACAAAAATTCAATTCAGGAACATTCCTGTTACAGCACTGTCTCAAGTCGATTTTTCCGTATTTTGAGGACTTGTACAAGTATTATTCTCTGGATACTGTCGTTCCTTGTTTTCATACCTGTTCAAGTCTCAGCGCAAAAGGAATTGGATGTTCCTCAACTTTCTATTCAGACACAATCATACTTACACAATCCGGAAGCAGGAACATATCTTTATCGCAACGCAAAGGTAGAATGGGAAGGGATTTCAGTGGAAAGTACGGAAATACTTTACCATCCTGGAAAAAATAAATTAACCGCAAAAGGTTACGTCAGAGTAACAGAAGGTGAAATTATCGCAGTGATGGATGAGTTGGAAATCAACATTAAAAACGGAAACGGAATTTTCAGAAACACCATCTTTTATGATGCCTCTAGCAAAGCATACATGACTGCGAAAGAAGTCCGCAGAGTTGGTAACGGTGAATATACCGCCAAAACATGTACA
>Ga0114994_10001321_pt1 | contig 17691 bp, 20 predicted proteins | sample ArcticOcean_MG_C_9_FD_87043 | JGI IMG/M metagenome (GOLD analysis project Ga0114994, IMG submission 87043) | Marine microbial communities from western Arctic Ocean - ArcticOcean_MG_CB2_152 | ecosystem: Environmental > Aquatic > Marine > Oceanic | place: Arctic Ocean: Canada Basin | collected...
GGCGTTCGCCGAGATCCGACGCATGGCCGACGAGTACATGGCGTTGGATCCGGGAGGTACCGGGAGGGGGTTCGTGGCGTGGGTCTGGTCCCAGGGACGTGCCATGGCCGACGACTCGACCGACGCCGTGGAGGTGTCCACCTTCCACGCAGCCAAGGGACTGGAATGGCCGACCGTGCACGTGGCCGGCCTGGAACAGGGCCTGGTGCCCATTGGCCATGCCCGCGACGCCGGCGCCCGTGCCGAGGAACGTCGCCTCCTCTACGTGGCCCTCACACGGGCCGAGGACCGTCTATTCCTGACCTGGGCTGCCCGCCGCTCGTTCGGCTCGCGGTCATCCACACGCACACCGTCCATGTGGCTGCCCGATCTGGAGGCTGCGATAGCCGGGCTGGAACGGCCTCTCGGGCGTGCCGAAGGAGCACGACGGGTATCGGCAATGCGTGAGGGGACCGCCCGCACCGTTCTGCCCGACCATCCGATCGTGACCGCTCTGCGCGACTACCGCTCCACGGCGGCGCGCGCAGCGGACGTTCCCGCCTACGTGGTGTTCAACGACGCCACCCTGGCCGACCTGATCGCCACGTGGCCTTCGACGATCTCGGAACTGCTGGGGGTAACGGGCATCGGACCCACCAAGGCGGACCGCCATGGGGCGACCATCCTCGCCATCCTCGCCGATGGCGACCGCCCGGATCCGCCTCCCACCACACAGGCCCCTCCCGATCCGGCACCTGTCACCGCTGCATCGTTCGATCCGGATGACGTCGATGGCCCCGGCGGGCCCGTGTACAACGCCCTGAAGGCCTGGAGGTCAGGGGTGGCACGCGAAGCCGGCATCCCCGCCTACAGGGTCTTCAACAACCGGGCCCTGGATGCCCTGGTGGAGTCGCGACCTGCCGACCTGGAAGGGCTGCTGGAGGTCCCCGGGATCGGTCCCAGGACCGTCGAGACCTACGGCGAGGCGATCCTCACGGCAATCACCGGGGCCGGCTGAGCAACGACCTTCGGGTGGCGGTCGTCCAGATCCCGGCCCGGAGAGTGCACCGACCGGTGGCTGTGGATCAGCCGAGAGCGAAGTCGGCCACCACCGGCGCATGGTCGCTGGGCTTCTCGCCCTTGCGTTCGTTGCGGTCCACAACGACGAATTCGAGTGCAGCGGCAGCCGGCACCGAGGCGTAGACGAGGTCGATCCGCATTCCCATCCGCTTGTAGAACGCTCCACCCCTGTAGTCCCACCAGGAATGCAGGCCGGCAGCGTCGAAGCGCTCGCGGAACACGTCGGTGAAGCCGAGGGCCACCAGTCGGGCCAGGGCGTCACGCTCGGGCGCCGTCACGTGCGTCATCCCCTCGAGGGCAGCGGGCTTCCAGACGTCGCGGTCATCGGGTGCCACGTTGAAGTCGCCCACCACCACCAACGGTTGGGTGGCGGGGTCGGTGTTGGCCACCAGGTCATCGTGGAGTCGGCCCAACCAGTCCAACTTGTAGCGGTAGTGGTCGTGGTCCACCTCGCGGCCGTTCGGTACGTAGCAGCACGCCACGCGCACCCCGGCGCAGGTGGCCCAGATGACCCTTGCGTCCGGATCGGGATCGTCGCGTCCGTCATCGAAGCCCGGACGAACGTCTGTCAGGCCCACCCGAGAGATCACCGCCACGCCGTTCCAACGGCCTTCGCCGTGGTGGGCCGACTCGTAGCCCAGGGCCGTGAACCGTTCGTGGGGGAACGCCTCGTCGGTCATCTTCGTCTCCTGGAGGCAGAGCACGTCGGGTCCGACGGCGTTGATCCATGCCTCGACCCGATCGATCCGGGCCTTCAGGGAGTTGACGTTCCAGGTGACGATGCGCATCACCGGCGAGGGTAGCCCTGCCCGGGGCGCCCGCCGGTTCAGCCCAACCGGATCCCGAGCACCTGCTCCAGGTCTGCAATCGCCCTGGCCGGGTCGCCCACCTTGATGGTGGTCATGCCCATCGCCCTCGCAGGCTTCAGGTTCACACCCAGATCGTCCAGGAACACGCACGCCGAGGGCTCCACGCCCAACCGCTCGCAGGCCAGCGTGTAGAAGGCCGGCTCCGGCTTCCGACAGCCGACCACGCTCGACTCCACCACCACGTCGAACATGTCGACCACCTCCAGCACGGCGCTTCGCCCGCCTTCCTGGTCGGCCAGCGGGGTGATGTTGTTCGTGAGGAGTGCTGTGCGAAACGCCGAACCACAGCGCCTCAGCGCTTCGACCATGGCCGGACGGAGCGTCCCTTCCAGTCCGGCCAGGATCCGGGTGGCATCCACCTCCAGGCCCATGGCGGACGCCTCGGCCTCGAAGAGTCCGCAGAACTCCTCAGTGCCCACCTCCCGCCTCTCGAACCGTGCCCAGGCGTTGGTGTCGGGATTCGTGGAGTTGATGCGCCGGACCGTGTCGACCGGCAGGCCCGCCTCGGCCTCGTAGGCGGCGAAGGCATCAAAGGGACTGGTCAGGATGACCCCACCGAAGTCGAAGAGGACAGCCTCCGGAGCGGGTGATGTGATGCCGGACATCAGCGGAGCGTAGGGACCTGCCGGCCACGGGGCCACGCCGAGACCCCCGGTAGCCTCTGCGCCCATGGCAGCCCAGTTCATCTTCACCATGCGCAACGTCGGACGTTTCCACCCACCCGACCGTGACGTGCTGCGTGACATCACCCTGGCGTTCTATCCGGGCGCCAAGATCGGGGTGCTGGGTGCCAACGGGTCAGGCAAGTCATCGCTGCTTCGGATCATGGCCGGCGTGGATGACGGCTTCACCGGCGAGGCCCGACTCACGGACGGATTCACCGTCGGACTCCTGGAACAGGAACCCACCCTGGACGCCACGACTGACGTGCAGGGCAACGTCATGGCCGGGGTGGGCGCCGTCGCCGGGCTGTTGTCGCGCTACGAGGAGGTCCTGGCCGGCTGGAGCGACCCGGAGGCCGACTACGAGAAGTTGGGATCGGACCAGGCTGATCTCGAGAAGAAGATCGAAGCGGCCGGCGCCTGGGACCTGCAGCGCACCATAGAGATAGCAATGGAGGCCCTCCGCCTACCTCCGGGGGATGCGGACGTCTCGATCCTCTCCGGTGGCGAACGCAGGCGGATAGCCCTCTGCCGACTCCTGTTGTCCCGCCCGGACCTGCTGCTGCTGGACGAGCCCACCAACCACCTCGACGCCGAGTCGGTCGCCTGGCTGGAACGGACCCTGCGCGACTACGAGGGGACCGTGGTGGCCATCACCCACGATCGCTACTTCCTGGACAATGTGGCCGGCTGGATCCTGGAACTGGACCGCGGGAAGGGCATCCCCTACGAGGGCAACTACTCGGGATGGCTGGAGCAGAAGCAGGCACGCCTCGTCGCTGAGGACAGGGTCGACTCCGCACGCCAGCGAACCATCCAGCGCGAGCTGGAATGGGTCCGGATGGCACCGAAGGCCCGCCAGTCCAAGGGACGTGCCCGACTCAGCGCCTACGACCGTCTGGTGACAGAAGCGGCCGACACCGAGCGCCGGGCCAGGGACCTGCAGATCGACATTCCCGCCAACCAGCGCCTGGGCGACCAGGTCATCGAGGTCGACCACCTGTCCAAGGGCTTCGGCGACAAGCTGCTCATCGACGACCTCTCGTTCTCGCTTCCCCCGGCCGGCATCGTCGGGGTGATCGGCGGCAACGGCGCCGGCAAGACGACGCTCTTCAGGATGATCCTGGCTGCCGCCGACGGGTCGGCCAATGGCGACACGGCACCGGATGCCGGAGAGCTCAGGATCGGCCACACCGTCGAGCTGGGGTACGTGGACCAGTCCAGGGACAGCCTCGACCCGGACCGCACCGTCTACCAGGAGATCACCGACGACCGTGAGTTCATCCAGGTGGGTCGCCGGGAGGTCAACGGCAGGGCCTACGTGGCGTCGTTCAACTTCAAGGGTTCCGACCAGCAGAAGCGGGTGGGAGACCTGTCGGGCGGCGAGCGCAACCGGGTCCATCTGGCCAAGGTCCTACGCAGCGGCGCCAACGTGCTGCTCCTCGACGAGCCCACCAATGACCTCGACATCGACACGCTCAGGGCGCTGGAGTCAGGGCTTGACGCCTACGCCGGCTGTGCGGTGATCATCAGCCATGACCGGTGGTTCCTGGACAGGGTCGCCACGCATGTCCTGGCCTTCGAGGGCGGTTCGCAGGTCCGCTGGTTCGAGGGCAACTTCACCGAGTACGAGAGCTACCGGAAGAAGGAGCTGGGCATGGACGACCAACCCCACCGCATGAAGTACAAGCCCCTGGTCCGATGAGCGCCGCCGACGCCCGTACCCGCATTCTGACCCCCGGAACAGTCCGGTCCATGGCCCTCGTGCTCTGCGTCACCGGAATCGTCGGCATGATCGTCACCTCGATAGCCGACAGCGTGGACGGCGCCATCGCCTTCGGTTTCGTGGGCGCAACCGGTGCGCTCGCCCTGCTACTCGTCGGCGTGCTGGTGCCAACCGTGGAGGCCGCTTCAGCGTGGAACGAGCAGCAGGCCTCAGCCGTGGAGGACGGGGTCGTGCGCCTGGTCGCGGCGGGTGCCGACGAGGACGACATCCGGGCCACGGTCCGGGCCGCCATCGCGCTGGGCCGTCGCTCGGCCGGCGACTGAGCCCATCGGACCATGGCCACCCCCGCTGACCACGCACTGGCCGCCGACCTGGCCACCCGGGCCGGCACGCTCCTGCTCGCCATCCGGGCCCGGCTCGCAGCCGACGGGGCGCCGGCGGCACTGCTGAAGCACGAGGGCGACCAGAGCTCCCACGATTTCCTGATGGCCGCACTGGCCGAGCACCGACCCGGCGACGCTGTCATGTCCGAGGAGGGGACGGCACACGCCGTGCATCCGGATCGCTCCGGTGCCGAGCGGACGTGGATCGTCGACCCGGTGGACGGCACCCGGGAATACAGCGAACCGCCACGGTCGGACTGGGCCGTCCACGTGGCCCTGGTCGAGGCGGGTCGCCCAACCGCCGGAGCCGTGGCGCTGCCGGCCCTGGACCTCACGCTCTCCACCGTCGGTCCCCCGGCGGCTGCAGGGTTTCCACCGATCGGCACCAGTCCCCGGATGGTCGTCAGCAGGTCACGCCCACCGGCAGAGGCACTCGCCGTCTGTGCGGCACTCGGTGGCCAGCTCGTAGAGATGGGTTCGGCCGGCGCCAAGGCCATGGCCGTGGTGCGCGGCGAGGTCGACGCATACGTCCACTCGGGCGGACAATACGAGTGGGACAGTTGCGCGCCGGTGGCCGTGGCAGAGGCGGCCGGCCTCCACACCTCGCGGATCGACGGATCACCGCTCGTCTACAACTGCCCTGATCCGTACCTGCCGGACCTCGTCATCTGCAGGGCCGAACTGGCCGACGCGATCCTGTCGGCACTGGCGGGCTGAAGCCGTGCGCCTGGTGATCGCCCGCTGCACGGTGGACTACGACGGACGCCTTACCGCCCACCTGCCCGAGGCCGTCCGGCTTCTCATGGTCAAGGCCGATGGATGCGTGGCGATCCACGCCGACGGCGGGGCGTACAAGCCCTTGAACTGGATGACATCTCCGAACACGCTGACCATCGACGCTGAGCCAGGGGACGACGGGGCCGAGGCCATCTGGAGGGTGCGCAACCCTGCTGGCGAGGTCCTCACCATCACCCTGCACGAGGTCCTGTCAGACGTTTCACATGAGATGGGGGTGGACCCGGGCCTCCAGAAGGACGGGGTGGAATCCCACCTCCAGGCGCTCCTGGCCGCAGACCCGACCACCATGGGCGACGGGCTGCGCCTGGTGCGACGCGAGTTCCCCACCGACATCGGCCCAGTGGACCTCCTCTGCCGTGACGCTGACGGCATGGCGGTAGCCATCGAGGTGAAGCGCCGTGGAGAGATCGACGGCGTGGAGCAGCTCACCCGCTACCTGGACTTCCTGAACCGGGATCCGATGCTGCGCCCGGTCCGCGGAGTCTTCGTCGCACAGGAGATCAAGCCTCAGGCCCGGGTGCTGGCCGAGGACCGCGGCATCGGGTGCGTCGTCGTCGACTACAACGAACTGCGCGGCATCAGGTCCAACGAGTTGAAGCTCTTCTGAGGCACGGAACGACTTCGTGATGGTGGACCTGGTAATCGTGGGTGGTGGTCCCGCCGGATCGGCCGCGGCCATAACCGCTGCCAGGTCAGGGCTGTCGGTACTCCTCGTCGACAGAGCCACCTTTCCCCGGGACAAGTGCTGCGGCGACGGCCTCACGGCACTGGCCCTCCGCCTGGGAGAGGGCCTCGGCCTGGACCCGTTGCTCATTCTCGGCTGGCAGACGGTGGAGGACCTGGTGATCCACCAACCCGGCGGGCGATCCACCCGGTACCCGCTGCCACGCGGCGACGGCCTGTATGCAGCGGTTGTGCCTCGCATGCAGTACGACGCTGCGCTACTGGACCTGGCCCGTTCGGCAGGAGCCGACGTCCGCGATGGCCACGGTCTGACGGGAATCAACGTGGATGGTGATGTTGCGACACTCGAGGTCGAAGGCCTCGGCACCATCCGGGCCACGACGGTGGTGGCCGCAGACGGCATGTGGTCCCCGACCCGCAAGCTCCTCGGCCTGGCTTCCAGCGGCTACCGGGGCGAGTGGCAGGCATTCCGGCAGTACGTGGCCGACGTGGGGCCGGCGGCAGCGGACCTGCACGTCTGGTTCGAACCGGACCTGCTGCCGGGCTACGCGTGGTCGTTCCCCCTGCCCGGCGGCCGTGCCAATGTGGGCTTCGGCGTGCTCCGGGGAGGTCAGGTGGCCGTGGGTGACACCGGACGGATCTGGGACGGCCTCATGGACCGGCCGGCCATACGGGCCGTCCTGGGCGACAACGCCCGCCCGGAGGGACGGCGCTCCGCCTGGCCCATCCCGGCCCGGGTGGACGCCGCCGTACTGGACCACGGGCCGGTCCTGTTCGTAGGTGATGCTGCGTCGGCATCCGATGCCCTGACGGGCGAGGGAATCGGCCAGGCCCTCCAGACCGGGATCCTGGCGGCTGAGGCGGCCCGGGCCGGCGGAACAGCCGCCGAGGTGGCGTCCACCTATGCGCGCTCGGTGCGACGGGACCTGGTTGCGGACCACACGATGTCCGTTGCACTGCAGGGGATGTTGGCCAGCCCCGCCGGCGCCCGGATGGCGCTGTGGGCGACCGCTCTGGTGCCATGGACCCGTCGCAACTTCGCCCGCTGGTTGTTCGAGGACTATCCCAGAGCCCTGCTGGCCACACCGCGGCGCTGGAAGCGGGGTTCGCTCTCGGCCCCGGGGGCCTACGCCGGCAGCGACTGAGCCCCCATCTCGAGCCCGGGAACCCACCGAATCGGGTCCCGGACGGACCCCCCGTAGGCTGGATCCGTGGCCACCGCCGAGGTGCCGGCTTCTGAGCCGACCGATTCCTCCCCCGCAGAGCCCGACCCCTCCTCGACCGTGCCCGACCCTGAAGCATCGGGAACGGTGGATGACGAGACGGCGTCAGCTGATGGGACCGCTCACCCGCTGGGTCCGATCGTCGCCTCCCTGGACGATGCCGTCGACAGGGCGTGGGACCACCTGCGCGGCAACCCGGCATTGGACCGCCTCTTCTACACGGCCAGCGAACTGGGCGACTTCAGCCTCATCTGGCACCTGCTGGGCACGGCACGCGGCGTCACGCTGCGAGGCGGCACACGCGAGGCGGCCCGTCTGGCGCTCGCCCTTGGTGCGGAGTCCGCACTGGTCAACGGAATGGTGAAATCAGCCTTCAAGCGGGAGCGACCGGTCCAGTCGGGAGAACGGCCCCACAACCTGCGTCAGCCGCTCACGAGCAGCTTCCCGTCGGGACACGCCTCGGCGGCCTTCCTGGCCGCCACCCTGCTTTCCGAACGATCAAAGGTGAAGCCACTCTGGTTCGGGCTTGCGGCGATCGTCGCCACCTCGCGCATCCACGTTCGAATACACCACGCCAGCGACGTCATCGTGGGTGCAGGGATCGGCCTGACGTTGGGACGCCTGATCCGCAGAGCCGCACCGCTGCGCTGACCCGCCAGCCAGCGGACAGCCCTGTCAGTTGGAGGGAGCGGCCTCGAGGTCGGCTTCACTGGTGACGAGCAGTAGGCGCAGATCCAACAGTAGGTCTGCCACCTCCGATGCGGCGATCAGCTCGCGACTCTGGGTGGTACCCAGTCCGCGGTCGATGATGGCCCGGATCTCGTTTATCTTCGTGGTGTCGAGTGTCTCAGTCACAGCCTCATCCTCTCGTCTCTTGTCGATGACTCCACCCTAGACGGAGATGGAGGTGACCAAGTCCACCGGTTTCGAATTGGGCACCGTCTCCCCTGTCGTACCCTCCCGGCGTGACATCCACGGCAGAAGTCGGCAACATCGGCACCGGTCGGCCGACGACAGACCTGGCCCTCGGGCTCGCCGACCTCCACCTCGCCCACTCCCCGGGGGACGTGGTGCACATCCGGCTGGACCCCGTCGGTGACGCGGGTTGGACGCTGGAGCGCGCCGATGACGTCCTGGTCGGGGCCGGGTTCGTGCCTGACACCGTCAGCTGGTGCGACGACGGCCGGGTGAAGGTGGTGGCCACACGGATCCGGAGCCTTCCCGACACGGTGGCACCGGGCCTGCGCCTCCTGGTCGTCGGGTTGAACCCCAGTCCGTCCTCGGCCGACACAGCCGTCGGCTTCCACCGGGCCGGCAACAGGTTCTGGCCTGCCGTGCTGGAGGCAGGGCTGGCCAGCATCGACCGGGAACCCCGCAGCGCCCTGCATGACCACGGCCTCGGCATGACGGACCTGGTTCGCCGGACCACCTCTCGCGCCGACGAGGTGTCCGCCGACGAGTACCGGCGGGGAGCCGAACGGGTCGGACGCCTGGTGGAGTGGCTCCGCCCGCGGGCCGTGTGCTTCGTCGGCCTGGGGGGATGGCGGACCGTCGTCGACCGCCACGCCGTCGCCGGCGTGCAGGAACGATGCTTCGGGGGCCGACCCGTCTACCTGATGCCACACACCAGCGGCCTAAACACGCACAGCCGGCTAGCCGACCTTGTGGAGCACCTGGAATCGGCTGGCCACCTCGCCGACCGGGCCTGAACCAACTGGAGGGCCTGAACCGGCTGGAGGACCTGTCGGCCGACAGGATCCCTCCCGGTCAGGCGCCCGGGGCCAGGTTCCGCACGGCCTGGGCGGCATCCACGCCGGCCAGCGGCACGATGGCGAGCACCGGTGTGGTGATACCGGCGGCGACGTACCTGGCAATGGTCGCCCGGCACTCGTCCGGGGTTCCGTGGACGAGCAGGTCGTCGACCACGGAGTCGGGCATGGCTTCGAGCGAACCGGCACGGTCGCCGGCATCCCAACGCTCCCAGTGTGCAGCGAGCACCTCGGACCGTCCCAGCCACTCGTGGAATGCCCGGTAGACCGGGACGTTCACGTACGCAGCCACCAGGCGCTTCGCCCCGGCAAGCACCGCCTCGCGGTCATCGGACGGACAGACGAAGATCCTGGCCGCCACCTCGGGGGCCGGGCGTCCGGCTGCCGACGCCGCCTCCCGCACGATTGAAGTGACCCGTTCGGCGTCCGTGGGAGACAGCCAGTTGACAACCGCCCCGTCGGCTTCCCTGCCGGCCAGGCGCAGCATTCCCTCCCGTAGGGCGGCCACCACGATCGGTGGCGGCTGCTCCGGAGGCTCGCCCAGTCGGAATCCCCGGATCTCGAAGCTCTCGAAGTCCTCCGTGACCTTCTCGCCGGTGAACGCCGCCCGCAGGAACCGCACCGTGTCGCGCACCCGTTGGTAGGGCTCCTCGAACGCAATCGCGTTCCAGCGCTCCACGATCACGTTCGAGGACGAGCCGATGCCCAGCACGAAACGCCCCGGGGCCGCCGAGGCGAGAGCCGCTGCGCTCTGTGCGAGGAGGGCGGGCCCACGGGTGTAGGCGGGCAGGATCGCCGTTCCCAGCCGGAGTTCCGGCGCCCAGACCGATGCAAGGGACAGGGGTGTGAGGCCGTCGTGCCCATCGGCCTCAGCGGTCCAGGCATCCGTGTAGCCGAGTTCCGACAGTTCGCGGAACCGGTCGGCCTGTTCGTGGAGCGGTCCGCCGAACGGAACGGTCATCCCGTACCGGGTCTCTGCAGCTGTCACCGTGGCTCCATTCGCCTGGGGTTGCGGAACTGGCATGTCTGGCTGGCCGTGGCCAGGAGGTGGCCATCCTCCGACCAGAGGTGGACGGTGCCGTGTGCGTAGCCGTGCACGAGGCTTCCGACCCGCACGTCGACCGGGATCCATTCGGTATCCACCGGGTCGACCACCCGCAGCGTGTTGTCGAGGCTCTGCCCACCACCGAGTCCGCCGCCCACGGCATCGCGACCGCCCCACGGCACGTAGTCGCCCAGCACGGCCAGGAAGGCGGGGTCCACAAGCAGATGGTCAGGCACCTTCACCCACATGGCCACCCGGCCGTCGTCCATTGCCGGATCCTGAGCCTCGATGCGGCCACGCACCAGACGACGTTCCAGGTTGGCGGACACGGAACGGGACGAACTGCGGCTGGGGAACAGTGGGCAATCGAGGGGCGCCTGGGCATCCGGCGGCGACACCCATACTCCCGACCGGTGAACGTCGCGGCGGCCGAGGGTGGCGAACACGGCAATGACCTCACGGCCGTCGACGCTCCCGCGGGCCCGAGCCTGGGTGGTGGCACGCCCCTCGGCCATCAGCTCGACCTCGATCACGAGCGTCTCGCCCGGCTCCGCATGCGAGATGAACTGGCCCGTGGCCCAGACGAGGGGCCTGTCGGCGTCGGCCTCCAGCGCCCTCACCGCCGCTCCGAGGCCGGTACCACCGAACAGGCGTCCGGCTCCGGAGCACTCGTCCTCGGTGATTGGCAGATACCACGTGCGGGGCTGCCCACCGCGCCGTAGTTCCTCACTGAGATAGGAGCGGCGAAGCATCTCCCGATGATGCCGCCGGGGCGCCACCTCTCCACCATCCGGGCGGTCGGACGGCCGTTGTCTCACCCCATCGTCAAGATGGTCACATGGAAACAACGCTCCCGTTCCCCAATCGCAGAACCAGCCGGTCACCCGGTCCCGGGCAGGGTCGGCCATCGACCCGGCGCCGGCCGACCAGGCAGGCAGCCCGTCGCCCTGACGGTCGGCCCACCCACCGGCTGGACGCCCGGACCCGCCAGATCGGCCTGGCCGGCGTTGCCAGTGCACGCCTGGTGCTGGCCGCCTGTCGGCCCGTCACCGGAGGCCTCCCCGGCTCGGCTGACCCCCACCCGACCGGCACCGACGACCTGGCGGGTGGGTTGCCGGTTGGCGATACGCATCGCGCCCATCTCGAGGCAGCCTGAGCGGACCGTGAACGGAGACCTGTCAACAGTGGAGTCCCGACCGCCGACGGCCGGCCTGCTCTGGCCCGTCCTGGGTCTGGTGGCGGGCCTCCTCATCGCCTGCACGACCTCCGGCCTACCGGAGAGCGGCCTGGGCACGGTGGTCGGCGTGGTGGACGGCGACACCCTGGTGGTGGACCTGGACGGGCGATCCGAGAGCATCCGCCTACTCGGCATCGACACACCTGAGACAGTGCACCCGGACCGGGATCCCGAATGCTTCGGCGCCGAGGCATCCGCACGACTGGCCCTCCTCCTGGCGCCCGGAGCCGCCGTGGCGATCACGCGAGACGTGGAGGCACGCGATCGCTACGGGCGACTCCTGGCCTACGTGGAGCGCCTCTCAGATGGCCTGGTGGTGAACCTCTCCCTGGTCGAGAACGGTTTCGCAGCCACCCTTCACATCGACCCGAACGACGGGATGCGACACGAGTTGGCAGCCGCCGAGGCGCGGGCGCGCTCTGCCGGGCTGGGCCTCTGGTCAGCCTGCGGAGGGCCCCACGAGCCGCTCGCCGGATAGGGCCCAGAAAAATGCCATGGAGGTCTGTCTCGGAGGGCCCTACGGGCCCACCCGACCAGCCGGAGACCGGCCACGACGGCCGACGGGTGGCGCATCCCGGTGATCCCGGAAGAACCGACGTGTACCGTTCATGACGTGACCAGTGTGGGCGAACGACTCGGCCGGGATCCCGGAGACCGCCTCCTCATCCTCACCGCCGACCTGCTGGGGATGTGCCACGCCTCCAACGTGGGCGTCTACGACTGCCTCCGGAGCGGGCTGGCCACCGGCGCCGGCCTCATGGTGCCGGGACCCTGGGCCCGCGACGCCGCCTCCCACTACCGGGGAGAACCGGTGGGCGTACACCTCACGTTGAACGCCGAACTGGACTGCTACCGGTGGCGCGCCATCACGCAGGCACCCAGCCTGCACGATGGCGACGGCGGCTTTCCGCGCACCGTTGATGACCTCTGGAACCACGCAGACCTGGACGAGACCCGCCGCGAGTGCCGTGCCCAGCTGGAGCGGGCCGTCCTGTGGGGATTCGACGTCAGTCACCTGAGCACCCACCTCGGTGCGCTCCAGAACCGACCCGAGTTCTTTGACGTCTACCTCGAGTTGGCCGTCGACTTCGGCCTTCCCATCCGCCTCGAAGGTGGAAGTGCTGAGTCGGCAGCCGGATTCCCGTTCCGGGCGCTGGCCGCCGAAGAGGGCGTCCTGACCGTGGACCACCATCGGATGCGGCGCCTGGCGGACCCGGCGGCGCTCGAGCGCGAGGCCATGGACCTCCAACCTGGCGTCACCGAGATCGTGATCCAGCCGGCCGCCGACACACCTGAGCTGAGGGCCATCTGCGATGAGTGGGGTCGCCGTGTGGAACACATGGACCTGGCCTGCGGGAACAGTGAAATGCGCGCCGACCTTGACCGTGGACAGGTCACCCTGGTGAGTTGGAGGGACCTCCGGGAGGTCCAGAGAGCCGGCTGAAGGCCTGCTCAGGAATCACTTCTGGCAGCCAGATCCCGGAGCATCTCGGCCCACTCCCCGCTTCCGAACACCGGCCGCAGGTCGAACACGTAGCGGGCGTAGTCGCCCTCCACCTTGCACCGACCGGTCATGTAGGCCTCATCGGGATCCAGGTCTCCGCTGAACTGGGCCACCGCATCCGGATACCTCCAGGTCACGGTCGCCTCGGCCTCACCGTCGCGACCGGGGAGCAGTTCGACGACACGACCGTCGGTGATCACCAGCCTGAACTGGACCTTTCCGTGTGGTGTGGCGGTCACCACGAACCTCACCACACCGTCCACCCCCGGCTGGACCCGGAGTGCGGCACCGGCCTCGCCCAGGGCCTCCAGCCACCCATCCGACAGGAACGACAAATCAGCCATCAGCCGGTGGCCGTCGTGGTCCCACGCAACCCGGCGAACAGGTCGTCCTCAAGGTCGCCCTCAGCCGGATGACCGACGTGGCTGACCTCGAGGCGGTAGTCGTCGAACGGGTAGATGGTCCTGGCCACGTCATCCGGGAGACCGAACCAGAAAGGTGATGAAGGGTCGATCTGCGTGGCATGGGCCCGCAGCGCCTCGACACCGACATCCCAGTGCTCGCCAATCGGCACCTTCGTCGTCAACAGGTGGTCGCGCGACGGACGCTCGAACCACCAGTCGTCATAGGGCGAATCGATACCGAGCTCCAGGAACTTGGCGTGCCTGCCGATAATGCGGGCCCGCGACCACATCGTGTAATACAGCTTTGACGGCTTCCAGGCCGGACCTGCCTCCGGGTACCTATCAGGATCGCCGGCGGCGTGGAAGGCCGGCACCGTCACGTCGTGCACCTGCACGTGGTCGGGGTGGTCGTACTCGCCCCGGGCATCCGGGTAGGTGACGATGACCTGGGGTCGGACCCTCCGGATGATCGCCACCAGGCGACCGACGGCCTCGTCAGGGTCGGCATTGGCGAACGCCCCGGGATGGGCGTTGGCTTCCGAGTCCTTCATTCCGGAGTCCCTATAGCCGAGCATCACGACTTCGTCGTATCCGATGATCGCCGCTGCCCGGGCCAACTCGGACTCCCGGACCGCAGCCAGGTCGCCACGGACGTCGGGCCGGTCCATCTCCGGGTTCAAGATGTCGCCCGCCTCGCCACCGGTGCAGCACACCAGCACGCAGTGCACCCCCCGGGCGTTCAGGCAGGCGACCGTCGCCGCTCCCTTCGAGGCCTCGTCGTCCGGGTGGGCGTGGACCGTCAGTAGGCGTAGTGGGGCATCAGGGGAAACTGCTGGCACGACCCGAAACGGTATCCGCATAGCCAGTGACACCACGTCCGACGCGGACACCATTGCCGACCTCCGTAGTACATTGCCGATACTGGACGGCGAGCATCTCGGAAGTGCCGTTCCGACGCCAACCGAGGAGCACTTGCATGGATCCCGAAGTCTGGCGCTGGATCTGGCTGGCGACGGCCGCCATGTTCGTGGTCGGCGAGATCGCCATGACCGGCGCCTTCTTCCTCCTGCCGTTCGGCGTGGGCGCCACAGCCGCCACCGCCATCGCCTTCACCGGCGCCGATCCCGTCTGGCAGTGGCTGGCCTTCGTGCTGGTATCCGTCGCCTCGTTCGGCGCCATGCGACCCATGGCCAGACGGATGGAACGGGACGGCAACCCGGTCGGCGTGGGTGCTGGCCGCCTCGTCGGCAAAACCGGTGTCGTGGTCACGGACCTCTCCCCGGACCCGGAACGGATGGGAACTGTCCGCATCGGCCGCGAGGAATGGCACGCCGAAACCTCCGAAGGCGACCACCTACCCGCCGGAACCCCCGTCCGGGTGGTCCTGATCGAGGGCACCCGGGCCGTGGTCCAGCGCACGGACTGAGCGCCCTAGAGTTGATCGACCCAACCACCCAACCACCCAACCACCTGAGGAAACCCTTTCATGGCAGCAGTGATAGTCCTCATCGTCATCGCCTTCGTCCTGTTCGTGTTCGCCGCGTCAGGCATCAAGATCGTCCGGCCATACCAGAAGGGCATCGTCGAACAGTTGGGTCGCTACAAGGCCACCGTCGGACCGGGACTGAAGCTGATCATCCCTGTAATCCAGTCGCTGACCCGCGTCGACATGCGGGAGCAGGTCGTCGACGTGCCGCCGCAGGAGGTCATCACCAAGGACAACGTGACGGTGACCGTCGACGCCGTCATCTACTACGAACCCACCGACCCCCAGCGGCTCATCTACAACGTGGCCAACTTTCTCATGGCCATCACGAAGTTGGCACAGACGAACCTACGTAACGTGATCGGCGATATGAGCCTGGACAACGCCCTCACCTCACGGGACAACGTCAACGTCACCATGCGCCAGGTGCTCGACGACGCCACCGACAAGTGGGGCGTCCGGGTGGTCCGCGTCGAGATCCAGCGGATCGACCCGCCGCTCGATGTGATGAACGCCATGCACGAGCAGATGAAGGCCGAGCGGACGCGGCGTGCCGTGGTTCTGGAAGCCGACGGCACCCGCGAGGCGGCAATCACCCGCGCCGAGGGCAACAAGCAGGCCGTGATCCTGGGCGCCGAGGCGGTCAAGCAAGAGTCGATCCTGGAGGCCGAAGGCAAGGCCGATGCAATCCGGGCCGTGGCCGACGCCGAGCGCTACCGGCAGATGACTGTGGCCGAGGGCGAGGCCGAAGCTGTGCGAAGTGTCTTCGGGGCCATCCACGACGGCAACCCCACGCCTGACCTGCTGGCTGTCAAGTACCTGGAGGCCCTCGGGACCATCGCCGACGGACGGGCCACCAAGATCTTCCTGCCAGCGGATCTGAGCGCCACCCTGGGTTCCTTGGGAGCCATCGCCGAGCTATTCACCGGCGAGGCCCCGGATGCCGGAGCCGGAGCCGGAGCCGGAGGAGAGTCAGAAGCGCCACCGGTACCCGGGGATGACCCGGCGCAGGCTGACTGACCAAGGGCCGACAACCGATCCCAGCTCATCTGACTGATCACAGACCGGACGAGCCGGGCACCTAGCCAACGGGTACCAGTTGGTCCTCGCCGTCCCCGTCCTCGACGAGTTCCCAACCGCACATGGCGGCCAGGAGGACCTGGCCCTCCTCGGGGCCACTGGCGATCAACTCGTCGCCGGCGGCGAGCCGTACCGGCCCACGCGGCCGGTAGACGTAGCCCCCACCCCGTCGGATCGCCAGGACCGTGAACCCCGGCTCGATGTTCAGCTGGAGGTCCTTCAACGTCGAGCCGTCCACGGTGGACCCCACTGCGACCGGAAACCGGACCGCCACCTCATCGGCTTCGCCCAGGGCGATGCCGAGGATCGGGTGGAGTTCCTCACCCTCCTCGATCAGCCAGACCATGGCACGGGCCTGGTCGCCCAGGTCCTCGGCGGCCTCGGCCAGGTGGAGCAGCCCCCTCAGCGACGACGGGTCCATGCCGTCGGCGGCGGCCCGCAGCACCCAGAGCTCCAGGTGGTCACGCATCTCATCGAGCCTCTGCTCCAGGTGGCCCACCTCGGCAGCCAGCCCCCTGTCTCCAAGGACCAGAGCGCTGTAGGCCACGCCCACGGCCGCCTCCGAGAGGTTCTTCATCTCGACCAGCACGTCCACCGCCCGATCCAGGTCGGTGAGGGCCTCGCCGCCGTCGGGGCGGGGCGGTTCCCAGACCGGAGCACCGGCCAGCTCGCGAAGTCGGGTTATGCCATCCGGTGAGCCGTGCAGGAACAGCACGTCGCCGGGCACCAGGACCGTGTCGCCGTCCACGTCGGTGATCCACTGCCGTCCGCGGCGTACAGCCATGACCCGCATGCCGGCCTGGACCGTCAGCTCGAGGGCCGAGAGCGGCCTATGGGCCATGTGGGATCCGTCGCTCACCAGCACACGGTGCGAGACCTCCTCGGCATCCGAGAGGTCGGCGACGAGCTGCTGTGGAATACCGAGACGGTGGGTGACGATCCGTGCGATGTCCACGGCGTCATTGGCCATGCGCTCGATGGCGGACACCACCTGGAGCACCGATGACATTCCCTCGGCCTCCCTCGGGCTACGCGCCGCCATGACGCACACCGCGCGCATGTCGTGGACCAGCTCACTCATCTGCTGCTCCAGCTCGTCGACCTCTTCGGCCATGTCCGGGTCGCCGAAGTAGACCGAGGCGTACGCCAGGTCGACCATCAACTCCGAGGTGTCCTTCGCCTCGGCCAGCATGGCCCGCAGGTTGCGTGGTCTCTCGTCCATCAGGTCCTCGCTAGATGTCGTGGGTGAATGGTATTCCCGACCGTCAGACGGTCGTGGAGGGTTGTGCAATGGCATTCGGGCGGCATGGTCATGCCACCCCAACTGCGACCATGGCCAGGATGAGGGTGAACGCCCCGACGAGGTCGAGGGCCGACATCACCACCGGAATGCCGTAGGTGTCCGGATCCAGGCCGTACCGGTAGGCGGCCATTGTCGTGTAGTACGCCACTACGACGACGAGCACCGTTGCCACCAGACCCGCCATCAGGACCACCGCCATGATCGAAGCGATCCCGGGCGTGGTCTGGCCCGTAGCCACCGAAGCCAACTGGGCGACCACGGCACAGCAGGCGAACACGGGAAGGGCCAGGAGGGCCAGCGACCGGACCTCACGCAGGCTGGACCGTGACGGCAGCGGGGTGGCGTCGTCCAGGCCCAGGTGGAACTGGGTGGAGAGGCGACTCGAGAGGATCCCCCCGAGGGCTCCCGCCGTTCCAAGGAAGGCCGGGAGCAGGATGAGCAGTGCCTCGGCGGCCAGCA
>Ga0114994_10001322_pt1 | contig 17688 bp, 9 predicted proteins | sample ArcticOcean_MG_C_9_FD_87043 | JGI IMG/M metagenome (GOLD analysis project Ga0114994, IMG submission 87043) | Marine microbial communities from western Arctic Ocean - ArcticOcean_MG_CB2_152 | ecosystem: Environmental > Aquatic > Marine > Oceanic | place: Arctic Ocean: Canada Basin | collected...
CGACCCCTCCACGACGTCGCCCTCCCGATTCCGCACGCAGTTGACCTGCTGCGTCATGAACTGGACAACGAGGATGGGACTCCGCTGCTCCTCCACTTGGACCGCAATGATCTCGACCTTCTCGCAGTCCGTGATCTGGGCGTCGTCGTACACCAGGCCCTCCTCCTTCCGCAGGCGGATCTCGTGGCTTAATCGCGAAAACAAGCCTTCCGAGAGGTGCGGCTTCAATTGCATCGCGTCGCCCCGGATGAAGTGCTTCACGAACTGGGGGCACAGCTCCTCCGAGACGCCGTCCCGCCAAACCTCCAGCGAGAACGAGGGGTCCAAGCGCCGCAACTCCCGCGTCGCCGCGGCCGTGTCCGTCTCCGCCGTCACCGCGTCCACAATGGAAGAAGCCTGGTACACCAAAGGGTTCTGCGACGTCTCCCAGAACTCGCGCGCGTCCTCGCCCAAATCGTTGAGCTTATCTTTCCCTCGCAAGGCCGCCTTGCCCGCGCTCGTCTCCCCCACGACCTTCGCGCCTCTAGACGCGCCCTCCAGGATGTCCGAAATAATAGGAGCTTTTTTCAGGCGCTTCCGCATCTCGGCCCACGTGTCCTCCTGCGCCACGACCATGAGCTGCGCCTCGCGCGGGTCGAAGTCCGCACTTGGCGCGGGCGCGTCGCCCTGGTCCTGGGAGCCGACCTTGCGCCGCAGGACGCTCGCTTTGGCGTCGCCGCGCAGCTCCGCCACGGCCTTCTCCAGCTCGGACTTCCCGCCCGCGAGGACCTCGCGCCAGTCGAGCGTCCGCGCGCGCGCGGCGACCGCGTCCCAGGCGCCCGCGAGCCGCGCGCCGACCGACTCCTCCTTGGCGGCCGCGTCGGCCTCCTCCTTGGCGGCGTCGGCGTCCGGCGGCGCGTCGGCGGGCGCCTCGACGTCGGACGGCGCGGCGGCGCCCGCGGCGGCATCCTCCGCGCCTGCTGCGCCGGTTTTCACATCGCGCGCCGCGTCGGCCGCCGGCGCGGCCTCGCTGACCTTGGCGGACCACCGACGCGCCAAGTTTGCGCGCGCGAGCGGCGCGAGCGGTGGTCGCAGGCGAGCGGCTGGCGCGCGCACGAGTGCAAAGCGTGCCGCACGCATCGCAACTTTGCAGGCAACGATGTCTGCGTGTGACCGTGAGCTATCGGCGCCTTCGTGCAGCAACGCACGGTGATACTGGGCGAGGTCACAGGCAATTGCTCTCCAAGTCGATGTCCATCTCTAAGCTCAGGATGGAGAGACATGTCCGGAGTCGCGCGCCACACCTTCGAGTGCTGTCAGAAGGCGTCGAAGCGGGAGGCGTGTCCTTGCGAAAGCCTGTCGCGAAAACCCGTGCCAAGCTCCTGAAAAGTCGATCGACGTCTTGGTCTCCACTAGTCGACGCCGACACATCGACGGGACACATCGACGGGTCCCAAGCACAATAGCATCTGTGCCTATCCAGCTCTCCGCGCAGCGCGCGCGCATATAAGTTGCTGTCTACGAGTGTTGTGGACTCTCCAGGGTTGGCACCCAGTCTCGGCCCGGCAGACAGCCACGCATCACTGCAAATGGCCGCCGACGACGCCATCCTCGCCGCCCTCAAGGCGCGCGTGCTCAGCGGCGACCTCGCCCCGACCACCTTACGTAAATTGGCCGACGCAATTGAGAAGGACACGCAAACCGCAGCAAGAAGGAGGCTGCTGCGCACGGGCGGCCGCGTGCGCGCGCCGCGTAATCACGGGCGCGAGCCGTGCCTCGTGTCGGACTACGACGAAGCGGCGAGCACGGTCGACGTTGTGTACGATGATGGTGGGGAAGGCGTCGTCGACGCCGCCCGGACGTCAGCTTTATTAGCTTTTGAGCTCGAGACGGAGGCGTGCACAAATGCGCCGGAGCTCAAGTTAAGAGGCAACGCCCTGTTCCGGGAGCAGGACTGGGTCTCCGCCGCGCGCCACTACGAAAGCGCTTTGAAGCTCCTGAAGAAGGTGCCCACGTGCGGCGCGAGGGTTTTGGTCAACTCCCAGGCCCAGCTGCGGAGCGGCACGCTCAGCGACGTCTCCGCGAAGACCGTCGACGTCATGTACGACGCCGGCGAGGACGAGGACGACCTGGATAGAAGGCGCGTTTTATTGGTCGTGGGCGACGCCGAGCTCCAGTGCTCCTTGTACCTGAATTTGGCCCGGTGCGCGTCCAAGGTGGGGCGGTTCAAGGACGCGGCGAGCGCGGCGACGCTCGCCGGGGGGTTGGCGGACACGGAGGAGCTGCGTCCCAGGTTCCTCTGCAGCGCGCGCGTGGTCCGGGGGCGGGCCAACCTCGCCCAGAAGAAACTGCGGCACGCGCTGCGCGACGCGGAGCTCGCCGAGGCCGTCAATGCCAGCGACGCCGGCGCGCTCTCTCTGAAACGGGACGCCGCGCGCGCGAAGAAGCTCGCGCTGCGGGACAACAAGCGGCTCGCCAAGGAGGTAACGCAGTGGGTCGAGACGTCCCAGGCCAAGTTCGCCGAGAACGGCGGCGACGCGGGCGACTGCGCGCCGCAATGGCGTGGTGTCGGTGTGGGCCATCGCGTCTCGAGACGGCGTAGTATGAGGGGTAAGATTTTTATGTGATTCTTACGGATCGTCGTCGTCGAGGTCGCCGTCGTCGTCCTCGTCGTCGAGGTCGTCTAGGTCCAGCCCGAAGTCCAGCCCGCCCTCGACTTCGTCGTAGGCCGTGTCGTCGGCCGCGACGGCCTCGTCGATTAAGCGCATGACCTCCACCGCGCTGCCCACGTCCGCCTTGCGGAACGTGACTTCGGGCACGCGCTTGGAGTGCCTCAGGTTCTTCGCGAGCTCGTACCTAAAACCCTTGGCGTTCGCGACCAACCAAGAAAAGGCCTCCCGCTTCGCCGCGACGTCGCCGCGCGTCGTGACCGTGGCCGTGGCCGCCCGCAGATCCGGGCTCACGGTGACGTCGACGACGCTCGTCGCCCGGAGCACCGCGGGGTCGATGCGCTGCGTGCTCTTGACGCGCGTCGCGCCGTCCCGGATGAGCAGGGCGAGCTCGCCCCGCACCTGCTGCGCGACGCGCGCCTGGCGCCGCGTCGCCTCGCCCGTCTCGGTCCGCCGGTTCTTCTCCCATTTGTTGCCCGCCGCGTGGGTCGTCGTGAGGTGCCGCCGGGTGGGCCGGTACTGGAGGGCCGCCGCGGCGCCGAGCAGGAGCAGGCATCGCACCATGGCGAAAGCTACGAACGAGACGAGTAACCGTGTATGCTCAGCGACCAGTATGACCTCCGTGTGCACCGCTAGCGCAAGCTGAAGTTGATTTCGAGGAGGGACGGGTTTATAGCACGGGTTTTTAAGCTCCCGCACATGCTCATTTTTGCCCGCATACGCGTAGCCACACCAGCTACACTGCCTAGTAGCTATCACCCAGTTGCTATTTTGCCCCTTGCGTGCGAAGTCGCAGTGCGTTGTTTCAGCTGTGCTGCAGCATCACCGTGGGTCGACCTGTCGCCAGGCTGTCACGCACACACTCGTGCGGTCCACGCGTCGCGAGACGGCGAGAACCAGCAACGCCATGGCCGAGGTCGTCGCGCTGCCGAGCATGGCGTTCTCGCGCAGCGGCAACGACAACTCGAAGAAGAAGAAGCGAAGTACCACAAAGCGCGCGCCCGCGAAGAAGCGGCGCGTGGAGCCGGTGCCGCTCAGCCTCCACAGCGCCCGGAAGGACGTCTTCGACCTCGGCGCGACGGGCTTGGACAAGCGCCAGCGCAAGATCCGGGACGACGCGCGCCTCGTGGCGCTCGGCTGCAAGACTCCGGCGAACCCGAAGATGCCGTTCAAGATGGTCATGGGAATAAGAAGAGCGGAGAACAAGCGCCAGGCCAAGAAGGAAATGGAAAACAAGGAGAGCGGCGTCGTGGCGCCCAAGGAGAAGCGCGACGCGGCGTGCGGCGGGAGCCGGCGGGGGAAAGTCCGGAAAGGCGACCGGGGTTTGGCGCCGGACCCGCGTGACGGTATTTTGAGGGTGGACCACCTCCTGAAAAGAAGGAGATAAGTAATTAATTCATTTACGTCACGGCTGACTAGAACGACGAAAGCTCCGCGCGGCCGCGACGCTTGTCGCGCCGACGCGAAACCCGCGCGGCCGCCGGCGCGTGACTGATCCACGCCAGTACTTCTGGATGATGATGGCCTTGGCGGCCACGCGCTGCCTCCGTATTGACTTGCGGGCGAAATTCCCGCGCCAGTACTTCTGGATGAGCACCGCCTTCGCGACGAGGCGACAGAGCACGCCGCGCCACGTCTTCTGCAGGACCACGGCCGCGAACCAGAGGGAGGGCAGGGGCGCGTTGTGGGCCGCGCCCCTCAGTCGCTCGCGCGCGCGCTCGTGCTCGGTTCGTCTTTGCCGCTCACTTTCCGCGGCCTCCGCGGCCCGCGCGCGCGCCTGCTCGGCCCGCGCCGCGACCACGGCCAGGTCCGCGAGGCGCGCGCGCGCGCGCGCCAGCTTCCGCCGGTGCTCGCGCGCGCTCAATAAACCGCGCGCGCGCAGCCGGTCGAGCGCGATGCGCCGGAACTCGAAGCTGTCCTCCTCCCGTCGCTCGGACGGGCCCTCGACGGCGCACGGCATCGCACCGAGGCCACGCGGTGCGAGCTGCCACGTGGGAGGTGAAAGCCTTCCAATGGGGCAGCTCCAATCTGTCTCACAGAGTATTGCTCACACGGAGAGTCGTGTGAAAAGCCCCCGGCTGCCCGAGGCGCCCGACACAGAGTATGTACACGAGTAGATATGAGCTCCGGCTGCCCCTTACCGCCTCGGGCGGAGCCACTCGACGAGCGCCGGCGCTCTCTTGGGGTGGCTAAACTTGATCAGCGCGGACACGTCGCGGGGCCTCGCGCCCAGGGCTCCGAGGCGTCGTAGGGTCTCCGAGGGCGTCCCGAACGCGCAGAAATCCCCAGCGTGTGGTGACTAGGGTAACATAGGCAGTAACGCCAACATCGTTTTTGCCGGCTGGGACAACGAGGAAGTCGTGCACGAAGCTGCCCGCGTGCGTCCGGTTCTCGGCGAAGCTGCCCCAGGAACGAAGGGCCGAGCGACAGCTGTCAGGGCCAGCGCACGCCACCGACGGAGCCGGTGGTGCGGCCGGTGCACCACTCGCGAGCAAGCAGCGGCGGCGCATAGCAAAGGACGATGCCGCTCTCCTCGAAGGTGCAGCCCGAGGGCGGCATCCAGGAGTTTCTCGAATATGAGAAGGAGGACGCCAAGTACCCCGCCTTGGCGCGGACGTCCTTCGGCATGAAGCGGAGTAACCCTCTCCGCAAAATGTGCATCCAGGTCATGCGCCACAAGGTGTTTGACGCCGTTATCATGTTCTTCATCATCACCAATTCCATCGTGATGGCCATGTCCGATTATCGGGTCAAGTGTTTAGGACGGAACGATCAGACGGGCACGTTCGGCCAGCCCGACCCGTCGCGGTGCTGGCAGAACACGTTTGGGGACTTTACCAATAGGTGGGTCTTTGGGGTCGTCTTCATCGTGGAGTTGGTCATTAAGATGATCGCCATGGGTCCGCTATTTGGAGAGAATACCTACTTCAAGGACGCCTGGTGCTGGCTCGATTTCGTCTGCGTGCTAGCGTACATCGTCGGGCAATTAGGATTAAACATGGGCGGGCTCATGGGCATCAAAGCTTTACGGTTACTGAGACCGTTGAAGTCGGTGAACAAGTTCCCGGCATTGAAGAAGATCGTCGTGGCCTTCATGGCGGCCTTCGACGGCCTGGGCGTGACGGTCATGCTCCTGACGTTTCTCCTGTTCGTCATTTCGATCGCCTGTATGCAATTCTTTAAGGGCGCGAAGCACTACCGGTGTCGGATCACGCCGTATCCTACTCGTGTTCCCGATACGTGGTATAAGGACCCGGGGAACTGTCCCTCTAATGCGAATAGAGGCCGAGACGCGATCCCGTGCATCAAGAAGGAGTACTATCCTCATTTAGACGATGATGACGGCAAGGACGTCGAGTTCAATATCTACCAGTCGCTCATGACTGCGGTCGCTATTGAAGTCGAAGCCGGGAAATTTGATGCAGCCGGTAACATCATGGCGACGCCCGACATCATTTCACTGTTGAGCCTCGCGGAACACCTGAATGTGCCCTGGCCAAGTTTCCAAACGGACCCTGCTCAACTCACGGTGAACACCTGGGCGTGTACTGATGACTTCATCAGGTTCCCCGGGCCCCGGGGCTTACCGGTCCTGGACACGTACCCGGCCCAGCACTACGCGAGAGATGACGACGGCGGCGGTTTAGGATCTTCAGACCCGGAGCAGGCCAAGTTCTGGGACAAACCCAAAAGGTGCTTGTGGCTCGTGGATAGAGAAGACGAGGGCCGCCCGTGCGCGTCCTCGTCCAACGAAATTTTTGGAATGGGCGGGATGCACAAGTGCTACAACAGAGAAACGCAGCGCGCCATGGGCGGCAAGAGTTCGTATTGTGGGTCTAATTACGATCCCTTCGGGCAGAGACGTTTTGAGAAGGCCCCTATTGTGGGCCAAGGCGTGTACTTAGCCCAGTGCGACCCCGAAGCAGGACCCAATTCCGCAGCGGAAGAAGGAGAAGAGGGCTGCGACACGGTGCCCATCCAACTGGACAACTGGTCCCGCTTCTCGACCGGACTGTTCAAGTCCTTGTACCCGGAGTTCACGGGCGACTTGAATTTCGGGTACACGAATTTCGACAACTTAGGCAGCGCCATGGTCACTCTATTTCAAGCCGTGACCATGGAGGGCTGGACCATCATCATGTACCACATGATGGACGCGGCCTGGCCCGCTATAAGCGTGTTTCTGTTCCTGACGCTCTTCGCGGTCGGGTCTATGTTGGTGCTCAATTTAGTACTCGGCGTCATCGCGGACGCTTTGGGCGACGAGGAGGACGCCGAGATGGAGGCCGAGGCCGAGAAGACCTTGCAGGCGGAGGAGGAGAACGGTGTTCCGGAACCGGAGGCCGAGGAGCCCAAAATACCCTACGAAGACACGATCAGTGGATACCGGTTACTACTGTACAAATTCGTGACCAGTGACTTGTTCACGGCTTTTATCTACGTGGCCATCCTGGTCAATACGGTAGTACTGGTGGTCGATGATTACCCGAAGCCGCCCGAGTTCTCGCAGGCCATGTCCATGTTCAACTTTTTACTCGCCGTCATCTTCCTGTTGGAGATGGTGCTCAAGTGGGTGGCCATGGGCTGGACGTACTTCGAGGACCCCTTTAACAACTTCGATTGCGCGATCGTGTGGATTTCTATTCTCACGATGGTGTGCGCGGCTTTGAATCTTGGGTTTGGCGGCGGCGCTATTAGTGCGTTCCGGTGCTTCCGGGTCTTCCGGTTGCTGAAGGTGCTGAAGACGTGTTTGCCGAATCTGATGGTCTTACTAAGCACGGTGGGCGAGACGGCTCGGGAAATCGCGCCGTTCTTAGTGCTTCTCAGTCTGATGGTCTTCATCTTTGGCTTGCTGGGCATGATGTTCTTCGCGAACCAATTACGCTTTGACGGCAACACAAGCGCGAAAATCGCCTTCAGCGTCTACGACCACATCGGCACGACCAAAGGACGGATGAAGGTCGACGCGGCCTGGAGCGAGACCGGGCGCGACTCGACCAAAGTAAGCAAAGTGTGGCTTGACGCGGCCCCGGGCTTGGACTTAGGCTGGGGCTCGTTCGACGACTTCTGCATTAGCATGGTCGCGGTCTTCGGCATCCTCACGGGAGAAAGTTGGAACGCCGTGATGTATGATCTAATGAGAGGTGCCACGTCGCCTTATTTAGGATTGGTGTACATGCTGGCGACGATCATTATTCTCGCGTTCTTTGTCATGAACATGTTCCTCGCGATTCTGTTGAAGAATTTCGAAGATAACGACGAACTGAGCGCGTCGGACGGGCCGAGCCCCTTCCTGCGCATGAAGACGTTACTTTCTGTAACAGCGGCGTTCAAGAGCGGTAAGAAAGAGGGCGAGGAAGAGCCCACGACCGACGTCAAGGAGTCGCGGGACAAGTCCCTGAACCTCTTCGCGCCGGACAACGTTTTTAGGAAGAAGTGCGCGGAGCTCGCGGCCAACCCAACGTTCGACAAGGTCATTATCACCTGTATCCTCATCGGCGCGTTAACGATGGCCTGCCAGACGCCGCTCATGGACCCGGCCATGCCTATTATATTCTTCTTCAAGGTCCTGGATTATGTCTTTGCGTTTATATTCTTAGTTGAGTGCTTGGCTAAAGTAGTAGCGTTCGGCTTCCTGTGCAACGGGTCCGGAAGTTACCTAAAGGACTCGTGGAACATCCTGGACTTTGTCATCGTCGTGGTCTCGATTCTGATGCTGTTGGGTGATTTGCAGATCCCGTTAGGGGTGGACGTCAAGGTTTTCAGAGTACTGCGTGTCGCAAGGGTCTTCCGACCCTTGCGCATGATGACGCGGTACCCCGGCCTGAAGCTCGTATTGAACTCCCTCATCTGCGCCATCCCCGGCGCGTTTAACGTCATGATCGTCTGCATCCTCATTATGGTCATCTTCGCCATCCTGGGCCAGGGCTTCTTCAAGGGCACCATGGGCATGTGCGACCTGGAGGACGCCGAGGACTGGCAGGCGTCGTTGGTCAGCCATCCCATATCGCTGAGCGACGCGATCAAAGACCACGGTAATGGCACGATTTTTGACCTCGTGAACGAGTACGCCAAGAACGACTTGGACGACATGCAGCCGAACACGCAGTGCTGGGTCACCTGGGACGAGGCCTGGATCAACAAGCACTCCTACTTCAACCCCAAGACGGAGGTGACTTCGGACGTCGTCGCGGACTGGGAGAACGTGGGCCGTCCTCCCTTCGTCGGAGGCGGGTACGATAACGATGTCGAAGGGCCCAAGGCGGGCTATTCTAAAGCGACGAACGACTTCTTCACCGATAACCCCCTGAGGGTTAATGATTTGGACGCAAATCTAGCCAAAGCCGGAGGCAACCTCGACGACTTCGTCCCGACCTCCAAGGACATGTGCCGGTGCCTCTTCCAGGCCGAGAGCGCGTGGTCCGTGGACGGCGGCTACTACATGACCTTTGACAACACCGCGCAAGCCTTTTTACTACTCGTGGAGATCTACTCCACGGAGGGGTGGCTGGACTACATGTACTACAACGCGGACAAGAACGGCGTGGAGATGCAGCCCTTTTCCACGGGCACGAAGTACGGCAGGGCGGCCGGTAGAAGTACGACGGGCGTCGACATAAGTGGCGCCGGGAACTCGGACCACGGCGGGTCCGACGCGAGGACCTTCCCGCGCTTCTACTCCTTCTTCTTCCACGTCATGTTCCAGTTTATTGGTGGTTTTTTTGCCATGCAGCTCTTCGTCGGGATCATCATCGAGCAGTTTGCAACATTGAAAGAGCAGGCCGAACAGGAGGGCCGGAGCGGCGCCCTGATGACGGCCTCGCAGGAGCAGTGGGTCAAAACCTCGGCCTTCATCATGCAACAAGTCAAGCCCAAGAAGAAGACGCGGGAGGGGCCCGTCAAGTTGTTTTTCAAGGTCGTGGAAAGTGAGAACAAGGCCGTGTTCGAAGGGTTCATCATGTTCTGCATCTGCGCCAACGGTGTTGTGATGGGTATTGATTACTACGGCGCGTCCACGGGCTACGTGGCCATGCTCGAGGTCCTCAACCTCATCTTCGCGTTGGTGTTTGGCGTTGAAGCCGTGCTCAAAATAGGCGGCATTGGGTGGACGCAGTACTGGTGCGAGGGCTGGAACCGCTTTGATTTTGTCATTGTGATTGGCACCTTCTTAGGATACATCGTCAGCGACCCGAACGTGTCCTCCACGGATGTGGGCGGCGTCGTGTCTATCGTCCGCTTACTCCGAATTGCGCGTATTTTTAGACTGATGAACTCGGCCAAGACCCTCAAAACGTTAGTGAACACGCTGTTATCCGCGTTACCGCAGATGATGAACGTCGGGCTGGTGCTGATGATCTTCGTATTAATCTTCGCCATTCTCTTGGTGGAGCAGTTCGCGCACGTCGGGTACGCGGGCGACGTGCACCAAATCTCGAACTTCCAGCACGTGCCCGTGGCGATCCTCACGCTCATCAAGTTCACGACGGGCGAGAACTGGAACGGCTACATGCACGATTTGAACGAGAACTGGCGGGACGGCAGCGGCTGCTGGTCGAAGAAGAAGTTCAACCAAATCAAGACCAAAATGTACGAGGCCGAGCCGGGCTCCATGTTCGAGAGCGGGCCGGGCTACTGGGAGGAGAAGTGGTGCACCCGAGGGGACGGGGGAGATCGACCCATGTGCCCCTGCGCCGGGGAGATGGCAGGGTCCAATTATACTGAAGGATTCGGTTATCTTAGAGGAGGAGCAGGAGGAGCCGTGCAGGACACGTGCCAGGCCTTCGAGCATTACGAGGACTGCTGCGTCCCGCTCAACGGGTGCGGCGACGAGTGGTGGGCGGGTTTCATCATTCGCATCTTCGACATCCTGGTGACGGGCGTGGTCCTGAACTTATTTGTGGGGATCATTTTGTCCGCGTACGACGACGAGGACGAGGAGACGGGCCTCGGGTTGTCGGACGCGGACCTGGACAACTTCGTGGACGACTGGGCCCGCTTCGACGCGCACGCGACGTGGTTATTGCCCGTGGCGGACCTCAAGGACTTCATGCAGGTCCTCGACGAGCCCATGGGCTTCGGGGAGGCCTACGCCGCGACCGACGTGGAACTGGAGGCGGAGATCCTCAAGCTGAAATTAAGGGTGCGCCACGCGAACCTGAACGAGGGGAACTTCGGCGAGTCCAAGCTCCACATGTTCGACGTGGCCACGGCCCTCGGGAAGCGCGTCGTGGCCAAGGTCGCGGAAGCCGAGGGCGGCGACTCCCTGCTGGACGAGGGCCCGACCTCGGCCGAGAACGAGACCTCCGTCGACGCGACGCCGCACCTCCAGAAGCTCTTCGCATCTCAGAAGTGAGGTCCCCCACCCCCCCTCCTCCTTCACATAATAAGGTGCACTATTAAACCGGGGCTCGCCGACACGTCACCATGGGGGGAGCTGTCGGCCCTCGGCTTAGCAAATTTAGCCATGAAGCAGCGTTACGCGCGCCGCCGCGGGCGGCGCCTCAGGCGGCCTTGGACTCCTCGGCGCCGCCGTCGCCGGTGAGGAGGTCGGGCGAGGTGTTCCCGCGGGCGAAGTCGATGACGGTCTCGCCGCTGCGGTGGCGCGTGACCATGCCGCCGGTCATGCGTCCGCCCTGCGAGTAGTCGACGATGGTGTCGCCCGCGGGGTTCTCGACGGAAATGACGGGGTCCAGGGGCGAGCGCGGCGTCTCGAACGCCGGCGCTCGTTCTAGCGTCGGCGCCCGCTCGAGCGTCGGCGCCCGAAAAGGCGAAGCCGTGACGGTTTCGCGCTGTTTCGCCGGCGCGCGGTCCGTCCGCTGGCGCGCGCGCTCCTCCTCCAGCTTGCGGATGAGCTCCGCGGCCCGGTCCGCCGCGCTGCGCTCCCGGTCCTTGTCGAAGTCGTCGTGCGTGTAGTCCGAGCCGAGCTTGAGCCGCGAGCGGTAGTCCGCCAGGATGGCGTCGAGCTTGGCGAAGCGGTCCCGCGTCGCCGGGGGCCGCTTGCCCAGGTACGCTAGGCGCCGCTCGTCGTGCGTGAGCGGCGTCACGGGCGCGCCCGGGCGGGCCGCCTCGGTCACGCCGACGCGCACGTCCACGCAGCCCGAGCTTCGGGTCACGAAGCCGAACTTGCATAGGAAGCCCGAGTCCTTGGGCGGCGCGTCGGGGTGCAGGCCCCACTCGTCGGGCGGGTGCGCCGCGTACCTCAAATCCTTCAGTCGGTGCGCGCCACCTAAAAAGAAGTCCTGGAGCTGGTCCCGCGTGCGGCCCACGGGCGCCCACGTCTGCAGGCGTTCCCTTTTGGTGGATTGGGGCTTGGCCGGGAGGCGGAAGTGCCCGTAGCCCTCGACCGTGTGCCTCTCGAACCGTCGGCGCGCAAAGACCGCCACGTAGCACCGCGGCACTCTTAGTGAAGGACGGTTCACGTCCAAGTCGCCGTCGCAGTCGTCCTCGGGCGGGACCATGTATAAATCGAGCGGCAGGCCGACGTGGGCCACGCTCTCGCAGACCTCGTGCGGCGAGGTCCCGGCGGACGGCGACGACGACGCCAAGAGCAACACGCAAACCATGACGGGCCAGATCCCGTAGCCCGGTCCTGCCGCTAAAGCCACCACCAGCATGAGCGCCCCCAGCGCCGCGACGCAGGCCTCGGCCGCGTCGGGCCCCCGCGCGTGCCTTGCTACACTCGGGTCCTCGGCCGTCCTCAAAGAACCGTGCGGCGCGCGGCACGGTCTTAAAACCGACCGCGCGAGCTGCGAACTCCCTTTGCAGGTCAGGCCGCCCTCGTCGTCCTCCGCCCACGCGCGCCCGTGCTCGTCCCCCTTCGGTGTTGATGCGTGCCAGCCGGGCGGAAGGTGCACCTCGTACTCGCAGTAGAGCTCGACGTTGGGCGGGAACCCGACCAAGCTGATGAGTTCCAAGGAAACGCCGAAGCCCCTTTTTCCGGAGGGTGGTGGGAGTGATTTAGGGACGATCGGGTCCCGGTCCCTCCGTTCCTCCAAAGCGGCTACCTCCGCTTCGAGCTCCTCCCGGAGCAGCTCCACGACTTCATCGTCCGTGGGCGCCGACGCGTTCTCGATCACATACTCGAAGACGCGGCCCTGGGGCGTCGCCACGCGACTCGTTAATAACGGCGCGCCGTCGCCCACATATAAGGGATCGGCCTCGTCGCCCGCATCGGTCCCATCAAACTCCATGCCCACGAAGCGCGGGTCGTGCCGCGCGAAGCTAGGCGTGACCTCTAATCTTCCGCTCGAGAAGTGCTCCAATTTGCAGAGCACCGTCTCGAAGCCCCGCGCGTCGTCCTTAATGTCGTCGCCGCTCTGCTCAAAGGCGTCGACGTCGATGTCCGCCGCCAGCATGACGTAGTAGCAGGACCCAGGGTCGCCGCCGGATCTCCGATCCGCGACCTGCATCTTCTTCCTTGCGACGGACGCCCCGAAGCCGGCCTTCCGGGCGTTGGGCAACGGCGCCCGCGACGCGGCCAACGCGGTGGGCACCTGGGGCGCCGCCTGGCCCGTCGCGTCGAGCAGCAGACTCCGCTCCTCCTCTAACACAAAGCCCTCGGCCGCCGCGTAGGCGAAGACGCGGTGCTGCCGTTCCTTTAAGTGGGCACTGATCTCCCCCTTCACGTCCGCGTCCGCCTCCTTCCTCTTCTTCTTCTTCTTGCTCGGGACCAGCGCGACCTCGCCGAGCGCGTGGCGCGGGCCCGGGCGCTGCTCCTGCCACTTGAGCTCGTAGGTGAAGACGCGGCCCGCGCAGGAGTCCGCCGCGTCCTTGTCGGCGCCGCGCACGTCCTGCAGGAGCCGCAGGCGCACGCGCAACTTTAAGCGGTCCAGGGGGTCCACCACGCGGTAGCTGCCCGACATCGTGGTGGGCTGCCGCGGGCGTCGTTCGATGGGCGTGTCGCGACCGCTATCCTTCGCGCGCGCGCAGGACCTAGCTCGCGGGCTGCCCACCCGCCCGGGCGTTTTTCAGTCTGGTTGGAATTTTGAGCTTCGGGACCCCTCCCTGCGGATTGCTGGCGCGACACCCCCGGGCACGAGTGGTTTCAAATTTCAAACAGGCCGCCGCTAAAAATATCTAAAACGGGTTTTACACGCTTAATAGCACTACAGCTAGAGCTAGCAAAGCACGCCCAGCCCTCGTTCTGTTGGACAAAGCATCTTCTAGTACGCAGCAAGAGAAAAAAAAGCTTTCGTGGGGACGGCCGCCGCCACGGCATAGCACAACACCAGCCAAACTAGCCCCTGGCGGTCGCGCGCCTGCCTGTTACCGATGGACCCCTACAAAAGCGTGGTGCGCGGGGGCGGTCTGAAATTGAAGGGCGGCAAGCGGAGGAAGAAGCGCAGCCTCGACGCGGCGGCCTTGGTCGAACTCCCCGCGGCGCCCGCGGCGCCCGCCGCCGCGGAACCCGCGCCGGACGACGGCCTGACCGAGAGCGAGCGCGCGCACAAGCGGCGCCTCACCAGCCGGCGGAAGGAGGCCGCCGAGAAGGGCACGGCCAAGTCGCACCGCGAGCGCGTGGACGAGCTCAACGACAAGCTCGCGAGCCTCACGGAGCACAACGACATCCCGCGCATCAGTGCCGCCGGTAATGGCTAAATTACTCGTCCGAGTCGATGAAGACCGTGGCGCAGTTGTGGCGCGAGCCCACGTCCCGGAGCATGTCGAAGTACTGCGTGATGAGCAGTAGGTCGACGACGTCCTTGGGCGTCGTGCCGGAGATCTTCTCGTTGCCCGTGAACTCCTGGATGCTGCCCTTCAACCCGTCCACGATGGCCTTGCGCTGGCGCGCGACGCCAACGCCGCTCAGGTACTTGGACTCGGCCTCGGCTTCTGCTGCTTTCACCACTAAAACTTTATCACCTTCCGCTTTTTCCGCCGACGCCTCTTTGAGTCTTTTAGACGTGTTGATCTCGTTCATGGCCGCGCGGACGCGGCTGTCGGGCGTCATGTCCGTGACCAACGCGTTCACAATCAAAAAGCCGAAGCGGTGCATCGTTTGACTGAGGCTCTTCTTGATGGCCACGGCGATGGCCTCCTTGGACTCGAAGGCCTGGTCCAGGGTGTTTCGCGGGAGGGTCGACCGCACGACGTCGTAGACGTAGGCCGTGATCTGGCGCCGCGGATCCGTGAGCTCGTAAAAGGCTTCTTTGACCCGCTCTTGCAGGACGTTGTATTGTATCGTAACAATGACCTCAATAAATACATTGTCCAACGTCTTGGTCTCGCACCTTACTTCGAGCTGCTGCACGCGCAACGTCAAAGTCCCCGCGATCTGGTACATGGGCCACAAGAACCAGTTGATGCCCGGGCCCAAGGTGTGGCTGAAGCGGCCCCACCGCTCCACGACGGCCGCGTCGCTCTGCTGCACGCATTCCACACAAGCGCAGCCCGACATGGTGCTCTCTGGTTTGGCGGGGGGCTGCCGCCGCGCGGGCTCGGCGCCTGGCCGCGGGACGTGCCGCCGGGGTGCGCGCGCGCCGGTGTCTGCGAGCTGGGCTTAAGCTGCTCCTCTTGTTAGTGCCCGCGCCGCGCCCCGGCGCCTCTGGTTTTTTGGGCCCGGCTTCGCGAAGCACCCCCAGAAACCTGTGGGCGGCGGCGCCCCTCCCCGCGGAGACGATGGTCGGGCTTGTCTCTATTGCGTGCGGGTTTCATCTTTTCTCACGTCCTGTGCCACAGCTCGAGGCTTGAGCAGTGACAGTTCCAACGTCTAGTTGCTGCATACATCGCTCTGCACCGCATCGCTCGAGCATTTGTCCGCCGCAGCCGTTGCAAGACCAGCAAGCAGCACTGAGTCTTGGTCATAGCACTCGCCTGGCAGCGTCGAGCAGAGTCAGCAGGCAGCAGCGGTGCAACTGGAGCGTTGCAGACGTAGCGGTGCCTCCGCCGGCCGTGGCCGCGCCCGGGTCCCGGACGGCACGTGACGCGCGGCCGACGCGCGACGCCCGCGCGGCGGCGCGATGCAGTTCTGCCCGCACGACGGCACGCTGCTGCAGGTGCACGTCGAGGACCGAAGCACGCCCGTGGCGCGCCTCGCGTTCTTCTGCCCCCTCTGCCCCTACGTGCACCGGCCGCGGCGGAAGCGGACCGTGGCCGTGCCGACGACGCAGAAGACCGTCGAGGACATCATCGGCGCCGACGACGAGGGCCAGGACAAGACGAGCGAGCGGTGCCCGGCCTGCGGCCACGGCGAGGCCTACTTCAAGCAGCTCCAGATCCGGTCCGCCGACGAGCCCATGTCCGTCTTCTACCGGTGCACCGCCAAGGAGTGCGGGCACCGGTGGACCGACAAGTAGTAAATTGGTGATATCGGCCCGGTGGCCCCGGGGCTCAGCGGCGAGTGATCTCTCGGGCTTTGCGCCGCCGGGACGCGGCCCACGCGGGCCGCGCCGCTCGCGAGGCCTCCAACTCCTAGGTTCTGCTCGGGACGGAGTGCCCGGGGCCCTTCGCGATGTCGTTATCATCCTTTTCCTCCTCATCCTTCTCCTCGACGGCAAACCCCGTACGTTTTTATTTTTTATCCGACAATCTCGGACCTTACGAAATAGCCTTGTTTAGCTGTGCCACACGCCTTCCTCGCGCTCGTAAGAACTTGAGCGTATCATAGGAGTACATTGTCGCACCGCAGGAACTCACAGAGAAAGCAGATCGAGCGCGCGCGACGCGAACGCACGCCGGCAAAAAAACAACATTCACACGCTTGCGGCGCCGACGCAGCGCGTTTTGGTTGTGGTTGTTGGTTGTGTTTTTAAGGATAGGGAGGGGCCTTGGTAATAGCGGCGGGCCGTAGCGGGTGTCTTTGCTGTGAATGCAGCACCCGGGGGCGCGATGCCGACGATGTACTTTTCTGCCGGCTGTTGTGGCTCTTTGTGTGTGACGCCAATAAGTCTCCTCGCGTAACGCGGAGGCGTGCTTGCACACCAGTTGCCCTGCAAAGGTCACGCTTGTCAAGTTCAACTAACAAGGCCGCGCTAGCTGGGTTCAACCTTAGCAAGCTGTTTTGTACCGATATTCTCTGTTTCTGGAACGCGCCTGCGCCGTTTAACAGACCGTCTTTGCCCCGCCTGCAGGCGTCCGGCCGAGGAGTTCCGCTCAGGGATGGTTCCTCGGACTTGACACGGGTTTTTAGGACGGATTTTTTTTTCACGCCCAAAACTTGCCGACCACCCATGGTAATAAATATGTGGATGAACGGCTTACACGACCCGGGCCTCGCGCGGCGCCGGTCCTCAAAAGCCTCCGTCGAGTCCCTGGACCTCGGCTCGCCCCTCCACGCACTGCACGAACTCGAGTCGCCCATGTTCGACGACAAAGTGCGCAAGGCGGAGGTCTACGACCCCTTCCGCTGGCGGTCCTGCGGCGGCGCGCCCACGCGGTGGCGCTCGCGGCCGTCGGCGGCCTCCACCACGCGCTCGAGGCCGCCGCGGACGACGCGCCGCCCGCGCCCGCGCCCCGGCCGACGGCCGGGCCCCGGTATAACGGCCCGGACACCCACATTGACGTGGCGGCGCCCGGGACCGCCGCCGCCCCGGACCCCGGCGCCCGGCGCGCGAAGCTCTTCGTGCGGAACCCTCACCACGAGAGATTTCCCCACATGCAGGTCGGCCTGGCGGCGGCGCCGGTGATGCAGAGCTCGACGACCACAGGTCTCACAGCGAGTGGTTGCGATAGGGATTACTACCAAAAGTGCGAAGCCGCCTACGAAAAACGCGTGCAGAAGCAGCGTCGTCGGCGCGGCGGCGCGGCTCGCGAGGAATTGGCGTAGGCCCTGATCGTCGCCGTCGTCCTCCGCGCCCGCGGTAGCGTCCGACGTGGCGGAGCCCGTGGCTGCGTCCACCGGCGTCGTCGAGGCGGCGGCGGCGCCGTCATCCGAGGTCTCGACCGCGAGCGACGACACGCGCGTCGCCATGTTCCGCGGCCGGCCGGCGGCGATGCGCTCGAGCATGCGGGCGTCGTGCTCCGACCGCTGCAATAAGATCGTCTGGAGCGGCGACAGGCGGCAGCCCAGCGGCCCCGCGCCGGGGGTCAGCTCGATCTTTTC